>JABAOG010003096.1_pt1 | contig 17592 bp, 10 predicted proteins | sample 7062131 | NCBI WGS metagenome assembly JABAOG01 (sample SAMN14538629, study PRJNA623070) | marine sediment metagenome | biome: marine biome [ENVO:00000428]; feature: marine pelagic biome [ENVO:01000023]; material: deep marine sediment [ENVO:00002113] | place: India: Arabian Sea | collected...
GCCTGGGGCGCGAGCACCGTCCTCATCGAGTCCGGCGGCTGGCCGGACGACCCGCAGAAGCAGTATCTGCGCCGGGTCAACTTCGTGGGGATCCTGAGCGCGCTGGACGCCATCGCCTCGGGCCGATTCGAGGGCTACGATCCGGCGGTCTACCAGACCCTGCCGGAGAACGGCCGTCAGCCGCGGGACCTCCTGATCACCAACGGCACCCTCGCCGTGCCGGGGCTTCCGACCCTCCAGGCCGACGTGCTGGTGGAGTACGCGGAGCCGCTCCTCCGGCGGGGCGGGGTCATCGCCGACGTCGGCGACCTGGGCGGCTTCGAGGCGCTGGACACGCTGGACATCGACGGCCTCTTCCTCGTNNCGCCGCCGGGACCCGCGTACGGTACCGCTTCGAGGGCGGCCCGCCACCGGAGGAGCTTTGAGGGCCCGGCGGATGCCGGATCGTCGCCCACCCCGAACCGACCCGAGCACACCATGAGAACGACGTCGCGCCCAACCGCCCTCCCCTGCCTGCTCGTCGGCCTCGCGCTCCTCGCGTCGAGCGCCTGCGCCCCGGCCATGCCCGCGGCCGCCCAGGCCGTGGCGCGCCAGGCCGCGCCCCGGGAGCTGGCCGGGCTCGACGCCTACATCGAGGCGGCCATGGAGGACTGGGAGATCCCGGGCCTGGCCATCGCCGTGGTCCGCGACGACAGCGTGATCTTCGCCCGGGGCTATGGCGAGCGCGCCCTGGGCGGCGGCGAGCCGGTGGACCAGCACACCCTCTTCGCCATCGCCTCCACCACGAAGGCCATGACCGTGGCCGCGCTGGGGATGCTGGTGGACGAGGAGGCCCTCGACTGGGACGACCCCGTGCGGGAGCACCTGCCCGCCCTCGAGCTCGAGGACCCCTACGTCACCCGCCACATCACGGTCCGCGACCTCCTCACCCACCGGACGGGCATCTCCCGGAGCGACAACGTCTGGATCGCCGGCCCGTTCGACCGGGACGAGGTCCTGCGCCGCGCCCGCTTCCTGCCCCAGGTCCGCGGGTTCCGGGAGGGGTACGGCTACAACAACATCATGTACATGATCGCCGGCGAGGTCGTCGAGGCCGCCGCCGGTGTGCCCTGGCCCGACTTCATCGAGACCCGGCTGTTCCGGCCGCTGGGCATGACCCGCAGCACGCCCCGGTCCGACGTGGTGGCGGAGCGGGACAACGTGGCCGCGTCCCACAGCCGTGACGAGGACGATCGGGTCATCCGCGTCGACCACCGGAACTACGACGCGCTGGGCCCCGCCGGGTCGGTCTTCTCCAGCGCCGCGGAGATGGCCCGGTGGATCCGCCTGCACCTCGGCTACGGCACGTTCGAGGGCGAGCGGCTGCTGGACTCGGCCACGGTCGCCGAGATGCACGAGCCCCAGGTCGTCATGCACCTGGACTCCGTGGACCGCCGGCTGATGCCGACCCGCCACTTCGCCGCGTACGGCCTCGGCTGGCGCATGCACGACTGGCACGGCCGGAAGGTCGTCCAGCACACCGGGTCGGTGAACTACATGCGGACGCAGGTAGGGATGATCCCGTCGGAGGGGATCGGCGTCGTCGTGTTCGCGAACCTCAGCTCGAGCCGGCTCCAGACCGCGCTCATGTACCGCGTCTTCGAGGCGCTGCTCGGGCTGCCCACCCGCGACTGGAGTGGTCTCCACCTGGAGCTCGCCGAGCGGTCGCGGGAGCGAGGCGAGGAGCGGACGGAGGAGACCGAGGCGGAGCGGCTGGAGGGGACGCGACCGTCGCTCCCCCTCGAGGCCTACGCCGGCACCTACGCCGACAGCCTGTATGGCGAGGTCCGGGTCGCCCTGGAGGACGGCGGGCTGGTCCTCCGCTACGCCGAGCCGGATTACGTCGCCGACCTGGAGCACTGGCACCTGGACACGTTCCGCACCGCGTGGCGTCGACCGGGGTTCGGCCGCGGCTTCGTCACCTTCCACCCGGATCGCGCCGGCGAGGTCACGGGACTCGAGCTGCCGGGGTTCACCACCTTCCGCCGCCGGTCTCCCTGACCGGGGCCGGGGCCCCGGCCCCGGAACGGCCGGACCCGCCGGCGCCCCGGCGCGTCAGTCGTCCTCGGTCCGCACCTCCGCGGCGACGCCGCCGCGCTCGTCCCACGTGACCGTCACCCGCCAGGGCCGGCAGCAGACCTCGCAGTCCTCCACGTAGCGCTGGGGCGAGCCCCCGCCCGGATCCAACGCCAGCTCGACCTCCTCGCCGCAGTACGGACACCGGACCACGGCGCTCGTGTCCGCCGTGCCATCCCCGACGCGCAACGGCTCGTCGAAGCCGCGATCAGGGCCATCGGACGGGTCCGGGTCGGTGGTGGGAGAATCGGAGCCGGGATCCGGCGGCGTGCCGAGAGCGATCATGGGGCCTGGTACCCCGGAGCCGGGGCGTCGGTCTCCGGGGTGGCGGCGATGGGCGCTGGCGGGCGATCCCGTGCGAGGGGCCGACCGACGGCTGCCAACGCGCTACCGCCCCCGCCACCCCACCCGCCAACGTCACCGGCACCTGTCGGCGACGACGGTGCCGCGGGTGTGCGGGAACCGTCCGTACCCATGTTCCCATTGACATCCGGTGTAACGGGCTGAAACCTTGGCGAGCAACCCCCGATCAATCGCGTCTCCCGACCACGGGCGGAGTCGCCGACCTGTCCGGGTCGCGCGATGACGTGCGTTTCAGGTGTACGGGCGAGGGTACTCGATCCCTCGGTGACGCAGCCCGCCCGAGAGCCAGGCCCTCCTCCATCCCTCCGGACGGTCGCTGGTGGCCGGCCGGAATCCCTCTTCCACAGAGGAGGTATCATGCCGCGATGGATGTCTGCAGCCCTCAAAGCCGTGTTCCGGCGAGCCGGACCGCTCACGCTCACCGCTCTCCTGCTGCTGCTGCCCATGGCGGCGGCGGGCCAGCAGACCGGGCAGGTCGTGGGCGAGGTGATCAACGGTCAGGACGGCCAGGCCATGGCGAACGTCCAGGTGACCATCCGCGGGACGGCCCTGGGTGGCCTCACCAACACGCAGGGCCGGTTCCTGATCCGCGATGTCCCGGTAGGCGAGCAGACCGTGGTGGCGCAGCTCATCGGCTACAGCGAGCAGCGGGCCACGGTCAATGTGACGGACGGTGGCACGGCGGACGCCGGGACCATCGAGATCTTCCCGAGCGCGGTGGAGCTGGAAGGACTGGTGGTCACGGGCACCGCCATGGCCCAGCAGAAGCGGGAGATCGGGAACAGCATTTCCACCGTGACCGAAGCGGAGATCGAGGCCGTCGGGGCGATGAACTTCGAGGACCTGCTGCGGGGCCGGGCATCCGGTGTCAGCGTCACGGGCACCCCGGGCTCGGCGGGCGCCGGCTCGAGCATCCTCCTGCGCGGCACGAACTCGGTGAACGGGCGGAACCTCCCGCTGATCTACATCGACGGGGTCCGCATGCCCGCGGGCGTGCTGGAAACGTCGACGGGCGAGGCGGAGGAGCACGCGACGTTCCTGGGCAGCATCCGACCGGAGGACATCGAGCGGATCGAGGTGATCAAGGGCGCGGCGGCGTCCGCGATCTACGGCACGGACGCGGCCGCCGGCGTAATCCAGATCTTCACCAAGAGGGGAGCCGAAGGGCCCCCGCAGTGGACCTTCAGCATGGAGCAGGGATTCGCCACGGTGGGCCACGTGGGGCCGGACCTCGACCCTACGGGCCTGCACGTGAACGACTGCACGCGCCAGTTCGTCTACGATCCGGAGACGGACCGGTTCAGCACACTGGACGAGCCCGACCCGGGCTGCCCGGACAGCGGCAGCTGGCTCCGCAACGCCCACGTCCAGGATTACGCCCTCTCGGTCCGTGGTGGGAGCGAGGACGTCACCTACTACGTCTCGGCCGGCTGGGGTGATGAGGAGGGCGTGGTCGCGCCGAACGAGGCCCAGGACCTGAACGTGCGCGGCAACTTCACGTTCAACGGGTTCGAGAACTTCCAGATCAGCCTGAACAACTTCTACACGCGCCGGGACATCCGCTGGATCCCGAACGGCGACAACTCCGAGGGGCTGCTCTTCAACGTGGCCCGGGGCGTGGACGGCGAGACGCCGGACAACGACGACTCGCTGGTCCTGGACATGGAGCTGAACCAGATCATCGACCACTACAACACCGCCGGCAACATCAGCTGGACCCCGACGGATGCGATCCGGAGCCGGCTGACCATCGGGCTGGACTACAACCGCTCACACTACGTGACCATGCGGCCCTGGCAGTACTGGTCGAACCCGGAGGGCGACCGGACCATCGACATCGAGAACCAGCGGACCATCACGGCGGACTTCGCCACCAGCTGGCGGGCGGAGCTGCCCTCCAGCTTCACGTCGACGCTCTCCGTGGGGGCCCAGTACAACCAGAACGAGCAGTTGGGGAACCGGACGGACGTGGAGGGCTTCATCGGGCCGGCCAGCCACCACATCGAGAACGCCCGGGTGGTCACGAACGTGAACGAGGATCGGCTGGCGGTGGAGAGCGGCGGGTTCTTCATCCAGGAGCAGATCGGGTGGAACAACCGGCTGTTCGTGACGGGCAGCGTCCGGGCGGACGCCCACAGCTCGTTCGGCTCGGACTACCAGGCCGATCACACCTTCACGTACTACCCGAAGCTCCAGGCCACGTACACGGTGTCGGACCACACCTTCTGGCCGTCCTGGTTCGAGACGTTCCGGGTGCGGGCCGCGTACGGCGAGTCCGGCGAGGCGCCGCCCCGGTCGGGCTCCGTCACGATCTGGGAGAACGCAGGCGCCGATGACAACAAGCTCGGGTTCATCATCCAGAACGTGGCGAATCCGGACCTGGGTCCGGAGCGAACCCGCGAATACGAAGCCGGCTTCGATGCGTCGTTGCTCAACGGGCGGATCGCCCTCAACACGACGGTCTACCAGCGCGACACGTACGACGGCCTGATCTTCGTCGCACCGCCCCCGTCCAACGGGATCGCCGAGAGCTTCCCGCAGAACGTCGGCGAGTGGCAGGCCAAGGGCGTGGAGGCCGGTCTCGACCTCCTCGTCTGGGACGGACTGAATGCCCGGGTCAATCTCAACGCCAACTACCAGTACAACGAGACGAAGATGATCGACCTGGGGGACCCCCAGTTCGACTCCTTCGACTTCAACTACCTCAACTCGTACCGGCCGGGCCGACCGATCCCGGCACTGTACGGCCGGAAGGTCACGAACGCCGACGCCGTCGGCGAGCTGCCGATCTACAGCGATGAGGATACGCTCTTCTTCGGGCCGACGCGGCCCCCTCACGAGATCGCGCTGGGGACCACGGTCACGCTGTGGGACCGGGTGACGCTGGACGCGTACGGCATCGGCCAATACGGCCACGTGCTGTATGACGACCTGGCGCAGGAGCTGGCCGTCGACGGGCTCTGGCCGGCGTGCTGGCCGATCAACGAGGCGGTAAAGGCCGGGGAGATCTCGGACCTGACCGCCGGCGAGATCGCCCGCTGCTCGGAGGACTACTCCGACAACGAGGACTGGATCGAGGACGCGGACTACTTCCGCCTCCAGTCGGCGAGCATCAGCTACCAGGTGCCCGTCGAGTGGCTGCCCCGCCAGTTCACCGGGGCGGCGATCCAGCTGCGGGGAACGAACCTTTTCACGATCACGGACTTCTCGGGGCTCTACCCCGACGCCCTGATCCGACCCGCGCAGCAGACCGCCCGTGGGGCCGGCTACATCCTGCCGCCCGCACGGCGGTTCACGCTGAACCTCCGTCTCAACTTCTGACCGCCGGCAACGAGGAATGGATACCATGAGAAAGAGAAACACGCTGCGTCATGGGCTCTCGGTCCTCACGCTGGCGGCGGCCTCCGCGGCCGTCGGGTGTGCGGACACCGAGCTCCAGGGCGTCATCCTGGACGAGGACATCTTCGACCCGGCGCTGATGCTGCCCATGGTCCGGGGCATCAACTCCGAACTCACGGACAACTTCCGTGGCTTCTTCAGCGGAGTGCAGTACCTGCTGGGAGCACCGACGGACGACTTCACCAACGACGGGGCGGGACGGTCCGAGGAGTGGGTCTCGGCCGGCGACTTCCGGGACCGCGAGTTCACCGACTTCAACTGGGAGCAGCTCCACGAGGCGGCCTGGGCCGGCTACAAGGGCGTCCAGACGCTCGAGCAGGTGCTGGGCGAGCAGGAGGCGGCCCGCAGTCCGCTGGGCGCGCAGGCCTGGTTCACCTCCGGGATCGCCGAGCGCTTCCTGGGCGAGATGTTCTGCGAGCTGGTCTACTCCTACGGCCACGACGGCGGGCCCCTTCTGGAGGGCGACGCGTCGAAGTTCGACGGGAGCCGTACCGTGCCGCGGGACTCGGCGTTCCGCCGCTCGCTGTTCGCGTTCCGGCAGGCCCTCGCGGTGGCGGAAGCGGCCGTGGCCGCCGGCGCCGAGACGCCCGAGGATGACCCGATCTTCGACCCGCAGAGCCTGGTGTACAAGGCGCACGCGGGGATCGCCCAGGCGGCGGCCAACCTGGGCGACTGGGACCTGGCCGTGCAGCACGCGGCCCAGGTGCCGGACGACTTCGTGGCCTACGAGCACCAGGACGAACTGGTCGAGTCGAACTCCATGTACGACACGTTCTACGAGAACGACGACCTGACGCTCTGGAACACGCCGGTCGTCAATCAGTTCGACGGCGATCCGCGAGCGCCGTGGACGGCGTGCGGCGAGTTCATCGACGGGCCCCGGACCACGCCCGGCAGCCGGGAGGAGATCGAGAACCTGAACTGTGGCAGCCCCAGTGGCGAGTACCGGGCCGAGAGCAACACGATCCCCATGTACCGCTCGGACAAGTACCCGTCGCCGAACGACGACGTGGCGCTGGTGAAGGGCGCCGAGATGCGGCTGATCCGGGCGGAGGCCGCGCTGCTGGACAACAATCTGGCGGAGTTCAAGACCCAGATCGATGCGGCCCGCGCGGTCTACGGACTGGACCCGATCACGCTCCCCGCGTCAGCCGGTGGGCTGGAGTTCCCGAACGCCGAGGACGACGCGTGGTCGATCCTGGACCGGGAGCGCCTGCTGACGCTGCACCTGGAAGGCCGGCGCCTGTGGGACCTGGGCCGGTGGGACCACCCGTTCCTGACCGAGAAGCACGTGCTCACCACGCGCCTCCTCGAGGATTACGGGCCGGACCTGCCCCGGATGTCGTGCTATCCGGTGGCGGACATCGAATGCGGGGCCAACCCCGACCTGACGTGCCCGCCACTGCTGTGAGTCTCATCGCCTGACCCGTGGGCGACCCCGAGACGCCTCCGCCCCAGGCCCGGGTCGGGGCGTCTCGGCTCGCGGGGACTCTGCCACTCGATCGAATGATTCGATGCGCTTCACCATTCTCATCGTCCTCCTGGTCGCGCCGCTCACGTCCGGCTGTTCCGGCGGGCCGGCACGGGTGGGTGCCGGGAGCAGCCCGAACCTGATCGGGACGGAGGAGCTGCAGGAGCTCCAGGACCTGACCACCATCGAAGCGATCCGGAGGCTCAGGCCCGGGTGGCTTCGGCGCCGGAGCCTGCCCGGCCCGGTGGCCGCGCAGGCGGGCGAGACGATGTACCCTGTCGTCCACATCGACGGCATCCGCCAGACCGAGATCGAGGTCCTGACGAGCCTGCCGGCGAGGGAGGTCGGGGAGATCGAGTACCTCCCGGGCCGGGAAGCCACGACCCGGTTCGGGACGGGCTACTCGAACGGGGCCATCCTGGTACGCACCCGTCGTTGAACCCACTTCGATGGGGATCCGCCGGCGCCGGATCCCGCCGGCGGGAGACCGGATCTGGTCTTCTCGGCATGCGCGCGGTAACGTGAATGTACGACGGCCGAACAGACCGGGACCTCTCGTCCACGGGTCCGGCGGCCTCGTGCGGGACCGTTTCCTCTCGGAAGGAGCCGACCATGCCGGGATCCTGGATGCGCCTCTCCCCCCCGGTGCTGCTGCTCGCGCTGCTGGCCTTCGCCGCGTGCGACGACATCGAGATCACGGACGTGGAGCCCAGCGCCACGGACATCGACCTGAACGGGTTCTGGGAAGGCTCCGCCTCGGGGACCGCCGTGGACCTGAGCCTCCGCCACGACACCCTCACCGACGAGGTCCGGGGCTTCGGCGCCCTCGTCCGGACCGGCGGCAGCGTAGCCTTCCGGGCGGAGGGCCTGGTCGACGACGAGCGGGACATCATCACGCTGCTGCTCGAGCTCTCCACGCCGACCATCACCGGGGAGTCGGGCGTGACCCTCGTCTACTATCGGGCCCGGCCGTTCGGCGTGAACCGGATCCAGGGCAGCCTCAACGGCGGCGGGTTCGACGACGCGACCCTCACGCTTCAGCGTACGGCCGGGGGCGGGGGCGTCATCGTCACATCGAGGGCCGGGCCGTAGCGCCGATCGCAGCCGCCCCCCGGACGCGACGCGGTCTCGGGCCCCGCGCGGGGGCGCGCGGTTGTCCGCCCCCCGGCGCGGGGCGGGCGCAGGGGTGTATGGCGCTCCCTCCCGCCGCTTCCGCAGCTCCGGCTCGAAGAACTCCCACATCGCCTCGTTGGCCGTCAGGAACGGGCGGGCGGCGACGTCGGCGGGGAAGCTGATGCCCTGCGTGTCCCGCCGCGTGACGGGCACGCCGACGTCCGGTTCGTACCGCCGAATACGCATTCCACGGAAAGGGATGTAATGGTGCTCGCCGTCGGGACACGTTCGGCGAGGGTGGGCGGCCGCCGAGCGCCGCGATCCTCGTGGCTGGGCTCGCCCTTGTAAAAGGAGAGGCTTACAGTTCATGTTGTTGGAATCCCGTAGCCCCCCTGGCCCCCGGACCCCTCTCCCGCATGCCGGTCTGCCCGTCCTGCGCGTCCGATAATCCGGAAGGCGCCCGGTTCTGCAACGCGTGCGGCGCGGCGCTGGAAGCGCCGCGTCCGGTCGAAGGCGAGCGGAAGTTCGCCACGGTCCTGTTCGCGGATGTGGTCCGCTCCACCAGCCTCGCCGAGCAGCTGGACCCGGAGGACTGGGCGGCCATCATGAACGGCGCGTTCGCGTTCATGAACGGGGCGATCGCCCGCTTCGACGGCACCGTCTCCCATCTCATGGGCGACGCCGTCCTCGCTCTCTTCGGTGCCCCTGTCGCCCACGAGGACGATGCGGAACGTGCCGTCCGGGCCGCGCTGACGCTGCGGGACTCGGCGCGGGAGTACGCCAGCCGGGTACGCGCGCGTTATCCCGTCGACTTCGAAGTGCGGATCGGGATCAACACCGGCACGTCGGTGCTGGCGTTCGTCGGGGACGAGGTGAAGACCCAGTACACCTCCATGGGAGACGCCGTCAACGTGGCCGCCCGCCTCCAGTCCGCGGCGGCGCCCGGCACGATCCTGATCAGCGGGGACACCTACCGCCTGGTTCGGGGCCTGTTCGACGTCGAGCGCCGGGGCCCGCTGGAGCTGAAGGGAAAGAAGGAGCCCGTGGAGACGTTCGTGGTTCTCGCGGCGCGGTCGGAGCCCGGCAAGACCCGGGGCCTCGAGGGGCTGAGCTCGCCGCTCGTCGGGCGCGACCAGGAGCTGGAAGCGCTGCGGGGCGTCCTGCGCCAGCTGGTCGGCGGCCGGGGTGGCGTCGTTGCGCTGGTGGGCGGGGCGGGGATCGGGAAGTCGCGGCTGGTTGCGGAGCTGCGGTCCGAGGCGGCGGTGGCGGGGGTGGGGTGGTTCGAGGGGCGCGCGCTCTCCTATGGCCAGTCGCTGGCCTATCACCCGTGGCAGCAGCTCGGGCGGCAGATGATCGGCGCCACCAGCGCCGAGGGCGGCGCGGCCGTTCGGGACCGGCTGCGGGAGTTCGCCCTGGGGTTGGGACTCTCGGAGGACCACCAGTCGCTCCTGGAGACCCTGCTGGCGGTGGAGACCGAGGCGTCCCGCGACAGGGTTGCGGGACTCGAGGGCGACGCCCTGGTCCATCGGATCGCCGACGCGGTGATCGCCACGTTGCGGTCGGCGGCGACGGGCGGGCCGAGGGTGCTGGTATTCGACGACCTGCACTGGTCGGACCTGGCCACCCTCGAGCTCATCGCGCAGGTGGCCACGGTCACGCCTGACGAGCCGATCCTCCTGCTCTGCCTCCTCCGTCCGGACCGGAACGCGCCGAGCTGGCCGCTGCTGGACCGGCTCCGGAGCGGTGTGGGCTCCGCCTACGTCCGCCTCGACCTGGAACCTCTGGACCGGGCGCGTTCCCGGGAGCTGCTGGACAACCTGCTGCAGATCGATGAGCTGCCGGAGGGGATCCGGTCCACGATCCTGCAGCGTTCCGAGGGCAATCCCTTCTTCCTGGAAGAGGTGCTGCGGTCGCTCATAGACTCGGGGCACCTGCTGCGGGAAAACGGCCGCTGGCGGGCGACGACGGACATCGGGGACGTCCGGATCCCGGAGACGCTGGCCGGCGTGCTGGGCGCCCGGATCGACCGGCTGCCGGAGCCGACCAAGCGCGTGGCCCAGACCGCTTCGGTACTCGGCCGGATCTTCGGCTACCGCCCTCTCGCGAGCGTGTGCCGGTCGGCGCCGCCCGAGGAGCGGATCGAGAACGTGGATCCCCACCTGGGGACCCTCGCCTACGAGGAGCTCGTCCGGGAGCGGGCCCGTGAGCCCGAGCGAGAGTTCATCTTCAAGCACGGACTCACCCAGGAAGCCGCTTACTCGCTGCTCCTGAAAGCGCGCCGCCGGGAGCTGCACGGCCGGGCCGGACGGGTGCTCGAGGAGCTGTACGCGGAGCGACTCGAGGAGGTCGCGCCGCTCCTGGCCCGCCATTTCTCCCTGGGCGGCGATGCGGAGCGGGCGGCCCGCTATGCCGTGCAGGCGGCGCAGCGCGCGGTGGCGCTGTACGCGCTGGCGGAGGCCGAGGTCCACTACGAAACGGCCGTCGAGGCGCTGGAGTCGCTGGAGGATGCGCCGAAGGACCGGCTGCTGGACGTGATCCTGGGCTGGGCCGTGGTACGCTACAAGCTCAAGCGGTACGACGGCGTGCTCGACCGCCTCCATGCCGCCGAGGCGCTGGCACGGTCGGAGGACGACCGGCCGCGCCTGGCCCGCATCCTCTCGTGGATCTCGCTCATGTACATGATCACCGGCTTCCCCTCCCGCTCGGGTCCGTACATGCGGGAAAGCGCGGAGCTGGCGAGCGAGCTCGGCATGGACCAGCTGCTGCTCCTGCCGTTCTTCTTCGCGACCGAGACGCTGATCGATCGAGACCCGCGCCGGGCGGCGCTCCAGTTCGAGGAGGTGATCACCACCGCCCGCGAGTACGGGATGAAGGAGATCGAGGGGCACGCCCTCGCCTCCAGCGCCGTCGCCTACGCCCGACTGGGCGATTTCGGCCGCGCGCGAACGCGCATCCGGGAGGCGCTGGCGGCGGCGCCCAGCGGGGGCCACCCCGTCAAGGAGGCGGACGTCCACATGATTCTGGCCCAGGCCCATTACGAGCTGGGCGAGATCGAGACGGGCCTGGAGCATGCCCGGCGGGGCGCGGAGCTGGCCGCGTCGCGGAACGCCTTCGAATGCGCCTGCGCCGGCTACTACGCCGTGGGCATGGGCGAGCTGGAGCGGCACGAGCTGGACCGGGCGGTACGGAGCTTCGATCAGTCGCTGGAATGGTCGGACATGGCCGACTGGAGCGGCTGGACGGGGATCCGCAACCGCATCCGGGCGGGCACGGCCGCGGTTCGGGTGGCGAAGGGCACGGGCGAGGCGGTGGCCGACCTGGAACAGGCGCTGGCCAACGCCCGCTCCGGTCACGACGAGTACGGTGTCGCGACGCTCTCGGAACGGATCGCACGCGCGCACCTGACCGCCGGTGATCCGGACCGGTCCGCCACGCACCTCGCCGAAGCTCTCGAATTCTACCGGCGGAGCGGTATGAAGCCCTACGAGGCGCGGGCCCTCGAGCTCGAGGCGGCGATCCACGAGCGGGCGGGACGCGCCGACGACGCCGCCAGCGCCCGCGCCCGGGCCCGGGAGATCCGCAGCGGCTTCAACCTGGCCCCGGCCGGGGGGCCGTGACCTGTGCCGAATCGCTGACGCCGGACCGATAACGCCGAACCCCAGAGCGAGTCATGCAAAAGCCCATCATCTTCGCCATCGACGACGAACCCACCGTCCTGGGCGCCGTCGTGCGGGACCTTCGCCGCGAGTACGGCTCCGAGTACAGGGTGCTGCGGGCCACGTCCGGCATGGCCGCCCTCGAGGCACTGCGGGAGCTGAAGGTGAGGGAAGAGCCGGTGGCGCTCCTCGTCGTGGACCAGCGGATGCCGCAGATGAGCGGGGTGGAATTCCTGCGTGAGGCCCTGATCCTCTATCCGGACGCCAGGCGCGTGCTGCTCACCGCTTACGCCGATACGGACGCCGCGATCCGGGCCATCAACGAGGTCCAGCTGGACCACTACCTGATGAAGCCGTGGGACCCACCGGAGGAGCACCTCTACCCCGTCCTCACGGACCTGCTGGACGCGTGGCGGGCCGGCTTCCGGCCGCCGTTCGAGGGCGTCCGCGTGGTGGGGCACCGGTGGTCCGCCGATGCGCACCGCATCAAGGACTTCCTGGCCCGGAACCTCACGCCCTACCAGTGGCTCGACGTGGAGGAGAACCCGGAGGCGACGAAGCTCCTCGACCTGCTCGGCCACCCCGGCCCGGCGTCGCTCCCCATCGTGGCGTTCCCCGACGGCTCGCACCTCGAACGGCCGGACAACCTCGCCATCGCCGACCGCATCGGGCTGCGTTCCCGCGCCGAAGCCGAGTCCTACGATCTCGTGATCGTGGGCGCCGGGCCCGCCGGCCTCGCCGCCGCTGTCTACGGGGCCTCCGAGGGGTTGCGGACCCTGCTGGTGGAGCGGGAGGCGCCCGGCGGACAGGCGGGCCAGAGCTCCCGCATCGAGAACTATCTCGGCTTCCCCGTGGGGCTCAGCGGGGGCGACCTGGCGCGGCGGGCGGTGGCCCAGGCCTCTCGATTGGGCGCCGAGATCCTCACGCCGGCGGAAGCCACCTCCCTCCATCTCCAGGACGGCTATCCGGTGGTCGGTCTCGCCGACGGTGGACAGGTGACGGCGCGGGCCCTGCTCATCGCCACCGGCGTGACCTACCGCATGCTCGATGTGCCCGGCGCCGATCGCCTGGCCGGGTCCGGAGTGTATTACGGCGCGGCGATCACCGAGGCCATGGCCGCCCGGGACGAGGACGTCCTCGTCGTCGGCGGTGGCAACAGCGCCGGCCAGNNCGGCCAGGGCGCCATGCACCTGTCCCGCTTCGCCCGGAGCGTGACGATCCTCGTGCGCAGGGATTCGCTCCAGCAGAGCATGTCGCAGTACCTGATCGCACAGATCGAGGAGACGCCCAACATCACCGTACGGACGGGCGTCGAGGTGGTCGAGGTACAGGGGCAGGAGCGGGTACAGGGCGCGGTCATCGAGGATCGGGCGTCGGGCGACCGCGAGACCGTCGGAGCCAGCGCCCTCTTCATCTTCATCGGCGCCGTCCCCCGGACGGACTGGACCGGCGACGTGGTGACCCGCGATGGCCGGGGCTTCATCCTGTCGGGACCCGACCTGCTGCGCGACGGTCGACGGCCCAGCGGCTGGACCGCGCCCCGGGACCCGCTCTGGCTCGAGACCAGCGCGCCGGGGGTCTTCGTGGCGGGGGACGTGCGATATCGATCCGTGAAGCGGGTGGCCTCGGCGGTAGGGGAGGGCGCCATGGCGGTGCAGTTCATCCACCGGCACCTGAACGGGTCCATACTTGCCCCGCAGGCAGCGGCGGCGACGGCCCCCGCTTCATGACGGGAGCCCGGCCACCGGACCGCGTCCGTAGTGCCAAGGCCTTCCTGCGCCGGCTCCCGCTCTTCGCCGATCTGCCAGAGTCCGACCTCCACCGCCTCTGCCGGTTGGCCGAGCGCGTCCGGTTCCCGGCCGGCTCGGTGGTGATGGAGGAGGGATCCCCGGGCGACGGGCTCTACATCGTGACGGCCGGCGACCTGGAGGTGGTCAAACGGGAGTCCGGCCGCGACCTGGTCCTGGCCCGACTGGGTACGGGAGAGCTTCTCGGCGAGATGTCCCTCCTCGAGCATACGCCCCGCTCCGCGACCGTCCGTGCGGTGACCGACGCCGAAGCGCTCGTGATCCAGCCGGAGGCCTTCCGCGAGTTCATCGCGTCCAGCCCCGACGCCGCCGCCGCCATCCTCCGGACCATGGCGACCCGGCTGCGGAGCACGGAAGCGTCGCTCATGGAGCAGGAGAAGCTGGTGTCCCTGGGCACGCTGGCGGCCGGGCTGGCCCACGAGCTCAACAACCCGGCTGCGGCCATCGGCCGGGCCGTGTCCCACATGGCGGAGACCCTGGCGCAGTGGCAGCGGTGGACCGGGCGTGTGGGCGCGCTCGACCTGTCCTCGGAGCAGGCCGACGCCTTGCGAGCCCTCCAACACGCCCTCACCGACGGCGACCCCGCGACGCCCCGCCGGCACCCGGCTCCGGACGCCCTCGAACGCGCCGTCGCCGAGGACCGCCTGACCGAGTGGCTGGAGGACAGGGGCGTGGAAGCGGCGTGGGACGTGGCGCCGCCTCTCATCGCCCGGGGATGGGACGCCCCGCGGCTGGACGAGCTCACCTCCGCGTTCCTTCTCGACCAGCTCCCGGCGGTCCTCCCGTGGCTGGCCGCCGGCGCCGCCACGGAGGACCTGCTGGCCGAGATCGAGACGTCCGCCGAGCAGGTCTCGCAGATCGTGAAGTCGGTGATGAGCTATGTCTACCTGGACCAGGCTCCGATCCAGGATGTCGACGTGACGGAGACGCTGGAGAACACGCTGGTGATCCTCAAGCACCGCCTCAAGGAGGGCGTGACGGTCGAGCGCGACTACGCACCCGACCTCCCCCGCATCGAGGCCTACGGCAGCGAGCTGAACCAGGTCTGGACCAACCTGATCGACAACGCNNGAGGTCGATCGCGAGCTGCTCACCGTGGCCCTGGCGAACCTGATCGGCAACGCCGTCGACGCCATGGAAGGGAGGGGCCGGATCCGCCTCATCGCCCTGCGCGACGGCGACAACGTGGTCATCCGGGTCGTGGACGACGGCCCGGGCATCCCTGCGGAGATCCGCAGCCGCATCTTCGACCCGTTCTACACCACCAAGGGACCCGGCGCCGCCACCGGGCTCGGACTCCACATCGCCCGCAATATCGTGGTGAACCGCCACCGGGGTCGGATCGCGGTGGAGTCGGAGCCGGGTGCCACGACCTTCCAGGTCACGCTCCCCGTGCGCCTCTCGGACGGCGCCGCCTGACCGCGCCCGACGCGGAACAGAACCGAGGGCCGGGGCCTCGACCTCGCGTTCCGGCGTCGGTCCAGTGACCCGGNNGACCCGGGACGGCCTCCGGCCGGGTCAACCGGCGGCTGCGGGTCGGAGGCCGTCGATCGGCAGCGGGGTCGGAGAGAAACCTACCTGGACCGTGCAGCGGCCACCTCGCCCTCGCGGTCGATGAAGTCCCGGACCACTGAGCCCACTGCCTCGTCCTCGCACCAGAAGACGGCGTGGCCGCAGGGGCTGGGAACGGCCAGAATCTCCGCACCGACCATGCGGGCGAACTCGGCGGCGGGACCCGGCGAGACCATCCGGTCGTCAGGTGTGAAGACCACCAGCATCCGCGCGGTGACGGCCCGGGCGGCGCGCTCCATGCTCCCGCCGAAGGCGGCCGAGACATCGTGGCTGGCGAGGGCCCGGGCCTGCGCAGCGTAGTCCTCGAGCGCCCAACCCGCCCGTGCGTACGATGCGGCGAGACTCATTACGTCGGCCTCCACGCCCTCGGAGCCCTTTTCCTCCATCGCCCCCGGGGTGCCCATGAACAGGTTCTCGATCCTGCTCGCCTGCCTCCAGGCCTCGACACCCTGAAGTCCCACGGCCCGCGCCTGTTCGGCGGCACCGACCGCCGTCGCGTAGATCAGGCGGTCGCCCGCTCCCGCCCTGGGGGTACCCACCACCGCCACCACCACGTCGGCGAGCTCCGGGTGCCGGACCGCCCACTCGAAGGCCTGGAACCCTCCCATGGAGATGCCGACAACGGCACGCACACGTGCGATGCCGAGCTCCCGGAGGAGAGCGCGCTGAGACGCCACCATGTCGCCGATCGTGAGCGCGTCGAATGCCCCGCGCGACAGGGGATCCGTGTTCGACGGCGACGACGAGTGGCCGTCCGCCAGCGCGTCGACGATCACCACGTGATAGCGCGTGGTGTCCACGTACGTGCCCAGCATGAACGCGTGGTCCTCCGAGCGCCCGGCGAAGAACGTCGGGACCAGCACCACGTTGTCCCGGGCCGGGCTCAGACGACCGTAGGCGCGATAGGCGACGCGGCAGTCCCGGACCTCGGCCCCGCTCGTGAACCGGCACGTGCCGAGTGCGGCCACCATGGGCGGCGCCGCGTCCTGCGCCCACCCGAGCGACGGGGGTGTGACTGCCGCCAGCGTGGCGAGGATCGCCGCGCCACCCAGCCGGCGACCCCCTGCCATCCCAACGTTGATGTGTTGCCTCATGATCGGCTCCCTGACGGATTCCGGGTGGAAGATCCCGACCCCCATCCCCCTCCCCTTGAATCCTGTTGCGCAGGGGCATGCCGGCCACGGGACATGGCCGCTGACGATCCCCCTCTTCAGCCCTGGTCGCGTACCCGGCACGCGACAGGCGACGACGATCTGCGGAAGAAACCGGCGTGGGTGGCTCGCCGCCATGAGCCGAAGAAGCCCGAGCAGGAGCGCTGCGATGGCAACCTGGAGCTGCGGGAGCCACGGGTCTTGGTCCGCCCCGTGCGGGACCGGGGCACCTCTCGCCTCCGGGCTAAGAAGGCCGAGGCCCTGAGCCGGACGCCCCGGTTGGGGCCGCGGCCAGCGCCGGACCCACCAGGATGCCCCGCATCAAGCCTCCGGCCCCAGGCCCGTCTGGTGCACGATGAGCTGCTCCCTGTCCCAGCGCAGCCCGACGGCCGCGAAATAGAAGTCGACCGCGTCCTGCGTCCGGTCCGCCTCCAGCAGGGCCAGAACTCGATCCGCGTCCGCGGGCCACAGCTGGTACGTGGCGTTCTCGCGCACGTACTCTCCCAGGCGGACGGCGAGCTGCTCCGCCGTGGGCGCCGCGTAGATGCGGCAGATCGTCCCTCCCGTGTGCACGACAGCCACGTACACCAGCCGGGGGCCTTGCCGCACGGTGGCGCTTCCGGCTCGTGCGGGTGCTCGGCCGTTCAGGGTCGTTCGGTACTCGGTCAAACGTGCTCCCGTGGTTCGCTTACGACTCCGTCGCGTCCGCGCCTCGCCGACGCCGTCTCATCCTTACGTCGAATCGGCCTGCCTGATTTCGACACCGGTCGGTCCCCGACACGACGACATCCCCGGCCCCGGCGGCCGTGCCCGAAGCCTTTGGTCCCGGGCGAGAGCGGATTCTTCGGCCAGCTCCCACGGTCCCCGCTCGCGATCACCTCCTCATACGCTGCCCTACGCCAGCAGCTCATCCAGCTTCTTGTAGCTCGCCTCCATGCCATCCG
>JABAOG010005819.1_pt4 | contig 17591 bp, 25 predicted proteins | sample 7062131 | NCBI WGS metagenome assembly JABAOG01 (sample SAMN14538629, study PRJNA623070) | marine sediment metagenome | biome: marine biome [ENVO:00000428]; feature: marine pelagic biome [ENVO:01000023]; material: deep marine sediment [ENVO:00002113] | place: India: Arabian Sea | collected...
CGCCGAACCACCGTCACCAAGCAGGAGGCCGATGCGGCCTACCGGCGTGGTCGACGCGCCGCCGCTCGCGAGATCCTGAACGAGCTGCGCACGTGCCTGAAGGAAGTCGGGTTCAGCGACCCGAAGAACTGCACGTACCTGACCCAGCCCGAACGGCGCATGCAGGCCGTCGCCAGGAGGCTGGCCCGGTGAAGCACGTGAGCTTTTTCGCGGGGATCGGCGGTTTCGAGGAAGGCCTGCGCGGTATCTCTGAACCGGCAGCCTTCAGCGAGATCGCCCCCTTCGCGATTCGCGTGTTCAAGAAGAACCACGGCCCCGTGCCGAACCTGGGAGACGTACATGCTCTGGATAGCTGGGATTCCCTGCCAGCCCTTCAGCTCCGCAGCGCGTGGGAGAAACAACAGGCCGGACCTCTGGCCGGCCCTGTTCTCTTGCTTGAAAATGTACCCGCGTGGCGCCGAGGCGGCCTACAGCGAGTGCTGGGAGACCTTGCCTCCATCGGGTTCGATGCGGAGTGGTTCACTCTATGTGCGTGCCTTGTCGGAGCACCACACCACCGCCCCCGCGTGTTCGTTCTTGCCTACCCCAACGGCCAAGGCGAACCATTCAGCTCCATCCATGAGGAAGTGGCCGGCCTATGCGAGGTTTCAGGATCGCTTCCCTGGCCCTCTCCACCCCGAGGTCTGGGAGTGGCTGATGGGGTTCCCGAGAGGGTACACCGATTGCGTGCCCTCGGCAACAGCGTCGTGCCCGCCGTGGTGCGATGGATCGGACAGCGAGTGAGCGCTGTCATGGGAGAATCGGAATGAACGAGAAAGAGTTCCTCAAGCAGAGGGACCCCCTCGCGCACAGAGGCACCGACGACCGCAACCTCGACAAGGGCGAGGCGCAGCGTCGGGCGAAGGAGGTCATCGACGGCATGTACACCCAGGGCCTCATGGGTGAGACCAAGCTGACGGCGAAGCACTTCGAGGGCATCATCGCGGACGACGTGGTGGACAACAACCCGAAGGCCGCCCGAGCCCTGCTCGACGGCAAGGCCCCGATGGACCTGATCCCGTTGCACTGCCTGGCCGGGGCCGCTCGCGTGCTGGAGCACGGCGCGTCCAAGTACGGCCGGCGCAACTGGAGGATTGAGCCCATCTCCTGCACGACCTACGTCGGCGCGATCATGCGGCACCTGCAGGAGTGGCAGGACGGTCACGACAAGGACAAGGACAGCGGTGAGCACCCGCTGTCGCACGTGATGGCCTCGTGCCTTCTCGTGCTGGACGCCCTTCGACATGGCACCCTGGTGGACGACCGGGACCAGGCCGAGATCAAGGGTGTATGAGTCGGCTGACACCGGGCTTCGCGACCCCGGTGAAACACTGCGCAGGATCGCAACCTGCACAAGGGCGAGGGCCTGTGAAGGTGGCTGGCCGGAGGGCAGGAGGGACACTGCATGCGAGTGACCCGGCCCAGTGAACGCCGAAGCTGGAGGCCCTCAACCGCGTCCTTGACTTTTCCTCCGGCGTGCGTATATTGCACTACAGGCGGTCCCCCTGAAACGGGGCGTAAGCCGGATGCCACACCGGGCCGCCAACCTAAAGGAGACACGAGATGACCCGAGAGCAAGAGGACCTGATTCACAAGCACATGGCCCTGGCCACCAAGCTGGCGACCCAGCCCTACGTGCCCGCCTACATGCGGCAGGACGCGCAGGCCGTCGCCTACCTGTCCCTGGTCAAGGCCGCAAACAAGTTCAACGTCGAGCGCGGCATCCGGTTCAGCACGTATGCGCACACCGCCATCAAGCGGGACGTGTCCGAGTACGTGGGCCGCTACCGGACGGCCGTCACCCCGAGCCGGCGCGATGCCGCTCGTGGCGTTCGCATCCCGACCACGAATCTCGACGCCCTCTTGGCGCGGGAGGAGGGCGACGATGCTGCCGAGTGACGAAAGAGCGTACCAGGCCGTTGAGGCCCTGCGCCGGGGCTGGCGGATCATTCCGCTGCAGGGCAAGCGCCCGATCCTCGCCAAGTGGCAGGAGGCCGCCTTCCCCAGCGAGATCGAGGGCAGGGCGTGGGCCGAGGCCGGCAACTACGGCGTGGTGACGGGCGAGCCCGGCGGCGTGGTGGTCCTCGACGTTGACGATGGCAAGCTGATCGAGACCATGATGGCCAAGCACGTCACGGTCACGGCCTTGACCGGCAAGGGCTGTCACCTCTACTTCCATACGCCCGACGTGCCCGTGAAGAACGCCGTCGGCATGACCGAGGGAGTGGACTTCCGAGGCGTCGGCGGCCAGGTCGTCGGCGTCGGATCGATCCACCCCGAGCACGGCGGGATCTACCGCTGGGCGCCTGGTCGAGCTCCTGGCCAGATCGACCTCGCCGAGCTGCCGGCCGAGTACCTCGACCACCTGCGCAAGGACAAGGCCAAGCCGGCCCCCGCCCCCGTGGTGGAGCTGGACGACGACGTGGACCTGGAGACCCTCGACGTGTACGACCGCACGGCCCTGGACAATGAGATCCGGGCACTGCGGAACGCCGGCGAGGGTGGCCGCAACCACGCCCTGAACAAGGCGGCCTTCAGCCTTGGCCAGCTCGTGGCCGCCGGCCGGCTCCCCCGGAAGCTCGTCTTCGAGCGGCTGTGGGCGGCCTGCCAGCACAACGGCCTCTTCGCAGACGATGGCGAGTGGCAGTGCGCGAAGTCAATCGAGTCCGGCATGAACGCCGGCGCCGAGCAACCCCGCGAACCGCGTGAGACACTGGCGCCCAAGAAGTCCGAGCCCGAGGCCAAGCTGCCCGTCGAGTCCATCGAGGTCACCGACCTGGCGGACCCCGAGCTGCGGGCCACGCCCCCCGAGTGGTTCGTCCGCGACCTGGTCCTGAAGAAGGGCCTGCACTTGGTCTGGGCGCAGCCTGGGGGCTACAAGACGCGCCTCACGGCCCGGATCATGTTGGAGCTGTTGACCCACGACAAGAGGCGGGACCCCTCGCACACGCTCCTGGGCAACCCCGACTGGCCGATCATGGACCAGCTCGGCCGCGTGCTGATGCTGACCACCGAAGAGGACAAGGGCGAGCTGCGGTTCGTCATCAACACGGTCGAGCGCGGGTGGGGCGCAGTCCTGCCGCACGAGCGATGGCAGCACGTCTACGCGCACCAGCTCCGGCTGGACCGCGCTCTGACCATCGATGACCTGCCGACGCTGCTCGACATGGTCGGCCCGGTGGACATGGTCGTGCTCGACTCACTGACCGGCCTCCGCCCGAAGGACGGCGGCACGCAGTGGGACGTGGACAACGAGGCCGCGAACATCATGTGCCTCAAGCTGCGTCGCATGATCGCCGACCGAGGCCTGTCGCTGTGGGTCATTCACCACTCCGACAAGCTCGTGAAGAACTACCGTGGCCCGACCGAGTGGTGGGCGAGTGCCGACGTGATGTTCGGCCTGCTCGCGCACTACGACAAGGACAACGACAAGAACCTAATCAAACTCCTGCCGCAGAAGGCTCGCGGTGGGCGCGTACACAAGCCGGCCTACATCGAGCCGGTGTGGACGAACCAGGATGGAGACCTGGTGCTGGAGTTCCTGCACGAGCAGAAGGGCTCGGTGCTGGACGCCAAGCTGAAAGAGATCCTGGACATGATCGACATTCACTCGAACGGCGAGGAAGGCGTCGGCAGCAAGCAGCTCCGCGAGGCGCTCGGCATGGCCGACACCACACTGCGCCGTTACCTGAACACGCTGGCCCAGGCTGGGGAGATTCGGACGTACCCGCACCCTGAGATGCGTGGCAACCCCACCTTTATCCAGCGACTGAGCTAAGGAGACAAGCATGATGGACACCGACGAAAGAGGACCGTACCTGGTGCTGACCAGTGGCGCCAAGTGGTACCTCACCGACCCCGACCCGTGCGCCGTGAGCTACAAGGACATTGGTGCCTCGCTGTCGAAGCTCTGTCGCTTCGGCGGGCACACCAATCCCTTCTACTCGGTCGCGCAGCACAGCGTCATGTGCGCTTGGGAAGCGCGCAAGGCCGGCCTGAACGAGCGCGAGCGCCTCACCGTGCTGATGCACGACGCGGCCGAAGCGTACCTGCTCGACATCCCGACCCCGCTGAAGGGCCTGTTGCCCGACTACCAGAAGCTGGAGCGGCTGACCGAGCAGGTGATCGCGGACGCACTCGACCTGATCTACCCGTTCCCCGACTTCGTCAAGGAGATCGACGCCCGCATGCTGGCCACCGAGCAGCGGTTCCTCATGCCGCGCACGCGGTCGTACGCCTCTCCCGACGCGCCGCCGTTCGATGACATCATCCTCAAGCCGTCGGTGTGTTGGACGCCGGACAACGCGGAGGATGCCTTCCGCACCGAGTATTGGAGGTTGGTGACATGAGAGAGCAACGCATGACAGGCGACCTTCGGCTGTACCTGGCCGTCGGGATCATCGCCCTGGCCACGATCCTGGGTGGCTTCACCGACCACGCTTCCCTCGAACGCATCGAGCGCCTGGAGGCCGCCACGGCCGCGATGGAGCGCGAGCTGGAGGCGAAGGACGAACTGCAGCAACGCATGATGGCCGCCTACAAGAGCCAGGTGCAGATGCTGGAGCGGCTGTTGGAGGGAGAGCGATGAACGTCGAAGAGAGACTCCGACAGATCGACAAACGGTTCGAGGAGATCGACGCCGAAGAGGCCGGTATGCGGCTGCGCGAAGAAGAGCTGGCCAAGGAGTGGTCCGACCTGTGGGTCGAGAAGCTCCGGCTGCAGGAGGGAGAGTGATGGACACGATCAAGTATGAGAACCCGTGTCCTACCTGCTACCGCAAGCGCGATACCGCCCTGGAGAACGAGATCGCCCGGCTGCGGGAGTTGGTCGAGACAGCGTTCTCGGAAGGGTATTACGCGGCAAACGAGGTTGACNNGCATTGGCAGGAGTCGTCGTCCCGCGCCGCACTGGAGGACAAGTGATGCCACGCTTTTACCAACCCCCCGAAACCCTGCACGAGGCCCGCAAGGAGATCGAGCAGCTCCGCGAGGAGCGCAACATGTACCAGAACAAGTTCGTGGAGTACCTTCGCCGGTGGGAAACGGACCAGGAGTGCCGGCAGCCCCTGAAGGAAGAGATTGCCAAGCTCCGCAAGAAGAACGCCGACCTCCAGCACGACCTTGAGCTGGCGCTGAAGAAGCTCTACTGCAAGCACCTGAACCTGATCGAGCATTGGGTCGGGGAGCCCGAGACCGGTGGACCCGACCGCCTCACCTTCTGCAAAGACTGTGGCCAGTCTGTGGAGAACCTGTGATGCGCGAAGCAATCTACATCGCCGCCGCCTGGCTGTTCCTGGTCTTCTCCCTCGCCGGCCTCTTCTGGACGCTCGGCGGAAAGGACGAATGATGAAGAAGATCAACGGAGTCGCTGTAATCATCAGCGACGAGACCGAGTACCGGATCAAGCAGGAGCGCAAGCTGATGGCCGAGCTGTTGTCTGCGCTCCGCCGCATCACGCACCTGACGACCCAGGACCAAGCGCGCATCGCCGAGCTGGAGGCCATCACGATCAGCCAGCCGTGGTGGCTGCCATGAAGGAGAAGGTACCTCTGCTCAAAGGACGCGAGGCCATCAAGGCCGCGACGGGCTTCGACCTGTCAGTCGACACCGTGCGTGGCTCGACGCTGCCCACGCTCGACGGCGAGTGGGCCGTGGCCTCGATCCCTCGGGACTGGCTGTCCATGCCCTCGATGGTGCCGCTGGCGGCGAAGGACTCGAAGCGCGCCGAGCGGTGGGAGCCCGTGGTCCCTAACGTGCAGGTTCTCCCGGCCGACGAAGTGCTGGAGAGGTTCGAGCGCGACATGCCGTCGCACGTGGCCGTCGACATCGAAGACCCCGGCGAAGACATCGACCTGATCGGTGTGAGCTGGGGCATCGCGAACACTTACGTCATGCAGAACCAGACCGACCCGCGTGCGCTGCGCACCGTCGAGCACATCGCCAAGCAGGCGACGCTCGTGTTCCACAACGCGGCGTATGACGTGCCAGCCCTGCAGCGGGCGCTGTGGATGGACATTCCCAAGTACGAGGACACGGCCGTGCTCGCGGCGGTCGTGGACCCGTCCTTCCGCATGGGCCTTGAGAAGCAGGTGCTCGCCTGGGTCGCCGGCACGACCACGTGGAAGGGCCTCGTGGACTTCGGCGCGGGCTGGCAGAAGGAGACCGCGAAGACGAAGGTGTACGAGGCGCTCTGGGTCAGGCTCCTGGACCGCCTCAACCGCACCGCCCCGGTCACGCGCTTCGGATGGTACGTCCTCTACAACGGCCTCGACGTGTGCAACACGTGGCGGCTGTGGGCCTGCCACCAGTTCACTCTCCACCAGCAGGAGCGGCTCGGCTACTACAACGACCTGCTCAAGCCGCTGCACCCGTACCTGATCGACATGGGCGAGCGCGGTCTGCCGGTGGACGAAGCGCGCCGTGCCGAGCACGTGGCCGCCCTGGACAAGCGCATCGACGCGGCCATGGCTGTGCTCAACCCGGTGGCCAAGGACATGCTGCAGGGAATCGCAAACAACTGGCAGGACGTGGTCGACGGCCTGGAGGCCGAGCGCCAGCACGAGCGCGACGGTAAGAAGAGTCGCCTCGCGTTCTCGAAGGCGAAGGAGCTGACCTCTGCACGCAACAAACTGAAGACGCGCCAGGCCGCCGTCGAGAAGGGCTTCAACCTGGACAGCACGCCGCAGCGCCGCGCCTTGCTGTACGACCACCTGAAGCTGCCGAAGCTGAAGGAGCGGTTCACCGGCAAGGTGCGCACCGACAACGGCGCGCTCCAGGAGCTTCTCAAACGCCTGTGGGAAGGCAACGCCCTCGGCCGGTACAAGATCAAGGACGAAGCCCTCGGGGCTCCGCGCCAGGTCTGTGCCGACGTCCTGGAGGCGATGATCGACGGCAAGGAGGCGATGACGTGGAAGCGGAACTTCTGCCTGTCGCCGGTCGTGCCGGGCAAGGCGTTCCGGCGGCCCAGGATGCAGACCGAGTACAGCCTGCACCGGACGGCCACCGGCCGCCTGGCGTCGGGCACCAACCCGAACCGGGACTACGGCACGCGCAAGCGGCAGCAACTCCAGAACGTGCCGAAGAAGCTGCGCGACATCTACGCGGCCGACCCCGGCTACGTCATGGTCGGTGGCGACCTGTCGAACATCGAGTGGGCGCTCGTGCAGTGGGACGCGATGCACGTGCCTTCGGCGACGAAGGAGCGGCTGGGCATCCCGAAGAACTTCCACCGTGAGCTGCTCGCGAGGTTCCTGCGGCGTGAGCTGGACGCCCACCGCTACCTGGCGAGCATCGCCTTTGACAAGCCCGAGAACCAGATCACGGCCGACGAACGCCAGGAGTGCAAGCCGTTCACGCACGGCCTGAACTACCTGGGCAAGGAAGAGAACCTGGCGAGGAACGCCGGGCAGCCCCCCGAGAACGGTCGCCGTGCGGGCAAGGCACACGACGAAGCCTTCAAGCCGAAGGGCTGGTGGGAAGTGGTGCTGCACGCGGCCGACACCAACCGCTACGTCGAGACGGTGCTGGGCTGGCGTCGCACGTTCCACGGCGACTACATTCACCCGCCCGAGGTTCCGGCCACGCGCATCCAGTCCCTTGCAGCGGACTTGTGTAAGTGGCTACTTTTCGACCTGTTTCGCAACTGCCCTGCAGAATGGGAGATCCTTACCACGACGCACGACTCGTTCCTGATGCAGGTGCCCGAGGCCGACGGCGAGAAGGCGAAGGCGTGGCTCAAGGAGAGGATGGAACAGCCGGTGCCGTGGCTGGAGAACTACGCATTTCTCGCTGACGTGGCTGTCGGCCCAACATGGAAGGACGTGTGATGAAGGTCCCGACTGACAAGGAAACTTGGAACGACATTCGGCGCGTGATCGAGCTCTGCCGGAAGGACGTGTGCGGTGACCACCTGTTGCTGTCCACGCCCGACGGCGAGACGACGATCACGTTGATGTGCAGCTTGAAACCGAACCATGAAGGCCCGCATACGTGTGGGCAAACCACCTGGACTCACACGTTCGAGCCAGGCACAAGGAGCGGAACATGATGAACCGAGTCACGTCCCTTGGCATGATCGCAGCCCTGGCGCTGTGTCTGCTATGCCCGCCGCCCATCACAGCGGCGAGAGACAACAACCCGAAGGGCTGCCCGCTGGACATCCCGACGGGCGAGCGCATCGATTGGAAGCTGGAGATGGCTGCCTGGCAGGAGGCGAAGTCTCTCGTGGGTGCGCCGAAGAGATGGAAGAAACCGGGGGCGACGGTTCGGTTCAACCACTACTACGTGGACGATGCGAGCGGTGGGATCTTCGCCGGCTTCCACCTGGCGCCGCAGATGTTCCTCGACCCGGAGACCGGCAAGGTCCTCGCGTGCGAGTACGTCATTGTCTACATCCCGCCGAAGGACGAACACTTCGTCTACCACGTGCTGGTCCACGAGTACCTGCACGCCCTGGCTGGCCGGATGCTTCACGTGCTGCAGCGGCCCATCGCCGAGAACTGCGGGCCGATGGAAATGAGCATGGACGGCTGCGAGGAGTGGGTGCAGACCGTGTACCCGAACCCCGAGGGCTGGGGCGAGGACGTGCCATGAGCTGGCTACGCGATCTGTGGAACCGCCTGCAGGACCGGTACGAGTGGCTCGACCGGCGTCCGTACTTGTGGGTGCGGCTGGACGAGTGCCTGCTTCGCGTCTGCGTCGGGGACACCACCCAGCCGGTCCGGTTCAATGTGATCCAGACATGGGCGCACTACGCCTACGGCAACATGCGGGAAGCCCACCCGTACCGCATCGTGCCTTGGGTGAACGTGCGGGTGCGCATCGTACCAGGGCTCGACGTGCAGGGCCGGTGCAAGGCCCGAGACGACGTGATCCTGATGCGCGAAGGCCGCGAGGAAGTGATCCGCCACGAGCTCTACCACTACCTGGGTTACAAGATGCACCTGCCGTACTGGACGACCATCGACCACCCCGGAGGCCACAACCTGGACGGCACCCTGAAAAACTGACGCCGTACAAGGCCCGTGAACGAACGAACGCCCTGTCCCCATAGCGGGGGCAGGGCGTTTCTCTTTGAAAGGCAAGGGGAGCCGGTGGTCCAGTCCGACTCCCCTCTGGGTTGGCCCGGCAGGAGGAGGTACCAGGCCTATGTTTACGAGACGGCGCCGTCCGGTGCTTCGGCGAGCGCGTAGTGGAGCACGACGCTGACCTGGCCAGCCCAGGCGGCTGACCCACCGACGGTCACGGTGACGTTGTCGGCGGTGGCCACGACCTCGCCCACCCTCGCGCCTGCGAAGATGGCGTTCGAGCCCGCGTCGACCGCGAGTTCACTCGCGATCATGTAGCCGTCGGCGTCGGCCGTGTCGCCAATCGTGATTGTCGCCGTGCTGACGCCGGTCCCGCTGATAGCGGTCTCGACGTACACGCCGCCCCCGAGGACGACGGCGCCCTTCGGGATGCTGAGTGTGGTGTCCTGGGTGGCTGCGCTGATGGCAACCGACTCGGCCACGGTGAACATGCGCAGGCGCCCCAGTGCTGGCTGGAGGCTGTCGCTGAGTAGTCTTTTCCGAACTGCCATGTGTTCTCCTTCGTCCTCTTGGACATTCGACTCCGACCCATGGTGAGCCGGGCTTCGGTTAGGCTGTGGTCATCTGCTTCTTGGTGCGGGCGTTCCGCTTGCGCTGCTTCTCCTTCTCAGGGTCCACGCGCTGGATCTTCCCGAACCGGACCTTCGGCTTCGGCTTGCGCTTCGGGCGGGGCGCTGACACACCCTTCGGTCGAGGCTTACCTTTCTTTGGTACGGCCATGCTTCTTTCCTTTCTGCTTGGTNNCCGAACACGCCGACGTAGAGCACCGAGGGGACGGTCGCGTAGGAGGTGGCCAGGTCTTTCACATCGTACCCGAACGCGAACAGGACCGGGAAGATGGCGACCTGGTACACCATGGTGAGTGCGCCGATGGGGCGCCAGTTGCGTTGAAGCCAGCTCTCGCCCTTGGCCTCGGCGACGATGGCGGCAGAGGCGTGTCCCTCTGCGCGCTCGGCGGCGTCTTGGACTGTCTTGGCGAGCTGGACCAGGGCGGTGCCCTTCTGGATTCGGTTGTCTGCGAAGTCGCCGATGATCTTACTGAGCGGGCCAGTCAGCCCCTCGACAACCTCTTTGATGACCTTCGGTGCGGGCATGTCTCCTCCTTCCCAGGCTACCGCCGTCGCGGCTTCTTGCTCCGCGACATGGACTTCAGGGGCTGGAAGCCGCCCTTGCTGGCGCGACCGGTGAGCTTCTTGTTCAGCTTCGAGCCGACCTTCTTGAGGGGCTTGTACTCGCCGCGCAGCATCTTGCCCGCGACCTTCTTGGCCTTGTTGCCCTTCGCCCCAGCCTTCTTTTTCTTCGACGCGAGCTTCTTCGCCGCGCCCAGCATCGCTCCAATAGCCATCAGTCTTCTCCTGCGAGTAGCGCAGCCGCTATCGCGTTGATGCCGCGCTCCTGCGCGACGTGTTCTTTGGTATCCTCTTTAACACCGGAGGGCTCCAGCCGCACGTGCAGTAGCTCATGCACAAGCAGGAACTCCGGGTCGCGGTAAGCCACCGCTGCTTTGTGTAGATGCTCCGGGTCAACCAGCGTGACCACCACGCGGGCGTGGTACTCATCGATGTCGCTGTGCGCGTCGCTGTCACTGGCGTGCGGCGGGACGACGTGCAGTTTGATGTCCCACTCTTGCAGCTTGAGGCGCTTCTGCCAGTAACGCAGCCTGCGCTCCAGTAGCGCCCGAGTCATCCGACCACCGCCGCCCAGATAGACGCGACCGTCAGGGCAAGAACGGTGGAGCTGAGTGTCACGATGAACCACCGGTAGCGCGCTTGGATCTGTTCGAGGCGGTCCAGGCGGATCTTCGCGCCTGGCTGGCCGTTGCCGTAGACGAAGCTCTCGATGTGGTGCAGGCGCCGCGTCGCGATCTCGTTCGACATGCGTAGCTCCTGCTTGAGAAGCTCGAGCTCTGTGTGGATCTTGTTCAGGTCGCTCACGACGACACCTCCCCTCGGCGTACGGTGTTGTCGTGGACTTGCAGGTGTACGTGTTTGCCGTTGCCGTGTGGTTTTGCGTACGCGACCTTGTAGCGCTGACCGCGCTTCGGGTCGTAGGCGAACGCATCGTTGATGATTGCCTCCATGCGCTCCAGGTCTTCTTGCTCCAGGTACTTGCCGCCAATGTCGAGCGCTCTCCATGGCGGGCCGACGACGTGGATCATGCTCTTCGCGCCGGCTGATTTGTTCTCGGCCTTGCTGCGGTTCAGGTCACCGAGTCTGATCGTTGCCTCGGGCCAGAGGTTCAGGACGAACCCCAGAACCTTGAGCAAGGCCGGGTGAATGTTGCCGGCGAGAAGCTCCAGCAACGTCGTTACCTTCATCGAAACTTGTCGGCTCATCGGACCACCACTTGCCGCTTCTTCGAGCGCGTAGCATCGTAGAAGATGTCGTGCTGTGCCCCCGCTCCTCGCTGCTCCAGCACGCGCTGTGTTTGCCGGATGCGCTCACGCAGCATGCGCATCCGTTGTTCGGTCAGGTTCAGGTGCTTCGGACGTAGACCCGTGAGGGAGTCCATCATAAACGCGGCGAAGCGCCCGTCGCTGATGGTCTCGCGGAACGCACGGTCTGAAGTGGATACGAACCGGCTGAAGGCGTACGACTGAAAGAGCAGGTAGAACCGCTCGCCGTCGAAGCTGTACTTCAACTTGCCGGTGTTCGGGTCGGCCTCTTTGCGCCAGCCAAGCCAGTCCTTGATAGGCGCCGGCATGGGCTCAATGATGCGGCCAATGGCCCCGCTCTGTTGCCTGGTGAGGTTGCGCCCCGTGAACAGGTTCACGCCGGTGGCGACCTCGACGGGCGTCTTGAGCAGGGGAGAGATCATGCCCAGGTTCTGCCGCAGCGTCTCGCGCACGCTGCCGCGCCAGATAATGTCGAGCCCCTTGATCGGCAGGTCGATGCCGGTCAGCATGCGCACGGTGTTGCCGTCGCGGTCCAGGCGGAGCTTCAGCGCCTCGCCTTCCCACGAGATCATCTGGTTGTTCTCGGCCTCGCGGCCCCGGAACGGCCGGGTCAGGTTCGCGGTGCGGCCGGGGTTGCGAAGGAGCTGGCGCACCTGGAGCTGGATGTTCTTGGTCGTCCACGTGCTGAACGGGATGACCAGGCGCATGCCCTTCTGGAACTCGCTCAGGTTCTCGTAGTCGAAGAGGAACGTCTTGACGCGCTCCGCTGCCTGTTGCGGCGTGAGCCCGCGACGCAGGTGCTGAATGAAGAGCGCGGTGCGCGCCTCGTTCTCGACGGCGGTCCCGAGTTGGCGGGCGCGCTTCGGCAGACCCTTCGCCTGCTTCACGAGTTGGCGGGCCGTGCCTTCGCCGGCCTGCTCGGTGATCGCCCGCGCCGTGGACTTCACGCCGAAGCGGTCGATGAACGAGCGCACGGTGTCGTAGTCGTAGAGCTTCCGCCCCATGTCATCGACCAGGTTGCCCTTGAGGCCGGCCAGCACGCCGACGCTGTGCTTGTGCAGGCGCGGGTCGAGCGCGTGGATGCCGATGTCGAGGAACATCTGCGCGACGTTCGAGTAGGCGTTGCGGAAGTGGAACGACGGGAAGTAGACCGTCACCATCGTCTTGAAGAAGTTGTTGAGCTTGGTGTACCCACGCAGGAGGCGGCCCATGTCCTTGCTGTTGAGCACGCGGCTGGCCATGCCCTGAATGTCGTCGGCGATGGTCTTCGGGATCTCGTAGTTCGAGAGCCCGCGCTGCGTGATCTGCACGTACCGGCTGCCGTCCTCTGCGATCTGGCCGAGCAGCGAGCCGCCCTGCGGAAGGTCATCGAAGAACTCGGCGTACTCGGACAGCGTCTTGTTCAGCTCGAACTTGTTCTTCGACTTCGACAGGATCTGCCGCATGAACTCGCGGCGCCCCTCGACGGGGAGCTTGGCCACTTGCGCCGCAGGGGCGCGGCTGTCCGCGTACTGCCCTACCGTGCTGGCCAGCTTCGGCGAGATGTGCAGGCTCGGCTGCACCCACTTGAGTGCGGCCTCGGTCGAGATGTCCTTGATCCTGTCGATGCCGAACTCGCGACCGACGGCCTCGAAGAACGCCTGGTGCGCCATGCCATCGGCGTGCGCGATTACGCGGCGACGCATAATCTCGACCGGGTCCCAGATCGGGCGCAGCTCCTTCACGTTCTTGTGCGTGGCTGCCAGCTCCTTGGATTTCCTGACGGCCTCTTCGAGCGTCGTGAAGACGCGCTCTTCGGCGTGGCGACCCAGGGACGCAAGCTGCGCTTGCTGCGGGCGCCAGGCGTTGACGGCTTGGATCAGCTCCTCACTCGTGTTGTGGTAGAAGTGCGCCGCGTAGTTCTGCACGACCTGTTCGGGCTTGAGCAGGCCGACCTTGATCTCGTCGGCCATCATGCGCTCGCCGATGTCTTTCATCTGCTCGGCGGCTGCACGCTCCAGCGGGTCCTGGAGGGCGTCGATGGTGCCCTCGTCCACGGCACGCACGACGCGAATCCACTGTTCTGGCTCCTTGCCAGGGCGCGTGCGCATCGGGCGGGCGAGCTTCGCCAGCGGCCCGTTCTGCATCTCGGCCAGGTACTTCCCTTGGATCGCACCCGAGGCGTCGATGCCGGCCTGCTTCAGCATGTTGTATCCGGGCAGGTGACGTGTCTTGAAGTCGCGAGAGAACAGAGAGCCGAAGGCGTCGAACGTCTTCTTGAGGCCCATCGTTGCCTCGGCGACCGTGTTCGCGAGCCCGGAGTCGGATTGCTCCAGGCGGTGAACGACCTGCGCCGCTTTGCTGGATAGGCCGGAACCCAGGAGTGCCGTCAGCTTGTCGGTGCCCTTGATCTCCCGGCCCAGGAAAGTGATGCCTCTGCCTTTCTTCAGTAGGCCAGGCGTGTGCTGCGCGGCGACGATGAGCCGCTTCTGTGCCTGGTTCTGCGCGATCATCAGCATGTCGGCCGCGATGTCGTCGGTCTCGCTGATGCCCTGCCGCACGATGCTCTCGTACTCGTGCTCGACCAGGCGGTCCATCTCCCGCTTGAGCGTCTCGCGGAAGTGGCCCCGCTGCTTCACTGGCAGGCCCAGAGCCTTGCTCAGGATCTCCCCGTCGCGCCGGGAGAGTTGCGCCCACTTCCCGCCTTTGACGGCAGCGATGGTGCGGGCCTTGCCCTGTTGCGTCTTGTACGCACTCTCGACGGTGTCCATGATGGTGTCGAGCGCACGAGCCCGCAGAATGTCAGAGCCCTCCTTCACGACCTCGGGAGCCTGCGAGAGCAGGAGCTTCCCTTCGGCCCTCGGGATGGCCTCTGCCGTTTCCCTGGCGATGACCTGCAAGCCCTTGCGCGTGGCCAGGTGCTTCGCAGCTTTCTCGCCCGCGCCGGCCACTACCTTGCCGCCCATGCGGCCAAGGGTGCCACCTACCTTAGTTACAGGGCCGAGCCCCGTGTAGGTGAGCGGGTCCCCAGCGATCCCCATGACCAGGCCGAGCGCACCACGGCCGGTCACGTCGAAGAACGTGCCCTCCAGGGCGGGGATGGCATCGGACAGCCGGCCTAGATCGCCCACCCCGAGCTTCTCTAGTGCCTCGCTGAAGCCGCGCTTCTCGCCCTTGAGCCCGCCGACCCCCGAGAAGACTTCCCGGCCCGCACGTGTGGCGGCAGCCAGGAAGTCACCGGGGTCCATCCCGTCCTTGTCGACGCCCTGGACGAACTCTTCCATGGCGCCGGCTTCGGCGTACTCGATGCGAGAGAGTGCATCGACCACCGTGCGGAAGAACCCCGGCTTGCTCTGGGGGATGGCGCGGGCACCGGTCATCTGCCTGAAGGTTTCCAGCTCACGCGCCTGGACCTCCAGGTCGCGCAGACTGGCCCTTCGACCGATGCCGCGTCTGTTGCTTGATCGTTGATCGCCGAAGACTGAGGGCATGTGGTCCCCTTACCGCTTGCCGCCGAAGGGCTGTGCCGCCCCAAAGCCGCCGTAGGCCTGTTGCTGCTCGGGCTTCTCGCCGCGCTTGCCCAGGTTCTCGCCGGTGTCCTTCATGGCCAGGCCGGCCCTGAGCACGTCCATGGCGCCCCGGATCGGAGGAACGGCCGCCGTCAGGTACCACGGCAGGCCTCCGCCCTTCTTGTCGTCGGCCGTGAGTGGGTCCTGCGGGTCGCCAGGCATCCGGCCGCCGGCGTTGCGCCAGAGGTCGTCGGCCCGGATCTTCAGGTCGTGCCGCCCCTGGGGCGTGGCGCCGTTCGCGTTCAGGATGAACTCGATGCGAGTCGTGAAGTCCTCGTATGTCATTCCCTGCGCGATCATGTACGGCAGGTCCTGAGCGCGGAGCTGCCCAGTGTTCGGGTCGAGCACCTGCTCGCCCGAGCCCGTGATGAACTGCTGGTACACGTCGGCCCAGGCCTGTTGGTTCTGGGCGTTGAGCTTGTTCTCGGCGTCGAGCCTGTCCTGGCCCACCAGGTGGCCGAGCTGGTCTTGTCGATGCTGCAGCTCTGCGGCTGCGATGGCCTCGCGGGACTCGCGGTCACGCTGCCCTTCCGCCGCCCTGGCTGCATCACGCATGCCCTGGAGAGCGATCTCGTGCTCCTGCTCGGAGGCGATCTCCGCCTTGCGGCGCTCGGACTCTTCGGCGAAGCGAACGTCCCCGGCTGTGCGCTCGATCTTGCGCTCCAGGCCGCGTACCTTCGCCTGCCGCTCGCGGGCCTGCTCCTCTTTGAACTCCTTGCGCTCGGCAAGGCGCTCTTCGAGGAACCGCTCCAGGTTCGATTGCACCGCCGGCCCACCCCTCGCCATGGAGGCGTAGGTCATCATGGCGTCACCGATGCTGGAGGCGATGCGGTTGCCGAGCCGCTTCTTCGGCTCGAACTCTTCCTGTGGCTCGGTGGCCAGCGTCTCGGCCTGAAGCTCAAGGTCCGCGATCTTCTGTCGCAGCTCCTTGGTGTTAACGTCTTCAGCCATGATTACCTCCGGCCGAGCCAGGCGATGACCTCGAAGATCGGTCGCAGCGCGGCACGCAGGAGCCAGCTACGCTCGGCTCTTGACGCCCACTTCTGACCGTTCCTGCCGTACCAGTCGTAGAGCCAGTCCGGCGCATCGCACGTGATCCATGCGCGAGCGTCGAGCCACTTCTGGTCCTCAACACCGAACACCGCACGGGCGAGCCAACAGAATCCACCAATGATGGAGCCGACGGCCCCGATCATGGCCTGCTTGTTCGCAGCGGCGCGATCCTTCGCGGCCTGCTCGGCACCGAGGGCCATCCCGCCGGCGTCGAGCGACTGACCGAACAGGGCTTCGTTGAGGAAGCCGAGGTTCGACAGCGCCTGTTGGTTCGCGATCTGTTGCTGCTCGACGGCGGCAGCCCCCAACTGGCCAGCACCGGTGGCCTCGCGGGCCGACGCGATTGCTTCCGCGCCAGTGAAGCCACCCATGCCTTGCTGCGCCATGCGTTGCCGCATCTGCGCCACGTCAGCCTGGGTCTGCCCGCCGATGGCGGCTTGCTGTTGGTTCAGGGCAGCCTGGTTGATGTCAACCTCGCCTCGAAGCAGAGCGCCGAGCTTCTGCTCGAACTCCGGCCCAAGGGCTTTCAGCATGCCCGTCTGTTGCTGCGCTCCAACCGTTCCCAGTTGCGAGAGCGCGCCTTGCACGTTAGCCATTCTCTTCGTCCTTCCCTTCCTCCGGGGTGGGGAGTTGCTGCTGTTGCGCTTGGGACCGAAGCAGCTCCTCGGTAAGTTTCGCGGCGATCTCCGAGACCTTGATGTCGAAGCCCGCCTCGTGCAGCTTGATGCTGCCGTTGCGCGAATCGACTACCAGGCCGTCGTCGTTGATGATCTGAATGTCGAACTCGATGTTGACCTTGGGGACCCTGATGCTTGCCATGTCTTTCTCCTCCTTGGCGAATTACTTCGCCGGTTCGATGTCATCCTCGGGGACGAACCCGTCGGCGTATTCTGCCCTGTCCCCTCGGCGGAATCCAATCTTCATCTTCTCGATCAGCTCNNTCAATGTCTATGGGCATGATTGCCCCCTACCCTCAGTCTTTGTACGGCTTGCTGCCCCACAACTTGAAATCGATGTCTTCCCAATAGGCGTTAGCTGATGGTCCCAGGTGCAACTCTACCCATGCCCCGTCGGTGGAGCCATCAACGGAAAGTGGCGTAGCCGGGGAGCGCCGGAATCTGAAGTGCCTGTTAGCTGCCGCTACCTTGGACGCAGGCCACGCCACGTCAAAGCTGGTCTGCCGGGTGATGGAACAGGTGTCGCCGCTGACCGCAATCTTGTACATGTAGACATACAGCCATGCTGACGTGTTGGTGGCGAAGGCGGTGATGTCCATCGTCTCTAGCTTGGTGTCCGGGTTGTCGTTGTACTGCTCGAAGGCGATGCTGTACACGTCCACGTCGGTCAGCGTCAGGTCGGTGGTTGAAAGGGTGACGGCCCCGGTGAACCACTTCGAGGTGATGTATGCGTTGGTGAAACTCCAGCGGTTGTTGCTATCCGCGTCGGTGTCTGAACTGTCAGTCGTCGTCCC
>JABAOG010004364.1_pt1 | contig 17585 bp, 11 predicted proteins | sample 7062131 | NCBI WGS metagenome assembly JABAOG01 (sample SAMN14538629, study PRJNA623070) | marine sediment metagenome | biome: marine biome [ENVO:00000428]; feature: marine pelagic biome [ENVO:01000023]; material: deep marine sediment [ENVO:00002113] | place: India: Arabian Sea | collected...
GTGCCGCTCCCGGACGTCGACATCCGCCCGACGATGATCGACTTCGGCGACGTGGAGGTCGGTGACACGGCCACCGAGACCCTGATCGTCAACAACGACGGCGAGGCGGAGCTCGAGGTGCTCTTCGACCCGATCCCCGCCGGCTTCGCCGCGCCGACCGAGCTGCTCACGTTGCCTCCGAGCAGCACCGAGTTCGTCGAGGTCTCCTGCGTGCCGACCGAAGAGGGACCGATGGCGGGCATGCTCTTCGCGAACACCAACGACCCGGACACGCCGACGGTGCTCATCCAGCTCCGCTGCAACGGGCTCACGCCGCCGACGCCGGACCTGGGCCCGGCCGACATGGGCGCTCCCGACATGGGCGACCCCGGCGGGGTGGCCGGCGGCGCCTGCGGCTGCCGCACGACCGCCGCCACCGAGAGCCGCGCGCCGTGGGCGCTCGGGCTCTTCGGGGTGCTGCTCTTCGTGCGCCGCCGGCGCTGAGCGCTCAGCTCAGGCGGCTGGCGGCTTCGGCGAGGCGCTTCAGACCGTCTTCGATCTGGTCGGTCGAGGCGGCGTAGCTGATGCGGACGTGGCCCGGCGAGCCGAAGGCGGTGCCGGGAACGACGGCCATGCCGACGCTGTCGAGCAGGTAGTCGCAGAGCTCGAGGTCGGTGGTCACCTTGCGGTCCCCATCGCTCTTGCCGAGGAGCCCCTGCACGCTCGGGAAGGCGTAGAACGCCCCCTCCGGCTTGCGGCAGCTGATGCCCTCGATCTCGTTGAGGCCGGCGACGATGCGGTCGCGGCGCTTCTCGAAGGCCGCGCGCATCTCGGCGACCGGCTCCTGCGACCCCTCGAGGGCGGCCCGGGCCGCGGCCTGAGCCACCGCCGCCGGGTTGGTCGTCGACTGCCCCTGCAGCTTGTTGATGGCCGCGATCACCTCGGCGTTGCCGATGGTCCAGCCGATGCGCCAGCCGGTCATGGCGTAGGTCTTGGAGACGCCATCGACGATGAGCAGCCGCTCCTTCAGCTCCGGGGCGACGGTGAGCAGCGACTTCTGCTCGAAGCCCTCGTAGACCAGCTCGCCGTAGATCTCGTCCACGATGATCCAGCAGTCGCTCGTCTTCAGCACCTCGGCGAGCGCCTTCAGCTCGTCCTCGGTGTAGGCGCTGCCGGTCGGGTTGCTGGGCGAGCAGAGCACGACGGCCTTGGTCTTTTCGCTCAGCACGCCCTTCAGCGCGGCCGGCGAGACCTTGAAGCCCTGCTCGGCAGTGGTCTCGAGGATCACCGGCTTGGCGCCGACGAACTCCACCTGCGCCGGGTAGCTCACCCAGTGGGGCGCCGGGATGACGATCTCGTCACCGGGGTCGTAGAGGCAGAGAGCCAGGTTGAAGAGCGCGTGCTTCGCGCCGACCGAGCAGGCGACCTCGCTGATGTCGTGCTCGACTCCACGGCGGCGCTTGCTCGCGGCGAGCACGGCCTTCTTCAGCTCCGGGGTGCCGGTGGCCGCCGTGTAGCGAGTGGCGCCAGCGTTCATGGCCTCGGTGGCGGCCTTGCGGATGTGCTCGGGGGTGTCGAAATCCGGCTCACCCATCGAGAAGGAGAGGATGTCCTTGCCCTCGGCCTTCAGTTGCCGGGCCTTGCCCGAGATGGCGACGGTGGCGGAGGGCTGGATGCGGGAGATTCGTTCGGCGAAGCGAGACATGGCGGGACCATGGCGCAAGCGGGTCCACCTTTCAACGGAGCGCCCCCCTGCTGGTCGGCATGCCTTTCAGGCCGTGAGCATTGTCGTGCCAACCCCGCCGCCCTTGCGTAGAGTGCCGGGCGCATGGGCCACGCGATGATGAAGAACTCTCTCCTTGGGCTGCTGACGCTCGCGCTCTGCGCGGCATGCGGCGATGACGACGGCACGGACGCCATGGATGGCTCCATGGAGGACATGGCGCCGACCAGCCGCGACGGCGGGGTCGGCCCGATGGACCTGCCCGGCCTCGACGGCGCGGTGGAGGTGATCGTCGACGACCGCGGGATGCCGCACATCTACGCGACGACCATCCACGACCTGATGGTCGTCCAGGGCTACCTGATGAGCCAGGACCGCTTCATCCAGATGGAGTTCATCCGCCGCGGCGTCACCGGCCGGCTCGCCGAGGTGCTCGGCGGCCTCCAGCCCTCCCTCGTGGACGACGACCGGGACTCTCGCTTCCTCGGCTTCAAGCGACAGGGCGAGGCGATCTACGAGTCGCTGCCGGACGACAGCCGGTCCAAGCTCGCCGCCGACGCCTTCGTGGAGGGCATCAACCTCTACATCGAGGAGGTCGTCGAGGCGGACGGCTACCAGTCGCCGCCGGACCTCGAGGTCTTCAACCTGATCCGCGAGAGCGGCAACCTCGGTCGCTGGACCGGCGCGGACATCTTCGCCCTCGCTCGATTCCAGGCCTGGAACCTCAGCTACGACGCCGGCGCCGACACCGCGCGCACCGAGGCGCTCCTCGGCGTGCAGGAGGCCTTCCCGCCGCCGGCGCCGGGACCGGCCGGGGACGAGGTCCTCGAGAGCCGCGCGGGCATCTTCGGTGACTTCTACTCCGAGGTGCAGGCCCGCCGCGTCTACACCCGCGACGGGCTGCCGGCGTCCGATCCCTTCACCACCGCGCCGCTCATCTTCGAGCGAGAGCTCCCGGCGTTCACCCCCGAGGCGCTGCGCGGAGCCCAGACCTTCTTCGACCGGCTCGACACCAATCCACTCTTCCGCCGCGACGAGCACGTCGGCAGCAACTCCTGGGTCGTCTCCGGCGCGGTCACCGAGAGCGGCAACCCCATCCTCTCGAACGACCCGCACCTCGGCCTCACCAGTCCCGGCATCTGGTGGTACGTCCACCTGAACACCGCCGAGATGGGCGGCGAGGACGACGTGGACGTGCAGGGCGTCGCCTTCGCCGGCCTGCCCGGCGTGGTCCTCGGCTACAACCGGGACCTGGCCTGGAGCGCGACCACCACCGGCTACGACGTCACCGACGTCTACTCGGAGGTGGTCACCTACCGCTACGAGGGCGCCGACGTCGATCCGCCCTGGGTGCCGGTCTCGGTCAGCTTCGAGGGCGCGGACGTGCCCGTCGAGACCATCGACGAAGAGATCGCCGTCTCCGGCACCGACACCCCCACGACCTACCGCATCTACGACGTGCCCCACCACGGGCCGATCATCCCCGGCAGCGAGGCCTATCCGGACGTGACCGACCCGGCCGTCGGCGACACCGCCGAGGGCGGCGCGCTCTCGGTCCGCTACACCGGCCACGAGGTCACCAACGAGCTCGGCTTCTTCGTCGCGCTCATGACCGCGACCAACGTCGACGAGGCCGCCGCGGCCCACCGGGAGTTCTTCCAGGTCGGCGCCCAGAACATCGCGATGGTCGCCCGCAACGGGGACATCGCCTGGTCGTCCCACGCCTGGATCCCGCAGCGGGAGGCCGCCGCCTGCACCTTCGCCATCGACGCCGACGGCGTGGTCGACGGGGTCTCGCCCCTCTTCGTGCTCCCCGGCGAGGGCGGCTACGAGTGGCTCGCCGACATCGACGACGCGGCGATCCCGCAGGCGAAGAACCCGGCGGAGAACTTCATCGCCACCGCCAACCAGGACAACGCCGGCGTCACCGATGACGGCAACCCCTGCAACGAGAGCGTCTACATCGGCGGCGGCTTCGCCGTCGGCTACCGCATGGGGCGCATCACCGAGAACCTGCAGTCGATGACCGAGGCCGGTGGGATCACCCCGCAGATGATGATCGAGCTGCAGGCGGAGACGAAGTCTTCCCTCGGCGAGACGAGCCGTGACCCGATCGTCGCCGCCCTGGACCACGCCCTCGGCGACCCGAGCGACGACGACGCGCTGAACGCGCTGGTGACCGAGGCCGGCAGCGAGGGCGCGAGCGCCCTGCAGGACGTCCGCGACCGCCTCGCCGCCTGGTCTCTCGAGACGCCCCACGGCGTCGGCGCCACGGACAGCGGTGAGATCGCCGACAGCGTGGCGACCACCATCTTCAACGCCACCATCACCCGCCTGACCGGCCTCGCCTTCGATGACGAGGAGGCCGCCATCGGTCGCGGGATGAGCAGCTCCTACAACGCCCGCATGCTCGAGTGGTCGCTGGCCGATGCCGCGACGCAGGAGGCGCGCCTCTACACCTTCCGGGCCGACTACCAGGGCGTCACCGGCTGGAACGACACCGTCGTCTGGGACGACATCACCACGAGCGCGGTCCTCGAGACCCGGGACGAGCGGGTGACCCGCGCGGTGCTGAACGCCGTGGCCTGGCTCACCGAGGAGCTCGGCGACGACTGGGACCAGTGGCGCTGGGGCCGCCTGCACGCGGTGCGCTTCGACCAGATCGTACCGTCGATCAGCGACCAGAACCGGGTGTCGATTCCGCCCGGCCGCTCGGACGAGCTCCCCATCGGCTTCCCCCGCCACGGGGACTACGGCGCCGTCGACGTGGGCAACTTCTCGATGACCAACGGCGAGCGCTTCACCCACGGCAGCGGCGCCTCGCAGCGGCTGGTGGTGGAGATGACCCCCGACGGCCCGGTGATGCCCTTCAACGCCCTCCCCGGCGGTCAGAGCGAGGACATCCGCAACCCGCACCACGCCGACGAGGCGGAGCTGTGGCGCATGAACGAGCAGCCGCCGCTCTACTTCACCCGCGAGGACGTGGAAGCGAACGGCGAGATCACCTTCACCATCTCGCCGCGCTAGCCCCATGGGCCCTCGATCCTCGACCCCTGTGGTCGGTCACGCGTTCCTCGTCGGGCTGCTGCTGGTCGTGGGGTGCGACTTCGCCGACCGGCAGGAGGCGGAACGCGCTGCGATGGAGCGGGCGCGCGCCGAGGCGGCGGCTGCCCAGGCCGCGGCTGAGGCTCGGGCCGAGGCCGAAGCCCGAGCGGCGGCGCGCGCCGAGGCCGAAGCCCGAGCCGAAGCGGCGCGAGTCGCCGCGGGCGACTCCCAGGGTCGCACGCTGGTCTGCCCGGGGGTGCCGGTCCCCGAAGAGCTCGAAGCCTGCGAGTCACATGACGACTGCAAGACCTACTACGTGGGCTGCCGGATCATCGCTGGCCGCGCGGACCAGTCCGATGCCATTGAGGCGCTGATCGATCAGTGCGAGCCGGATCGAGGGCCAGACGACGACTGCCTCGGGATGGGGCTCGGGCGTGCGCGCTGCTCCCAGCATCGCTGCGACTTCGAAGAGACCTTCTTCTGACGACCCAGTGTGCGGCAGCCGCAACCGGAGCTGCCCGTGCTCGACGGCATCCTGGGCGAGGGGCCCGAACACCGCGGGACGAGGGACGATCGCGGGCCCGCTCAGCCGCCCACGACCACCACGCGCGGGGTCGGGCTCGGGTCGAGGTTGCCGGTGCCGAGCTGGCCCTCGTGGTTCAGGCCCCAGCAAGCGAGCACGCCCGTGTCGAGGCGAGCGCAGGTGTGGTAGTCGCCCGCATCGAGCTCGACCACCGTGCCGGTGAAACCCGAGACCCGCTGGGGACCGGAGTGCGGATCGGTGTCCCCGAGCCCGAGCTGGCCGTAGTCGTTGCCGCCCCAGCAGTACACCTCGTCACCGCCGGCCATGGCCGCGCACGTGTGACTGCCACCCGCAGCGATCGCCACCGGGAGCTCCGGGAGTCCGGGCACGACCACCGGGTTCTCGGTGTCGTCGCCGGCCGTGCCGAGCTGCTCGAACATGTTCCAACCCCAGCACGCCACCACGCTGGCCGTACGGGCGCACGTGTGGCGGCCGCCGGCGGAGACCTCGTCGATGCCCGAGATGCCCGGCGGCGACACCGGGGAGAAGACGATGTCGGTGTCGCTCGCGAAGGGCTGGCCCAGCTGTCCGTACCCGTTCCAGCCCCAACACGCCGCGCCGTCGTCGGCGGTCCGCACGCAGAAGTGGCCGCCGCTCCCGTCGATGTCCAGCGAGCCGTCGACGCCGTCGACCATGACCGGCGTGAGGCTCATGGTGTTGCCACCGTTGCCCAGGGTGCCCGAGTCACCGCGACCCCAGCAGAGCACGTCGCCGTTCTCTCGAACCGCGCAGACCGACGCTCCGGCGACCGACACGCGCACGGCGTCGTCGATCGACGGCGCCGAACGGACCGGTGTGTGTCGGTCGACGGTGGTCCCGTCGCCGAGCTGCCCGTTGCTGTTGAGCCCCCAGCAGTAGATCTCCCCGGCGTCGTTCAGCGCGCAGGATTGGTAGCCCATCGCCGAGACCTCGACGACCGTTCCCGGGACGTCGACGAACGTCGGGTCCAGACGGTCGACGGTGGTCCCGTCGCCGATCTGCCCGTTTCGGTTGTCGCCCCAGCAGTAGACGTCCCCGGCCTCGATCGCGCAGGTGTGCGCCCAGCTGAGAGCGACCTGCTGGGGCGCCGAGGGATCGATCGTCGGGCCCATGTCGGGCACGCCCTCGTCGCTGGGGGTACCGAGATCCATCGGTCCGCCGAGGTCGGGCGCATCGCCCATGTCCACGGGGTCGACCCCCATGTCCTCCCCCTCGGCGAAGTCCGCCTTGGGGTTGATCAACGAGCACGCCCCGAGTGGGACCAAGCAGAGCCATCGCCAGGCCATCAGAACCTCCCCCGAGCGCTGGCGTAGCAGCCTTGCCCGTCGCATGCGGCGCCGACGCTCACGTCCTCGTCCGCCTCGTCCTTCAGGGTGAACATCAAGACCGTTCCGACCGCGGCGATGGCGAGCCCGCCGAAGATGAGGACGTCCGCGGTGACCGAGCGCGTGCGCATCTGGTCGTAGTCCGATTGGAGCGCCGGAGAGCACCCCGTGAGCTCGGGACAAGCCTCTTCGATGTCCTTCCCCTGGCCGAGCGCGAGGCCGCCGAGGATGGCGCCGGTGATCAAGAGGGCGCCACCCCCTGCAGCGACGATCGGGCCGACGAGGGACATGCTCTCTTCCGCCGGTTCGTCGTCCTCGACCACCGGCGACGGTTCCTCGACCACCGGGTCGGTCTCCGTCACCGCCTGCTCTTCGATGCTCAGGTCGAGCTCGCGGATGCGCATCTCGACCGTGCGCCGGAGCTCCGGATCACCGTCCTCCGGTGCCTCGTCCAAGAAGCGACGGTAGGTGTCGCGAGCCTCCTCCTGGTGCCCAGGCAGCTCGTCGAGCGCGGTCGCCACGTTGTAGAGGATGGTGGGTGCCATCGGGCTGCCGACCTCCTCCAGGATCGCGTACGCCCGCCGGAAGGACTCGACGGCCAAGCGGTAGCGCTCGTCCTCGAAGTGCTCGCGCCCCTCCAGGAAGGCCTGCCGCGCTTCCACCTCGCGGGGATCCTCCTCGGCCTGGGCCGCAGCCTGGCTGGTGCCCGACATCGCCAACGTGAAGAGCAGCGCGAAGCACGCCCCCCGACCTCTCACGAGCAAACGACTCATTCCCCAGACCCTACCACCTCGAGGGGCAAGGTGCGCCCGGCGACCGGGTGGCGAGGTCGGCGTTGCAGCGACTTCACCCGAGTGAATCGGGGCGAAGCCCCAGAGCTCCCAGCCAATTCCCGGGGGCAGCGGGCCATCGGCCAGTACTGCCGACTCGCATGGAACGAACGAACGCACGCGGTGATCTGTGACCCACCCCGGCAACACGGCAGCGAGATTCGCCGCCCCCTTCCCGAGGTGTATTGCGGTGGTCGATCTCCGGGCCGATAGGACCAGGAATGGCGCTCAGGGAGAGAGCGACCACAGGAAGCTCGCACCGGCCAGCGCCGTGAGGATCCCGCACCAGACGAGCCCCGTCTTCGCCATCCGCCAGAACACATGGGCGGCACGCCGGGCGAGGAGTCTGCGTGCGGCCTGTCCGTTCTCCGGGCCGTGGAAGCCGGCGACGTCTCGATAGGGCGTGGAGCCGCAGGACCACCAGTGCGTGGCATCGCGCCGCCAGAGCCAGCTGGGATGGGTGGCAGCGGTTCGGCGTGGGCCTCGATGTGGCTCACGTGTGCCACCGAGCGGCGCCAGATCGCGACGGATGCGGCGGTGGGCGAGGAAGAGGCCGGCCGCCAGGCCCAGGAGTGCGGCGGCGAAGAGTGGCTCGGGTCGGCGGGGCTCACGGTGCCGGGACCATCGTGGCCACTCTTCGACCGTTGCGGCCAGGGTCGCGAGCCCGCCGCCACGGACGATGGGTCGCATGGTGCAGCTCGGAGGCTTCCGCTGCAGCCAGTGTTCGACCGACTCTCCGGCGCTCGCGGACGGACACGAGCTGCGGTCCTCGGGGCGCTCACCGACGGTGATGCGCAGCGTCGGTCGAAGGACTCGCTGAAAGCCCACGCTGGGTCGCAGCGCGGCCGCCGGCATGAAGCGCACCCGGGTGTCGACCCCTGGTGTTGGAACATGGGGCTCCGCATCCACCGATATCGCGACCGCGATCTCGGGCACCTGCGTGAGGAGGTGCCGGAGCGTGCGCTCGAGCGCAGGTGCAGGCGCATCACGGTGGGGCCAGATGCGCACCTCGGCATGCGGGTTCACGCGAACCTCTTCGAGCGGCTCGTTCCCGATGTGGGTCCGAGCCCCGCCGGCGAGAGTGAGCCGTACGTTCTGAGCTCCGAGCGGAAAGCGTTCACCCAACGCGTACGGGGGATTCCACGCCGATGCGCTAGCCAGCGGCACCGGAGGTGGCGTCGACCAACCCACGATCGCGCGGCCCGGGGTCTGAGCCGCCAGCACGATGAGCGCGACCGCCACCAGCGCTGGCGCGGCGCCGCGAGTGTGGAACCTGCGCTCGCGACGCACGACGCCCAGGATCACCAACACGGCCGCCCCCGCAAGGACGCCCGCGAGCAGGCACTCCACCACCGACGCCGCGCCGGCGAGCTCGTCCACCCACCAGCTCGTCGGTCGATGCATCACCGCTTCGCGAAGCTGACGATGCGCCGTAGTGGACAGAAGCTCGAGCGACACGGCAGCCACACAGACGACGAGCCCCAGAGTGCCCAGGCCCCGAGTCCGGCGCTTCCGCAACGCCGTTCCGAACGCGGCAGCACTCACTAGCAGCGTCGTCAGAATCACGTGGTGTTGGGAGACCATGGACCTGGCGACGTGTGCGGGCCACGGGCACATCGAGCTACAGGGAAAGCCGAAGGTGTACTCGTCCCAGGTCGCAACCGTGAGTCCGCCGCCCGCCAAGAGCGCTGCGACTCGTAGGCGCGCGAAGGGGGGGCCGAAGGCGAGCACGGGTGCGACCACGACCGCGATGGCGATGCTCGCCGCAGGGGGCTGCGCGATGATCAGGACGAACGCGAGGGGCACGCCGAACACGACGAACAACCGGAAGAGCGCGTCCAGCGCGTAGTGCCGAAGTAGCGAGAGCTCCAGCAGCGCAGCAGCCCCGGACAACCAAAGCGCCACCCAGAACGCGGGTTCCTGCAACCGATGGTCGTCGTCGACGAGGTCCCGATCCCAGGCGTGCATCCAGAGCAGAAGGACCAGCCACGCGGTGACCGCCATGGGCGTGACCCACCTCGCCATCCGGCGCGCGGCCCGCTCCTCTTCCATCCACCGCCATGCCACGGCCGAACGACGCCATCGGCCCCGAGAAGTTCCGGCCCTCGTGGGCACCGAGCCGAAGGCACGTTCCCGGAACTCCGGTCGCCCGACGGTCGGAGGGGCTTCAGGTCGGCGACCGGGTCTTGCCATCGTGCGCCGTCTCCCCTAGCTCCGATCCATGGGCCTCGTCGTCACCCTCACTCTCAACCCCGCCCTCGACGACCGATGCACCGTCGATCGCATCGTCCCCAGCGAAAAGCTCCGCTGCCGCGACGTCCGGACCGATCCCGGCGGTGGCGGGGTCAACGTCGCCCGGGTCCTGAAGCGGCTCGAGCACCCCTGCCGTGCGCTGTGGTCGCGGGCGGGCGCGACGGGCGCCCAGTACGGATCGCTGCTCGACGCGGAGGCGCTCGACCACGTCCCCATCCCCTGTGACCGGGGAGACACCCGCCGGAGCACCCACGTATGGGAGGCCGAGACGGAGCTCCAGTATCGCTTCGTGATGCCGGGACCGGAGCTTCGCCAGGCGGAGGCGGAGCGCTGGCTGGAGGCCGCCCGCGCTCTGGACGCCGAGGTCGTCGTGCTCAGCGGCAGCCTCCCGCCGGGCCTGCCCGACGACTTCTACGGGCAGATCGCCCGAACCGTCGGCGGTGCGGCGAAGGTGGTGGTGGACACGAGCGGCCCCGCGCTTCGCGGCGCTCTCGGGGAGTCGGTCGATCTGGTGAAGCCCAACCGAGAGGAGCTGGCCGCGCTCACCGGCATGACCCTCGACGATCGGGAGGCGGTCGAGCGCGCGGCGCGCCATTTGATCGAGGAAGGGAGGGCGGCTCAGGTGGTCGTCTCCATGGGCAGCGAGGGCGCCCTCGCGGTGACCGGCGACGGAGCGGAGCTAGTGCGCGCTCCCCAGGTGGAGGTGAAGAGTCAGATCGGCGCCGGCGACAGCATGGTCGCCGGCCTGGTCCACCGCATCGCCCTGGGCGACGATCTCTTCGAGGCCGCGCGCTGGGGGGTCGCCGCCGGCTCGGCCGCGCTGCTCACCGAGGGCACGATGCTGGCCTGGCCCGACGACATCCGGGCCATGCGGGAAGCCATCTAGCGGCGGACTCGCAGCCCTGCCGTGCGGATCGGTCGAGCCCGCACTCACCGCCCGTCCGTCGGGCTCTCTCCGCCCTGATCCACCGGGAGATGGGGACCCTTGGGGGATCACCCCCTTTGGTGGCATAATGAGTGGAAGGGGGAAAAGGAGAAGGACGATGAGGGTGGGCGCAGTCTGGACGGACAAGGTGGCGACGCTCGACGCATCGTGGGGATGGCTGCGTCCTCCCTCCCGCTCCGTGCTGGAGTGGGCGTCGAGGGGCGGGGCGCTGGTGGCCATCGTCCTGGCCGGCACCGCGCTGGTCGGTTGGGCGGCGGGCGTCCCGACCCTCACGACCTTCGGGAGCGGCCTGGCGTCGATGAAGGTCAACACCGCGCTCGGCATCTTCGTCGGCGCCGCCCCGATCCTCATCGAGCCCCGGATGCCTGGCGTCCGCCACGCCCTGGCCGGCCTGGCCACGTTGCTGGGCGGCTTCGAGCTCTTCGAGGTGATCTTCGATCTCCATTTCCCCATCGACTGGTTGCTGGTGGAGGACCCGGGCCCGGAGCACGGTCGGATGTCGGGCGCCACGGCGCTCGGGGTTCTGATCCTGGGCCTCAGCGGGCTCACCAATGGGGGCCACCGCCAAGTGCAGCGCGATGTGCTGGCCGGCATGGTGCTGTCCATCGCGCTCATCGCGCTGCTCGGCTACAGCTACGACGTGGCGGCGCTGTACGAGGCGGCCCCTTTCGCCTCCCTGTCGCTCCCGACCGCACTGGCGCTCGCCGCGGCCAGCGGCGCCCTCCTGCTCCACAACGCTGAAGCGGGTTTCGCCGGAGTCGTCGTCAGTCCCGGCCCGGGCGGAGCCATCGTGCGTCTCTTGCTCCCCGCCGTGTTGCTCGTGCCCTATGCCGCGGGGCGCTGGTGGCTGGAAGCGGAGCGGGCGAGCACGGTCGGCGGCGGCTTCGCGATCGCGCTGATGGTCACCTTCACCACCGTCGCCCTGGGCGCCTTGGTCCTCTTCACCGGTTTCGCCATCGCGCGGCTCGACCAGAGCCGGGCGGAGGCCGAGGCGAAGCGAGTGACCGCCGAGACGGACGCCGATGAGCTCCGGAAAGTGCTCGTCGAAGCTCAGAAGATGCAGGCGGTCGGGCGGATGGCCGGTGGGATGGCGCACGACTTCAACAACTTGCTGATGGTGATCCTCACGTACGTGGAGCTCCTGGCGAGGGACGACGAGTCGCGCATGAAAGAGGAAGGCCTCCAGCAGATCCGGCTGGCGTGCGAACGGGGCAAGCTGTTGAACTCTCAGCTCTTGCTGCTCGGTCGCGGTGAGCAAGTGGAACGTGAGCCGCTCCACCTCGACACGTTGGTGCTCGACATGGAGCCGATGCTGTCGGCCATGGTGTCTCCCAGCGTCGAGCTGAGCATCACGCTCGACGCGAGCTCCGCGATCGTCACCACGCCGCCGGGGGCGATCGAGCAGGTCATCATGAACCTGGTCGTCAACGCGCGCGACGCGATGGACGAGGGTCGAATCCACGTTCGGACCGAGCGCGTGCTGGTGGAGCCGACCCACCCTCATCCGCAGCTCGCCGCGGCCCCGGGAGTCTACGTGCTCCTCCGCGTCGAGGACGACGGGCACGGCATGGACGCGGAGACGCGCAGCCGGATCTTCGAGCCCTTCTTCACCACCAAGGATCGCGGCCGGGGCACCGGGCTGGGCCTGGCCATCGTCTACGGGCTCGTCGAGCAACTCGATGGGGTCATCCGTGTCGTGAGCGAGCCGAACCAGGGGACCACCTTCGACGTCTACATCCCCGCGGCTGCGGAGGGCACGACGGTCCATCCGAGCACACCGCATCTGGACCTCGTCGGCGACGAGACCATCCTCCTGGCGGAGGACGACGAGAAGGTACGGAGGGTCATCCGCACCCACCTGGAGGCCCGCGGCTACACCGTTCTCGGTGCCTCGAACGGAACCGAGGCCTTGGAGCTGCTGGCTGAAGATCCCTCCCGGGTCGATCTCCTGGTGATGGATGTGGTGATGCCCGAGCTGGGCGGCGGAGCGCTCACCGAAGCGGCGTGGGAGCTCCGCCCGGAGCTCCCCGTGCTGTTCATGTCGGGCTACGCGGACCGCATCGTGGTGCCCGAAGCGATCCTGGACGCGGGAGCGCGCTTCGTCTGGAAGCCGGTGACGCCCTCGGGCATCGCCCAGAAGATCCGCGCCCAGCTCGACGAAGGATCATCGGCGAGCTCGAAAGCGACCGCTCTCACCAGGCGGTGACTGCGGCTCGGGCCGCACGGTGCCGCTCGGCGGCCCGCTCGGCCGGCGAGCGCATGCCCGCGTTCGCGAGCCCCATGATCGCGATGATCGTGGTGCCCATGGCGATGCTCGTGCCGGTGGCTCGATCGATGTGGTCCCGGGCGGTCAGCCCGGCCACCGTCGCGGCGGCGGCGAGCTCGAGCACCCCGAGCGCGAAGCGCACCCAGCGGCGCCGGTGGTCGCGCCGGGCGGCGGCGAAGAGGGCCTGCTCGTAGCGGTCGAGATCCACCGAGCCCGCGCGGCGGTCGGTGTAGAACTGGACCAACCGCTCGTGAGAGCGCGTGCCCTCCTTCGGCCGCAGCAGCCGGCGGATGCCCATCACGTAGAGCGTCGAGGCCCCGATGAGGCAGCCGAGGCCGAGGACGAAGTCGAGGGTGCGAAAGCCCGCTTCCGGCGGAATGAGCAGCTCCACCGCGCAGTAGGTCTCGAAGATGCCCATCAGGAGCGTGCGCTGCGCTCCGATGAAGGAGACCCCGTCGAACTCGAGGCTGGCCATGCGCAGCGAGGTCTCGAGGGAGCGCTCCCGCTCGGAGCGCTCGGGCTCCACCGCCGTCGTCGCTTCCTCGTCGCCCTGCGCGAGCACGGGCGCGCTCGCGCCGAGCACGAGCGCGAGGACGGCACAGCGAATCACGGCGCGCTTCGGTCGAGGAAGTCGCCGACCGTCGGCCAGATGGTGGTGGTCGCGTCGTCCCCGACGACCAGGTCCATGTGACCGACCGGGAAGACCCGGTAGGCCTTCTCCGGGCTCCGGCTCATGTCGTAGGCCGGACGCACCGACTCCGGCGGCGCCAGGTCGTCGCGGTCGCCGGCGACGACGAGCAGGGGCACCCGCAGGGCTTCGAAGGCCCGCCCGTAGTCCATCGAGCCGTCGCGGCTGCGGAGGGCGACCCGATCGCCGCCGGCGAGGATGTCGAAGGCGATCTGGAGGTTGGTGCGGTCGAAGGCGCGGGCCAGATACTCGTCGAGCACCTGGTCGTCGACGTTGCCCGAGCGCCAGCCGCGGACCGGCGTGGGGAGGAAGGGCAGATTCCAGAGCGCTCGGCGCTTGTGCAGGTGCCGGCCGACGAGCCGGGTGGGCAGGTCGAGGTTCCGGTCGAAGGCGCCGGTGAGGCGCGTGGTCTCGAGCACCCAGGCGAGGGCCTTGAGGAAGGCGCGGCCGGCGCCGAAGCGGTAGGGCGAGCCGAGGGTGGCGATCGCCTGCACCGAGCCCTTGAGGGCGGTGGCCGCGGAGCAATAGCTCACGAGCCCGCCCATGGAGTGACCGACGAGCGCGACCCGCGGGTGACCGGAGAGGCGCTGCACCTCTCGGGCGCAGGCGGGGATGTCTTCGAGGATGTACTCGTCGAGCACCTCCGGTCGCTTCGCGTCGAAGCGCTGCGAGCGACCAGCGCCGCGCAGGTCGACGTTGAAGACGTCCCAGCCGCGGTCGGCGAGGTAGCAGGAGAAGGAGCGGCTCGGCAGATGCCAGGTGTAGCGGTTCTGGGCGAAGCCGTGGATGAGCAGCACGGCACCGCGGGTCACCGGCGGCGGGCTGTCGCTCAGCCGCCCCTTGATGCCCTCCCGCTCGGCCAGATCCCGGCGACGCTTGCGCACCATGCCGATCGGCTGACCAGGGGTCATCACCACCTGCTTGACGAAGGTGGCCCGCTGGTCGAAGTCGATGGACTGCTCGACGATCTCCGTACGCAGGATCACGCGGCTCGGAAGCTACCAGAAACCAAGGCCGGCGCTAGAGCGCATCTCAGGAGTCGAGGAGGAGGAGCGCGGCGATCACCGCGAAGGCCACGCCCACCAGCGCGAGCCCGAGGGCGATGCGCTTGAGCTGCGCTCCCGGCTCCTGACCGATGGGCTCGGGAGCCTCGGGGGACTTCGGGATCCGCGGCAACGGCGCCGGAGAGGGCAAGGGGCGGACGGTCGCCATCTGCCCGGCCGGCGGCGGATCGGTCGGCGCCGCGGAGAAGGCACCGGACCAGCGACCACGGATGGTGTCCGGCGCGAAGGGGAGCAGAGCCTTGGCGAAGCTCTCCACCGTGGAGAAGCGCCGGTCCGGCAGCGGGTCCATGGCCCGCAGGATGATGGCTTCGAGCTCCTCGGGGATCGAGGGCTGGAGCTCGCGCGGCTTGGGGAAACGGCCGCGGGACACCTTCTGCACCAGGTCGGCGATGTTGCGCTCGCGGAAGGGCCGGCGGCCGGTAAGCACCTCGTAGAGGAGGACGCCCAGAGTGTATTGGTCGCTCTTCTCGTCGGTGGTCTGCCCGCGCGCCTGCTCCGGGGACATGTACTCCGGCGTCCCGATGAGCGCGTCCTCGCGCCGATGAAAGGAGTCGTCCTCGAAGTCGTCCGGGCGAGCGATGCCGAAGTCGAGCACCCAGGGGTGCAGGCTGTCCCGTGGCCCACGGCCGACGATCACGTTCGGCGGTTTCAGATCGCGGTGGACGATCCCCATCCGATGCGCCTCGGCGATCGCGCTCGCGATGGGCAAGATCATCTCGACGGCGCTGGGCACGTCGAGGGGCCCTTGCCGCTTCAGCACCCGGTCGAGCGGGTCCCCCTCGAGGTACTCCATGACGATGTAGGGCAGCCGCTTCTTGTGACGCCTGCCGGAGGACTCGTTGAAGGGCTCGGTGTCCTGCCGCAGCTCCTCCATCGGGACGCCGGGCTCGCTCACCTCCGACCAGGTGTCGGCGCTCGGCACCGTCGCCTCGAGGATGCCGTAGTCCATCAGACGCACCACGTGCGGATGGCGCAGCCGGCCGATCAGCTTCATCTCGGTCTCGAAGCGGCGGTGGTCGTCACCGGCGTCCCCCATCGCGCGCTGCGTGCGGAGCACCTTCACGGCCACCGACTGGCCGGTGCTCAGCTGGGTCGCCTGGAAGACGATGGCGAAGCCGCCGACGCCCACGGTCCGCTCGACCCGGAAGCGACCGTCGAGGACCGTCCCGGGCTCCGCGTCGCCCTCGGCGGAGAGCACCGTGGGCTGGCTCGAGCCGCCCGACGCCGCACGGGTCTGCAGATGGCTGGCCACGCGGGCGAGCAGCACCGGGAAGTCGATGGGCTTGGTGACGTAGTCGTTGGCGCCGATGGCCAGCGCCTGGACCACGTCCTCGCTGTCGGTCTTCGCCGTGGCCATCAGGATGGGGAGCTCGGCGCGGTCGTAGAGGTTCCGCAGGTAGCGGAGCACCTCGAGGCCGCTCATGCCCGGCATCATCACGTCGAGGAGCACGAGGTCGGGCACGGCCTCCTCGATCTTCGCCAGCGCCTGCGGGCCGTCGATGGCCGTGTCCACCTCGTAGCCCTGGCGCCGAAGTCGGCGGGCCAACATGTCCCGATTGGCCTCGTTGTCGTCGACGACCAGGAGGGTCGCCTCCGCGCTCTTCTGCTCGCTCACTACCTCGTGCTCCGCGGGCTCGGAGGGTAGCGCATTCGCCGCCGGCTTTCAGAGGGTACTCTTGCGGCCGCGATGGCGGATCTCCGCAAATGGCTCGTGCCGCACACCCTGCTGGGGCGTCTGGCCCTGGTGACGGGGGCGATGCTCGTGATCGCGGTGGCCGCCCTGCTCTGGCAGGAGAGCTCCCGCATGCGCGACCAGATCGAGCAGGGGGAGCAGGCCCGCATCGCCGCGGTCGCCGGAACGCTGGCGCTCTCCCTCGACGGGGATCGGCACCGGCGAGCGGCGGCCGCCAGCCTCACGCCGTGGGATTCGTGGGAGGCGGCGCCGCCATCGGTGGCCGAAGAGCACCGCCGGCTCGCGGCGGCGGCGGCTCGCAACCGCCTGGCCACCGGTGTCTCCACCCTCTCGCTCGTCCCCAGCGCCGTCGACCGGGTCCGGGTCGCACCGGAGCAACGCATCCCCGATGCCCTGCGCATCGTGGCGACCAGCCACCAGGTACCGGACCGGACGCTGCTGACCGACTACGAGCCGGAGATGGCGCCGGCGCTGCTCGAGGCGCAGACGGCGAGCCAGGGCGCGCATCGGGACGAGCACGGCACGTGGATCACCGCTTGGGCGCCGATCCTCGACCGCGGGGGCGAAGTGGTCGGCGTGGTGGAGGTGAACGCCAGCCTGGACGCGATGCTGGACGCCGCGCGGGCGCACGTGGGCCAGCAGATCCTCTTCGCGCTGCTGGTGCTGCTGGTGGTCGTCACGGCGATGATCGTCGTGAGCGCCCGGCTGACCCGGAACCTGTCGGAGCTCGGCGCGTCGGCGCACCGCTTCGGTGCCGGCGATCTTCGGACACCCATCGACGCGCGCCCGCGATCGTCGGCGGAGGTACGGCAGCTCGCCGAGACCCTCGAGGGCGCTCGGCGGGAGCTCTCGAAGCGCATCGAGGCACAGTCGCAGACCGAGTCCGAGCTCGAGTCCGCCGTCGAGCGCGCGGAGGAGCTCGCGCACGTGAAGAGCCGCTTCCTGGCGAACATGAGCCACGAGCTGCGCACGCCGCTGAACGCGATCATCGGCTACACGGAGATGCTCCTCGAGGAGTCCAAGGGCGAGGCCGCCGAAGACCTGCGGCGGATCCATTCGGCGGGCACCCACCTGCTGGACATGATCGACGACGTCCTCGATCTGGCGAAGCTCGAGGCGGGCAAGATGGACCTCATCCAGGAGGAGTTCGACGTGGGCGACCTGCTCCAGGCGGCGGCGGACACGGTGCTCCCCCTGGTCACCAAGACCGG
>JABAOG010028866.1_pt1 | contig 17570 bp, 13 predicted proteins | sample 7062131 | NCBI WGS metagenome assembly JABAOG01 (sample SAMN14538629, study PRJNA623070) | marine sediment metagenome | biome: marine biome [ENVO:00000428]; feature: marine pelagic biome [ENVO:01000023]; material: deep marine sediment [ENVO:00002113] | place: India: Arabian Sea | collected...
GCGTTCGCTGTCCTCGGCCGGGACCTCGGGCACGCCCTCCTCCCGCACCACGGCCACGCCGACCTCCCCGACGCCGCCGATCGCCGCGGCCAGCGTCTGGCCCGCGACGCCGAACATCCCGCCGAGCAGCGTGGTCACGCCGGCAGACAGCGCCCACAGCGCCACGATCACCGACAGCCCCCAGACCAGCACGCCATGAAGCACGCCGTCCAGACGCGTCAGGATCCCGGCGAAGTGCCCCGCGGCCAGGCCGCCGACGAAGAGCGAGACCAGCGCCGTCAGTATGGCCCAGACCCCGGCCCCGACGCCGACCCCCTCGATCGTCGCGTCCGGCCCGAACTCGACCGCGCCGAACCCGATCGCGAGGCCGACCATCGAGAGGATGATCTGCACCACCACCGCGATGACGAGACCGGCGAAGATCGCGCCCCAGCTCAGACGGAAGCCGACGAACTCGACCTCTCCGGCCTCCTCGATTCGCTCCACGTGTTCCGCCATTCCGTGCTCCTTCCCTGGTGGCCGCCGCCGCCGCTGCTGCTGCTCCCCCGATTCCACGGACCACGTCCCTACGAGGGAGCAAGGACCGTTCCGCACGCCGCTGGAACGCTGCGCGGCTCGGCGGTCGCCTCCCGCGACGCGGCGGCCTCGGCCGCTGCGCGGGTACGCTCGCGCCCCGTGCCGCGCCCGGGTCGCGCTACCACCCCGGCGGCACGACGGACACCGAAAAAAACGCCCGCGGGGATTCGACCCCGCGGGCGTCACAACGCACCAGAGAAGGCTCAATAGCCGCCGCCGAAGCCCCGGCTGCCGTAGCCGCGGCCGCCGGGCCGGCCGCCCTCCCGCCGCGGCCCGCGCGACGGCGGCTCCGCCGGCGGGTTCAACCGCTCCACGTTCGCGGCCTTGAGCCCCTTCTCCGCCTGCATGACCTCGAACTCGACCTCCTCGCCCTCGTCGAGGACCTTGAAGCCCGCGCCCTGGATCGCGCTGTGGTGGACGAAGACGTCCGGGCCGCCCTCCTGCTGAAGGAAGCCGTAGCCCTTCTCCTGGGAGAACCACTTGACGGTACCTCTGGTACGTTCCATCGCCGTACTCCTGGTGTGGAAAAAGAAGAAGTATCTGTCGGGGGTGCGGGCGATGCGCCGTACCCGAAGACCGACTGCCGCGTCCTTCGCGCCCGCGGCCGGCGCACGACAAAAAGGGACCCGCGATGCGCGATCGCAGGTCCCGACTGCTCGTTTTCCGTGCCGATCCCCCGCGTATCGGACGACCGTCCCGCGTCGGAGATCGTCAAGCGTTTGCATGATACTGGATTCCGGGCAGGTCGTCAAGGTTCTCCGCGACGGCCGGTCGGCCGCCCCGATTGACGGATCGCCGCCGGCGTTGTAGCCTCTTCGGCGGCCGTCGCTCGCCGGCGGCCGGTTTGGATCCGCGTTCCGCTCGGCCTTTCGAAGGGTTGNNGGTTCCGCGTGTCGGACGCGGTCGAGGTGCCGCATCGTGGCGTGCTGCTCCGGCTGCGCCTGATGGAGGGTGTGCCGGCGCTCGCCGAGCTGCGTCCCGGCCGGTACCTTCGGCTGCGGGCGCCGGACGGCGAGGAGCGGTGGGTGCGGGTGCTGGACTTCGCGATCATCGGCGGGCGAGCGACGCAAGCGCGGCTCGAACGGACGCGCGAGCTGGACGTCGTGATCTCGAAGGCGGACGCGCGGCAGGGCGGGCGACCGGTCGAGATCGGCTGGCTGGTCGTCGGGGCGGCGTCGCGCGCCGACGAGCGCGCGGCCTAGCGGGCCGGCGGGTGACCGGGGGACCCTGGCCGCCGCTCGCGGTTATCATCTCTCCGGAAGCCGTCTCACCGGTCGTCTCTCGCAACCGTCCACCCATGAACAGAAGAGTCATCGTCCTGCTCCCGGCACTCCCGCTGGCGGTCGTGGCGGCCGCGGCCGGCGCGGCGCTGTTGCTTCCGGCGGACCGGATCGCGGGACTCGCGGCGGATCGCGCCGAGGCGGCGCTCGGCCGCGAGGTCGCCATCGAGCGCGTCGAGGTCGATGTGTTCCCGGCGCCCGCGGTCGCGCTCGAGGGCGTCGCGGTCGCCGGCGCGGGCGCCGACGCGCCACCGCTGGCGACGGTCCGGCGCGTGGTGCTCCGCCCGAAGCTGCTGCCACTGCTCGCGCGGCGGGTCGTCGTGGACGCGGTGATACTGGAGCGTCCGCGGCTGCTCGTCGTGGACGCGGCGGGCGGGTCGAACCTTCCGGCGCGGCCGGAGGCGGCCGAACCGCGCGAGGCCGGCGGCGGCGACGTCGCCTTCCTGGTCGACCGGTTCGAGATCCGGGGCGGCCGGTTCGCGTACCGTGACGAGCGGAGCGGCGTCGCGGTACGGCTCGACGGCGTGGACCAGCGGCTTCGCCTCGCGGGCGAGCTGCGCGGCGGTGAGCTGGCGCGGATCCGACTCGATGGCCGGCTCGACGTGGAGGCGCTCGGCGCGGTGCTGCCCGAGCGGCTCGCGGTGCCCGTGCGCGACCTGCGGCTCCGGATCGAGCACGATGCGGTGCTGGACCGGTCGGCCGACTCGCTCTCGCTGGACCGTCTGGCCGTGCGGCTCCAGGAGCTCACGCTCGACGGCCGCGGCACCGTACGCGGGCTGACCGCGCCCGACGCGCGCACGGTCTCGCTGCGTCTCGCCGCCGGGCCGGTCGACGTGGCCGAGCTGGTCCGCTCGCTGCCGGGCGCGCTGATCGAGCGGCTGACGCCGGACGGTGCCGGATTGCCGGAGGTCGGCGGCACGGCGCGGCTCGAGGTCGCGGCCGAGGGGCCGATCGGCGCCGACACGCTGCCTCGCGTCGACGGCACGGTCGACCTCGAAGCGTTCCGACTGGCCCGGCGCCCCGGCGGCGAGCTGGTGACCGGGCTCGGCGGACGGATCGGTTTCACGCTCGACACGCTCGCGAGCGAGGCGCTCGAGGGCCGCCTGCTCGGCCAGCCGCTGCGCGTCGCGTTCGTCGTGCGCGAGCCGGCGGCGCCGGTCGCGGACGTGAAGCTGCGGACCGCGCTCGACCTCGAGCGCGCGACGGCGGCCGGGCTCGTGCCCGACTCGCTCGGCGCGCACGGCGTCGTCGGCGTGGACCTGGCCGCGCGCGCGCCGATCCTCCGGCCGGGGGACGGCACCGTCGACGGCGCCGTTTCGCTCGCAGGGGTCGCCGTCTCGCCGCCGGGCCTGCTCGTGCCCGTTCGCGTCGAGGACGGGCGGCTGGCGTTCCGCGGCCGCCAGGTGACCACCGCGGAGCTGAAGCTGCGGCTCGGCCAGAGCGACCTCGCACTCGACCTCACGGCCGACGAGTGGCTTCCGTTGGCCGTCGGCGACTCCGGCGCCGCACCCGCCGTCCGCGCCGACGCGCGCTCCCGGCTGCTCGATCTGGATGCGATCCTCGGCGTGAAGGACAGCGTGAAGTACGGTGAGCTGCTCTTCGCCCGCCTGGCCGACCGCGCGGTCGACGGCCGATCCGCGGGCGAGGTCGCGGCCGAGGCCGGGTTCGGCCTGCCCGCGCTGCCGGTCGCGCTCGAGGGGCGGCTCAGGGCCGGGACGCTGCGCAGGAACGGCCTCGAGCTCACCGATGTCGACGTCGCGTTCTCGGGGACCGGCGATCGGCTCGAGCTGACCGACGCGCGCTTCGGCCTCATGGGCGGCGGCGTCCAGGTGGCCGGACGCCTCGGGCTGTCGGCCGAGGGGACCAGCGCCGAGAAGGCGGCCGGCTTCCCGACCGTCCTCAGTTACCGGCTGCGGGACGTCGGCGCCGCCCCGTTCTTCGACCGACTCACGCCGTTCCGCGATCACCTGGCCGGCTCGCTGCTCCTGGCCGGGACCGCGCGCATGGTGCTCGACGAGCACCTGCTCCCGATCCGCGAGAGCGTGATGGCGGAGGGCTCGTTCGCCGTGAGCGACGGCCGGCTCGCCAACTGGCCCGCGCTGCTCGCTCTCGGCGAGCGGCTCGGCCTGGCCCGCTTCGACACGCTCACGCTCCGCGACTGGTCCGGTCGGTTCCGCGTGACCGGCCCGACCGTCACGTTGAGCGAGTCGCTGCTCGAATCCGACGAGATGATGGTCCACGCGGCCGGTGCGTTCGACTTCGCCGGCACGCTCGACCTCACGGCCACGCTCCAGCTCGAGCCGACGCTCGCCGGCCGCGTCCGCGGCACGCTCGCGCCCCGACTCGCCGCCGTGGCCGGCCGCGATGGACGGGTGCCGGTCGGCGTCCGCATCACCGGCCAGGCGCGGAACCCGGAGCTCGGCCTCGACTTCTCGGCCGCGGCGGACAACGCCGTGGCCGAGGCGCGCCAGGCGGCGGAGACGCGCGCCCGCGAGCTCGCCGAGCAGGCGGCACGGCAGGCCGCCGGCCGCCTGCTCCCCGGCGACTCGCTCGCCACCGCGCCGGCCGACTCGGCGCGGGCCCGGATCGAGGCGGAGCTGAGGAGCCGGCTCCGAAGTCTGATCCGCATCAAGCACTGAGGCACCGCCCGCGGCCGCCGGCCGCCCGGGTACGTGTCTTGCACGTCTGCGCGGACTCACGTGGCCAGCGCATCGCCACCGACCGCGAAGGATCGTGCACCAGGAGTCGGTCCGACTCGCCGATTTCATGGCCGACGACCTGACCGACTCCAGCGTCGAGATTACCCGGCGCTGGCTGCACGACATCGCGCAGCGGCTCGGCCTCCGCCCCCGCCGCGTCTTTCCGACCGGTCTGGTCTACGACCACATCCCGGCGGTCATCGAAGCGATCGCGACCGGACTCCGCTCGCCGGGACCGCCCAGGGTGTCCGACGCGGTCATCCGCCACCTGCGCAACCTGGCGCTCCATCGCCGGGAGCAGGGCTACGACGTGCAGGAGGTGCTCGTCGAGTTCGCCGCGCTCGGCGACGTCCTCTTCGACCGCTTCGCCGACGCCGTGTCCCGCCATCCCGGCGCGCCGGACCCCGTCGAGGTCGCGCGCCTCGCCGCCCGCGTGCACGTCGGACTGCTCACGATCGGCACGATCACCACGGGCACGTACCGGCAGGCCGAGGTCGAGCACACGCGCGAGCTCTCGCGGCTGACATCGCAGTATGCACGCACGCTGTCACACGAGCTGAAGAATCCGATCGGCGCGGCCGAGGGCGCCGCACGCATGCTGAGCGAGGAGGAGATCGCGGCCGAGCCCGAGCAGCGCCGGCACCTGGCCGAGCTGGTGCTGCGCAGCCTTCGCCGCGCCGGCGAGCTGATCGACGACGTCCGCGTGCTCGCCATCGCCGAGACCGGCGAGGCCGCCATCCAGCGGCGCGCGCGTCTGGCCGACATCGTGCGCGAGGTGCACGACGAGGCGCGGCACCCGGCCGAGGAGGCCCGCGTCGAGATCCGCATCGTCGAGCCGGTGCCCGACCCGGTGGTGGACGCGACCCGCGTCGAGCTCGTACTGATGAACCTCGTGGGGAACGCGATCAAGTACGCGGACCCGCGGAAGCCCCGGCGGTGGGTGCGCATCGAGGCGCAGCGCCTGAACGACGAGTGGTGGCGCGCCTCCGTGGCCGACAACGGGCTCGGCATCCCCGACCGGCTCAAGTCCCACGTCTTCGAACGCTTCTTCCGTGCACACCCCGAGGTCGACAAGGGCACCGGGCTCGGCCTTTCGATCGCCCGCGAGGCCGTCGACCAGATGGGCGGCGAGATCGACTTCGAGAGCGACGAGGGCGAGGGGAGCACGTTCTGGTTCACGTTCAGGGAGCTCGGCCCGGGCGGCGCCGGCGCCGCGCACTACGAGCCGGGCGGCGTCCCGGCCGCAGGCTAGCCGCCGCCCCGCCGCCCCGCCGACGCAACCGTTGCATACATGCCGCCGCGGACTACTATTACATAGATTCCTACGATGAGCGTGTGAGCCCCCGCGTCACGATGCGGGTGCGACCGGTAGCGGGTGCCGGCGGCGTCGGGCTCGCCGGCCTTGCGGGGCCGGCCGCAGGCCGGCCGGATGCGCCCGCGGCGGCAGTGGCGGCCGTCGACAGGCACCGTCTCCAGAACGAGGCCCTCTTCATGTCCAGACTGGTCTTCATGACCGGCGCGACCGGCTACATCGGCTCCCGCCTCGCGCGCCGCCTGGTCGAGCGCGGCGACCGGCTCCGCTGTTTGGTCCGCGCCAGCTCCGACACCACGGATCTGGAGCGGCTCGGCGCCGAGCTGGTCGAAGGCGACCTCACGGACGCCGGCGCCCTGGTCGGTTCGCTCGGCGGCGTGGACATGGCGTACCACCTGGCGGCGGTCTACGAGATCGGCATCGTGGACCACCGCGCGCTGGAACGGACCAACATCCACGGCACGCGGGCGTTCCTCTCCGCGGCCGGGCGGGCGCGCACGCCGCGGGCGATCTACATGTCTTCGACGGCCGCGCTGGCACCGGTGGCGATCGGCGAGGGCGACGAGCACAGCGACTACCCGCCCGGCGCGCACTACCCGTCGGTCTACCACCGGACGAAGGCGAAGGCGCACAAGCTGGCGCGGGAGGCGCAGCGGCTCGGACTGCCGCTGATCGTCGTCGCGCCGTCGATCGTCTACGGCCCCGGCGACCGGAGCGTCTCGGCGCGCTACGTGGAAGACCTCATCGCCGGACGCCTGCCCGGCCTGCTCACGCGGGAGCCTTGGTTCTCCTACGTGCACGTCGACGACGTCGTGGAGGGCCTGCTCCTCGCGGACGAGAAAGGCCGCGTCGGCCGCACCTACATCCTGTCCGGCGAGCACGCCGCACTGAGCGACTTCCTCGGCCGCGTCGGCGAGATCGCGGGGAAGAAGCCGCCGCGACTGCGCTTCCCGGTCTCGCTCGCCCTCGCCATGGCCTCGATCCTCGACGCCGTCAGCCGGCTCACCGGGATCCGGTTCCCGATCAACCGGGAGGCGGTGAACACGGCTGCCGGCCACCGCTGGCTGCACTCGAACGCGCGCGCACGCCGGGAGCTGGGCTGGGTGCCGCGCCCGCTGGCCGAAGGGCTGCCGGAGTACGTGAACTGGTTCCTGGAGCGGCGCGAGCGGAGGCGGAAAGCCTGATCGCGCGAACGGAACTCCCGGTCGCGCTGCCGGTTATCTCCTACCACCCCGCCACCGGAGCGTGCGAATGTCCAAGCGACTCTTCCTGCTGACCGTGCTCGCGGCCGCCTGTACCCGCCCGACGCCGCCCTCGACCCCCGCGCCGGCGCAGCGCCAGGCGCCGCCCGAACGGCCGACCGTCGAGATTCGCACGCCGGAGGAGGACGCGCTGCTTCGCGTCGCTCGCCTCGAGGTCCGGCCGCGCAGCGTCGAGGTGGCGGTCGACGACCGGGTCCCGATCACCGTGACCGCTTACGACTCACGGGGTCGGCCGGTCACCGGCGCACCGCTCCGCGTCTTCGGCGCCGAAGGGATCGCCCGCGCGCTGCGCGACGGCAGCGTGATCGGCCTGCGGCCGGGGCGCGGCACGCTCGTGGTCCAGGCACCCGCGCCGAGCGGGACCGCCCTCCGCTCCATCGAGGTCGAGGTCCCGGTCACCGTCCACGACCTGCCCGTCGAGCGGATCGCGATCGACTCGCCCCACGACATCGTCTACGCCGGCACCGTCGCCCGGTTCACGGCCACGCCGATCAACACGTTCGGCAACCCGCGCGCGAACACCCGCGTCCGCTGGTCTTCCGATGCGCCGGACGTGCTCGACATCTCGCCCGGTGGCCTGGCCCGCGCCCGCCGACCCGGCACCGCGAGACTGACCGCCGAGGCCGACGGCGTGCGCGCCGCCGTGTCCGTCCAGGTCCGGGCCAACCCGGTCCGGTTCCTGACGCTCGAGCCGGCGGCAACCGAGGTCCGGACCGGCGACGTGGTCCGCCTCATCGCCACCGCGCTCGACGCCGACGAGCGCACGGTCGCCGACGCGACGCCGATCTTCGCCGTGGCGGCTGGCCCCGGCGCCGCTCGGGCCGGCGCCCTGGTCGACCCCGACGGCGCGTTCGTCGCCGAGGACCCGGGCACCTACACCGTCCTCGCGAGCTTCGGCGACCTCGTCGCCGAGGCCGTCATCACTGCCGCGCCGCGCAACGTACGCCGCCAGGCGATCGTCACGGACCACGTCGGCCACTCCTGGACCGCGATGACCGACCTCTGGGTCTTCCAGGGCCGCGACGGCCGCGACTACGCCTACACCGGCACCAAGCAGCCCGGCGGGCGCATGTACGCCTGGGACGTCACGGACCCGTCCAACATCGTGCTGACCGACTCGGTCCTCGTCGACGCGCGCACCGTCAACGACGTCAAGGTCAGCCGGGACGCGAGCTTCGCCGTCATCACCCGCGAGGGCGCGTCCGACCGCAGGAACGGGATCGTCGTCCTCGACCTGACCGATCCCGCGCACCCGGAGGTCGCCTCCTCGTTCACGGAAGGGTTGACCGGCGGCGTGCACAACACCTGGATCGAGGGGAACCTGGTCTACGCGATCAACGACGGCACCCGCGACGTGCACATCGTCGACGTGACCGACATCCACGCGCCGAAGGCGGCCGGCCGCTGGGGCCTGCCCAAGGAGGACAAGTCGCTGCACGACGTGCAGATCGGCGACGGCTACGCTTACCTCTCGTACTGGGACGACGGCCTCGTCATCCTCGACGTCGGCGCCGGCACCCACGGCGGCTCGCCGACCGCGCCGAAGCTCGTCTCCTCCGTCAAGTACCCGGCCGGCAACACCCACGCCGCGTACCCCTACGTCAGCGAAGACGGCAGGCGATTCGTCTTCGTTACGGACGAGATCTTCGACGCGCCGCACGTCGCGCCGGGCACGCCGCGCGGCTACCTGCACGTCTTCGACCTCACCGATGTCCAGAGGCCGGTCGAGGTCGCCAAGTACGAGGTCCCGGAAGCCGGCACCCACAACATGTGGATCGAGGACGACGTGCTCTACCTGGCCTACTACCAGGGCGGCCTGCGCGTGGTCGACGTCTCCGGCGAGCTGCGGGGCGACCTCTACCGCCAGGGCCGCGAGATCGCACACATCGTCACCGAGGCGACGCCGGACCACGGCGCCTGGTTCGCGAACCAGTCCCGCGTCTGGGGACCGCAGCTCTACAAGAGCGTGATCTTCGCCTCCGACAAGTACTCCGGCCTCTGGTCCATCAAACTGGCCTCGCCGCGACCGGCCGACGAATCCACGGAGTGACTCCATGACCACCACCCCCGTCGACCTCGGTGACAGCCTCGCCCGCCTCGTCTGGGAGAGCTTCTCCGACTTCCTCGAGACCGCGCCGGTCACGCCCGCCGCACGCCCCGACGGCGAGCCCGAACCCGACCTCGTCCCCGAGGAGCTGCTCATCCTCTTCCTCTGGGTCCACACCCGTGCCTGTCAGCAGGCGCTCGGCACCCGCATCGAGCCGGACGTGCTCAAGGCGACCCTCGACGCGCTCCACCGCGCCGTCTTCGAGGACATGGAGGCCCACGGCACCGCGCGCGACGCGCTCCCCCTCTTCGAGCAGCGCATCAGCGCCCGCTACTCCGAGTACTACGCCGCCGCCGGCCGCGGCGACGGGCGCATCGGCGAGGTCGCGGCCAGGCGCGTGAGCGGGAAACGCACCGTCGACCCGGCCTTCAGCGCGATCCTCGCCGAGGCGACGCTCGTCGCCGCCGGCCCGCTGCGCGATTACCTGGACGACGTCCACGTGGTCGGCTGACCGGGATCCAACCGCGCGACGGGGTGGCGCCCGCGGCCCGGCCACGCGCCGCGCCGCGGGCCGCCACCCCCGTCCTTCCTCCCCTCCACGCCGCCCGTGACCGGGCCAGTCGGCACACGGCGCCGAGCGCCGGCCCTCTTCCCGGCCGGCAGCCTTTCCCCAGCCGCACCCTCGACCTCGCGGCCTCGCGCCGCGCCCCGACCGGCGCCGTACGCCGGTGCGGCGGCCCCTGCCGAGGCTTCCCGAACGTCGGCGCGCCCGGCGCCCGGGCACGAGGCATGCGCACACGCTCGGCAAGCTCCTGATCGAGTAGCCCCCCGCCTCTTCGGGGGGTCCCGCCGCCCGGCGGGACGTTCGGGCGGCACGGCCTGGGAAACCGTGCCGCCCACTCTCTTTCCGCCAACGCACGCTCGAGCGTCCAGCGCCGCGTCGCGCGCCCGCTCGGCCGTGCCCTTGACCGGGAGTCCGTACTCGGACTATGTTGTCTATCGAGTCCACGATCGGAGGATGAGATGGGCGTACCTGAGCGGGCACGGGTGCCGGTGTCGAGCGAGCGGATGGCGCGGGCGGCGTTGCGCGCGTTCATCCGGATCGCGGAGCAGTGGCGGTTGACGGTGGACGAGCAGGTCCGGCTGCTCGGGAGCCCGGCGCGGTCGACGTACTTCAAGTGGAAGAAGGAAGGTGCGGCGTCGCTGCCGCGGGACGTGCTGGAGCGGATCTCGTACGTACTGGGCATCTACAAGGCGTTGCAGGTGCTGCTGCCGGACGAGCGGGCGGCGGACGCGTGGGTACGGAAGCCGAACGCGGCGCCGGTCTTCGGCGGCCGGACGGCGCTGGAGCGGATGCTGTCGGGCAACGTGGCGGATCTGTACGAGGTGCGGCGGTACCTGGACGCGGAGCGGGGTGCGTGGATGTGATGCCGGAGGAGGCCGGCGGCGGGGAGGAGCGGGCGGGCGGAGGAGGGCCGGCCTCCGCGGCGGCTCCGCCGGGCGCGGGGGCCGTGGGAAGGTCGGTGGACGCGGTGATCCCGGTGCGGCGAGTGGTGTGGAAGCCGTGTTACCGGATCATCCCGAGTCGATACCCGCCGATCGACCTGTTCGAGCGGGTTGCGCCGCCGGAGGATTGGGACGCGCTGATCGAGCTGGAGTCGCTGACGAACGACCGTCTGCGGGACGAGCTGGGAGAGATCAGCCTGGTCCCGCTGGAGGACCGGGTGGTCGGCCCGGGCTCGGGGTACGTGATGGCGGCGTTCACACACGTGGCGCCGGAGGGTGGCCGGTTCAACGATGGCGGGTACGGCGCGTACTACGCGGCACGGGAGCGGGACACGGCGGTGGCCGAGACGATCTGGCGGCGGGAGCTGTTCCTGTCGCGGACGTCGGAGCCGCCGATGCACCTGGACATGCGCATGCTGGAAGCGCACCTGGCGGGTGATCTCCACGACCTGCGGGGCATGGGAGGAGCGTTCCCGGCGGTCTACGATCCGGATGACTACGCGGCGTCGCAGGCGCTGGCACGCGGGCTGCGGCGGCGCGGCTCGTCGGGAGTCGCGTACGACAGCGTGCGCGCCGCTGGCGGGGAGTGCGTGGCGGTGTTCCGGCCGCGGCTGCTGACGCACTGCCGCGAGACGCGGCATCTGACGTACGTCTGGGACGGCCACCGGATCGTCGAGGTGTACGAGAAGCGGCCGTACCGGCACGGGATGGTGACGGGGCGGTAGGGGGTCTGCCCGGCGGCCGCGGCGCGACCCGGGCCGGCGGCGTGGACCAGGTCGCCGGCGAGGACCGGGCCGCGGCGCGCGGGCGCGGACCCGGCGCCGAAGCTATCCCGTGCGTACGGCCACCAGCAGCTCCCACGCCAGCTCGTGCCCGACGATGCGCGGCTCGAGCCCGTGGCGGCGCAGCTCCTCATGCATCGCTGCGGCGGGGTGGAGGAAGAAGCGAAACTTCCTGCGCAGGAGCGCCATGGCGCCGTTGATCACGCGCCGGAACGCGCGCACGTACCAGACGTCGCGCGGGTAGGCCATGACGACGGCGCGGCGGGCGGCCTCGGCCGCGGGCGCGAGCAGCCCTTTCCAGTCCGGGTAGCAGCAGACGACGCGGTCGAGGATGACGGCGTCGTAGCGGTCCTCGCCGCGCAGCTCGGCGAAGTCCCCGACGCGGACGTCGATGCGGTCGGCGACGCCGCGCTCCTCGGCGAGCCGGCGCGCGGCCGTCGGCGGCGGCGGGCGAGGCATCGACGGTCGCGGCGCGCTCGACGCCGCGCTCGAGGAGCGTGAGCGAGAGACCGCCGATGCCGGCGCCGATCTCGAGCGTGGTCGCGTGCTCGAGCGGCGAGGCGGCGGCGAGCGCGTCGATCAGCCGTCGCGCGCGAGGGTCGAGTCCCTTCCTGCGGAACCGCCTCACCTCACGCTTCGTCAGGCGCTCGCCGAACATCTCGAGCGCGCCGGCGGTGCGGCAGCAGCAGTCGCACGTCATGAGGTCTCCCGGATCGCGGTGATGAGCTGGCGCTCGGGGTCCACGTCGGCGAGTCGTACCCCTTCGAAGCCCGCATGCTCCAGCCACTCGCGGTACTCGGCGGCGGTGTACGTGTCGCCGGCCTCCGTGCGGAGCAGCATCACGATGGCGAAGCGTGCGGCGCGCGGGCTGCGGCCGCGGACCATGTCGCCGACGGCCACGACGCCGCCGGGCCGCAGGGCCCCGTGCACCTTGCGCAGCAGCTCGAGGTTCTGCTCCGGCGAGTAGATGTGCAGGATGTTGCTCAGCAGGGCCACGTCGTACGGCCCCTCGGGGAGCGGGTCGACGAGGAAGTCGCCGCGCGCGAGCTCGAGCCGCTCGACATCCTCCAACCCGTACGCCTCCGCCACGTAGTCTACGGTGTCCGGCAGGTCGAAGAGCGTGACGTGGGCGGCGCCCCGGCGCAGGAACTCGCGGGCGTAGAGGCCCGGCCCGCCGCCGATGTCGAGGACGCGCGGCGCCGCGGGCGCACGGGCCAGCGCGAGCCCGACCGCACGCTCGACCTGCTCGCGCGGCCGGGCGGCCATCCCGGCCATGAAGCGGGCGATCCCCTCCTCGGTCGGCGCCGCGCCGCGCGGCACGACCGGCTCGCCCGTCTCGAGCGCCTCCGAGAGCCGCGTCATCGCGCGCAGGTTCTCGAGCCAGAGCGCCATGCCGCCGCCCAGGTAACGGGGCGAGGTCGGGTCGGCGAGCAGCTCGCGGCCGTCCGGCGTGAGGGAGAACGAGCCGTCGCGCTCCTCGACCACGCCGAGCTCGGCCAGGGCGGCGAGCATGATGCGCACGGCGCGGGCGTCGAGCCCGAGGCGGCCGGCGAGCGTGGGCGGGTCGGCGGGGCCGGCCATGAGCCCCTCGAAGAGGCCGGCTTCGACCGCGACGGCGACGACCACGGCCAGCTCCGCGGCGTCGCGCCACTCGTTCAGTGCGAAGGGTGTCGGCTGCATGGGTGCGATGGTGTCGTCCGTGCGAACGAAGCGGCGGGCGCGAGTCGGTTCACGGCGACTCGCCGGAACGCGGGGCGGGCGGACCCACCGCGGCGCTCACCCGCTCCGGCTCCGCCGCCAGCGCCTTTACCAACCGCACGAGAGAGGCCAGGTCGCGCAGGTCCAGCACCTCTGCCGGCGAGTGGCTGTAGCGGCCGGGCCAGGAGAGCCCGGCGTGCGCCGCGCCGTAAGGCACGAAGCTCGAGCCGTCGGTCCCGCCGTCGGTGGCGCCGACCTGGAGCGGGATCCCTTCGCGGCGGGCCACGCCGAGGATCCGGTCGACCTCCTGCGGCGGCGCGATGCTGGCGTTGTCGAGCGCGCGCAGCACGGCGCCCCGTCCGAGCGGCGCGTGGGCGAAGTGCGGCGACTCGAGCGGCGTGTCGCTGGACACGAAGGTGTCCACGCTGTACGCGCGGCGCACGGTCGGGCCGAGGCGGCCGGCCAGCGCCCGCGCGCCGACCAGCCCGACCTCCTCCGCCGTCGCCCAGGCGAAGATCACCTTCCGCGTCAGGCGCTCGGGGTCCAGCTCCCGCGCCGCCAGGACGAGCGCGGTGCTGCCGGCCCGGTCGTCGAGGCCGCGGGCGGTGAAGCGGTGCGCCGCCAGGCGGCTCGCGCGCTTCGACATGGTGATGGACTGCCCTGCCCGTACGCCCAGCGCGGCGAGGCCCGCCGAGTCGACGCCGAACCAGGCCGCGAGCCGCCGCGGCTGCTTCCCGTCCGGCTCGTCGCGGGGAACGAAGACGCCGCGCAGCGGCGGGCGCGCCGGCCGGCCCGGCGCCGGATCGAAGTGCAACACCGCCGGCTGGCCCTCCCACGCCGACGGCATCATCCCGCCGCGGCGGGCGAGCTCGACGGTGCCGTCGGGCCGGATCGCCTGGACCTCCCAGCCGGTCTCGTCCAGGTGCGCGACGAACACGACGGTGTCGCGGTCGGGCCCCATCGCCAGCACGAGCGTTCCGGATGACTCGACCGTCGCCCGCGCGCGGGCCCACGCGGGCAGTGCGGCCAGCACCGCCTCCCGGACCGGCGCTTCGTGGCCCGACACGCCCGGCAGGTCGGCCAGGCGCGCGAGCAGCGCGGCGATCCCGCCGAGTGCGTCGTCGGCCGGGAGCGCCGCCGGCGGGGCGGCGGCGCCGGGGATCCGGACCCACGGCTCCGCACCGCGCGGCCGGTCCGCGCCCGCGGCCTCCGCGACCGCGTCGAGCAGCGCGTCGGCATCCTCGATCCGGACGCTCTCGACGAGCGTCCCGGCGAAGGCCGCCGGCGCGCCGAGGACCGTGACCGAGTCCACGCCCGCCGTGACCGGCAGGAGCCGCGACGCGGCGATGCGCCGACGCGCCGGGCCCGTCCCCGGCCGCCCGTCGGCCGGCCCGTCCACGAGCGTGATCCGGTCGACCGCGCCGAGCCGGGCGAGCGCGGCGGCCAGGCCGTCGTGGCCGAAGCCGCGCAGCGTCGAGAGCAGGAAGACGGTCTCGCCGTCCCGGATCGGGCCCCGCGAAGCGGCCGCGACCGCCGCGCAGCCGACCCGCGCGGCCGCACCCGGTCCGGCCACGTGCCCGGCGTAGCTCCACCCCGTCCACTCCCGCACGACCGGGTCGAGCAGCCGGATGCCGAGCGACTCCACCTCCGCGCGCGACCCGGCGCCGACGTCCAGCCAGAGGTCGTCCTGCCGCACGACGGTCGTGTCGCCGCGGTGGTGGCGGCCGAAGTGAGCGTTCGCGATCGCCGCGACGCCGGGCACCGGGCCGGTCCGGGTCAGCACGCGGATCCGCTGCCCCTCGTGCGCCTGCTCCCACAGCGGGTGCCGGCTGCCACCGTGGCCGTGCACCCGCAGGTAGCCCTCGTCCGTGATCCCGCCGACCACGAAACCCGCCCGGTCGATCCCGCAGGCGACGACGCGCCGCGGCCGGCCGCTCCCGCGGCGCAGCACCAGGTTGCCGGATGGATCCCGAGCCCACCCCGGAAGCGCCCGCAGCAGCGGCCCCGCGGCCCACGCCTCGTGGCCGGTCGGCGCGTCGAGGGCGATCCAGTCGGAAAGCGCGGCGGCGGCCGCTTCGACGGCGGTCTGGGCCGGTAGCGCGCCGGGCAACGCCAGCAGCAGGAGGCCCGCGGCGAGGGCGGCGAGCCGGCGCGGGCACGCGCCGACGTGGCCGGCGATCGGGCACGCGACGACGCGGACGGCCGCGGCGCCGCGCGAACGGTTTACGTATCCGATCGGCAGCATGGGCACCACCTACCCGTCACTCCGACCGCGCCAGTAGCGCGCCAGCCCGTGCCACGTCGCCTCGATCCCGCCGCCCGCCTCGTACGCCCGCGCCGCTTCCTCCGGCAGGTGCAGGCGCAGCTCCTCGCGGGCGCGCTCGAGGAACCGCCGCGCCTTCTCCGCGTCCTCACGCGGCTCTGCCAGCGACGCGCGCACCGCGTCGGCCCACGTCGCGAGCCGGGCCTCGAACGCGTCCAGGTGCTCCGCGACATCGTCGACCGGGCCGAAGTGCGTCACGAAGAGTCGCGCCGGCGCCCACGCGCGGAGCCGCGCCAGGCCCTCCGTCCAGCCGCCCAGGTCGATGTCCGGCGGCGGCGCCGGCGGCAGCGCGAACGGCAGGCCGTTCACCCGGATCCCCGCCGTGTCGCCGACGTACGCGATCCCCGTCTCCGCGTCCAGGTACGCGACGTGATGCACGGCGTGGCCGGGGGTGTAGGCGACGTCGAACGCCCGTCCGGCGGCGTCGATGCGCTCGCCGCCCGCCAGGACCGCCACGTTCTCCGCCGGCACCGCTGCGACCTCGCCCCAGAGCGCATCCATCCGCTCGCCGTAGAGCCGGCGCGCGCTGGCCAGCAGCTTCGAAGGGTCGACCAGGTGCGGCGCGCCGCGCTCGTGTACGTAGACCCGGAGCCCCGGATTCTCCCGCACGAGCACGCCCGTCGCGCCGGCGTGGTCCAGGTGGATGTGCGTGAGCAGCAGCGCGCGCAGGTCGCCGACGGCGAGCCCCACCGCCGCCAATGCCTCGCGCAGGCGCGGCAGCGTCGACGCGGGGCCGGGGTCCACCAGCATCGGGCCGCCCGCGCCCTCGAGCAGCACGGCGGCGATGGCGCACGGCCGCCCCGAGAACTCGAGGTCGATCAACGTGGACGCGGAGTCGATGACGGGCATGGCATGCGGTGCCGGGGTGCAGAGTGTCGTCGCGGCGCGGGCCCGCGCTTCGCGCGCCGCCGCGTGGCGGCGTGCCCCGAAGCACTGCGGGCGCCTCGGCGAATTGTAACGTGGCCGTCGGCCCCGAACAACCGGGCGGCGGGCCTCCAGGTATGGCATGGTAGGGTGTGCCGCGTCCGAGTATGGTCCGACCCTGTACGGCACGACCGAGCTATGGCACATCCGCGCGTGGCACGACCACGGAGCGCACAACCCCGCCTTGTGGACGAAGCGACGCGTTCCGTATCATCGTCAACCAAAGTCCGCGGCGGATCGGGTTCGATGCTCCCGCGAAGGCGGTGCTCCTCGATGCGCTCACCATTCACCGGCGACCAGGTCCCCGCCATGGTTCCGCCCGACGTTCGCGCTTCCGAGATGGCGCTCGAGCATCCGGTTCGGGGGACCGACGGCCCACTCTGTCTGCGGCATCTGTGGCAACCGATCCAGGAACCGCGAGTTCACCGCGCGGGAGATGATGTTCGGCCTCCGGGAGGAGTTCCGGTATCTCGAATGCGGCGCGTGCGGCTGCCTCGGGATCCTGGACCCGCCGGCGGACCTTTCGCGCTACTATCCCGCCGATTACTACTCGCTTCGGCCGCCGCAGCAGCAGAGCCGCCTCAAGCGGTTCCTCAAGCGGCGTCGCGCCGCGTACGGACTCCACGGAGTCGACCCCGTCGGCCGGCTCCTCGCCTGGAAGTTCGGCGTCCCCCCTGAGGTGGATTGGCTCAACCGGGCCGGAATCGACTACGCCGATTCGATCCTCGACGTCGGCTGTGGCGCCGGGCACCTTCTGCTACGGCTGCACGCGCTGGGCTTCTCCGATCTCACCGGGGTCGATCCCTACCTCCCGGCCGACCCGATGCCGGAGAAGGGCGTGAATCTCATCAAGGCCTACGTCGGCCACCTCGCCGATCTCTACGATTTCGTGATGCTTCACCACTCCCTCGAGCACGTGCCGGATCCGGCCGCCGTGCTCGAGGAGGTGCACCGGCTCCTCCGGCCGGGCCGGTGCGCACTGGTTCGGATCCCGGTCGCCGGCTCCCATGCGTGGCGAACCTACGGCCAGGACTGGGTCCAGCTCGACGCGCCGCGCCACCAGGTCCTCCTCAGCGAGGAGGGGGTCCGGATCCTGGCCGATCGCATCGGATTCACGCTCGAGCACGTCGCCTACGACTCGACCGGCTTCCACTTCTGGGG
>JABAOG010005224.1_pt1 | contig 17556 bp, 11 predicted proteins | sample 7062131 | NCBI WGS metagenome assembly JABAOG01 (sample SAMN14538629, study PRJNA623070) | marine sediment metagenome | biome: marine biome [ENVO:00000428]; feature: marine pelagic biome [ENVO:01000023]; material: deep marine sediment [ENVO:00002113] | place: India: Arabian Sea | collected...
CCGCCGCACACCGCGACCATATTCGGGTAGCAAGGGTAGTGGGGTGTCGCGAGGATCACTTCGTCGCCCGGATCGACCAGCAGGTTCAGGCACAACAAGATCGCTGGCGACGTTCCGCTGGTGACGACCACTTGGTCTGGGTCCACCGCAACACCACGACGCGTCTCACAGTCTTGGGCGATCGCTTCGCGCAGGACGAACAAGCCGCGGCTGTCGGTATAGTGGGTCTCGCCCGACACCAACGAGTCGACCGCCGCTTGGACAGCGGCTGGCGGCGCGTCGAAGTTCGGCTCCCCGACGCCGAGCTGAACGATCGACGTCCCGGCCCGCGCCATCGCCATCCCCCGCTCCATGACCTCCATCGCCAGGAACGGCTCCACTTCCTGCGTACGCCTCGCGAACATGGGGACACGCTCTAGGGTCCTAACTCCCCGAGATCTAGCCGGTTCTCAGCCAAAGATCGCAACGCCCGCGCCTGGCCGCTGCGATCTTTGGCTGAAAAGCCTTGGAATGTCGGGTGATTACGGGTATGGAGCGTGTCCCCTATGGAGTCGCTCGTCGTTACTGTGATCGGGAAGGATCGACCTGGGCTGGTCGAGTTGGTGTCCGCTGTCGTCGAGGAGCACGGTGGAGACTGGGTGGAGAGCCGGATGTCCAGGTTGGCGGGTGAGTTTGCGGGCATTCTTCGCGTGAGCGTGCCGGCGGCCCAAGCCGATGCGTTGTCGGAGGCGCTCGAGGGGCTTCGGTCCGAGGGGCTTCGTGTCGTGGTGGAACGCGGCTTCGAGGAAGCGGTGGAGGAGGGGCACGTGATCGTGCTCGAACTCATCGGCAGTGACCGCCCGGGTATCGTTCACAAGATCTCCGAGGCGCTCGCGGCACGAGGCGTCAACGTCGACGAGCTGAACACCGAATGTGACGGCGCGCCTTGGTCTGGCGGCACCTTGTTCAAGGCCATGGCTAAGCTCCGCGTGCCGAGGTCGTTAGACCTCAATCAACTTCGAGAAAGCCTCGAGGCGATCGCGAGTGACCTCATGGTCGACATCAGCATCGGCGAGGTCGACTAAGGCGTTTGCCCGCGCGCGAGGGTAACGCCGCAAGAGTCGCCGGGCCGCCTGCGCTTTTTCTTCGGCGGTCATCCACATCCGTAGGGTTGCGAACCGATAGATCGCGCGGATGTCGGGCAATAGGGCGAGATAGATTTGCCACGAGCCTTCGTACGCGGTTGCGTCGAGCGCAAACGCGAGCTGTTCGTCGTCGACCGTGGTAGCCGGGTTGGTGCCCCGCATTGCCAGCAATGCGCGGACCAGTCGGTCCACCGCGTGCATCGGTGTTTCGGGGATTTCGGCACCGTGCGGGTTGAAGGAGTTGCGGCGCCGGGTCCAGCTCTTGCGCCACCGCTGATCCCAAGCGTAGAGCAGGGTGTTGTCGAAGTGGGCAAGCGCGATGAGCCGGCTCCAACGCATGCATTGCTGCACGGTCCCGCTCGCTCGAAGATTCACCTCGGGAACGTCGTCGCAGGTGACCGGTCGGCGTCGTGCTCCGAAGCGCTGCTCGATCCACGCGAACTCCGCCGGGAAGTCGTTTGCCGCGATCTGGAGCGGATAGCTCGGTTGTTTTCCGAGGTCGATGGCGATGTCCTTGAGGTCATCGAAGATTTGGAAGGCCGCCAAAAGGTACCCCCACTGGCGAATCGCGGTCGCGTGCGTTGCGGGCTCGAGGCCGAGCAGGCGTGCTCGAAGGTGGAGCCAGAGCATCATGACCATGTTGTTCTTGCGATAGAAGTGCCATGCCGTGTCCTGCAAACGAATGCGGTCGGCGCGACGCGCAAGCGCGCTCTGGCAAAGCTCGGCCTCGTCGAGGTAGGTCTGGAAACAATGGTGCAAGAAGAGATGCGTGGCATGCACGACGGCATCGTCGGCACTGGCGAGAAGTCGATCCATCGCGAGCGCCAGTTCGTCGAGCGCATCGAACAGTGTCGAGAGCGTGATTCCGAACTTCGTCGTGTGCGCGTCCGGGTCGAGCCCGGCCTTTCGAAGGTGACCGAGTGAGAGGTCATAGAGCGGACGCTTGGAGGTGTCGCTGCGGTAGATCGCCTGGACCAGCCGCCCCGCGGTATCGTGGCCACCGGCTGCTGCTGCGACCTCGTCGAGGAACTCATCCGCCAGCTGCATATAGAAGAACGCGATGTCCGCCAACGCGACCGAAGTCGAAAACGGCAGCCCGCCCGCACCCTCGAACGCGAAGTTGTCGACGAGTGGTCCAATTTGCTCGATCGCAAACAGGGTTTCACGAAGCGCCGGGTCGTCGAGCACGACATTCGGAAGGAGCTTGCGAATGCGTCGCCGCCTCACCCAGTAGAATGGCAGCATTGCGCCATGGCGAAAGAAGTCACGGTTCTGCTGTGCCTTCTCCGCAACGATCGACCTGGTGGGCCGGTTCCCGCGCAGTCGCTCCCACGCTCGTGTGGCACGGACGACCTTTGCCGCAACCGTATTCGCGTCCTGTTCGGCATGCGGTTCGGGGTGCAGCAAGAGCGTGGTCTCGTATCGAAGGAGGACCTCCTCCGAACCCCCCTCGTCGACCACTCCGTCCGCGAGATGAGCTTCCCAATTGCGCAGTTTGCAGAGGAGCTTTGAGGCTTCAGCATCCGCCGCGGCGGGACCTTCGGTGTGCAACAGCGCGAGCCTCGTGCTCAGTACGCTCTCGAGCTCCTTTGCGATCGGACCCGAACCACCGAGGTCTGCACGCATATACGGGTGTCGGCCGAGGATGCTCTCGATGCGCCGAAGCACGACGAGCTCGTCCACAGTGAAGTGGGGCATCGTAATGGTGGCGAGCACGGTCATTGGGCAAACCGGTTGTGACACAGCAGCTGGGCAGGCTCCAATTGCCGCCCGCTTGATGCTAGGGTCACGTTCCCAACGATGACCGGGACAGGCCGAAAACCAAGCTGGCGAGCACCCTTTCGGCGCATCGCGATGGCCACCGAAAACGCACTCGAACTGGCGAGACTCGGACAGTTCACCGATCCAGAGCACGCGCCGTACAGAGTTGCGCATCAAATGCGCATCGCGCGGCTACGACGTTACGGCGGCGATGACCACCGCCCCACCGTCGAGGCGCCGCTGCTCCTGATTCCTCCACTGATGGTCACCGCCGAAATCTACGACGTCGCGCCTGACATCAGCGGCGTGACGGCGTTGACACAATTGGGGCTCGACGTTTGGGTCATCGACTTCGGATCTCCCGAGGAGGAAGAGGGCGGCATGAAACGCACCCTCGACGATCACATCAAGGCGGTGAGCGACTCGGTCGACTGGGTGCGCGAGAGGACCGGTCACGACGTACACCTCATCGGCTACTCGCAGGGTGGGATGTTCGCCTACCAGACCGCTGCGTACCGCGCGTCCGAAGGCATCGCATCGTTGGTTACGTTTGGAAGTCCGGTCGACATCCATCGGAACATCCCTCTCATCCACAACACGATTGCCGGCCGCATGTTCGAGCTCGCCCAAGGTGCGATCGAAAAGCCGTTGGACAAGCTCGGAGGCTTGCCTGGGTTCCTGACCAGCAATGGCTTCAAGCTCCTCGCGCTCGACAAGGAAGTCGGCCAGCTCATGGACTTCGTCCGCAAGCTTCATGACCGGCAAGCGCTCGAAAAGCGCGAAGCACGCCGGCGGTTTCTCGGTGGTGAAGGTTTCGTCGCATGGCCAGGCCCAGCGCTGAAGAAGTTCATCGACGAATTCGTCGTGCACAATCGGATGCTCTCCGGTGGCTTCGTCGTCGACGGCCGCGCGGTCACGCTCGCGAACATCACTTGTCCCGTGATGTTCTTCGTCGGCGAACGCGATACGATTGCAAGCGAATCCGCGATCCGCGCCATCCGCGGTGCTGCCCCCAACGCCGAGCTCTTCGAAGTGTCGATGCGCGCGGGGCACTTCGGCCTCGTCGTCGGCAAGCAGGCGATGTCGTTCACCTGGCCGACCGTCGCCAGCTGGGTTCGGTGGCGCGAAGGCGTCGGCCCCGAGCCGTCGGTGCTTCAAGCGCCTCCTCCGCTCACAGAGCCGGAGGAAGCGAGCTTCGACGAAGTCGATTTCGATGTCGAGCTCTTCTATCAAACCATCGTTGGCACCGTTGGCGCTTGGTGGCAGCGGCTCGGGCGCTCGGCGACGGATCTCGGCGCGCAGCTCGACAGCCTTCGCTGGCAGGTTCCTCGCCTCAGTGTTCTGCAGCAGATGCAGCCGGATACCCGGGTAAGCTTGGGGCTCGCTCTGTCCGAGCAGGCTGCCTCCAATCCGGATGGCACGTTCTTCCTTTGGGAAGGCCGTGCGTTTTCGTATGCGCAGGCGGATCGCCGGGTCGACAATGTCGTACGGGGTTTGATCCGTTGCGGTGTTCGGCGAGGCGAGCCGGTCGCCGTGTTGATGGGTCCACGTCCCAGCTATCTTTCGGTGACAGCTGCGTTGAGCCGGGTGGGCGCGGTTCCGATTCTGTTGAGCCCGACCCGGTCGCGCTCCACGCTCGAAGAGGCGATTCATGGCTCCGCTCCGCGCTTCCTCATCACGGATCCCGAGAGCGCCACGCTGGGCAACGAGCTATTCGACGAGGTACTCGTGCTCGGCGGCGCGCGCGAAGAACGCTCTCTGCCTTCCGGTGTCACCGACATGGAGCTCATCGATCCGGACTCGGTGGAGCTCCCCGGCTGGTACGAGCCGAACCCTGGGTGCGCGCGCGACTTGGCGCTCATCATCCTCACGGCGGGACGCGGCAAGAAGCCGAGAGCTGCCAAGATCACCAACCAACGCTGGGCGTTCTCAGCCTACGGGGCGGCGGCCGCGTGTACTCTGTCTCCCCGCGACACGGTCTACTGCTGTCTGCCGCTTCACCATCCGGCCGGCATATTGGTGACGGTCGGGGGTGGGTTGGTCGGCGGTTCTCGCCTGGCGCTCGCGGCCGAGTTCGACCCGAACATGTTTTGGAAAGATGTTCGCCGCTACGGCGCGACGGTGGTGTTTTACGCCGGCGAGATGTTGCGCGAGCTTCTGCGCGCCGAGCCGTCGGCCGCCGACAATGAAAACCCGATCAGGCTGTTTGCCGGAAGCGGCCTCCGACGTGATGTGTGGCAACGCCTCGTCGATCGTTTCGGCCCGGTCGGGATTCTCGAGTTCTATGCCGCCACCGAAGGGAACGCAGTCCTCGCCAACGCATCGGGCGAAAAGGTGGGTGCGCTCGGTCGCCCGCTTCCCGGGAGCGCCGACGTAGAGCTCGTCCGATACGACTTCGATAGCGAGCAGTTCCACCGCGACGAGCACGGCCTGCTGGTTCGTTGCGAAGATGACGAGGCGGGGGTGTTGCTCGCTCGACTCGATGCGGACCATCCGCTTGCGAGCTTCACCGGAGGCGATGAAGCCGGCCGACGCTTGTTACAAGGCGTCTTCGAACCAAACGACACCTGGTTCATCACGTGGGATGTGCTGCGTCGTGACGCGGACGGCGACTTCTGGTTCGTCGACCGAGCGAGCCGAATGCTGCGCACCACGGCTGGTGTCGTCGCCACCCGATCGATCGAGGACGCCCTCTACGACTTCCCCGCCCTGCGTCACACTGTGGTGTATGGGGTGGAGTCCGATGGTTTCGACCGCCCCGTCGCGGTCGTGGTCACAAACGGCAATCGAGGTCTGAATTTGCAGGCTTGGAACGAGTTTGCCGCTGGACTAGACCCGATCCAGCGTCCCGCCTGGGTGAAGCGTGTCGAGCGCATTCCGATGACCGACGGCTTTCGCCCTGACAAATCCGTCATCGAGAGGGATCCGCTCGACGCCGGGGCGGAGATCCTGATCTATGATGAGAAAACCAAGCAATACGACCCCGCGCCCCGCAACGGTTCTGCGTGAGCCCCGTGGTCGGCGCTGAGCGCCGACTTTACGGGGCCATCCCCGCGTAGGGACAGCTCTCGCTGTACAAAAATCGCGCCCTCCCGCCTCTCTTGCTACATACGGTCTCGATGACGGCCCGAGCCCTCCTTTGGTCCTTTGCTTCGACGGCGGTGCTTCTTTTCGGCTGCGTCAAGCCCATCAACGATGGCAACGCATGTTTCCAATCGTCCGAGTGTCACGCCGGATCCGTCTGCGTCGAGGCCGCCTTCAGCGACGGCACCGAGACGGTCTATGGCAAGTACTGCATGAAGCAGTGCGGACCCGAGGTGGTTCTGTGCAACAACGGGGAGTCGTGTCTGCGGTCCGAGGAGCTTCCGAACGGCGCTGGCGGCGCCGGCGGTGAAGGTGGCGCCGGCGGCGCAGGTGGCGCCGGCGTGGGTGGCTTCGGCGGGACGGGTGGCCTCGGCGGTGAAGGTGGCCTCGGCGGTGAAGGCGGCGCTGGCGGTGTAGCTGGCGCGGGCGGCGACGGGGGCGGGGCCGGCGACGACGGCGCAGCTGGCGCTGTGGGTGCAGGTGGTGCGGGCGGTGAGGGTGGCGCCGGTGGTGAAGCCGAAGAGGAAATCTGGGTGTGCCTACCCGGTCGGCTCGAGAACCCGGACTACAGAGCTCTGGATATCGGGCAGATCTGCAACTACAGCCTGGACTGCGACGTTGGTCTCATATGTGTGTGTATCCCGGGTGCGACTTGCGATGTCGGCAGCGAGGGCAGGAACGGCCCCACGTGCCAGCGGCTTTGCGATTCGACCGAGATCAACGAGTGCCCGCGGATCAATGACCTGCAGCCGGAATGCACCGACCTCGGCACTGGCCGTGGTTTTTGCGATCCGACGACCATTTCCCTCCCACCCTAAGGCGCTCCGGACCGATTGACCGTTTACGCCGGGCGGCCGGAACATTAGACTGCCCCGGTCATGCCCACACCCCAAGAAACAGTCGACGCCGTTCGTTCCTACTTGCGGATGCATCCCGAGGAGCTCGGGCGCGCCGTGCGGAGCGCCCTGGGTCTTCGGTTTGGCGTCCCGCTTGCCGCCCTTCGTTGGCTTGGTGAGCAGGCCCAGCGTGCCGGGAAGGTCGAGGATTTTCAGATTGATTCCGTTCCGCCGGGTCTGCGTCTCGCGGGCAACGTCGACCTCATGAACACGCCGATCCGCGCCGGCGCGGTCATCTACGTCGAACGCGTCGTGTTCAACGACGAAGAGCTGACCGTTGCCCTTCGCCTCGAAGACGTATCCCTCAAGCTCAACGGCGATTCTGATTCACCGATCGCCGCGTTGATCAAATCCGGGGCATTGGACCTCTCCAATCCGGGCACGCTGGTCAACTTCATGCCGGGCCGCTCGCCGATTCTGGCCGAAGCCAACGGCAACCGAGTCGTGCTCGACATGATGCGCGACCCCAAGATTGGCAAGAACCCTCTCGTGCGGCGCGCAGTGTCATTGCTTACCTCGTTCGTCACGCTGCATGGCGTCGAGACGGATCCCAAGCACCTCGACATCGCATTCCGCGCGCTCCCGACGGGCCTTGGTGGCGCCGTTCGATCGGTGCGGCAGAACATCGTGCTGCCTTCCATGAGCCGCTTTCTCCCACGGGCGAGGTAGCGACGATGCCGGTGTGTAGGTCATGCAAGGACGAGGTCGACGAGCTCGTTTCGGTAAGGGCGGAGGGGCGTCGCATCAAGGTTTGTGAAGACTGCGCGGAGCGTCTGCTCGAAGAAGCGGAGATCGCCGAGATGAGCGAATCCGTCGTGCAGGACATGATGGGCTACAAAGGCCGCCGCTAGCGTCGCCGCAGCACGGTGATCCCGCCGATTACCCCGTATAGCGCGGAGAAGATCAGCAGCGCGAACTTCGCTGCGGCGAACGCCGTGGCGAGCTGTGGGAACGGAGAAGGGGAGGTGAAGCGAAGCACCTCGTAGAGCAGGACCCCGTTTTCGAGCACGTCGAACCCAGCCGCATATGTCGCGGCCCAGGCGGCACGCGCGCTCCACGTCGTTTCGTCGAGGCGGAAGCCCACCCATACTGCGAGCGACGCAAAAAACAGGCCGTAGATCATCAGGTACACGAAGTCGACGATCAGGCTGAGCTTCGCGTTCCCCATCGCACCCCGGCTCTTCCATTCCAGCAGGATTTGGAGTGCTCGATGCGGTGTGCCAGCTAGCTCGAACGAAACGATTCCTGACGGGGACGACTCCCCCTGTAGTGGAACGTCGACGAACATCATGAGCGCGGTCGCGAACACGAGCAGGCCGCCGAGCCTGACCGTGAGTGAGCCCAAAAGGCGCGGCTCGATCGATCGCAGCGGATGAGCCACGAAGCCTCAGCTATCTGGAGTGGGCTCGTCGACCGAGGGGTTCGACTCAGGCTCGGGCGAATGGGGCGCAGAGCGCTTGCGCACGGCCTCGAGCTCCTCTTCGGCGAACTCCAGCTCGAGCTCGGCTCGGCTGCGCGCGGCCACGGCTCGAGCGACGGCATCCTGGAGCTCCTCGGTTTTCGAGGCCTCGGCTGCCAAGCGCGCGTCGAGCGCGGCGATTTCACCTTGAAGCTCCAGTCGCCGTTCGCCTTCGCGTTCCAGCTTTCGCTCGAGTCGCTTCGCCCGCTCTTCCTCGGCCGCAAGCTTGTGGCCAGTGGTCGCCAGCCTCTGGTTCGTCGCCGCTAGCGTTCGTTCGGTTGCGGAAAGGTCACGCTCGGTCTCCGACAGGTGTTGCTCGATGGTCGCCTTTTCTTGGCGGTTCTGCGCGAGCTTCTCGCGTGTCCGCGTTAGGCGGCGCTCTTCGTCTTTGAGCTGCGTTTTCAGAGAGGCAACCTTGCCGTCGGTGCGAGCGAGGCGCTTCGCGAGCTCGGTGCGCGTCAACCGGCTCTGCTCGTATCGAAGCTCGAGCTGCTCGGCGATTTCACGGGTATCTGCCAGATCTTGGCGCAGGCCCGACGCAGTGAGCTTGGCCCGCTGGGCCATTTCCCGTTGCGTCTCAGCTTGCTGATAGAAGACGGTGACTGCGGCGCCAGAGGCCCCAAGCAGCGCAAGCGCCATCGGAATCGTCCAACGTAGGATCGTCTTCACCCGCTCCTTGCGCTCTTCTGGGAGAGAGAGCGCGGAGAGCTCTTCGGCGAGCTCGTCGGCCGTCGGTCGCAGCTCGGCGTCCCGGCTCATCCAACGATCGAAAAATGGCGTGAGGTACCTCAACCCTTTGCGCGTCGGCGCGTTCGGCGTCTCCCGGGATCGCTGCTCGATAAACGTATCGACCGCGCCTGCAGCCACGTCCTCCTGAGTTTCCGGCTCGAGCGCATTGCGAAGCGACAGCGCCAACGCAAACACATCGGCCTTGTTGCTCACCGTGGGCTTCCGCTCCACCGATGCAAACTGCGCCGCAACCTCTGGCGCAAAGTACGTCGGCGTTCCCGCGACCACCATCTCTGCTTCGGTCGCCGCGACGCCGAGGTCGAGAAGCACCGGCGTGACCTCGTCATGACCGAAGCCAGGGATGCGCGCGAGGAAGATGTTCTCCGGTTTCACGTCTTGGTGGCGCACACCTGCCGCGTGCATCGCTGCAAGCGCGCGCGCGAGCGGCTGGAAGATCTCGAGCGCTTCGCCACGGCCCAAAGGCTCACGCTGAAGACGCGACTCGAGCGTCTCACCGTCGTACCAAGGCATGACGAACCAGAGCCGTTCTTCGAACCATCCGTGATCCTTGAACTGCACGATCGATGGGTGGAACACAGATGCGATCAGGCGTAACTCGCGAAGGGCAGACTGCTTGGCCGATTTTGAATGCGCAGCCTGATGAAGCAATTTCAGGGCCACGACGTGACCCGGCACCTCGGTGTCCTTGGCCCGATACACGTCGCCGAACGCGCCCAACCCTACGCGCGCTTCGATCGAGTATCGTCCGCCGACGATCGTTCCGTTTGGCAGTGGCTCGATGCCTTCGTGCGCGTCATCCCGGGCCCGTGGCGCGGTCTCAAGGGCAAAGGCCTCGATGATCACGCGGCCGAATCGGTCGGCGTCGCGCACGCCATGCTCGTCGAGAATGGCGTGCACCTGCGCCATGGCCGAATCGATACGATCCTCGATCTCGCGCGGGGTCTTTCCATACACGAATGCAAGCTCTTCAATGCTCAGCTCACGCGCGTGACGGAGCTCCAAGAGCTCCGAGTCTTCCGTGCTGAGATCGAAGCGTAGCGCGTTCAGAGGGCTGGCCGAGAGATGAGCCGAGGGAAGCGCGCGCCAAGGGAGCTCCTCGAGAACCTGTTGCGTGGGGGGTTCGTGCGGGCGGCTTTGATTGTGCAGATAGCCGCGCGCCGCTCGGTAGAGCCGCGCACGAACGCCAGGTGCTTGGATCAAGTCGTTGCTATCGGTCTTTGCGACGAACGCGCGAAGCTTGGAGAGGTAGTGGTCCGCCCGCTCGGTCGAGCCCGTTCGAATTGCGAGGTATTGGCGCAGGCCTTCGGCGTAGTAGCGAAACGCGCGTCCGTGCAGAACGTCGACGATCGTTTGGGGTTGGCCTTGGGAGAGCGCGATGGACGCGGCCGCTTGTGTCAGAGCGGCGCCGCCTTTCCCGGGCGGCCTGAGTTGATTCAACAGAAAGGGGACGGTTCCCATAGTTGCCTCTCACAAAGTGGGGAAGTGTAAGGATGAGTCACCCTTGCGGCGGCTCTCAACAAAACGGCAAGGCTACGTCCAACCATAGAAGACACTCAATCCATACAACACTGCGAGAAGAGTCAGTGCGGCTACGATGTTCAGCACGAAGCCAATGCGCATCATGTTCGGGAGCTCGATCAAGCCGGTCCCGTAGGCGACCGCGTTCGGCCCCGTTGCGATCGGCAGCATGAACGCGCAGCTTGCGGCAAGACCGACGGCCAAAGCTGGTGGGAGCGGGGACACATCAAGCTCCACCGCTGCAGCAATCGCGAGTGGAACGATCATGTTCGACGACGCGGTGTTGGAACATGCTTCGGTGAAGAAGACCGTGAACACGATGAGAGCCGCGGTAAGCCCCCACAAGGAGCTGATCCCGGTCACGCCCAAGAACCACTGACTGATCGCTGCGGCCAACCCCGTCTCGAACATCTGCGCGCCGAGCGAAAGCCCTCCACCGAAGAGGAGGATCAACCCCCAATCGATACGCACCGCGTCGTGCCACGGGAGTACGGGGGTCTCTCGGTTCTCGTCTAGAATGAGGAATAGGGGCGCTGCGGCCAGAATCGCGACCGCGCCGATCGGGAGTGCGCGGGCGACCGCCTCGGCATTGGGGGCGCCGACCGCCCGCATGATACCGGGCACGGTCCATCCGACGACCGCCAGTCCAAAGCAAAATGCGGTGACTCGTTCGCCCCGCGACCACGGCGAGGCCACCAGGGTCACGCTGGTCTCCGCGGGCGGCGGGGGCGCCAGCCACTGCAAGACGGACCCGACGATGACCACCAGGACCAAGGCAGCCGGCGCGCCGATGCCCATCCACTGCAGGAAGTCGAATTGCGTCCCTGTCTGTTCTTCCAAGAAGCGGACCGTGATGAAGTTGGGCGGGCTTCCGATCAGGGTGCCCATGCCGCCGACGGAAGCTGCGTACGCGATTGCAAGCACGCTGCCGGAGTTCGCGTCCTCGTCCTCGGGGAGGGTACCGAGAAGAATTGGGACCAGGATCGCGGCCGTTGCGGTATTGCTGATCCACATCGAAAGCACCACCGCCGTCATCATGAAGGCCATCCGCATGCGAACAGCAGAGCCGCGCACCAACCGAAACTGCATCAGCGACCGGGCGATGCGCCGATCGAGGCCGTGCCGCATCATCGCTCTTGCGATGAAGAAGCCGCCGATGAAGAGAAAGATCAAAGGGTCGGCGTATGGCGCGAAGGCGGTGCGGCTGTCGGTGACGCCGACCACGATCATCGCCGGTGCAATCAAGAGCGCCGTTACCGAAATCGGTAGCACCTCGGTGACCCAAGCGACGATCACTGCGGCGAACACCGCCGCAAGGTGCTGCGCGCGCGGTTCCAGTCCGAGCGGAGCAAACCAAGCTGTCAGGAACAGTGCTGGAGTAAGGACCAGACCTACCTTGCGCCGCTCAAAAACGCCCATCCACGCGCCATCTAGCACGTCCCCCCATGGGTACGTCCAGCCGGGCGCCCCCGAAACTTGCGCTGCACCCCGTTCCGCCCCAAGGTGAGTAAGTCGTGGCTAATGTGCGCTTGGGATTATTGATGATTCTGGCGTGTGTCGTCTTCTATGGCTGCACACCGAAAGAGGATGCTGCAACCGTTCCGCTCGACGGCGATGCCCAAGCTGCGCCGACTTCGGCTCCGACGATCGACGCAGATCCCGAGGTCCTCGAGGATCCCGTTGCCTTTTGGAAGGGCGGCAAAGCGCAGGGCGACGTCGATGCCGCCAAAGCGGACGAAGCCGGGAACCTTCTCCTCGACCTCGGCGAAGACTGGACTCCCTTTATCCTCACGGAGGCCTCTTCGGCGGACGGGGAGCACCTGCCGAGCCAGTATCGCAATACGTATTTGGCGCTGGCGCGCGGAGAGTTCCCTAAGGACCGACACGGGTATCGCGCCAAGAAGGACGAGTATCTGGAGCTTTACGGCATCTTGCCGACGCTGTCCTTGCTGAGGGCGCGCTTCAAAGACGTGCGAGAGCTCGAATGTGCCGCCGAGCTCGACCTCGAGCCCTTACGACAGTTCGACGGGTTTCTCGCCTACGAGAAGGGCAGACGACCGATCCGCCGCGTGAATCGGCACAAGCTTCTTGAGCCGCAAATGGCTGCGATCGTGGAGCGCGCGGGTCTGGACAGCCTCGAGCAAGTTACCCGCGACCACGCCATTGATGATGAAGAGTGGGAGAAGGTCGAGGAGTACAGGACCCTCGCGCCCGAGATCGAGGCCATCGTTGCCGCCCAAGCGCGGCTCGAATGCGAAGGCTTCTTCGAGGGGCGCGGAGGCTACGAGCCCGGGCTCTTCGATTGGCGCACGCACGAGGCGCTTGCCGAGTTCGAACGGCGCCATCGCGTCTATGGGTGGGGCTTCATCGGCAAAGACACGTTGGCCGTTTTGCAGATGACGCCGCAGGAGACCGAGCAGGAAGCGGTGATTCGAGTTCTGACCGAGCGCGCGATGCACGCGGCGGAGGTCATCGAAGATGGCAGCACGTCGATCTTGCGCGACGGCGAGCCGCGCACTTACAAAACCGAGGACGGTAAGGAGCTGCAGGTTCCAAACTTCGAGGCGGAGCTTCGTGAGCGCGTGATCGCGGCCTTTGGGCTTCAGACGCCCGACTCGACCTACGCGTGGCTGGAGTCTCTCGGCGAGATTCCCCCCGAGCACGTCGTTGCGGTTCAGGGGATCGAGCTTCCCCCCTACTACAGCGATGCGATGGATCTCAGCGTCGCCATCGACCGGGGCGATGTGTGGTACGAGTTCCCCTTCGACGAGGAGGGCAAGGCGCGCTCTCAGCCCGTCGGCCGCCGGCCTCGGCTGACCATCTTCGTGACCTACAACGACCAGAAGATTCCGCTGGCCCGTTTTGGGACGACGGTTGGCGGTTGGCGAGGTGAGTTCATCGACGGCTCGGTGATGTTGAAGTACAAGGGCTCTCCGGTTGGCAAGCGGGTGTGGAGTCGCATTGCTGCCGCTCCGATTTGGGTTCCGCCCGAGAGCACGCCACCCCGCGTCATGCTCAACAAGAGGCGCAAGAGAGGCGAGGAGTACTTCGAGGTCGACTACCACACGACAGGCCCGAGTTATGCGTCCGCGTATGGGTTGGTAGCGGCATACCACCGCAAGTACTACCGCTCTCCTGATGGCACCATCCAGGTCGGCGGCGACGAAGGCATCCGTACGCATGGCTCGGTCGACTACATGAGCATCATGCGGCGCCACTCGCATGGCTGTCACCGCATGCACAACCACATCGCCGTGCGTCTGATGTCGTTCGTCCTCGAGCACCGTCCGCACACGCGGTACGGCCAGCAGCCGATGGTCTACCGCCGCGAGTTCGAGTTTGAGGAAGAGCTCTACGTCATGGAGTTCGACAAGGGCGGGTACAACTTCGTCCTCGAGGAGCCCCTGTTCGTCGAGGTTCTGCCGGGCAGAGTCCGCGGCCAAGTCAAGGAGCCGATCGAGGTGGCGTTGCCTCGCTACGACCGCGAAGTGGGCGCCTACGTGATGCCCGACGGCGCGTGGGTGAGCGTCGACCGCTTCGGTAACATGACTCCGCGCATCAAGCCGTTTGATTTCGACGCACCGCTCGAGGCACCAGAGCTGACGGAAGACGCTATCACGACGACCGCGGAAGTGACGCCGAGCACGGAAGTGACGACGACGGCGGAAGTGACGCCAACCACGACCGAAAGCGGCATGCCCACGACGCCGCCGGCATCGATTCCCGTGAACACCGCCGCGGTGCCCGTGAACTCCGCCCCGGTACCCGTGACACCCACACCTTGAAACTCAACGCAATTTCAAGCGTGTCGTTTGGTGTGGATGAGTTGGGCGAAAAGCACATCGCTTGTGGAAAAAGAATCGTATTTTCCACAAGCGAATTTCGTTGATCTCTCCACGCGGATCGGAGACAAAAGGGGTCGGAAGATCGCGACAGCGAGTTCGATCGTTCTTTGAATCAACCCATCTGACGACAGCAACGAAAGTTGTTGTTTCTCACTCTCACGGGGGCGAGAGGCGGGGCCGAAAGGTCACGCAGTCGGGAGGCGCGAAGAGCGCCGAACGTGTCCGTGGGTCGTGAGGATTGCACAAGCCGATGCGCTGATGCGTGGGTCCGAGGCGGGCGAAAGCTCTGGCGAGGGCCGTCGACGCGAAGAGCATCGGTGGAAGGCGCGCTGGAATCGGGACGCCGCTCTGTTTCACCACACGGCGGCCGCGAAGGTTCTAGACGGGACGTCGGAAGCACCTGGCACTAGGGCTGACCGACGACCGTGACGGCGCGTCAGAGGTTCGGTGGTCGCCCGCTTCGGCGGAGCGAGCACCCGCCAAAGCGAGCGCGACGGGGTGACACCGTCGGCTCACCGTCGGCAAGCCGGTTCGACACCGGTGACGGTAATCTCACGAGGTTCGGGTGCCCATCTTTGAAAACTAAAATCTGGATTGCACGCGTCGGCCTGAACATGCTGCGCGACACCGTTGCACACGGGGCGAGAGCTTCGGCAACGGCGCGAAGTGCGGCATGAGCCATCGGATCCGCCACAAGCGAATCCCATTACGCGCCCTTGGCGAGCAGTAAACCAAGGGTTCAGGTACGGCGAGAGTCGTCGCGGAGTCCAATCACGGCGGTTTGCTAAACCCAAATCGTTGCTGGGANNCGACCTACGCAGGCCTTCGGTATCTCGAGAACCTACAAGTCGAGAGGTACGACGTCAGCGCACGGGACGTGTCGGTCAAAGCTCTTCCAGTGAGTCCAATAGCTCACGCGGGGGGTTAGCAGGCTTCCCGACGGGGAATGCATCGCGCCGGGACGTGTCGAGCAAAGCAGGAGAGGCTGAATAAGCCCACCATCGAGCCTCGTGCTCGAAATCCAGACAAAGTCGGTCGTGGTGTACGCAACGTATGCGCGTACACACAGCCAAGCGACGAGCCGAGCTCGTCGCGAGGTCAGCGAACTTCCAAAAGGGGCGATCCGTGCCGGGTCGCCCCTTTTCTTATGGGGCGACGGCGATTGGGGTGTGGTTTCGGGTTGTTGCTTACTATCAGCAACGACGGTCTGCCGTGCTCACTCCAGACGCACGTCGCCGGCGGAGGCTGGGGTCTCATCGTCGCCGATGTTGTTTGTGTTGCCGTAGCCGAGTTGTCCGAGGTTGTTTCTTCCCCAACATCGGACGGAGCCGGTCGCCAGTAGCGCGCAAACGTGGCTCTCGCGCACGGCGAGTTGCACGACCTTTCCCCCTACGTCGACGGTTCCGGCCGAGGCCGGTTCCTCATCGTCTCCGATGTTCTCGGTGTTCGCGTAGCCCAGCGCTCCGTAGGCGCCATCGCCCCAGCAGGTTACGTCACCGTCGACACGCAGCGCACAGGTGACGTTGTTGCCGGCCACGACCTGGGCCACCTTCGCTCCAACGTTCACATTCCCAGCCGATGCGGGTGCTTCCGTGTCTCCGATGTTCTCGGTGTTCGCGTACCCGAGCTGGCCTCGATCGCCGGCGCCCCAGCATCGCACATCGCCTGTGGTCAGAAGCGCGCAGGTATGTCGTGCGCCCGCGGCGATCTCCACGACGTCGCCGCCGACATCCACATCACCCTCTGATGCAGGCGTTTCGTCATCGCCGATGGAGTCGGTGTTGCCATAGCCTAGGCGCCCGTCGAAGCCCAATCCCCAGCACCGGACCCGGCCGGTGGCAAGAAGAGCGCAGGTATGGCTTCCGCCCGCTGCAACCTGCATCACGGTCCCGCCGACGTCGACATTTCCTGCGGACGAAGGAGTTTCATCGTCCCCAATCGTCTCGGTTGCGGCGTAGCCGAGTTGTCCATTGATTCCGATGCCCCAACAACGAACGTTGCCATCCGCTAAACCGGCACAGGTGTGACCGCCGCCCGCCGAAAGCTCGGCCACGGCTGCGCCCACGTCCACCACGCCGACAGAGGATGGCAACTCATCGTCGCCGATATTCTCGGTGTTGCCATAGCCCAAGGCGCCATTGGCTCCCTCGCCCCAACACTTCACCGCATCGGTCGGAAGCAAGGCACAAGTGTGACTTCCCCCCGCTGAGATTTGGGAGACCTCCGCTCCAACGCTCACTAGGCCAGCGGACGCCGGCGTTTCGTCATCGCCAATGTCTCGCACGTTGCCGTACCCGAGCTTTCCGCTCGCACCATGCCCCCAGCACTGGACGGTTCCGTCGGTCCACCGAGCACAGGTATGAAATGTGCCTGCCGACACCTCTGCTACGGACCTCACGGCGCCACCCGCGCCCCCAGTGCCGCCTGCACCTCGCCCATCCTCACCGCATCCGATGAGCGGNNTCTGCTACGGACCTCCGTCCGTCCTCACTGCATCCGATGAGCGCAAAGGCAGCAACGAAACAAATGCCCACAAATCCAATCAAGCCACGCATACCGAACCTCCAACGCGGGATGGCGCCCACCGCGGCCCATCCTCGCACCTATCGGATGCAACCTGCATACCAACGTCCGAATTCGCGCCTCGCTCAGCGTCTTCGCACGTCGCGCATCGCAAAAGTTGCGTTTCTGACCGGCTTTTTCGATCTCCGCGCGCAAATCCTGCGTCAGGCCACTTTGTGACCGTCGACGAGGGCAGCGGGCGACGCCGTCGTCACGACCATCTCGTCCAGGGAGGCCGAGGCGCTGCAGGCGGTTTCGAATTTCCTGAATTGCGACGATAGTAGCTCCATAGCATCGCACCGAGGAAGGGCCGATGGATTGGTCATTTTTGGATGTTGCCGAAGCGCGACGCATCGTGGAAGCGCTTTTGGAAGCGCTCCCTCTGAAGGACTACGCCTTCAACGTGGAGTCCAGTGATGGCAACTGGGACGTGCACATTGAATACACTGGGCCTGAGGGCTGGCGAAGCAAAACGGTCTGCGTAGAGGGCCAACTCTTGCGGGATAGTCGGGAAGCCGATTCAGAGGCACGTAGACAGCTACTCGATGCGTGGCGTA
>JABAOG010000057.1_pt1 | contig 17517 bp, 16 predicted proteins | sample 7062131 | NCBI WGS metagenome assembly JABAOG01 (sample SAMN14538629, study PRJNA623070) | marine sediment metagenome | biome: marine biome [ENVO:00000428]; feature: marine pelagic biome [ENVO:01000023]; material: deep marine sediment [ENVO:00002113] | place: India: Arabian Sea | collected...
ATGTTCGATTCACCGGCCTGGCGGGACCTCGCAGACTGGCAGCAGGTACTTGCCCCGCACTACGCGACCGCCAGGCGGATGCTCGGCGTGGTGCAGAACCCGTGCCTGTGGCCTGCCGACCACGTGCTCGAACGCGTCTCGGCGCAGATGGGCCGCGGCGCGACGTTCAGTCCAACCGACGTGGGCGTGTTCTTCGGCGAGCCGGGGCGCGAGGGCGAAACTGTGCCCGACCCGTACTTCGGCGGGGAGGGCCCGCCGCGAGCCGGGTGCACCCAGTGCGGCGGCTGCATGGTCGGCTGCCGCTACAACGCGAAGAACACGCTCGTCAAGAACTACCTGTATTTTGCCGAGCAGTCCGGCGCGCAGATCGAAGCCGAGACGACCGTCACCGAGATCCGCCCTCTGCCGCCCGAGCAGCCTGACGGCGCGCGTTATGCCGTCACCACGCGCCGCTCGACGGGCTGGCCGGGGGGCGGCGAACGCACCTTCCGTGCGCGCAACGTCGTGGTTTCCGCGGGGGTGCTGGGCACGCTGAAGCTGCTGTACCACTGCCGCGACACGCTGGGCACGCTGCCCGCGCTCTCCGCGCGGCTGGGCGACCGGGTGCGCACTAACAGCGAGGCGCTGCTGGGCATCACCGCCCGCAACGACGCGGCGGACTACTCAGAAGGGGTGGCGATCACGTCGCTGTTCCACGCCGATGAGGTGACCGCCGTCGAACCGGTGCGCTACCCACCGGGGTCGTCCTTCATGCGGCTGCTGGCGGCTCCGCTGGTGGCAGGCGGCGGGCGGGGCGTGATCTGGCGCTGGCTGCGGGTGCTGGCCGAAGGGCTGCGCCACCCGCTCGACCTGCTGCGCAGCAAGCTCTTCCCCCGCTGGCCGGAGCGCACCACCATCCTGCTGGTGATGCAGACCGAAGACAACCTGATGCGCCTCAGCTACGGGCGCGGCCTGCTGCGCCCGTTCCGGGCCGGGCTGCGCTCCGAGCCCGACCCCGAACACCCGATCGAAGCCGAGATCCCGATCGGGCACGCCGTCACCCGGGCGTTCGCCGGGATGATGAACGGCGTCCCGCAAGGGGCAGTCAACGAGAGCCTGCTCGACATCCCGACCACCGCGCATATCCTCGGCGGCGTGCCGATGGGGCGCGACGCCGAAGAGGGCGTCGTCGGCCTCGACTGCCAGGTGCACGGCTACCCCGGCCTGTACGTGGTGGACGGCTCGATCGTCCCTGCCAACCCCGGCATCAACCCCAGCCTCACGATCACCGCGCTGGCGGAATACGCGATGAGCCAGGTGCAGCCGGCAGGCTGATCAACCGCCGCGGCTGCGACAGTTTATCACCCCTCCGAATAGACTATTCATCAGCCTCGCCCGTGATGTTTATCACTACTTGACGCGCGTTACCCCCTGTAACCTATGGGGGGAATGCGACATAGTTTCTCCGCTTCTGCGTAAATAGGCCCGAAACTGTCCCATCTCCATTGACATTCGCCTTGCANNTAGTGACGAATCAGATTGGGCGCACCTATCAGCGCCCAGTATCTGTGCATCTGAGGAGGCAGTACTTTGGCACGGGAAATTGCTACGATTGATGGTAACGAAGCTGCCGCATACGTCGCGCATAAGACCAACGAGGTCATCGCGATCTACCCGATCACCCCATCGTCCCCGATGGGCGAGCACGCCGATCAGTGGAGTGCGGTAGGCCAGACGAACATCTGGGGCACGACGCCCCTGGTGGTCGAAATGCAGGCAGAAGGTGGCGCAGCAGGCGCGGTGCACGGGGCACTGCAGACCGGGTCGCTGACNNGATGATCCCCAACATGTACAAGATTGCCGGTGAGCTGACCAGCACCGTATTTCACATCGCCGCCCGCTCGATTGCGGCGCAGGCCCTCTCGATTTTCGGCGACCACAGCGACGTGATGGCCGCCCGCAGCACCGGCTGGGGCATGCTGTTCGCCAACTCGGTGCAGGAAGTGATGGACTTCGCGCTGATCTCGCAGGCCAGCACGCTGCGCTCGCGCGTGCCGTTCCTGCACTTCTTCGACGGCTTCCGCACCTCGCACGAGGTCAACAAGATCGAGCAGCTGTCCGATGACGACGTCCGCGCGATGATCGACGACGAGCTGGTCCGGGCGCACCGCGCGCGCGGGCTGACGCCTGACGAGCCGGTGATGCGCGGCACGGCGCAGAACCCCGACGTGTACTTCCAGGCCCGCGAAACCGTGAACCCGTACTACCTCGCGACGCCTGACATCGTGCAGGCCGAGATGGACAAGTTCGCCGAGCTGACGGGCCGCGAGTACCACCTGTTCGACTACGTGGGTGCGCCCGACGCGGAGCGCGTGATCGTGCTGATGGGCTCTGGCGCAGAAGCCGTCGAGGAAACCGTCAACTACCTGGCCGCGCAGGGCGAGAAAGTCGGCGTGCTGAAGGTGCGCCTGTACCGCCCGTTCTCGCTGAAGCACTTCCTCGAGGCGCTCCCTGCGACGGTCAAGACCATCGCCGCGCTCGACCGCACGAAGGAACCCGGCAGCGCAGGCGAGCCGCTGTACCTCGACGTGATCGCCGCCATCGCCGAAGGCATGAACGACGGTACGGCACCGTTCGAGACGACCCCCCGCGTGGTCGGCGGGCGCTACGGCCTGTCCTCGAAGGAATTCACGCCTTCGATGATCAAGGGCATCTTCGACGAGATGCTCAACGACAAGCCCAAGAACCACTTCACGATCGGCATCACCGACGACGTAACCCACACCAGCCTCGACTACGACCCGGTGTGGATCATCGAGCCGGACGACGTAGTTCGCGCGATGTTCTGGGGCCTCGGCTCCGACGGTACGGTCGGCGCCAACAAGAACTCGATCAAGATCATCGGTGAGGAGACCGACAACTACGCCCAGGGCTACTTCGTGTACGACTCGAAGAAGTCCGGCGCGCGCACCATCTCGCACCTGCGCTTCGGCCCGCGCCCGATCCACAGCACGTACCTGATCAAGAGCGCGAACTTCGTGGCAGTGCACCAGTTCGGCTTCCTCGAGCGTTACGATGTGCTCGACGAGGCGGCGAACGGCGCTACATTCCTCCTGAATGCGCCCTACGGGCCAGATGAGGTGTGGGACAACCTGCCGCGCAAGATCCAGCAGCAGATCATCGACAAGAACCTGAAGTTCTACGTGCTCGACGGCTACGAAGTCGCCCGCGAGACTGGCATGGGCGTCCGCATCAACACGATCATGCAGACCTGCTTCTTCGCCATCAGCGGTGTGCTGCCGCGCGACGAGGCCATCGAGCAGATCAAGAACGCGATCTACAAGACGTACGGCAAGCGTGGCGAGGCTGTGGTCGAGAAGAACTACGCCGCGGTAGACGCCGCGCTCGACCATCTGCACCGCGTCGAGGTGCCGGAGACGGTCACCAGCGACATCGGCATCCCGCCGGTGGTGCCCGTCGAGGCGCCGGAGTTCGTGCAGGAAGTTACCGCGCGCATGATCGCGGGCAAGGGCGACGAGCTGCCGGTCAGCATGCTGCCCGACGACGGCACCTACCCTACCGCCACCACCCAGTGGGAGAAGCGCAACATCGCGCTCGAAGTCCCGGTCTGGGACCCCGACATCTGCATCCAGTGCGGCAAGTGCGTGCTGGTCTGCCCGCACGCCGTGATCCGCTCCAAGGTGTACGGGGCGACCGAGCTGGCCGACGCGCCGCCGACCTTCAAGAGCATCGACGCGCGCTTCCGCGAGCTGGACGACATGCGCTACACGCTTCAGGTTGCCGTTGAGGACTGCACCGGCTGCCGCCTGTGCGTCGAAGTCTGCCCGGCGAAGGACAAGAGCCAGGTCGGGCGCAAGGCGATCAACATGGAGCCGCAGATCCCGATCCGCGAGCAGGAAACTGAGAACTGGGACTTCTTCCTGACTCTGCCCGAGGTCGAACGCACCGAAGATATGAAGTTCAGCACCGTGAAGAACGTCCAGCTTCTGCGCCCGCTGTTCGAGTTCAGCGGCGCGTGCGCGGGCTGCGGCGAGACGCCCTACGTGAAGCTGCTGAGCCAGCTCTTCGGCGACCGCGCCGTCGTGGCCAACGCCACCGGCTGCTCCTCCATCTACGGCGGCAACCTGCCCACCACCCCGTGGGCCAAGAACGACGAAGGGCGCGGCCCGGCCTGGTCCAACTCGCTGTTCGAGGACAACGCCGAGTTCGGCCTGGGCATGCGCCTGGCGCTCGACAAGCAGGAAGAGTACGCTCGCGAGCTGGTGAGCCGCCTGGCGGATCAGATCGGCAACGAGCTGGCCAACGACCTGCTGTACGCCGACCAGACAGACGAAGCCGGCGTGCATGCGCAGCGCCGCCGCGTCGAGCAGCTCAGGGCTGCGCTGAATGGCACGAACGACCCCGCCGCGCAGGACCTGCTGAGCCTCGCCGACAAGCTCGTCCGCAAGAGCGTGTGGATCGTCGGCGGCGACGGCTGGGCCTACGACATCGGCTACGGNNACCGAGGTCTACTCCAACACCGGCGGCCAGACCTCCAAGGCCACGCCGCTGGGCGCGGTCGCCAAGTTCGCGGCGGCCGGCAAGCCGATCGTGAAGAAGGACCTGGGCCTGATGGCGATGTCCTACGGGTACATCTACGTGGCGCAGGTGGCGATGGGCGCGAACGACGCGCACACCGTCCGCGCCTTCCTCGAGGCGGAATCCTACGATGGGCCGTCGATCATCNNGCATCGCGCACGGCATCAACATGGCGAAGGGCATGGAGCAGCAGAAGCTGGCAGTCAACTCCGGCTACTGGCCGCTGTTCCGCTACGACCCGCGCCTCAAGCTGGAAGGCAAGAACCCGTTCCAGCTCGACTCCCGCGCGCCGAAGATCGCGCTGAAGGAATACGCATACAACGAGAACCGCTACCGGATGCTCGCCCAGAGCATGCCGGAACGCGCCGAGATGCTGCTCGACGCCGCGCAGGAAGCGGTGCTCGAACGCTGGAAGAAGTACGAGCAGATGGCCGCCGTGCCGGTGCTCGACCCCGAAGTCTAGCAGCGACTGTGTGACGCTTGCCCGGCAGGACTCACCTGCCGGGCAGGCCCACCGCCGCTGATTGCTTTCGCGCTATTTACAGGAGCAACTTTATATGGACCTGACAACGACTTATATGGGGATGACCCTCAAGCACCCGGTCGTGCCTTCTGCTTCGCCTCTCTCGTACACCATCGAGGGCATGAAGAGCATGGAAGACGCCGGGGCATCGGCCATCGTGATGTACTCGCTGTTCGAGGAGCAGATCCGCGCCGAGAGCCAGCAGCTGGATCACTACCTCAACTACAACATCGAGATGTACCCCGAAGCGCTGACGTACTTCCCTGAGATGGCGGACTACGTCACCGGGCCGGAGGAATACCTCGCGCTGATCCAGAAAGCCAAAGCCACTGTGGACGTGCCGGTGATCGCCAGCCTGAACGGCGTCTCGATCGGCGGTTGGATCGACCATGCGCGGCTGATCGAGGAAGCCGGGGCGGATGGCCTCGAGCTGAACATCTATTACATCCCGACCTCGCCCGACATCGACGGGGCGACGGTCGACCAGATGTACGTGAACATTCTGGCGGAAGTCAAGCGGCACGTCACGATCCCGGTTGCGGTGAAGCTCAACCCGTTCTTCAGCGCCACGGCGAACGTCGCTCAGAAGCTGGTTGCCGCCGGGGCGGACGGGCTGGTGCTGTTCAACCGCTTCTACCAGCCGGACATCGACCTCGAAGAGCTGGAAGTGGTGCCGCGCCTGACGATGAGCACCCCGTTCGAGATGCGCCTGCCGATGCGCTGGGTGGCGATCCTGTACGGGCGCGTGCAAACCGACTACGCGATCACCAGCGGCGTGCACACCTACCTCGAAGTGCTGAAGGGTGTGATGGCCGGGGCGAACGTCACCATGATGGCCTCCGAGCTGCTGACCAACGGCGTGCAGCGCATCGGCGAGGTCGTCAGCAATCTGGAGACGTGGATGGAAGAGCACGAGTACGAGTCCATCACCCAGATGCGTGGCAGCATGAGCCAGATCAACGTCGGCGAGCCCGACGCCTTCGAGCGCGCGAACTACATGCGCGTGCTTCAGTCCTGGCGGCAGGACCCGGCCGGGCAGGGGTTCCGCGTCGGCCAGTCCTGAGCGTATTGACGCCTTCGCAAAGCCCCCTGCACGGGGGCTTTGTTGATCGCTCACAGTTGCCCTTCGGGGCGACTCGGGTAAGATTATACGTACAACGCCCACACAACGATCCCGTATCGGCCGCCCTGCCGCAGGCGGTAACTCCCGTCCTCATGCGCGGCGACAGCCCGCTTGTTCTCACAGCCGGAGAGTGGCATGGAAGGCCGCGTGCTGGAGCGCGTACTCGAACTCAGCCGCAGGATGGCGGAAACCCGCCACCTCGACCCCCTGCTTGAATATGCCATCTGGGAAGCCGTCAACCTGGTCGGTGCAGAGCGCGGGGCGCTTGTGCTGCTGGACGACTCCGGCGAGCTCGACTTTCGCGTCCAGCGGGATCGCGAAGGGCACTTCATCTATAACGAGGCTGACACACTCAGCTTCGCCCTCATCAGGCAGGTGATCGCCTCCGGGCAGCCGCTGGTGATCGAGGACGCGCGTACCGACCCGGTCCACTACCCCGGCGGCAACGGGACGACCCGGCTGCGCTCCGTGTTGTGCGTCCCGCTGATCTCCCGCGGGCAGCCCATCGGCGCGCTGTTCGTCGAGAATCGTTCGGTCAGCGGCCAATTCGACTCCGACCACCTTGCCCCGCTCACGTTCTTCGCCAACCAGGCCGCCGTCTCGATCGAGAATGCGATGCTCAACGGCGAGCTGGAGGCGCGCGTTGCACAGCGCACGCAGGAGCTGGCGCAGGCGCTGGCCCAGCTCGAGCACACCTGGCAGAAGACCGTCGAAACCAACCGCCTCCAGACCACGTTTCTGGGGAACGTCGCCCACGATATCCGCGCGCCGCTCTCGCTGGCGGTCACCGCCCTCTCGATGATGCAGGAGCGCATCTTCGGGGAGCTGACCGAGGCGCAGGACGAGTGGGTCGGGCGGTCGCTCAAGGCGCTCGACCACGCGCTGGAGCTGATCCAGGATATGTTCGACCTGGCGCGCATCGAGATGGGCCAGTTTAAGCTGGAGATGGAGTCCACCGACGTGGCGGAGTTTCTGCACGAGATCTATCTGGTCGGTGAGGGGCTGCCGTGGCCGCTCAACGTCGAGTTCCGGCTCGACCTGCCGCCACGCCTGCCCCGCCTGGACCTCGACCGCACCCGGCTGCGGCAGGTACTGCTGAACCTGCTGACCAATGCGCTGAAGTTCACCGATTCGGGCAGTGTGACGCTTTACGCCCAGACCGTCGACCGGCCGTGCGGCGTGCTGATCGGCGTGCGCGATACCGGGGTGGGCATCAACAAGGCTGACCTCAGCACGGTGTTCGACCGCTTCCGGCAGGTCGGGGACGAAGACCGAAAACGCCTCGGCACCGGGCTGGGGCTGGCGATCTCCCGCGAGCTAGTCGAGCTGCACGACGGCCACATCTGGGTTGAGAGCACCCCCGGCGACGGAGCCGACTTCAAGTTTGTGCTGCCCGTTGCCGAAGAGAACGGCTGCGCGTAGGGTTCCCGCCCTCTTGCCCTGCCCTCGTTGAGACAGTCTTCAACCATCATTACAATCTGCCTAAGAGTGAGTGATTCAGGAGTTCTGTGGATGCCCAACCCCCAACCCCCACCAGCCCAACACCCGGACAGCCCGCCGTGGAACCCGCGCGTCAAGATCGCGGTTGGTGTGCTGGTGCTGATCCTCGTCGGGCTGGCGCTGTATATGTTCCGTGCGGTGTTCGTGCCGCTGATCATCGGCGCGCTGATCGCGTACGTGCTCACGCCGGTCGTCAACGCGCTGGTGGAGAATAACCGCGTCAGTAAGGGGGCGGCGACCGCGCTGGTGTTCGTGGCGGTGCTCGGGGTGGTGGTGCCGCTGGGGATCGCAGCGGGGCGGGTCGTGGTCGAGGAAGGGCTGGTGATGATCAGCAGCCAGCTGATCAGCTACATCCGGGAGCTCGACGCGATGAGCGCGAACACGATCACGTTCTTCGGGTTCGAGTTCGCGGTGGGTGACCTGACCAGCGAGATCACCTCGGCGCTGATCGATCTGGTCAAAACGTCGGCGACCAGCACCCTGGGGCTGGCGCTCAACGCCGCCCGCACGCTGGTGTTCTTCGTGTTTACGATGGTGATCGGCTTCTATCTGACGCGGGACGGCGAGCGCGTGAAGGATGCGCTGCTTCGCCTCGCCCCGCCCGACTATCAGCTCGACACCGCCCGCCTGATGGGTGAGGTCGACGCCGTGTGGTCGGCGTTTCTGCGCGGGCAGGTGATCCTCTCGCTGACCGTCACCGCCATCCTGACGCTCCTGAGCGCGGTTCTGGGGCTGCCGCAGCCGCTGATGCTGGGGATATGGGGCGGGCTGCTCGAGTTCCTGCCCAGCATCGGCAATATGATCTGGGGCGGCACGGTGGTGCTCATCGCCCTGCTCGAAGGCTCGACGTACCTCCCGTTCCCGCCGGTGGTGTTCGCCACCATTGTATTCGTGGTGTACGTGGCCTTCGCGCAGATCGACATCAACTACCTGATCCCGACGATCATCGGCGGGCAGGTACGGCTGCACCCGATGGTGGTACTGCTGGGCGTGATCATCGGGTTGAGCGTCGGCGGTGTGCTGGGTGTGGCGCTGGCAGCCCCCACCATCGCCTCGCTGCGCATCGTAGGGCGGTACCTGTACGCCAAGCTGTTCGACCTCGACCCGTTCCCACCGCCGGAGCCAGTGCCTGCCGGCGCGGTCGCGCATCGGATCGGGCGCGGCCCGGTGCGGTTTATCCTGCCACGCCGCAGCCCCTCACCCGCCGACGCCGAAGAATCGACCCCCTCTCTGGACTGAGCGAACGGCCCTCGTATCCGGCACGCAGGGAACATGCTGCGTGCTGGATTTGTATTTGACACAGACAAATTGCCCCTATACGCTGGAAACGTATTGGTAAAATGGTCTTACCAATCAGGGGCCTCCATCTGTGTCCTTCGAAGCGATTAAAAAGAGTGGGCTGGCGGAAGAGATCACCACCCGCCTGCTGAACCTGATCAAAGAGCGGCAGCTTCGCCCCGGCGACAAGCTGCCCCCTGAGCGCGAGCTCGCGGCGATGATGCAGGTCAGCCGCCCGCCTTTGCGCGAGGCACTCCGCGCGCTTTCCATCATGAACGTCATCGAGATCCGGCAGGGCGACGGCACCTACGTCAGCTCGCTCGACCCGCACCTGCTGGTCGAACCGCTGGACTTCATTTTCGCGCTGGACGACTCGACCTTCGTGCAGCTCTTCGAGGCCCGCAAGATCGTCGAGGTCGGCATCGTGGCGCTGGCTGCCGAGCGCATCACCGACGAGCAGATCGCGGTGCTCGAAGCCTGCGTCGAGAAGGCCGAGGCCGCGGTGGACGATCCAGATGCGTTTCTCGAGATCGACCGCAGGCTACACGACACCATCACCGATGCGGCAGGCAACCCGATCCTGCACCGCGTGATGGCCAGCATCAGCCGTCTGGCGATGGCAAGCCGCAGCCGCACGGTGTCGCTGCCCGGCTCGCGGGCGCAGACGGTTGCCGATCACCGCGAGATCGTGGCGGCGCTCCGCTCGCGTGACGCGGTGCAGGCGCGTGAGGCGATGCTGCGCCACCTCGACCACGTCGAAAGCAAGCTGATCGAGCTGATCGACTCACAATCGCTGGCCCCCTCCCCATGGGACGGAGCGAACGACGACTGACGTAACCCTGTAGCCGCAGGAGACACGTGCATTGAAGCTGGCAACCTACACTTACGATGGCTCGACCCGGCTGGGCGCGCTCGTGGGCGAATCGCTGCTCGACCTGCGCGCCGCCCATGCTGCCGAAAACCCCGGTGGCGCGCTCCCCACCACGCTGCTCGAACTGGTGCAGGGGGGTGGTACGGCCTTCGACGCGGGTCGCGGCGTGTTCGAGCAGGCTGCGGCGAACCCGGTCGACTATGCGCCGCACCTCCACCCGCTGAGTGATGTGACGCTGCACGCGCCGCTGCCCCGCCCCGGCAAGATTATCTGCGTCGGCCTGAACTACGCCGACCACTGCCGCGAGCAGGACGTTCCTTTCCCTGAGCGCCCGCTGCTGTTCACCAAGTTCACCAGCGCGGTCAGCGACCCCGGCGCGCCGATCTCATGGCCTGAGGGCAGCAGCGAGCAGGTCGACTTCGAGGCAGAGCTGGCGGTGGTGATCGGGCGGGAAGCGAAGAACGTCGAGGAGGCGGACGCGCTCGACTACGTCGCAGGGTACATGACCGTCAACGACGTGAGCGCGCGCGACGTGCAGTTCGCCGACCAGCAGTGGGATCGCGGCAAGGGCTTCGACACGTTCTACCCGATGGGGCCGTACCTCGTCACCGCCGACGAGATCCCCGACCCGCAGGCGCTGGCGATCCAGACGCGAGTCAACGGGGAGACGATGCAGGACTCCTCGACCGCCGAGATGATCTTCACGGTCGCCAGGATCATCGCGTTCATCACCCGCACCGCCACACTGTACCCCGGCGACGTGATCAGCACCGGCACGCCGCATGGCGTCGGCGTGTTCCGCAGCCCGCAGGTGTTCCTCAAGCCCGGCGATGTGGTCGAGGTCGAGGTCGAGGGGCTGGGCGTGCTGCGCAACCCAGTCGCATAGCGCAGAGGCAGCCGCATGGCGCTGGAGATAGCAGACGAGTACACGTTCGACGCCCCGCGTGAGGCGATCTGGCCGAGCATCTTCGACCCGCGCGAACTGGTGCGCGTGGTGCCGGGCTGCGAGTCGCTCGAGCAGACAGGCGACGACGAGTACCGCGGCGTGCTGCGGCTGGGCATCGCGGCGGTGGGCGGTACCTACCAGACCGTCGTGCGCGTGCTCGAAACCACCCCACCGTCGTTCTGCCGCATGCAGGGTGACATCTCCGGTGCGCCGGGGGCGCTCGTCGGCGAGGCGCAGTTCCGGCTGGAGGAGGTCGACGGCAAGACGCGACTCACTTATGAAGGGCAGGCGACCATCACCGGGGCGCTGGGGCGGATGAGCCCGCGCCTGATCGAAGGGGTAGCGCGCAGTCTGATCAAGCAGGGGCTGGCCCGCCTGGAGGCGATGGCGCTGGCCGCCCACTCAGCAGACCAATCACCGTAGAGGCAGGGAGGGCACTATGCCGCGGTTCGTAGACCTGTCGGTGCCGATCGGCGAGGAAACACTCAGCCCGCCGTCGGTGAATTTGCAGTTCCAAATGACCAGCTACCACCGTGGGCCGGGGTTCTGGCAGGCCAGTAAGGTCGAGATGCTGCTGCACACCGGCTCCCACGTGGACTTCTCGCGGCACACGGTGGAGGATGGTGAGACCGCGGTAGACGTCGCGCTCGACCGGGTGTTCGGCGAGGCACTGGTGGTGGACCTGAGCTTTGCCGAGGCCAACCACGCGATCTCCGTCGAGGATATGGAAGAGCACGCCACCGATGTGCGCGAGGGCGACATCGTGCTGGTGCGCACCGACTGGACGGAGAAGCACTGGGGCAACTTCCCGACCTACTACATGGAGTCCCCGTACTGCACGCCGGAGGCCGCGCAGTGGCTGATCGACCGCGGCGCGCGGGCCATCGGCTTCGACTGCTTCAGCGAGTACTGCGCCCGCCTGCCCGACTTCACCTCCGAGGACTTCATCATCCACAAAGTCATTCTGGAGAACGGGGCCATCCTGATGCAGCAGATGACCGGGCTGTCGCAGCTGCCAGCGGATCGCCGCTTCCAGTTCTTTGCCCCGTTCATCAAGATCACCGGCGCGGAGGGCTCCCCTGCGCGTTTCTTTGCCATTCTGGACGACTAGACCGGGAGGGATTGATGTGACCACACAGGCTTACTTTTTGCCCGAGTCGGTGGACGAGGCGCTCGGGCTGCTGGCGGAGCATGGCCCCGACCTGCTGGTGATGGCCGGGGGCACGCTGGCGATGCCGCTGATCAACGAGGGGGTGTCCATCCCTGAGAAGGTCATGGGGCTGCGCCGCGCCGGTCTGAACACCGTCCGGCAGGTGGATGGCGCGCTGGAGCTGGGCGCGACCGCGACGCTGACGCAGGTGATCGAACAGGACACGATCCCGCTGCTGGCCGAAGCCTCCCGCCACATCGGCGGTTGGGCGATCCGCAATATGGGCACGGTCGGCGGCAACCTGTTTGCGCCGCCGCCCAGCGGCGACCTCGCCGCGACGCTGCTGGCGCTGGATGCGGCCGTGACGCTGGCCGGGAAGAACGGCCAGCGCACGCTCCCGCTGGCAGACTTCTTCACCGGGTTCATGGCGACCGCGGTCGAGCCGGGCGAGATCGTGACCGGCATCCGCGTGCCGCTGCCGGAAGGGAAGACCCTCTTCCTTAAGCACGGGCGCAAAGCGTCTAACACGCCCAGCATCGTGACGGTCGTCGCCAACCTGGCGATNNCAGGCGCGGATCGCGCTCAACGGCGTGGGGCCGCACCCACTGCGGGCGCGCGCTGCCGAGGCTGCACTGGAAGGCAAAGCGCTGGACGCGGCCAGCATCGAGGCGGCTGCGGAAGCGGCGGGCAACGAGTGCGAACCATTCACCGACGCGGTTGCCAGCGAGTGGTACCGCCGCAAGATGACCCGCGTGTTCGTGCGCCGTGCGCTCGAAGCGCTGGCCGGCCAGGAGGATTAGGATGGCTGCAAAGATTGTTTCCTTCGCGCTCAACGGGCGCGAGATCGACGTGATCGCCCGGCCGCTAACCACGCTTCAGCACGTGCTGCGCGAGGATCTCGGCTATACCGCCACCAAGGCGGGCTGCAAGCAGGGCGGCTGCGGAAGCTGCACCGTGCTGGTAGATGGCGAGCCGATGATGTCCTGCCTGCTGCCGGTTGAGGATGTGGCGGGGTGCAGCGTCACCACGCTGGAAGGGCTGGGCTCTGCCGATAACCTGAGCCCGGTGCAGGAGGCGTTTTTCGACAGATTCGCGATCCAGTGCGGGTACTGCTCGCCGGGGATGATCGTGGTCTCCAGCGCCCTGCTGGAGCACAACCCCGCCCCCACGCGCGACGAGATCGTGAGCGCGCTGACCGGGAACATCTGCCGCTGCACAGGCTACGAGCCAATCATCCAGGCAGTGCAGGCTGCTGCCGAGCGGATGAATGAGTGACGAGGAGATAACGCAATGGCGGAACAAGACCTGAACGTCGTCGGCCAGTCTGTCAAACGGCGTGACGGCATGGGGCACGTCACCGGCAAGACAGTCTACATCGACGACATGAACTTCCCCGATATGCTGCACCTGAAGATGGTGCGCAGCCCGGTCGCGCATGGCAAGATCAACGGCCTCGACTTCTCCGAGGCGGAGAAAGTGTCGGGCTTCGTCCGCGCGCTGACCCACGAAGATGTGCCCAAGAACATCTACACCATCCTGTGCCTGATCGGCGTCGGCCCCGACGAGGAGCCGGTGCTGGCGGTGGATCGCGTACGCTACAAGGGCGAGCCCATCGCGGCGATCCTCGCCGAGACGCCCGAGGCGGCGATGGAAGCCGTCTNNTGGAGGAGGCACTCAAGCCCGGCGCGCCGATCCTCAAGGAGTGGGGCACCAACTACTTCATCTACGACTACGAACACGGTGAGGAAAACAACTGCCGCAAGGTGCGGCTGGGTGACGTGGAGAAGGGCTTCGAGCAGGCGGACTTCATCGTTGAGGGCCGCTACCAGACCAGCCCGATCGAGCACGCCCCCACTGAGACGACCGGCTGCATCGCCAAGCCAGAGGCAGACGGGCGCTATACCGTCTATACCAACACGCAGGCGCTGTTCTTCTCGCTCGACAACACCGCGCTGATCCTCCAGATCCCGTTCAACAAGCTGCACTTCGTCGGCGGGACGGTCGGCGGCGGCTTCGGCGGCAAGGTGGACGTGATCGTCGAGCCGATTGCCACGCTGGGCGCGATGAAGACCGGGCGCCCGGTGAAATACGTGTTCACCCGCGAAGAGGAGATGCGCGCGTCGTCCTCGCGTGGGGCGTGGCGGATGTACTTCAAAGACGGCGTGATGAAGGACGGGCGGATCATTGCCCGGCAGGTCACGACNNATCACGACCTACGCCGACGCCGGGGCGTACAACAAGCACACGCCGTACGCCGTCACCAAGCATGCAGCGAACGTCGCCGGACCGTACAACATCCCCAACGTCTCGATCGATGCGTACTGCGTGTACACCAACCGCCAGCCCGGCAGCGCGATGCGCGGCTTCGGCGTGACGCCTGCCTCATTCGCAATCGAGGTGCAGATGGACCGCATCGCGGAGACGGTCGGTATGGACCCGTGGGCGATCCGGTTCATCAATGCGTACCACAACGGCGATATCAAGCCGCACCGCAAGGTGGTGGACGACGCCACGCTGATCGAGGTGATGCAGGCTGCGGCAGATATGGTTGGGCACGAGCTGCCGGAGGAATACCGGCAGATGACCTCGGCACCCAGGGAGGGTTAGGAACATGGCTAAAGTACGAGGAACCGGCATCGCTGCCGTCAACTACCCGACCGGCATGAACCTCGGCGGTGACCCGTCACAGGCGCTGATCCATGCCACCACCACCGGCAGCTTCGTGATCTCGCTGTCGAGCACCGATCTCGGGCAGGGCCTCAAGACCGTGATCGCGCAGATCGCAGCCGAGGCGCTGGGGGTGCCGTTCGAGAACGTGATGATCGACACGGCGGATACCGACACCGGGCCGCACTGCATGGGCACGTTCGCCAGCCGCGCCACGCACCGCGTCGGCAACGCGGTGATCGAAGCCGCCCACGAGGCGCGCAAGGTCATGCTGGAGGTTGCCGCCGACGAACTGGAGGCTGCCCCCGAAGATCTCGATACCGACGGTCAGGGCAACGTGTTCGTGAAAGGCTCGCCCGACCGTTCGATCCATCTGGTCGATCTGGCGCTGGCCGCGCACTTCAAGTATGCGCGCACCATCAGCGGGCGCGGCATGTTCATGAAGCCCAAGAGCGACGTGGACCCGGCGACCGGCGCGATGGATCCCGACTCGGCGGAGGCGCACGCCTGTACCGTGGCAGAGGTCGAGGTGGATACCGAAACCGGTGAGGTGAAGGTCATCAGTCTCAAGAGCGCCTACGAAGTCGGGCGGCAGGTGAACCCGGCGCTGGTCGAAGGGCAGATCCGCGGCGGTTCGTGGATGGGGATGTCCCACGCACTCTACGAGACCACCCACCCCTACTACCCGGCGGTCGATCACATGCCCGGCGGCTTCAGCGAGTACCTGATGCCCGGCCCTGACGACCTGCCGGAGATCGCGAGCACGGTGCTGGAGTACCCCTCCCACACCGGGCCGTACGGCGTGAAGGGCGTCGGCGAGATGACCGCCAACCCGCCCATCCCGGCTATCGTCAACGCGATCCACGATGCGGTGGGCGTGTGGATCACCGAGCTGCCCGTCACACCGGAGAAGGTGCTGCGGGCGCTGGAAGAAAAAGAAGGCGTGCCAGCCTGACTACCGTCGTGCGGCGCGCCGAGTTATGCTTACATTGAACCTTGAAAGGACGCGAGTCGATGCTGAAGGTGATCTCCCTGCTCAAGCGTAAAGAAGGCATGAGCTACGACGAGTTCAAGAAGTGGGCGCTGGAGGAGCACCCGTCGCTGGGCAAGAAGCTGCCCGGCATGCGCCACTACCGCATGAGCGTGGTGCGCGAGGATAACCCCGACCTGCCCTACGACGCGGTATCGGAGTTCTGGTTCGACGACGACGAGGCCCGGCAGGCGGCGTTCGCCACCGAGTTCGGCAAAGCGGCGGCTGAGGACGCCGCGGCGCACTGCTCCAGCCGCACCCACCTCCTGACCGAAGAGAAGATCATCATCGAATAGCAGCACGCGCTCGATACGCCAGGGTGGAGCACCTTGCGTGCTCCATCCCGGCAGGTATGCTGGTGGATAGGAGAGCGCACACATGAAGGATGTACTGGCAAGCCTGAACCGCTGGCGCGAGCGTGGTGAAGACATCGCGGTCGCCACGGTCGTCAACACGTGGGGCTCTGCCCCGCGGCCTATCGGCGCCAAGCTGGTGACCACCGCCAGCGGCGGGATCGACGGTTCGGTGAGCGCCGGGTGCGTGGAAGGCGCGGTGATCGAGGTCGGCAAGGACGTGATGGCCTCGCGCGAGCCGCAGCTTCTGCACTTCGGCGTGGCGGATGACGAAGCATGGGATGTGGGGCTGGCCTGCGGCGGCGAGATCGAGGTGCTGGTCGAGCCGTTCGAGTCCCTCGGCACCGTGTACGACGCAGCCACCGCCCTGCTCGACGCCCGCGAGCCGTTCGCGCTGGTGAGCGTGATCGACGGCGGCGAGGACACGCGCAACCGCAAGCTGCTGGTGCGCGAGGATGGCGCGACCGAGGGGCCGCTGGAACTCGGCGAGCACACGCCGCGTGCGGTCGAAGCCGCGCTGGACTTCCTCGCACGGGAGACGGGCGGCGTGGTCGAAGTCGACGGTGGGCCGACCCTGTTCGTGGAAACGTACCCCACCGCCCCGCGCCTGATCATCGTTGGCGCGGTGCACATGGCCGACCCACTGGTCGAGATGGCGAACACACTTGGCTTCGACACCATCGTGGTGGACCCGCGCTCGGCGTTCGCCACGGAAGAGCGCTTCCCGCACGCTACTGAGCTCGTCCGCGAGTGGCCGCAGCACGCGCTCCCCGCGATGAAGCTCAACCATTCCGCGTACATTGCGGTGCTGACCCATGACCCCAAGTTGGACGATCCGGCGCTCGAAGCCGCGCTCACCAGCGACGCGCGCTACGTCGGCGCGCTGGGCAGCCGCCGCACCAATGCTCGCCGAATCGAACGGCTGCGCGCCGCCGGGCTGACCGAAGAACAACTCGCCCGCCTGCACGCGCCGATCGGGCTGGATATCGGCGGGCGCGCCCCGGCGGAGATCGCGCTCAGCATCCTCGCCGAGGTCACCCGAGTACGCCACAGCAGCCCGGCCCGGCTGCCCGACCCGCACCCCAACCCATGACCCCCTTCGCCTCGATAGACGCGGTGCAGGACGCGCTCGGCGCGCAGCGTTACGTCGCCAACCGCGGCCTCTCGACCGTGATCTTCCTCGCGCTCAAGCTGGGCAAGCCGCTGTTCCTCGAAGGCGAGGCGGGCGTCGGCAAGACCGAGGTGGCGAAGGTGCTGGCTGCGATGCTCGACGCGCCGCTGATCCGCCTCCAGTGCTACGAAGGGCTGGACGTGCACAACGCGGTCTACGAGTGGGACTACGCGCGGCAGATTTTGCACCTGCGCGTGCTGGAGGCCAGCGGCGCGACCCGCGAGCAGCTCGAGCAGAGCATCTACAGCCGCGACTTCCTGCTGGCCCGCCCGCTGCTGCAAGCCATCGAGCACAACGAGCAGCGCCGCCCGGTGCTGCTGATCGACG
>JABAOG010000275.1_pt1 | contig 17475 bp, 18 predicted proteins | sample 7062131 | NCBI WGS metagenome assembly JABAOG01 (sample SAMN14538629, study PRJNA623070) | marine sediment metagenome | biome: marine biome [ENVO:00000428]; feature: marine pelagic biome [ENVO:01000023]; material: deep marine sediment [ENVO:00002113] | place: India: Arabian Sea | collected...
ATGGTGCGTCGTGACGCGAGGAAGCCCCGAGACGTTGGGGACGGATCCGCTTGCTGCGCCTTTCCTACGGGTGGAAGTCCCGGACCGGTAAGCGTCGGAGCGCCGGGTAGCAGGGTCGCGGCGTTCGGGGGAGACCCCGGCGTCGAAGCCGACCGTCGAGAGCCTCTTCGGAGGGAGCAACCGTGTGGGCCGCAACATGAAGTGAAGCCTGCAGCCTCGTCAGAGACACAATCCGGGGGCCGAGCCGCTCATGTCACGGCGAAGGCAACATCCACCGTGCTGGTTCCGAAGCGCACGGTGGGTCCCGGCGGGGTACGGGGAGTGGCACGCACGGAAGGAAGGGTTCGGAACACGAGAGAGCCGTCTCCGCAGCCGTTGTCGCGGCAAGCCGTCTCGGATAAGCCCAAGGCGAAACCGAGCGGTGTGGAGCGGAAGTCCGAGGGGTCCATAGTAGTGCCGATCCGAGCGCATCAGAACGCTCGGGGAGCGAAGGGTCCCCACTTTGGATGGGTCGGATGAGGAGCTACGTGCGAGGGCATGGCCGGGCAAGGATCCGGTCCAACTACCCCCGGCGGCGAAAGCCGCAGGACAAAGTGCGCCACCTCCAACGCCGACTGTGGGTCGCAGCCAAGCGATCGCCCAAGCGCCGCTTCCACGCGCTGTATGATCGCATTCACCGGAGTGACGTCCTGTGGGTCGCGTGGAAACGGGTGAAGCGCAACAAGGGAGCCGCCGGCGTCGACGCCCGGACGATCGATGCGATCGTTCGGGCAGGCGTGGGCGACTTTCTGAAGGACATCCAGTCCGAGTTGCGCGACGGCACGTATCGGCCGAAGGCGGTCCTCCGCCGGTACATCCCGAAGCCGGACGGGCGCGAGCGCCCGCTCGGCATCCCGACGGTACGAGACCGGGTGGTTCAGGCGGCAGCGAAGCTCGTGGTGGAGCCGATTTTCGAGGCGAACTTTCGTTCGGACTCGTACGGCTTCCGCCCAAAACGCGCGCAGACGCAGGCGCTCGAGCGCTTGCGGAAGCTGGGCGCCAAGGGCGGCGACCACGTGCTCGACGCCGACATCACGGACTACTTCGGAAGCATCGACCACGAGAAGCTGATGCTCCTCGTGGAACGGCGCATCTCGGATCGTCGGGTCTTGAAGCTCCTCCGCCAGTGGCTCCGGGCAGGAGTGATGGAGGAAGGGAAGGATGAGGTGGAATCCCTGAGCGGCACGCCGCAAGGGGGTGTCATCTCACCGCTCCTGTCCAACATCTTCCTGCACGTCCTCGACTCGATGTGGGAGGACCGGTACGCCCGACTGGGTGTGCTGGTGCGGTACGCCGACGACTTCGTCGTCGTGTGTCGAACCCGCCACGACTGCGAGGAGGCCGAGGAGAGGGTGCGCAGCATCCTCACCCGGTTGGGGCTGACGCTGAACGCAGAGAAGACGAGGCGCGCGGATCTGACCTGGGGACGGGAAGGGTTCGAGTTCCTCGGCTGCCACTTTCACAAGCGCATGAGCGGCAAGATCTGGGAGAGGGATGGCCGACGGGTCTACTTCCTCCAGCGCTGGCCCTCGAAGCGCAGCATGAAGAGGGTCCGGAAACGAATACGCGAGCTCACCAGCCGGAAACGGAACGGGGTCAAGGATGTGCGTGTGCTCATCGATGACCTCAACCCCGTGGTTCGGGGGTGGGGGAACTACTTCGGTACCGGCAACGCGGCGGCGAAGTTCAACGAGATCGACCGCTACGCTCGATGGCGACTCAAACGCTTCCTCGTGAAGCGAAAGGGTCGACACCTGAAGGCGGGTGAGGCCGACCGTTGGACCGGCGAATACTTCGAGGCCCTCGGGCTCTACCGTCTACGAGGCACGGTCCGGTACCCGGAACGCGCCTTTTGGGAGGTCGTATAATGCAGCGATTCGAGAATCCTTCGGTAAGCCGTATGCGGGAAAACCGCACGTACGGTTTGAAAGGGGGCTCTACCTTTCCGGCGCCTCCGGCAAAGGAAAGGTAGGGTCTACCAATGGTGTGGAGGCTCGGGCTGTTCGTGGCCGTCGCGCTGCTGGCCGTGGGCTGCGGTGACGACGGTCCCACCGGCGGCGACGCCGGAGCGACCCCGTGCACGACGAACACCGACTGTGACGATGGCCTCCCCTGCAATGGGGAGGAGGTCTGCACCGGGAGCTTCTGCGCTCAGGGGAGCCCGCCGGTCTGCGACGACGGCGTGGCCTGCACGCGCGACCGCTGCGTCGACGACCGCGGGGGCTGCGTCCACGACCCGGAGGATCGGGACCGCGATGGTGTTCCGTCGACCGAGTGCGGCGGCGACGACTGCGACGACGAGGACCCCTTCAACTACCCCGGCGGCATCGAGCTCTGCGACGCGCTCGACAACGACTGCGACGGCGAGGTCGACGAGATGGTCATGGACGTGACCTGGTACCTGGACGCCGACGGGGACGGCTTCGGCGATCCGGGTGACACGGTGACCAGCTGTGAGCGGCAGGTCGGCCGGGTGCTCCGCGGCGGCGACTGCGCCGATGGCAACCCGGTGATCCACCCCGACGTGGTCGAGCGCTGCAACGGCGTGGACGATGATTGCGATGGCACGGTCGACGAAGGCGGCCTCGGCGGGGTGCGTGGCTACCGCGACGGTGACGGCGACGGCTTCGGCCTCACCAGCGACTCGGTCTTCGCTTGCGGCGAGGCTCTGCCCAGCGGCTATGTGCCGACGCCGGGGGACTGCAACGACGGCGACGACACCCTCTTCCCGACCGCCGCCGACGATTGCGATGGGATCGACGACGACTGCGACGGAGTGACCGACGAGGACGGCGCGCTCACCTGGTACGACGACGCGGACGACGACGGCTACGGCGGCGACACCGTGGTGGCCATCCAATGCAACGTGCCCGGTCCGAACGCGACCGCGATGGGCGGCGATTGCGACGACACGGATCCGACCATCACCCCGATGACCGGAGTGGAGACCTGCGACGGGGTCGACCAGGACTGCGACGCCCGCGTCGACGAGGGACTGCCGCTCTCCAGCTACTTCCCGGACGGCGACGGTGACGGATATGCGTCGTCGACGGCCACGGCGGTGATGGCCTGCGGCCCCGACGCCGGCTTCACGAGTGACACCGGCGACTGCGACGACACCAACGCCGACGTGAGCCCGGTGGGCACCGAGATCTGCGACGGTCTCGACAACGACTGCAACAGCACGGTCGACGACACCACGACCACCAGCCTCTGCGCCGGTGGCGAGAACACCACTGGTATTTGCCAGCCGCCGCCCGCCGCACCGGACACCTGCGAGTGCACGGACGACACCCTCTACGCCGACTGCGACGGCGCGGCGTTCAACGGCTGCGAGGTGGTGCGGGCCACGGACGCCAACCACTGTGGCACCTGCGGCAACGCCTGCGGGGTCGGCGAGCGCTGCGAATCGGGTAGCTGCGCTCCCTCGGCGATCGTGGCGATCGACGGCGCGTTGTCGGGCTACTGTGTCCGGCGCGACACGGGGCTCGTCTACTGCTGGGGCGGAACGAACCGAAGCCTCCACCTCACCACGAGCAGCTCCACGGCCCTCCTGTCCGCGTTCAACAACGTGGTCGGCGGCCGGATCGTCGGGATGGCGGAGAACGGGCACTTCAACCCTCACAGCTGCCAGATCGTCGAGCTCGACGCGACGGGCGCCCACGACATCCGCTGTTGGGGGAACGACACCTACGGGCAGCTCGGCCGGGGCACCGTCAACGGCGGACTCGGCAACACCGCCGGGCCCATCGCGCGCGTGGTGGACGACGTCGTCGACGACTGGGCCCAGGTCAGCACCAACGGTGGCAACTTCACGCTGGCCCGCACCGCCAGCGGCGATGTCTGGTCGTGGGGCTACAACACCAACTCCAGCGGTGTGGGCGGCTATCTGGGGAGGGATTCGAGTCCCCTGGACGTCGACCCGACGCCGGGGCAGGTCGTTGGCGTCAGCGGCGCCACGGACATCGCCCATAGCCCGAGATTTGGGTGCGCCGTGGTGGGGAGCGGGCGCGTTCTCTGCTGGGGGCTCGCCACCGGCTCCACGGCGCCTTCGACCGGCGGCGGGGCGGCCGACGTCAACGGGATCATGCCTCAGCCGGTACGCACGGTTCCGCCCGGCGGTGGCGAGGAGGACCTCACGGGCGCGGTCGAGGTCGCATGCCATTCCTTGGGCGGCTGTGCTCGGATGAGCGATGGCCGGGTCTTCTGCTGGGGCAACGAAGCCATCGGCAACGGTGCCTCGACATCGTCGGGGACCGCGGTGCCGGCGCTCGGCGTGACCGCGGCCACGAGCCTGGATTGTAGCGATGGCGCTTGTTGTGCGGTGGTGGGCACGAACGTCATGTGCTGGGGGAACAACGACCAAGGTCAGCTGGGCCGCGGCACCATCACCGCGAACGAGGTCACGCCGGCACTCGTCGTGCTCGCCGACGGCACGACCAACCTCAGCGGCGTCGCCGAGGTGGCGGCCGCCAACAGCTCCTTCTGTGCCCGCACCCTCGACCACCAGGTCGTGTGTTGGGGTGACGCGACCGAACGGCAGCTCGGCACGGAGAGCTTCACCGACCGACCCCACGCCGGCGCGCCGAGCTACATCGTGGGGCTCTGACGTGGCCGAGGGTCCCATCGAGGTCCGCGCCGAGCGCCTGCTCGCCGAGCTCGAGGCGGCCCCGAAGGCCGAGCGTGAGGCGCGGCGTGACGAGGCCCGGCAGCTCGCGGAAGCGGTGAAGAGCGAGGCCATCGACCTCTGCCACTCCCGCGCGACCGAGCACAGTGAGCGCATCGGCGACCTCTTCCTCGCCGCCGCCAAGCTCGCCTACGTCGGGTACGTCGACGAGATGCGCCCCGCCCACTTCGAGCGGGACATCGACCGCGATCCCGTCGCGCAGGCGGACTACGCGCGCTTCATCGCGGCGGTCGATTCGGGTGACTGAGCGGCGCTACTTGCGCAGGTTGTACTTCGCGATGCAGTAGAGCGCCCGGACGCCGTCCCGCCAGCCGATCTTCTTGCCCTCGTCGTAGGTGCGGCCGGCGTAGGAGATGCCCACCTCGTAGATGCGAACGCCGGGCTTGCGGGCGACCTTCGCGGTGATCTCCGGCTCGAAGCCGAAGCGGTCCTCCTCGATGTGGATGTCCTGGATGACCTCGCGGCGGAAGACCTTGTAGCAGGTCTCCATGTCGGTGAGGTTCAGGTTGGTCACCATGTTCGAGAGCAGGGTCAGGAAGCGGTTGCCGACCGAGTGCCAGAAGTAGAGGACGCGGTGCGACTCGCCGCCGGCGAAGCGCGAGCCGTAGACCACGTCGGCCCGCCCGTCGAGGATCGGCTCGAGCAGCTTCGGGTACTCGCGCGGGTCGTACTCGAGGTCGGCGTCCTGGATGATCACGATGTCGCCGCTGACGCTCGCGAAGCCGGTGCGGAGCGCGGCGCCCTTGCCCTGGTTCTGGTCGTGCAGGACCACCCGGACGTCGTCGTGCTCGTCGGCGAGCTTCGCCAGCAGGTCGCGGGAGCCGTCCTCGGAGCCATCGTCGACCATCACCAGCTCGCGCTCGAGCTCGTGGCCGGTCTGAGCGCTGAGATCCACCGCCCGCACCCGGCGGACGATCTCCTCCAGGGTGGCGACCTCGTTGAAGACGGGGATGACGATCGAGACGCGCATGGTTTCGGCGAGTTAGCCCGCCTGCGGCGCCGGGGCAATCACTCCGGCCGCGCGTCGACGAGGACCACGCTCCCTCGCGCATCGAAGGCCAGCTCCAGGTCGAAGGGCTCGCCGGTGCCCACCTCGACGCGGTGCGTCGCGATACGCCCGTCGGGGCGCGTCGGTAGCTCGAGGGTCTGCCGCTCTTCGCCGTCGATCGAGACCCTCAGGGTCCCGCCGCCGCGGGCCTCGTCCGGCACGGCGACCTCGAGGACGATCGCCTCCGCCGGCGGCAGCGCCTCCCAGGAGACCCTGCGCGTCCGGCCCCCGGGCGCGGAGATCATCAGCATGCGGGTCTGTTCGCCGCCCACGTGGAGCGGGTCGGAGGTGGCCAGCCCGACCTCGCCGTGCACGCCGCGGTCGTAGGTGGCGCACTCCCAGTTGAAGTGCTCCCAGGCCAGGAAGTCGCAGGGGATGTGGTCCAGCCGGACGTCGGCGGCGCGCACGCCTTCGGGGCTCGCGGCGCGGAAGGGCGCGTCCTCGCCGGGCTGGCGGGTCCAGCCGGCGATGGCCAGGGCGATCAGCGGCACGACCAGCGCAGCGCTGCGGCCCACGAAGGTCCCCGCGCGCCAGCGCTCGACGACCCAGCGGCCGAGCCGCTCGGCCGGCGCCGGGAAGGCGAGGCTCGCGACGGCCAGGGCGAAGAGCGGCCAGGGCGTGCCCAGCGCGCGGAGGGAGGGCAGGGCCAGCAGGGCGAGCGGCAAGAGCAGCAGCGCCCGGCGCCCGAGGGCGGGGGCGAGGAGCACGGCGGCGCCGACCAGCACCACGCCGCCGCGGCCGGGGCCTTCGGTGAGCGGCGCGGCGACCGCGGCCGGATCGGCCTGGAGCACGAAGACCAACGCGGCGGCCACGGCGAAGCCCAGCGCCCACCATGCCTTTCGGGCGGCGAGGGCGGCCATGGTGAAGATGGCGAAGCTCAGGTCGAGCCCGGGGGCCAGCGCTCGGTCGAGGACGCCGGGCGCGAGCAGGAGCGCCAGCGGCGCCAGGAGCGCGGCGCTGGTCGGGCTGAGACGGCGGGCGGCGAGGGTGGTGACCGCGGCGAGCACGCCGAGCAGTCCCACCCCGATCCAGGGCTCGAGGGTGACCGCGAGCGTGCCGTGATGGGCCGCCAGCGAGACCCCGGCGACCAGGGCGCCGCCGAGCCCGGCCCGGACCACGTCGCGGTGGATCGGCACGAAGGCGCTCGCCCGGTCGAGCAGCAGGGCGAGCCCGGGCAACGCGAGGGCGAGCGCCGGCCAGAGGAAGCGGTCGCCGTACCAGAGGTAGGTGGCGAAGAGCGCGATGGCGATGGCGATGGTCCCGAGCACGGCGAGCACCGTCAGCGGCCGGCGCCGCCCGAGGAGCGCCAGCCCCGCGAGCGCGACCAGCCCGAGGGGCATCCGGTGGCGCACCCCGTAGTGGCCACTCCAGAGGTTCCGCAGCCCTTCGCGGAGCGGCACCGAGAAGGCGTCCACCTGCGCCAGCACCGTCTGCCCGTCCTCGACGACCAGCATGCGGTTGTACCCGGCCCAGTGGGGTTGGCCGAAGACCAGGGTGTTCTTCACCGCCCAGGCGCTCAGGGCGATCGCGCCGCCGACGATCGCCCAGCCGAAGGGCCGCCAGCCGGGTTTGGCGAGGAGCGCCGCCGCGGGCGCGAGGACGATCGTCGTCGGCTTGAGCATCACCGCCCCGGCGATCAGCACGCCGGCGATCAGCCCGCGGCGGGCGTGGAGCGCCGCCAGCCCCGCCAGCCAGAGGGCCAGCAGCAGCACATCCACGTGATAGTCGTAGACGTGGGTGCGGATGCCGGTCGCCAAGAGGAACGCCCCCGCGGCGATCAGCGCCGCCCCCGGGCTCGCGTAGCGGCGCGTGAAGGCGAAGGCGCCGGCGCCGGCGAGGGCGAAACAGAGCAGGTTGAAGGCCAGCAGCCCGTTCAGGCCGAAGGCCCAGTAGAGCGGCGTGGAGAGCACCGGCATCAGGATCGGGTGCTTGGGCACCCGCTGGCCGTCGGCACCGCGGGCCACGTTCGACCAGGCGGCGTCCAGGCTCCGGTTCCAGCCGAGGTCGCGCTCGTACCAGCTGGCGGCCCACTCGCTCTGGTCCACCGAGCCCTTCTCGACGAGGGTGACGTTGACGTTGGTGTAGAAGCGGCCGTCGCGCTGGATCCAGGTGCTGGGCACGTAGAGCGACGCCGCCTCCGCCACCACCAGCAGCAGGACCACCAGCCCCATGGCGACCGCCAACGCCGCGCCATCGCCCGGCCGCGGCGGCCGGCGTCGACTCGCCTTCGCGCCCATCGCCGTCACCGCGAGCGACGCAGACCGATCAGGCTGACGTCGTCCGGCTTCGACGGTGCCTCCGGATCGTCGCCGGTCATTCGCGCGTCGATGACGCCGATCAGCCCGCCCATGGCCGCGAGTAGCGGCCCCTTTCGCACCTGCTCCACGATCTCCTCGGGGCTCAGATTGTCGAACACGCCGTCGGACGCAAGGAGCAGGGTGTCGTGGCCGGCCAGCTCGAGGGGCGCGCCCATCTCGACCCGCATGTCGTCACCGCCCAGGACGTTCGACACCAGGTGCAGCTCCTCGTGGTGGAGCGCCTCGTCCTCCTCGAGGATCCCTGCCTGCACGGCGTGACCCACCGGCGAGTGGGCCGCGGTCAGCAGCTTGAGCAGCCCCTTCTGGCCACAGACCAGCGCCCGCGAGTCACCGGCGTGGTAGGTGCGCAGGGTCGCGCCCTCCAGCTCGGCGACCACCAGCGTGGTCGCGGCGCCGACGCCCAGATCGATGACCGCGGCGTTCGCGCGGTCGAAGCCCTGGAAGACGGCCTCACGAAGCGGGAGCCCGCCGAGGGCGGCGTCCCGGACCGTCTCGCCGAACGTGCGGACCGCCGCCTCGGACGCGCGATCGCCGGCCGGTTGTCCGCCGGCTCCGTCGGCGACCGCGAGCACCAGGCGGGCGTCACCGAAGGCGACGACCGCGACCGCGTCTTGGTTGGGTCGGTCGGCCTCTCGCCAGCGCTTGGTGAAGAGCACCAGCTCCGCGCCGCCGAGGCTCAGGGACTCCGGCGCATCCATGTCGCCGGTCCACTGCCGGACCAGCGGCGCGTCATCGGAGGGCTCGGGGTCGTCGCTCACCGGGCCGATGGTAGACGACCGCTCGCGAGCGGGTCACCAAAGCGGCCCGGGGGAGCCACGACCGAAAACCGCTCAGGCGAGCTCGACGGAGCCGTGGTCGTCGCAGTGGTCGCCGTGCGGGTGGTGCAGGTGACCATCGACCAGGTAGTCGACGTGGTCGCCGTGGGGCACCGCGGGGTGGCCGCAGTCCGGGCCGTGGACGTGGTCGTCCGCATGACCCTCGCAGCTGTGGTCCGGCGTGCAGTCGGCGGGGTTGCCGTTGCCGACCCCGATGGCGTGCTCCTCGACCGCGCCGTCGCCCGTGGTGTGGTGCAGGTGGCCATCGTGCAGGTGGTCGACGTGGCCCTCGTGCTTGATGGCGACGTGGCCGCAGTCCGCGCCGTGCTGGTGGTCGTGGCTTTCGTGGGTGTGCTTCTCGCTCATGAATGTCCCTCCTCTTCGGTGACGTGCTCGAGCGCGCTCGCGACCAGCTCACGAATGTGGTCGTCGGCGAGCGCGTAGTAGATGTGCTTGCCGTCTCGTCGTCGGGAGACGAGACGCTCGTGGCGAAGGATCTTCAGCCGCTGAGAGATCGTGCTCAGCCCCTGGTCGAGCTCGGCGGCCAGGTCGCTGACGCAGTGCTCCGCGTAGAAGAGGCAGGCCAAGACATCGAGACGGCCGGGGTCGCCCATGGCGCTGAAGAGGGCGGCGACCTTGGCCAAGGCCTCGGCCGGCGGCCGGGGGTGGTCGATGCCGTGCCCGTCGGGACCGCAGTCGACCTGGTCGCCCTCACTTCGTTCCATCACTTCAACGAATGATGAAGTGTCAAATCGATGATGTCAAATGGGACCACGGGAGCGCGCCCCACCCTTGCGCCCGGGGGCACCGCGTGCCACGAGGATCGACATGGCGACCCTCGTCGACGCACTCAACGATCCGGCCAAGAAGCCGGTCATCATCGAAGACTGCCTGACCCTCATCGACGCCGAGGTGAAGGACAAGAAGGGCATGGGCGGCATGGCCGTCAAAGCCGGCTACGGCGCGGTGAAGGGCGTCAAGCCCGGCTTCATCCGCAACGTCGTCGAGGGCCTCATGCCCGAGTTCGCCGAGGCGCTGGCGCCGATCCACGAGGAGGCCACCGCCAAGGGCGAGCCCATCAGCGCCTACCTCGTCGCTCAGAAGAGCCGCGCCGCCGACGCCCTGCTCCAGGTCACCGACGGCAAGGCCGAGAAGTCGACCAACGGGCTGGTCAAGAAGACCTACTCGAAGCTCCGCGGCAGCGCGAAGAAGAACGTCGAAGCCGCGATCCCGCGCCTCGGCGCCCTCATCGAAAAGCACGTCTGAGCCCCCGTCGTCGCCCGGGTCGCCGCCGAGGTCCCCGAGGTCGATCCCGAGCTCGTCCGAGTCACCTTGGAGGGCGTCGCCGACCTCGACCGTGACGAAGACGGCACGTGCCAGTCGGTGTCCGGAGCCTTCGGCGCCGAACCGCGCCCCTGAAGCCTGCCCAATGGCTCCAGGCTCCGGGACCCATGGAGCGTCGGATGGGTTAGGCTGCGGTCGTGTCCTTCGCCCGCATCGCTTCGCTGGCGCTTGCTCTCGCTCTGAGCCTCGGCGTCGTCTCCGAGGCGCGCGCGTGGTGTCAGAGCTGCACGGTCCAGGCGCCGCCGGCGTCGACCTGCTCGCAGCGCTGCTTCTGTCCGGTGGACACCAACCCCGCCGCGCACCTCCTCTTCTGGAACCGGCGCTGCATGGAGCTGTCGGTGATGGACGCGCCCGGGCCCCGCTTCACCACCGCCGAGCTCGACACGGTGGTCGAGCGTTCCTTCGCGACGTGGACCGACGTCGACTGCGGCGGTCGCACGCCGGGCCTCCAGATCCGGCTGGGTGAGGAGCGGGCCTTCTGCGACGTGCCCCAGTACGTCTCCGGCGAGGGCAACACCAACACCATCGCGGTGGTGCACGAAGGTTGGTCCGAGCGCATGGGTCACGACCCGGAGGCCTTCGCGCTGACGACGACCTTCTTCCTGCTCGAGAGCGGTCAGATCGTCGACGCCGACATGGAGCTCAACGAGGAGGATTGGGACTTCGCCGTCTGTCCGCCCGAGGGGTGCATGGACGGCTCGGTGGAGATGCCGAATTCGGTGGACCTCGAGAACACGATCACCCACGAGGCGGGGCACTTCTTCGGGCTCGCCCACAACGAGGTGGAGGACTCGACGATGTGGGCCTGCGCCGACGCCGGGGAGGTCTTCAAGCGAGACCTCGAATCGGACGACGTCGAGGGCATCTGCACCATCTACGGCCCCGACTCGCTCCCCGACAGTTGCCGCTTCGAGCCGCGCGGCGGTTTCGATCCCTACTGCGCCGAGGACCGCGAGGATTGCGGCTGCCGCATTGCCCGCAGTGGCGATCCCGCGCCCTGGGGCTGGCTCGCGCTCTTCGGCTTCCTGCTCCTCTGGCGCCGTCAGCCGAAGAGGCGCTGAAGGGTCACGAAGACCCCCACGCAGCCGAGGGCGTAGCCGGCCACGCGACGCACGTGCGGCCCTTCGACCCGGTCGCTGGCGACCTTCGCCAGCAGCAGCGCCGCCAGCGCCACGGCGATCTGGCCGAGCTCCACCCCGCCGTTGAAGGCCAGCAGCGCGAGCATGGCGTCGGCCGGGGGCAGCCCGATCTCCCGCAGCACGCCGGCGAAGCCGAGGCCGTGGAAGAGGCCGAAGAAGAGCGCGATGCCTTCCGGTGCCCGGCGGGTCCACGTGCGGCCGAAGCGATCGCAGGCCGTCAGCTCCGTCGCCAGCAGCACCAGGCTCGCGGCGATCATCGCCTCCGTGAGCGCGGGTGCCAGTACGACCCACCCCATGGCGGCCAGCCCCAACGTGAGCGAGTGGCCGACGGTGAAGGCGCTGAGCGTGGTCAGGATCCGTCGCCAGCCGCGTCGGTCGGCGGCCAGCAGGAGGAGGAGCGCGAGCACGAAGGCGACGTGGTCCCAGCCGATCAGGATGTGGATCGCGCCGAGCTTCAGGTAGCGCCGCCCGACGCTCCCGCCGGCCGCCTCGAGCGAGTGAGCGGGCTCTCGCTCGCTCAGCAGGAACGAGCGCTCCGGCCCGACCCGGGGCACCAGGGTGGTCCGCACCCGCATGTGCTCCGGCAACCCCTCGAGGGCGAAGGTCGGACCCGGCCCCTCGGGGCAAGAGAGCCGTCCCCGGAGCTCGACCCGCGGGCCCTCGACCGAGCGCTCCATCGCCTCGACGGTGCAGCCGTCGATCCGCAGTCCGATGGGTGCTCGGTCCGCTCCGTCGATCTGCAGCGTCGAGCGCCACTGGTCGCCCGAGTCCTCTTCCAGCCGCCACACACCGAAGCCGACGGCGTGCGCGCTCGCCGTGGCGCTCGCGATGAGCACCAGCGTCAGCGCCATCGGCACCCTCACGGTCGAACGACCTCCGTGCGCTCCACCAGCCGCCGGATGGCCGCCTCCAGCCGTTCGCTTCGCTTCTCGCGGCGCCAGTCGCGCTCGACCTCGGCGCGGGCCTCCTCGAGCGCTGGGGCGCGGCCGGGCTCACGGCTCTCCAGCCGAACCAGGTGCAGTCCGAGGGGGCTCTCGATGGGCGCGCTCCAGGTGCCCGTCTCCAGCGCACCGACGGCCTCGGCGAAGGCCTCCCCGTAGCGGCCGGCGATCGCCGCGGGCGCCACCGGCGGTTGGCGGCGGCCGAGCGGGAGCGGATCACCGAGGGCCGTCGGGTCGCTGCCTTCGACGAGCGCGGCGCGCGCCGCCTCGGCGTCCGCCCGCGCGTCTGCCCGTCGCTCGGTCGAGAAGAAGACCTGGGTGAAGGCCAGCCGCTCGCTCCGCGCGAAGCGCTCGGGGTGCGCGTCGAGGTGTGCTCGGAGCACTTCGTCGCCGGGCTCCTCCGGCTCGGCGGCGGCGCTCAGCAGCAGCTCCATCTTCTGCACCAGCCGCCGGCGCACGATCGGATCATCCCGTTCGAGGCCCAGGCGGAGCGCCTCCCGGAAGAGGACCTCCTCTCGGACGTGCTCGTCGATGAGCGCCTCGGTCGTCGCGTCGTCCTCGGGGGCGCGGCCGGTGCGCTGCACCTGCTGCCGCTCGAGGCCGGCCACGAACGCTTCGTCGACGACGATCGGCGGATCGGCCGGCTCGGTCGCGACCAGCCGGTGGACGCCATAGAGCGCCGCTCCGACCAGCAGGAAGTGCAGCAGCGGCTCCCGCCAGAGCGGTCGCCGTCGATCGCGCTCCGGCTCCTCGCCGGTCACGCTCAGCTCTTCAGGATCCCGCGGAGGTTGAAGTCGAGCACCCCCAGGGCGACCCGGTCGATGTCTTCCTTCGGGACCTCGCGGTCGTACATGACCACCTGCTCCATGAACTGCTTGATGGTGCCCATGATGCAGAAGGCGCCGACCTCGCTGTCGATCTCGCGGAGGAGACCCATCTTCATGCCCTCGTCGAGAGCGTCCCGGATGTAGCTCACCAGCTCGGCGTAGAAGGCCTTCAGCCGTGCGTCGATCTGCTCGTCGAGGCCGACCGCTTCGCGGACGAGGAAGGTGGTGAGCAGGCGATTGGAGACCACCGTGTTCAGCAGCCGCCGGACGGTGCCCATCAGCTGAGCTTCCATCGGCGGGGCGTCCTCGCCCTGGTCGACGCCGATGATCGACGAGCGCAGCTCGTCCAGTGAGAGGTCGAGGAGCTCGGTGAAGATCGCCGCCTTCGAGTCGAAGTAGAGGTAGAAGGTGCCCCGGGCGATGCCGGCCGCCTCGATGATGTCGCTGATGTGGGTCTGGTGGTAGCCCTTGTCGACGAAGACCGGTCGCGCTGCTTCGAGGATCGCCTGACGGCGATTCTTCCGTTGGCTCCTCGCGCGTCGGCTGCGTCCGTCGGTGATCGACTCCTTCATCGCTCCCCCTCGTCGAAGTACCGGTCGACCCGTTGGCTGATCGTTCGCCGGACGTGCGCGGACCGCTCCTCCACCTCTTCGTCGGACAGGCCCTCGAAGTCGATCGGCGCATCGCACCAGACCGTGACCTGCTGGAAGGGGCGGATGTGGTTGCTGCCCTTGCGCATGATGTCGTAGAGGCCGGTGACCGTCGTGGGGACGACCTGCAGCCCCAGGTTGCGCGCGATGAAGAAGAGCCCGCGCCGGAAGGGGCCGACCCGACCGGTGACCGTCCGGGTCCCCTCCGGGAAGGCGAGGATCGAGTCGCCGCGGTCGATGACGTCGCGCATCCGATGTTCGAGGATTGCCGTACGTCCCTCCCGGTCGACGGGGACACCGATGGTCCCGCGGCTCTTCATGTAGGGGCCGTAGATCGGGATCTCGAAATGGCTCTCGAGCTCGATGCCTTGGATCTCGTGCGGCACCGCCGGGTACATGCCGACGAAGTCGAGGTGGCTCGAGTGGTTCTGGATGAAGAGGTAGGGCTGGTCGGCCCGTACCGCCGGGTCGACGAAGGCGCGCCATCGATTGCCGGTCGCGGCGATCATCCCGCGACAGAAGAGGTCGTTCACCGGCTGCAGGTGGATGCCGAGCTTGTGCAGCGTCATCATCGTCGACGCCATCGGTACGAGCCAGGTCGCGCCGCCGGCCCAGGCGGCGGCCGACAGCGCCTTCTGAGCGAGGCTGGGTCTCCAGTCCCTCAGGTCTCCCTGCCGTTCACCGGCGGGCGCATGCTCGCTCTCCGAAGGGGGCGTCTGGTGCTGCGGATGGGTCTTCGTGTCCATCATCGTCTCTCTCCAGTCACGACCGAGAGCGCCCCAGGGCGCACCTCGAGCGCTTCGAGGGCCAGTTGCATGATCTCGCCATCGACCATCACCGGCTGCCTGCGTGGCTCGAGGAACTCGACCTTCTTCGCCCGCTGCTGCTCCACCCGCGGGTGCTCCAGGTGCCGGCCGGCGAAGATCTTCGGGAAGGTCTTCACCAGGCTCACGCGGCCGATGTCGCCCGCACGGATCACGTCGAGGTAGCCGTCGGTCGGGTCGGCGTCTGGGGCCATCATCATCGCGCCGCCGGTGTACTTGCTGTTCGAGAAGGTCAGGAAGACGGCCGGTCGCGCGTCACCGTAGTCGCCATCGTCGATCTTGATCGGGTCGATGGGCTTCTCGAGGCCGGCCACGCTCACGAGCACCGCCGCCACGTAGCCGGCGGGGCCGAGGGCCTTGAAGCGCCGGTTGGTGAGATCGCCGGCGCGGGCGGTGAAGCCGAGGCCGATGAGGTTCATGTAGTGGAAGCTGCCTGCCCGATGGGTCGCCTTCACCAGGTCCACTGGCCGGGGGGCCCACTCGCGGAGCGCCTCGAGCGCCGCGTCGGGGTCCATGATGGCGAAGTCGCGCAGGAACGAGTTGCCGGTGCCGAGCGGCAGGAGCCCGAGCTCGACGTTCGCGCCCTCGGCCTCGGGGAAGAGACCGTTGATGACCTCGAAGCTGGTGCCGTCGCCGCCGACGGAGATGAACTTGCGGTGACCCGCGGCGAACGCGGCGCGCGCCAGCTCGGTCGCGTGCCCCGCCCGCTCGGTGTGGGCGACCTCGAGCTCGAAGCCGGCCGAGCGCAACGCGTCGAGGGCGGGCTCACAGCGGCCCGCGCAGCGTCCGCCTCCGGCGGCGCCGTTCACGATCACGTAGCGCGTGGCGTCGTTCACGCCTGGACCTCCACCAGCGTCTCGAGCTTCGCCTGCTCGCGCAGCTCTTCGGCGAGCTGCGCCCGCTTCACCTTCATCGACGCGGTGCGCGGGAATTCCTCGCTCCACTCGAGCACGCCGCCGATGCGCTTGAAGTCCGGCAGGCTGCGGTTGCGCTTGCGCAGATCCTCGAGGAGCGCGTCGATGCCTGCCTCGTCCTTTGGGCGGACGACGGCGACGAGCTGCTCCTTGGTCAGATCCGAGCCGTGCTTCTCGCTGCCGGGCCAGACGTAGCCGGTGGCGAAGACGACCATCTCCTCACAGTCGAGACCCTCGAAGGCGCTCTCGATGTCCTCCGGGTAGATGTTCTTGCCGCCGGCGGTGACGATCATGTTCTTGCTGCGCCCGACCAGGTGCAGGTGCCCGCTGGGATCGAGGTAGCCCTGGTCGCCGGTCTTCAGCCAGCCGTCCTGGAGCGCTTCGGCGGTCTGCTCGGGATCGTCGAGGTAACCGGCGAAGACGGTGCGCCCGCGGACCCAGACCTCCCCGACGCCGCTCGCATCGGGCCCTCGGATCTCGAGCTCGACGCCCTCGAGGGGGTTGCCCACCGAGTCGGCGCGGAAGGGCTTGAGGTCGTTGACCGTCAGCACGGTGCCCGCCTCGGTGAGGCCGTAGCCGATCACCACCGGCACGCCGAGCTCGTAGAAGCGCCGGGCGCGCTTGGGGTCCACGAAGGCGCCGCCGCAGAAGAGCATCTTCAGATCCGGGCCGAGGCCGTCGCGGACCGGCTTCATCAGTCGATCGCTGAGCCAGGCCCGCGGCTTGTCCAGGGTGAAGGCGGCGTTCACCTGCCGCAGCCCTTCGACCAGGGCCTGCTCGACCGTGCTCCGCTCCTCGAGCTTCTCGTCGAGGCGTCGCTCGAAGGCCTCGAGGATCAGCGGGACGATCGCCATGTGGGTGATGCCCCGGTTCTGCAGCACCCAGCGGAGCAGCTCCGGCCGGAGCGAGCGTTGGTGCACCACCGTGACGCCGGAGGCGAAGGCGCCCACGAAGCCGCTCATGAAGTCGATGGCGTGGTTCGAGGGCAGCACGCTGAAGAAGCGGTCGCCCACCTCCTGCGGGAAGCGCTTGGCGAGCGTCCGGTACTGCTCGAGGTAGTTGTCGTGAGTGAGCATGCAGCCCTTGGGGCTGCCGCCGGTGCCGGAGCTGTAGACGATGGTCGCCAGATCCGATCGCTCGCGCCGCACGAGCGGCAGCGCCGGCTTCGATGCGTCGGCCTCGCCGATGGTCCAGAGCTCGTGCTTTGCCGGGAGCTCTTCCTTGGGCGGGGGCTCGGTCACGAAGACCTTCGCCAGCTCGAGCTCGCCGCTCTTCACCTTCGCCATCTCGCGCCACTCGCCGTACTCGGTGACCAGCACCTTGGCGCCGCTGTGGGCGATCAGGGTCTCCTGATCGGGGCCGTCCAACTTGTAGTCGATGGGCACCAGCACGCCGCCGCGGAAGAAGACCGCCATCGCAGCGATGGGCCAGGCGGCCTGGTTGCTCATCACGATGGCCACCCGGTCGCCGGCGCCGATGCCCGCGTCCGCCAGCCGGTGGGCGAGGACGTCGGCCTCCCGCTTGGTCTGCAGGTAGCTCAGCTCGTGGGCGGTTCGCTTGCGGCTCAGCTCGAGCAGCGCGGTCTCCGTCTTGAACTGGAGCATCGAGTCCAGCAGCAGCTCACCGAGCGAGCCGTATCGTTCGGGCGGGATCACAGCCGGCGCTCCAGCACGTCCGCGAGGCCGTCGAAGGTGGTCACCCCCTGCAGCTCGTAGTCGGGGACCTCGACGTCGAGCTCGTCCTCGAGGTCGGTCATCAGCTCCATCGCCTGGAAGCTGTCGATGCCGAGCTTCGCGAAGAAGTCGTCGCTCGGCTGCAGCTCCGCCAGGTCGCGCTCGAAGCGCTTGGCGGCGAGGGTCATCAGGGTCTTCAGCAGGTCGTCACGGTTCATTGCGGTTACGAAATGGGCGGGGGAGTTCGGGTGAATCG
>JABAOG010002472.1_pt1 | contig 17470 bp, 16 predicted proteins | sample 7062131 | NCBI WGS metagenome assembly JABAOG01 (sample SAMN14538629, study PRJNA623070) | marine sediment metagenome | biome: marine biome [ENVO:00000428]; feature: marine pelagic biome [ENVO:01000023]; material: deep marine sediment [ENVO:00002113] | place: India: Arabian Sea | collected...
CTTTGATTAAGGAATTCCTCGAAAATGATGGCGGCTTGATTGTGATGGAAGAGCCTCCCATTATCAATGATTTGGGTGGTGAAGTTGATCTATTAGCCGAGTTCCTGGCTGTTAGTTGGGGTATCGATCTCGGTAATGATATCGTCATCGATACAACATCCAACCAACCGTTTATTGCTTATGCCAATTCCTATGCTAATCATCCCGTTACAGAGGAGGTTGGGCAAGTTTCAACTGCATTCCCAACATCCCGAAGTGTTGCAGTTCTCGAAGATGGTCCTGCTGAGATTAATGCAACCGAGATAGTGTTAACAGCACCTCAGACTTGGGCAGAGACCGACCTGGAGTCGCTTGAAAACAATGAAGAGCCGACGCCAGACTCGAACNNGCCTCAGATGATAATTTCAACTTCCTTGGGAATGGCGACCTGCTGATAAATTCCTTAGATTGGGTTGCAGGTCAAGAAGAACTGATCAACTTGACCCCAAGAACGACAACCCAGAGATTAATGTTGCCCCCTCAACCATATGTAATGAACTTGATCCTTTTGGGAAGTGTATTCCTGATGCCAGGTATCGTTCTGGCAGCTGGGGTAATTGTTTGGATACAGCGTCGACGGAGAGGTTAGTTATATGATCAAACGTTCCACCTGGATCATCTTTGGGGTATTTCTTGCCCTCGTTGCCCTGGCAATTTTCTTGAACATTAGACCAGAATTTGGTGGTGGTGAGGCAACTCCAACAGCAGATCTATCTGTGCTTACCGAAGTGCAGCCAGTTTTTAGCCTCGAAGAAGAAGAGAAAATAACCGATGTAACCATCACCGATTTTGTTGGCGAAGAGATTGTTTTTAATTGGGATACAGAAATTGGGTGGACGATGATTGTCAGCGATACGGAGCAAGCCGTAGATGCTGCTGTAGTGGAGAATGGAATATCCCGATTGCGATCTTTAACGAGCGAAGCTGAATTAGAGGAAAGCACAGATTTAGATGCAGTTGGTCTCGAAAACCCATCGTACCAGATCACTGTTGGCACGGATCAGGGAGATGCATATCAAATCGATATTGGTTCGGCAACCATCACTGGTGATGGATATTATGTTATCGTGAATGGTGGACGCCCACAAATCGTTGATAAATTGATCATTGATACATTCACTGGATTTTTAATGGATCCACCATTCCAACCAACCCCGCCCCCAGAAGCAACTCAAACACTGGAACCATCTTCTGGGGATGATGAAGGTGAAGAATCTATTGAACCTTAGAATTGTCAAAACATAATATAAGAAATCGATGTAAATTGAGTGTTGATTTGATCTAATAATCGGTGTATTCTGTAGATATAAGTGCATTACAGGTTAATTTGCCCACCTGTTGGAGAACGAATGATTGATGAGAAACTACTGAACGTAATCGAAAAATATCAAGATGAGCGGATGGAAGACGATCATTCCTCCGCGATTTCTCGTTTATTGGAAATTGGTCGGAAAAAAACCTTTGTCACGATTGATGACATTCTTAACGTTTTTCCAGATGCAGAGCAAGATGTGGATCAGTTGGAAGAGGCATTTGCAGCACTGTTAAGCGCGGGAATACCATATATTGATGATGTTACGCTGGAAGAACCTTCAGATAAGGAACTCGAATCCGAAGAAGACGATTCTGAAGATGATGGAAAAGACAATCTGGATCAGAATGAAAATTACCTGGCAAATATCGATACTGATGACACGATTGGATTGTATTTGAAAGAAGTTGGTCGTGTTCCACTGCTGACAGCTCAGGAAGAAGTCGATCTGGCACAAAGAATCGAGAATGGTCGATTAGCCAGAGAAGAATTAGCTCAATCAGCGGATGTCTCACCACAAAGGCGGTATGAATTACAGCAATTCATTCGTGACGGATGGGCAGCCAGGGAACATCTCATCACAGCCAACTCACGGCTGGTAATCAGTGTCGCTAAGAAGTATATGGGGCGTGGTGTTCCATTCCTTGATTTGATCCAAGAAGGGAATATCGGTCTTATTCGTGCAGCGAAAAAATTTGACTATCGCCGGGGGCATAAGTTCAGCACGTATGCGACATGGTGGATCAGGCAAGCGGTTACCCGCGCAATTGCAGATCAGGGGCGGACCATACGTGTACCTGTCCATATGGGTGATCAGATCAATAAATTACTGCGTGTTCAGCATGCACTGACACAACGCCTGGGGCGAGATCCTGGTGTTGAGGAGCTCGCAAAGGAACTGGAAGTCACGCCGCAAAAAGTAGAGAACATGATCCAGGTTGCTCGCCGACCACTGTCACTGGAAACACCGACAGATGATGAAGAAGATTCTGTACTTGGGGACTTTATTCAGGATGAAGAAATCCCCGCTCCGGATGATACGGCTACTTACAATCTTCTCAAAGAACATTTAGCCGGGGTAATGGAAGGTCTACCTCCCCGTGAAGTTCGCATACTTCAGCTTCGTTATGGGCTGTTGGATGGTCAGGCTTACACTTTGGAGGAGGTGGGTAGGAAGATGGGGGTGACCCGAGAACGAGTACGCCAGATTGAGGCACAAGCGCTTAGCAGATTGCGCCATCCAACGATCCGGCGAAAATTACGAGAATATCTGAGTTGATCGAAAATGCCAGTGTGTGCCAGCACTGGCATTTTTTATTCATAAATATTGAATACTGCTCCAGAATTGTTTTGGAAGATTAATTCGTAATCGGGATCATTGTTGAGGCTCCACCAAAGAACCGAATCTTGATAGGGGACATTATTGTTATCAGTCAGGTAAATATGAGTTGATTTCAGAGAGTATTGATTTTCCCATTCTTCAACACAGCTGATCGGACGGTTCCAACAAGATTGAAGAGCAGCATGAATTTCTACTCGGTAGTTGAATTTTTGGCCAGGAAGCCATTCATATCCCTGTGGTGTTGTTAAACTGTGCCTTTGAGAGATCACTGGAAACCATTCAGATATTGTATCTGTCCCGTAAGCCTGGTTTCCAGTAACAATTGCAAATTCAGAATCTTGATCGGAGTTTGTTCTGATCCATTCCATCAACAGGCGATCATTGGATGTAATGGTCCTGTAATCGATTGCCAGGTATGCCCCAACCATCGCATAAATAATGATAAAACCCAGAAAAAATCTCTTTCCGATCGCATAATTATTCTCAGTATTTTTAGAGTCAAAGAGAAATTGAATGAAATGAGAACTACCGATACCCGCTAATAATGCATACGGGATCGTTGCATAGGTTGGAGTGAGACGCGGTTCAAGAAGAAAAACAGAAACAAGCCAGATCAAGATCAGATACTGTTTCTGCTGCAAACGAACAACAGCCCCAATAAGCCCTGCGACCGCCCAAATAGCTACCAAAGCTTCATTGGTGAAAAGCAATGTGAATGGAACGAAGAGACTTANNGTCTGAAAAGGATATAGTATGGTACTGAAACCATGCCGGAAGACCACGGGCAGCCACCATAAAGCAGAAATTGCGATGATCATTCCTCCCCATACCAGCAGGTAATATCTCAAACCTTTTCTCCATCCCTGGTAATAAAGGACGAGAACAAGGCTGCTGTAGGTAAGGAACCAACTAACACCTGGATGACTTAGAAGGGTCAAACCTGCGAATATCGATGAGAAAATTACTGCTTTCCACGTTGTTTCCCGAAGGAATTGAAGCGTAAAATATAGCGATAGTATCGCAAAGATATATGCCGGGGCTCTGGAAAGTCCTCCACCAACGATCAGCCAGTCGAAAGCTGTTGGCATTAATGCAAAAGCAGCCGAGGCGAAAATCGATTCGGTCTTAGTCAAAAGTGATCTTGCTAGTAAGTAAAAGACTGGGATCGTCAGGATACTCAAAATTGCTGGGAGTAATCGCAGAACTTCTAGGATGGGTATACCGAATCCTCTTGAAATAAAACCTGCCAGGTAGAAACTTAATTGCGGATAGGCAAATGGGATCTCAGATTGGTTATATGTCGTGTATATGGGGAGTTTAAAATTTTGATCGACTAGCTCTTGGGTGAGTTGAGTGAAATATCCACCGTCGTTCAACGGAAAATCCAGAGTGATGACCGGGAGTAGACGGACCGATGCGCCGAGAATTAGAATGAAAGCCAGTATAATGATGCTTTTTTGTGTAAATATTTTGTCACCCATCGAGAGTTCTTCATATTATAGTAAACTATGATGTAATCTGCTCATCAAATATGCAAGGCAGGGTCAAGATTATTACATGGATGGGAAAAGAATTAAAACCGTCGGGATACCAGCGACTATAATTATTCTACTTGCTGTTGTATATAAAGTCTATCTAATCAGACAGGCCGTTTTCCCTTTCAATAGTGATGAGGCAATTGTTGGACTGATGGCCCGGCATATCCGACAGGGTACAATGCCGGTATTTTTTTACGGCCAGGCTTATATGGGAAGCCTGGATGCTCTGCTGGTTTCAGTGGGATTTTCATTGTTCGGGGAAAATGTGGTTGTTATTCGAGGCGTACAAACGTTTTTGTATGGCCTATTTTTAGGTACTTTCATCATCTTGGGAAAATTGATATTTCGCTCATGGAAGCATGGTTTAATTGCTGGCTTTTTAATGGCGATACCTACCATAACTGTTACCCTTTATTCGACGGTTAGTCTGGGCGGTTATGGTGAAGCACTCGTGATCGGGAACCTTTTATTGATTCTTGCGATTCTCATCAGCAGAGCATTGGTGAAGGATCTGCTCTATTGGTTTCTTGTATTTCTATGGGCTTTTCTGGCTGGATTTGGTCTGTGGGTATTTGGATTGACTCTTGTCTACAGCATTCCAAGTTTCATCTACATATTTTGGAATGTCTATAAGAGCAATCGACAAAAATTTATCTCACNNTGGATTGGTAGGCACATTTCCATTGTGGACCTTTGCTAACCAAGAGGGGTTCGGAGTACTAGTTCACGAGCTGACTGGTGGCGCGATCGCCAATGTCAATCCAGCGTCATATCTCGTTCAAGTTTGGATGCATTTCATCAATTTTATATTATTTGGAAGTACTGCGATCTTTGGCATTCGCCCGCCCTGGGAAATCCGTTGGCTGGCTGCACCATTGCTACCAATTATCCTTGCATTCTGGCTGGGAGTGATTTTTTACAGCATTCGCATCGGTCGCAGGTATCCTAACCAAAAGGAAGAACTTCGATTGCTGGGTGCTGTAATACTGACACTTGCAATTGTATATATATTCTCTCCATTTGGTGGCGATCCATCAGGTCGGTATTTCATTCCAATTTCAATTACACTTACTTTGCTCTCTGCTGGAATGATCCAGGATCTTGCAAGAAAATTTTCAAAATGGGCTTATGGATTGATCGTTCTGGTGATGGTTTACAATTTGTGGGGGACTCTGGCGTCTGCGGGTCGTTTCCCACCAGGGTTAACAACCCAATTTGATCATGTTGCTCAGGTTGATCATTCTTACATGGATGAATTAATTTCATTCTTGGAAATACAAGGTGAAACCCGTGGATATACAAATTACTGGGTCACTTATCCACTCGCTTTTCTATCAGATGAAGAACTGATATTCATCCCCCGCCTGCCGTATCATGAAGACTTTCGCTACACATCGAGGGATGATCGCTACCCACCATACCGAGATTGGGTTGAAGATTCAAACCGGATCGCATACATCACGACAAATCATCCTGATTTGAATGAAAAATTACGAGATCGGTTCCTACAGCATGGAATAGATTGGAAAGAGGTGCTGATTGGGGATTATCAAGTTTTTTATGATTTGACCGAAAAGATAAGTCCAAGTGAATTGGGGATAATTGAAGATTAGTGAATATAGTATATGAATTCTGGAAATTTGACACTCGCGAAATTGATAGAACATTCGTGTGGATAAATGAATATAATTTGCACGATTAATTGATAATTTTTAATCAATTACCAATGTCCGACCTACCAATTATTTGCTAATTTCCATCCTCGCGATACCCGCCAGGTTTTTCTGCCATTCCTCAACACGCTGAGCAAGAAGAATATCACCTCTTAGTCTTGTCTCTTCAATAAACCATTGCCAATCATCCTGAGTCTTACCTAAATTAATATGACTGCGAATCAAGAGTGGTGATATATCCGATCCTACGAATTGCTGTGTATAAATCATTGGATAGTAGGGGCCATAAGAGATTTCATTTGTAGACTCTTCAAATGCACGCAAAAAATATTTGTATGCATCTTCGTAATTTCCACTATCCCGAAGAATTGAAGCGAAGAGAACAAGATCGGCAGGATCACTGATATTTCGAAGTTCATGTTCCAGGAGTAAGGTTGTATCCCGGACAATCAACTCAGCAATTTCTGGTTGCCCATTTAATGAGTATGCATATGCCATATAGACAAATATTTTCGCGTTTTTAAAATCTCTGTTTATACTATCTTCAAAATATCTAATTGCTAATTCATTCTGGCCAGTAGATATGGCAATAATTCCCTTCCAATACGCAAAATCTTTTGGTCCCCTGTCATGCCTATCCATACCATACCAGTCTTCCCAGAGCTCATCCGAATCAATCCAGAGATTTAGATCTTCTGCTGCAACCGATAGCAATTGCGAGAATTCTGAGAATGTGCTGATATTGATAAGCGGGTTAATTCGTAAAGCTCTCGTGTAGTGTTGGAGTGCAGAGGTTTCATTCCCTGTGACTTCTTCCATCCAACCCAAATTCATTAAGAGCATATCGTATGTAGGAGCAGTTTCCACGGCATGATTCATTAATGAGATAGCCTGATATCTGTTTCCTTCTTTCCAATACAATGCAGCCGTATTGGCTTCCTGTGTAACCCAATACGGGTTCAACTCGAAACCGCGTTTTTGAAACTCTATCGCCTTATTGAGTAGTGTTGCCTTTTCTGCAGCGTTTGTCTCATTAACCAGTCGATTGGTGATTGCCAGTGAACATTCGTAACTGTAAAGTGCATTCTCGGGATGTGTTTCAGATATTGAACAAACCTTTTCTTCTAATAATTCCCACTCCATGGATGTATAGCGGTTGGCAAGGTCTGTATGTTTGGCAGCACTGATTACCTGTTGTGTCGTTGAATATTGACATATTCCAATAAGCAACAACATGCTACCAATCAAAATTAGATAGGACTTCCGATTTAACTTCCATTCACCGAGGGGTATGGTAAATTTTAGCAGTAATACAAAAATTATTATTGAAAATATAAGATAATTCGTAGTCACGAACATATAATCGACTATATGTTGAACTAGCAGTGCAGTAACCGCCGAAATATAAGCAAATTTGAACGAAAGTTCGCCTCCTTTTTGATCATTAATTGCCTTTAAGATGTAAAAAAGGAAAACAAAAGATAAGAGAATTGCAAATAATAAACCAGGGATCCCATAAACAACACCAAAATGAAGCCAGAGATTGTGTGCGGAAGGTGGAAATGGACCAGGTGGAAATTCTGCTAGTCTTGCGTAGCTAATAGGGAAAGTTCCTATTCCTTTACCGAAAATAGGACTTTCTAAGAAGGCTTGAAATGAGTACCCCCAAATTGTACCGCGTCCAGACAAATTCCTGTTAGCAAACTGACCAGTAAGGATCGACCTTCGTATCATTGTTATAGACAGGAGGCTGAAAATTACAAGTCCAGCTAAAATCGAAAATTTTACTTTCTTACTTTGAAAAATTTCTGAGACTCGCAAATCGAATCCATTACGGAAAATCCAAGATACAAACAAAATTGTCCCACCAAAGAAAGTCCCCAATAAGGCACCTCGCGAGTTAGTGTATACAATTACTATCCCGATCAGTGATAATAAAACCAACCAAATTAACTTATGTAAAAAATTTTTTGAATTAATTAATCGGATCGCAATTATCGGCCATACTAAATTCATAAATCCCGCTAAGGGGTTTGGATGAGTAAAAATAAATCCTTTCAGACGATATGCTAATTGAGGCATTGGAATATATTGAAGATTTATTTTTACTTGATAGTAGTGCATATACCATCTGAAAACTTCATAGATGCTAATGATCGAAAAGAAAATAGCAAAGATAATCAGGGAGTTTTCCCAAATTTTGCGAGAATTGTTATTCTGTAGAGATGTGTAAACCAAAAGCATCATTAATATGAACCCGAGTACTCTTTGAATACCCACGATTGAGATCGGAACTGGTTTTGCAAAAAATTGAAATATAAAAAGGTAAATGAATATCGCCCCAAATATTACAAATGTTTTTGAAATGGCAAATGTTGATTGCCTAAAAATTTGAATCAATGGAACGACAATCCCGATGATAAGAAAAATTATTCCTTGTTCAATTGGCAAAGTCTGTGGAACAAATAATATTAATATCACGGAACCAGCTATCGTTATTAGACTCGAAGAAAATAGATCTTTCTTATTCATTGAATTTCTCCGGAAACTGGATGATACTAAGCCAATTATTTAGTAACTTTAATGTAAATCGAGCAGTCGATCACGATAGGATCATATATTTGATTTTGTTGTGATTCAAATATTTTCATATTAGAAAATAAGGTATATTCAAGCTGTGATAGCCTTTTATTCTATGTGGTATAAATCAATTTATTGTGAAATATATTCTTGAAACCAACCCGATCATTTTTGAGTATATCAAGGAAATCCTCACTCAAGAAAAGATTGAAACATTACAAAACTGTATAGTTTGTCGACGAGGTACTTGTTGATATCTAGGAGAAGACCGCAATATCGAATATGGACATTGGGTTTAATTAGCCTTATGCTCATTGGTGGAGCTTTTTTGGGATTTTATAGATACTCAACTCACAACTCTGGTGGGAACATATTTGCCCAGTATTATTTGGCAACAAGGACTTTCCTTGTGGATGGAACCAGTCCATATTCTGATCAAACTCAAGGAGTCATCGAAGAATTTTTCCAGATTTTCTTGAATCAACAGGCCCCAGATCCACATGCAACTTCCCTTTCTCCGATCTATACACTCATTCTTTTCTTCCCCTTTGCACCTATTAAGTATTTTAACCTTTCAAGGGCAGTATGGTTGACGGTTCAATTTGCTTTATTTATTATCTCTATTATCTTGGTACTTAACACTTTGAAATGGCACCCAAATCTGAAATTATTTGTCTTAGTCATCATATTAAGCCTGGCATGGCAAGTCACTATACAGTCAGATCGTTTGTTCGTGGTGATTTTCAAGTGATCATTTTATTTTTATCTATTTTATTCGTTAGCAATATTCAAAGAAAGAATCGTGAATTATCTGGAATTCTTTTGGCTTGTTTGACCATCGATTTTAAAACAACTTGGCTGATCATACTTATTTCAGTTTTATGGCTGATTTCTCGGAAGCAGTGGCGAACAATTATTTGGACAATTGGAACGCTAGTTGGTTTGAGCATTATTGGTATGCTTTTCATTGATAATTGGTATTTACAATTTTTCTGGTCATTGCTGGAACATTCATTTTCTAATCCAATTGATTTATTAGCGCTTCAACTTGAAAATTGGCTGCCCGGGATCGCTCGTCAGATGGCTTGGGTCCTTATTGTCGTTGGAGCTGGGCTAATGCTGTTTGAATGGGCGAGATCGTTTGGTAAAGAATTTTCACACTTCTATTGGGTTTTTTGCTACACTTTACTATTTGCAGGTTTTCTGAATTCAATTCTAACGAATGAAACTTTATTATATATTCTGCTTCCTGTATTACTGATTTTTTCAGTCTGGGAGCGACGTTGGTCAAAATCAGGAGGTCTTTTGATTGGAATTGTGTATCTAAGCCTGACTCTCGGAATGTGGTTGATATTATTATTATCAAACAGTCAACCCGGAATAATCAGGTTCGTTGTTGCTCTGCTAGAATTGTTGATCCTCGGGCTTGGCATGTATTGGATCAGATATTGGTATATAGATTATCAACCACCGACACTCGTAGATGATTATTTTGGATACCGCTGGTAGTGCGTATATATTGAATATTATTATAAGTGTTGAAATCAGAATTTAACTGAATATAATTGAGGAACCTTGGCGAAATCAAATAATTCTTATAATGTCAGATGTGCTATACTCACCTTATAAACACATGGTATCGGGTAAAGTGAACAAAAATTAATGAGCAAAATTAGAATAATTGTTGTTGAAGATCATCCGTTGTTTCGACAGGGTGTGGCAGATACACTATCTTTGGAGCCTGATTTCTTTGTCGTAGGTGAGGCAGATACTGGTCCAAATGCCTTAGAAGTAATCCGTGAACTCAAACCGGATATCGCATTGTTGGATGTCAATTTGCCCGGTATGAACGGTCAACAGGTTACCCGCCAGATCCAGGCGGAGAGAATTCCTACAAAGGTTATTTTCTTAACAGCATATGACGACCTGGAGCAAATATTGCATTCGATAAAAGCAGGCGCTTACGCTTACTGTGCGAAGAATGTNNGGATACAATCGGTTACTGATGGTTCCCCTCGAGCTTATAGTGATCCCGGCGAACCATACCATCCATTATCCAAGCGTGAGATGGAAGTATTGATGAAGATTACTCAGGGGAAGAGCAATAAGGAAATTGCTGCCGAATTGGGTATCAGTCATCAAACAGTAAAAAATCATGTTACCTCAATATTGCGTAAGCTAAATGTTGATGATCGGACACAAGCAGCGGTATACGCACTTAAACGTGGGTGGGTCCGGCTTGATGATGAATTCTCAAATCCCTGACCGGCTTAGGAGAATATTATGGCAGTAAGTGAGAATGGGAATCCTTGGGAGACGCTGAAAAAAGATCTGCGCGCTGACCTTGAAAAAACTCAGAATGAGTTACAAGAGATTGAATTGATGCTGAATCAAAGCCTGGTTGAAGTAAATAAACTGGCGCAGAGGAATGTATCGATTACTGGACGTTTAAAACAAATACATGGACATTTTGACACTGCTCCGCGGGATGAGATCCGAAGCACATACGATTCTGCCTTAGATACACAACAGCGCTTATTCGTGATGCGGGAACAGGTGGAAAAATTACAAGTAGACCAGAAACACATTGATCGTCGGATAAACATGTTGAGAAGAATTCTTGAATTGATTGATCTGGAACCTCCACCAGAAACACAATCGCCAAGTGGAATAAAAAGCAGATCATTTGCAACTATTGAGGCTATCATACAAGCTCAAGAATCTGAAAGACAGCGATTATCCAGGCAGATGCATGATGGTCCAGCACAAGCCCTTTCGAATTTTATCTTGCAGACTGAAATTGCTATGAGATTATTCGATATGGATCAGATAAAAGCTCGTGAAGAACTGGAAAATTTAAAAGATTCTGCTACCTCTACTTTTAAGCAAGTGCGAGATTTCATATTTGAACTCAGACCTATGATGTTGGATGATCTTGGGTTGGTGCCAACGCTCAAACGTTATGTTGAAGCACTCAAGGGTCAAATTGGTAAGGAAGTCAATTTAAGTGTTTCTGGAGTGGAGCGCCGGTTTGAGCCATATCTGGAAGTTCTAATATTTCGCACAGTACAAGAATTATTGAGTATGGCCGCTCATCAGAGCCATGCCAGCACGATCAGTGTACAAATCGATATAGGGGATGCCAATATCCGAACGACTATAGATGATAATGGTCAAGGTTATGATACCGATGAAGTGCTTAAAGAAACTATGGGTCTGAAGGTTGTCAAGGATCGTGTCGAAATGATCGGTGGGAATATGGATATCGACAGCCATCCTGGTCAGGGTTCACGTGTTATGTTCCAGATTCCAGTAGGACAAACGAAACAATCTGTATTTACATAATTGCAAGGTAATTGATATTGTTTTTTTATAGATTTTCTCTATAATGTGAGTAGTTCATTAACAAAAAATATTACGAAAGGAGGCACAAACCAATGTTATTTGCTCCGAAGGAAAAAGGACAGGGCATGGTAGAATATGCACTCATTCTTGTTTTGGTTGCGGTTGTTGTTATCGTCGTTCTTGCTCTGCTTGGTCCTGCAATCCGTGATATCTTCCAGACAATTGTCGATGCCCTCTAAGCAATAATTTTTTCATACGATAGGGACCCCGTGAAGACGGGGTCCCTTCATTTTTAACTGGCACTCGTTGATAATCACATTGGATTTTGATTTATACAATTTCACATTTACAATATAACTGTGCATGAAACTTGCAACAGAATAACTAACAAGAAAGATAGGCGTTGATAGTACGTTTATCTTGCTTGACTTTTCAACAAGAATAGGTATCATAACTCTGTTATACCTATATCTAGGAGGCCTGAGCTGGGAGGCTATCATGCGCAGAGGACGAATTTTCTTTTATTTGGCGTTCATCATCATACTTTTAGTCGTAGCTGGTTTTGTGATCTGGCAGCGTTTTTTTAATGCTCCAGGAACCCCGATTGCCGAACAACCTACTCCAGAAGCAACCCCGGTTAATCTGGTGGATGTAATCGTTGTTACACAGCCAATCCCACGAGGGGCTCTCATAGATGAGACAGTACTCGGGGTAGTTCCAATACCACGTGAGGTCTTAATTCAGGGGATGTTTACAGATATGGCTTCAGTTGTTGGTAGGCAGGCAAAATTTGACCTGGATGCGGGAATTCCGCTTACTGCGAGTATGTTGGTGGATAGTGCAGAACAATTATCGTCTACAGGGTCGACAGCAGCACTTTCTATTCCTGCTGGAAGTGTAGCGGTATCTATTCCTATTAGTCGACTGTCTAGTGTTTCTTATGCTCCACGATCGGGGGGAGATCATGTCAGTGTGATCGCATCGATGCTTTTTGCCGATATCGACACCGACTATCAAACCATACTCCCAAACCAGGCAGGGGGCGTACTATCACCGGGGGCGGGAATTGTGATTGGCTCAGGTACGGGAGATGAATCTGGCACACAATTTCAAGCAGATGAAACTGCAAATAACATCACTGCTCGCATTGTCGGTGGTGGTAGTTTTTCAATATTGGGACGAACAGAATTGGATCCAGTGCTGAATGAATTGATCTATGTAATTCCATCCGAATCTCAGCGTCCGCGTTTGGTAAGCCAAACATTATTGAAAGATGTCATTGTCCTACACATTGGTGATTTCAAGTACCCAGCCCAGGAAGAAGCTGAGCGAGAGCAGGAAATAATCGCTGCCCAAGAAGCTCAACAGCAGCAGGAACAGAATCAACAACCCGTTCCAGAAGCCACAGCTGAGCCAGAGGGACCCAATCCTCCTGATCTGATTACGCTGGTTGTATCTCCACAAGATGCTGTTACACTTAATTATATGATGTATGCAGGTGCGGAACTGACCTTAGCGTTACGAGCCGCAGGTGATACATCCTCGGTAGATACAGAGGCGGCGACTTTGCAATATTTATTGGACACATATAACATTCCAATTCCCGCAAAATTACCATATGGAATTGAACCTCGGGTAGATGAATTGGTTTCACCATTGGAAACCCAAACACCACAGCAGGTTCAACAACCTTAAAAAGTAAATAGATTAATAAGTGAACTTGGAGATATTAAATTAATGGCAGAAGCCGAACAGATTCGGGTCATAATCGTTGACGATATCGCGGAGACCCGAGAAAACATCCGCAAACTATTACAATTTGAAAGCGATGTGGAAGTTATCGGTATTGCTCGAACGGGGAGAGAAGCAGTTGAATTAGCCCGAGAAACAACCCCTGATGTCGTTATTATGGACATCAACATGCCGGATATGGATGGCATAACGGCTACTGAGTTGATCCGCAAAGAAGTACCATTTGCACAAATCGTTATTTTATCAGTGCAAGGCGATCCGAACTACATGCGGAGGGCAATGCTTGCAGGTGCGAGAGACTTCCTAACAAAACCACCAATGGTGGATGAACTGATCTCCGCAATCAGACGTGCTGGTACTATGGCACGTGAGGAGAAAGTGAAAGTCTCCAGAAATTACCCAACTCAGNNGGAGGTTTTTCACCGGGAATCGGGACATTGGGGAAGATTATCGTCGTTTATTCACCCAAAGGTGGAGTAGGAAACACTGTTATTGCTACAAACCTGGCAGTATCACTTCATAATGAGGAAACACCAGCGATCCTGGTTGATGGTGATCTGCAATTTGGGGATGTAGCTGTCATGCTGAATGAGCGAGGGAAGAACAGCATTGTAGATCTTGCATCCCGAGCTGATGAATTAGACCCGGATGTCATTGAAGACGTTGTTCTCACCCATTCTGCAACCGGTGTTGATATTTTAGCATCTCCAACTAAACCAGAATATGCTGAGAATGTCACAGGGAATCAGTTCATCAAGATCTTAACGTACTTACGGCAACTTTATTCTTATATTATTGTTGACACATCATCGACTCTTACCGATGTGGTTTTAGGATCGATCGATGTATCTGACCTCATTGTCCTGGTTGTTACTCAGGATATCCCAGCAATCAATAACTCCCGGTTATTTCTAGACCTCATTGACCAATTGGGTATCGATCGGCAAAAAATCCTATTTGTGATGAATCGGCATGATAAACGGATCGGAATTACCCCCGAGGCAGTTGGTGATAACCTGAAACAGGAGATTGTTCAGATCTTACCTTTGGAAGAAAAAGTGGTGATTCCTTCGGTCAATCGGGGGATACCATTTATCTTGAATGTCAAGTCCAGACCCATTGCCAAAGCGATATTAGATTTGTCCGAATCAATTCGCACCAGAATATCACAAATGGAGCGCGCTGAAGCCGAGGAAGAGTTAGTATAATTTAATTAGGTTTATTGGTTATGACATATTAGGAGGTTTGTGTATGTCTTTACTAAAACGTATTGAAGAAGGACAGGGGGCTGAAAATCAAGTTGCCGGACAGTCTCGTCTCATGTCAATGCAGTCACGGCGAGTCGCACCTCCAAATGTTTCAACTCAGCGAGATACTTATTCAGATTTAAAAGGGCGCGTACAAAATAGATTGCTTGCTGAATTAGATCCATCGATTGATGTGTCAGAAGTTGGTGTAGTCCGAAATACAATTCAGGAATTATTTGAACAGATCCTTAATGAAGAAAACATCATCCTGTCACGACAGGAGAAAAGCCGGCTTTTTGAGCAGATCGTTGCAGAAATCCTTGGATTTGGCCCGCTGCAGAAACTCTTGGAAGATGACACGATAACAGAAGTCATGGTGAACGGTGCAAAAAATATTTATATAGAACGAAACGGTAAAATTCACCGAGAAGCCCTATCATTCGAGAGTGATGATCATGTCTTGAGGATCATCGACAGGATTGTTGCACCACTTGGGCGCCGAATTGATGAATCCAGTCCTTATGTGGATGCCCGTCTGCAAGATGGTTCCCGTGTAAATGCGGTTATACCTCCAATTTCACTGGTTGGACCTGTTCTGACAATCCGTAAGTTTTCTAAAAATCCAATTACGATAGAGCAACTCATTCAATTCGGCTCGATCTCCCCAGAAGCTTTACAATTCCTGAAGGCGTGTGTCGAGGCTCGGCTGAACATTGTTATCTCGGGTGGTACGGGTTCTGGGAAAACAACATTGCTGAATATTCTTTCTCAGTTCATCCCTGGTGATGAGCGCATTATAACAATCGAAAATGCAGCAGAACTCCAATTGCGTCAGGAACATGTAGTAACACTAGAATCGAGACCGCCAAATATTGAAGGACGTGGAGAAATTACAATCCGGCAGCTGGTTATCAACTCACTGAGAATGAGACCCGATCGCATTATTGTTGGTGAGATCCGTGATGCTGCGGCTTTGGATATGCTCCAGGCAATGAATACGGGTCACGATGGCTCGATGACAACTGCGCACTCGAACAGTCCACGGGATACATTAGCACGTATTGAAACAATGACCCTTATGGCTGGTATGGAACTGCCAGTGAGGGCAATCCGTGAGCAGATTGCTTCTGCAGTTGATATCATCTGTCACCAGGAAAGATTGAGGGATGGCACCAGAAAGGTAGTCAACATCACTGAAGTGACAGGAATGGAAGGTGACATTATCACAATGACAGACATCTTCCTCTTTGAACAAAGCGGCATTGAGGACGGGAAAGTTATTGGTCGCCTGCGGCCAACTGGATTNNAAGATTGAAACATCAGGTATTCACCTTCCACCATCTATATTTGGTATCGGTGCTAAACGCGGTTATTAATTAAGGAAGGTAGATTATGTCCATACCATTGATATTAATGGTTGGCGGTGCGACAGCGGTACTGCTGCTGATCATCGGTGTCGTCATCTCAATCGCCAGTGAACGCACTCTGGTCGAAGAACGTATTGGCCAGTATCTGGATGACAGTGACGATTCTGATTTTGTAGGTGACCATACTGCTCCAATTACCGATTGGGTCAATGTTCAGGTTGAACGATCAACCTGGGGGGAACGAATGGCTCAAAGATTGGCTCAGGCTGATATCAAGATGAAACCTGGGGAATACTTGGCTGTAATGGTCATCTTAACCATAACTTTAGCAGTCCTGGCATGGGTATTAGGTGGTCAATCAATCGTGAGCGCATTAATCGGTGGTGTGGTTGGATTGATGATTCCTAGGATATATGTAGCTCGGCAAAAAAATGGTCGCATCAATCGGTTCAATGATCAACTCCCAGATATGTTGAACTTAATGGTCAATGGATTGCGAGCTGGATACTCCACAATGCAGGCTATGGAAGCGGTTAGCAAAGAACTCCCACCACCCATCAGTGAAGAATTCCAACGAGTAGTCAAGGAAATGCAGCTCGGGTTATCTATGGATCTCGCATTGAATAATCTTTACCGTCGTGTTCCAAGCGACGACCTGGATTTGATAATCGCCGCGATCAATGTGCAAAGAGAAGTTGGTGGCAACCTGGCGGAGATTCTGGATACAATTTCATACACCATCCGTGAACGTGTTCGAATTAAAGGTGAAATCCGTGTTTTAACTTCTCAGGTTATGTATTCTGGGCGATTCCTGGCATTATTGCCTGTAATTCTATTGGCAGTTTTGTGGTTCATGAACAGGGATTACATCATGTTTGTGTTTGAACCAACCAATCGGATATGCGGTATAGCTATCATTTTAGCTGCCGCGATTCTTGTACTAAGTGGTTATTTTGCCATGAATAAGATTGCACAGATTGAGGTGTAATTTTTGGAGTAATATAATATGGATCCAATATATTTTTACATCATAATCGGGATTATTTTACTGGTTGCTGTTGGCGCAGTAGTGCTTGTAATTATCGGATTGCGGGACGCTAAGCGTTCATCTGATCCTCTTCAGGAACGTTTGGAAGAATTTGCAAGCCGTGGTGAAACGGTTACGTTGGAAGAAATCGAGCTCTCGCAACCGTTTTCTGAGAGAGTAGTTTTACCAGTAGCGCGTCGATTTGGGGATATCGCGATGCGTTTCACGCCTCAGAATGCGATCGTCAA
>JABAOG010018725.1_pt3 | contig 17467 bp, 12 predicted proteins | sample 7062131 | NCBI WGS metagenome assembly JABAOG01 (sample SAMN14538629, study PRJNA623070) | marine sediment metagenome | biome: marine biome [ENVO:00000428]; feature: marine pelagic biome [ENVO:01000023]; material: deep marine sediment [ENVO:00002113] | place: India: Arabian Sea | collected...
ATGAGTACACCTTGACTGGCATAGACCTACAGTTATAATCCAACTCCTATGCTAGATAAAATTGCCAAAGTCGTAGAACACTACGAAGAATTAGAAAAAAGAATGGCCGATCCGGAGATTTTGGCCGACTACCAGAAGGTGGCTGAACTGGCCCAGGAACGGTCAGAAATGGAGCCGTTGGTCGAAAGCTACCGCCGCCACCAGGCCGTTTCCGAAGAGTTGCAACAGACTGAAGAGCTGCTGGAAATGGCCGAAGATCCCGAAATGATCACCATGGCCGAGGAAGAGATTGAGAAATTATCGGCCGAAATCGAAACCCTCGAAAGCCGGATGCGCACCCTGCTCATTCCCAAAGACCCGCGAGACGACAGGAACGTCTTCATCGAAATCCGGGCCGGGGCCGGGGGCGATGAAGCCGGTATTTTTGCGGCCGATCTGCTCCGCATGTACGCCCGCTATGCCGAAGCCCGCCGCTGGAAAACAGAAATCGTTGACGAAAACAACACCGGCGTTGGCGGCTACAAGGAAGTGATCATGTCGGTCAAAGGCAAAGGCGCCTATTCCCGCTTAAAATTCGAGAGCGGCGTTCATCGCGTCCAGCGGGTACCGGTCACCGAGTCGCAAGGCCGCATCCATACCAGTACCGCCACCGTGGCGGTGATGCCGGAAGTGGATGATGTCGAAATAACCCTGGACGAAAGAGACCTGGAAATAACCGCCACCTTTGCCGGCGGCCCCGGCGGCCAGCATATGCAGAAAAACGCCACCGCCGCCCGCGTCGTCCACAAACCGACCGGCATGATGGTCAAAGTCCAGACCGAACGGAGCCTGACCCAAAACAAGCGCGTTGCCCTCGGTATCATCCAGGCCCGCCTGCAAGAAATGGAAGAAGAAAAGCAGCATTCCGAATTGGCAGCCGACCGCAAAGCCCAGGTTGGCACCGGTGACCGCAGCGAAAAGATTCGCACCTATAACTACCCCCAAAGCCGGGTAACCGACCATCGGATCGGTTTCACCAGCTACAACCTCCCCGTTGTCATGGACGGCGACCTTGATCCCTTCATAGACGCTCTTACCGTCGCCGACGAAGCCGCCAAACTTGCCGCCGCCGGCGAGGGCGAGTAAACAGAACGCCTAGAAACCGTAAAAGCAGGCATCAAATAAGCAAATAGTCATCAAAACGTCGATTACGATAAGCACAAGGAGTATAGAATGGCAGATGTAGCGTTTCAGCCGCGAGGCCGATATTTTGAAGAATTTTCTATCGGCGACAAAGTAGCTACCTCCGGCCGGACAATCACTGAGTCAGATATTGTCAGGTTTGCCGGGTTGACCGGGGATTTCAATGAAATACACATCAACGCTGCCTATGCCGCCGAGGAAATGTTCGGCGAGCGCATCGCACACGGCCTGTTGGTACTATCCATTGCCGTCGGTCTGGCAGTTCAAACCGGCTTTGTCGAACGAACAGTTTTAGCCTTTCGGGAACTAGATTGGAAGTTTAGTCGTCCTGTTATGATAGGTGATACCGTTCGAGTGGAACTCGAAGTCACCGAAACAAAAGAAATGAAACGATTAGGCGGTGGTTCGGTTATATTGAAAGCCTCCGTCTTAAACCAAAGAGATGAAGTTGTTAATCGCGGCAATTGGAATTTCCTGGTAATGAGCAAACCATAAGACAAGTGCCAGGCACTTCAAAGATTTAGATAAACATTGGTTTGTGCAAAGTGCCTGGCACTTTTGCCCTGATGAGAAAAAATGGCTGATGAACGAGACGACCGGGCTGAAGGCGCTTCGGAAGACGAATTAGAAGAATCAACCCCGGATTATCCGGGCCGGTCAAAAAAAGAAAGTGAAGAAGCGGGGACTGTCTCGCTGCTGGACCTGATCCGCGAAATTGGGGATCAGTCCGGGGTTCAACCCGGCCCGGAAGAGCCGCCGGTTCCCGGACCGCTGCTGGGGTCAGATGAAGAAGATACCCCCACCGGCGGGCCGGTACCATCCCGGCTGCCAGGTCCCAAGCTGCCTCCGATTCCGCTCCAGGCTCAGGATTTGGACCCGGCCGACCAGCCGCCGGTACAGGATGAAGGCGCGACCAAGGTCCAGCCCCGCAGCGCCTTTCCCGGCCGTACGCAAATTGACCACCAGCCAACAGACGATGATAAGCCTGAACCACCATCCGAAGAACCAACACGGCCGCTCGAAAGAACCCGCAGACGGCCGCAGCAGCCACCGGCCGACCAACCCACCCACCAACGGCCGACCCAATGGCAGCCGACACCGCGATCATCGACGCCCCGGCAGCAGGATCAGCGCCCCCAAGATCGGCCGTCGCCCGCCCAACAACCGGCCCAATGGCAGCCGACGCCGCGCCAACCGCGACCAGCACCCGGCCAGCAAAGGCCCCCGCAGCAACAACCAGAACCGGTTCGGGTCATCTTGCCGGAACGCCCCGGCGGCTCCCAGCTTCCCAAGCCCCAGACCAGAAGACAAATAAAATGGGGTAGCTGCCTGGCCCGCGCCTTTACTATCAGCCTCATTCTGGCAATTGTCGGCGTTGTCCTAACCCTGGCCGGGGCCAGCATCGTTTATATCGCCATTGCCGGCCAGCTGCCGCCACCCAGCGAACTGCGAAACCGGGCCAGCACCTTCGAGACCGCCCAAATTTTGAACCGCGATGGGGAACTGCTCTACTCTTTAGCCGATCCCAACGCCGGTAACCGCACCTATGTCCCGTTAAGCCAGATATCCCAGGACTTGATCGACGCTACCGTCGCCACTGAAGACGCCCGTTTTTACACCAATCCCGGCTTCGACCCCATTGCCATTGCTCGGGCCGTTATCCAGGCTGCCCAGGAAGGCGAGGTTGTCTCCGGGGCCAGCACCATTACCCAACAGGTAGCCCGGGCTTTGCTGCTGGATGAGGACGAACGGACAGAAGTGACCTTCTCCCGTAAACTCAAGGAGATCGTCCTGGCGGCCGAAATCAACCGCACCTATTCCAAAGAAGAAATTCTCGAAATTTATCTCAACGAGATCAACTACGGCAACCTTGCGTACGGCATTGAAGCGGCGGCCCAGACCTATTTTGACAAAACAGCCAATGATTTGACGTTAGCAGAGGCTTCACTCTTAGCCGGTCTACCGCAAGCGCCGGCCCTCTGGGACCCTTACACTGCCCCCGAAAGGGCGCTCGGCCGTCAATCGGAAGTGCTGGGCTTGATGGTTCAAAGCGGCTACATCACGGCCGTCCAGGCCCAGGAAACGCTCGACCAATCCGCCATCGTCGTCTACGCTCTAGAACCACCGACCGTTACTATTCGCCATCCCCATTTTATTTTCACCGTCTTGCAGCAGTTGGAAGCCGAGATCGGGGCCCAGGCCATTTATCGGGGCGGTTTGCGGATCTTCACCACGCTTGATGAAACGGCCCAGCAGATGGCCGAAGAATCAATCGCCAATGCCCGGACCAATATCAACGCCGCCGGGGCCAATAATGCCGCCATGGTCGTTGTCCAGCCCCAGACCGGCGAAGTCCTGGCCCTGGTCGGCAGCGTCGATTTCAACGATGAGGCCATCAGCGGCCAGGTCAATATGGCCCTCGTTCCCCGCCAGCCCGGTTCAAGCATTAAGCCCCTGGTTTACCTCTCCGCTATGGAGCAAGGCTGGACGCCATCCACCCTAATATGGGATGTTCAGACCCAGTTCCCTGACGGCGTCAATCCACCCTATGTGCCCAAGAACTTTGATGACGAATTTCATGGCCCGCTGCGCCTACGGCCGGCCCTGGGCAACTCCTACAATGTCCCCGCTGTTAAAACCCTCGAATTTGTCGGCGTTTGTAACTTTATCACCAATGTCCAGAAGGTCGGTCTGACCTCGCTGCAGGACTCCGGCTGCGCCGAAACCGGCCAGCCCCGCGACCTGGGCCTCTCCCTGGCCCTGGGCGGCGGCGAAGTGTCAGCCCTGGAGATGGCCGGGGCTTTTGCCGCCCTGTCAAACCAGGGCCAGTATATGCGGCCGTTTACCATCAGCCGCATCGAAAACCGCGGCGGCGACATCATGTTCGAATACCAGCCCCCCGAAGCTAACGCCAGCCAGGTCATCAACCCTGAACATGCTTATCTCCTCAGCCATATTCTGGCCGACAACAACGCCCGCCAGCCGGAATTTGGCCTTAACAACAGCCTGGTTATCAACGGCCACCGGGTCGCGGCCAAGACCGGTACCTCCGGTACCGACGAAACAGACGTCCGTGATGGTTGGACCATTGGCTATACCCCCGAAGTGGTCGCGGCTGTTTGGGTCGGTAATACCAACAATGAACCCGTTGGCCGGGGCCAGTCGGGCACCCGGATGGCTTCCCCTATCTGGAACAGCTTTATGAATCGTTACCTATCCGGCCGTACCCCGGTTGATTTTGTGCGGCCCCCGGGCATCATTGAAGTCGAAATTTGCGCCGATTCCGGGGCAAGACCAGGGCCGGGCTGCACCAATCGCACTGTGGAAGTCTTTGCCAATGACCAGCTGCCGCCCGACAGTGGTCGTGATTTTATCCGGCCATTATTTGTCGATCTCTGGACCAATACGATTGCCAATGAATCCTGCACTGAATCTGTGTATGAGGCCAACTTCTTCAACCTGGTTGTCTATGGTAATGATGATATTATCAGCCGCGAACGGCAAAATGCTCGCCAATGGCTGGAGCAAACCAATGCCGGGCGGGCCTGGGCTCAGGCGCGCAATATCAGCATCCCGCTCGAACTACCTCCCAGTGGCGAATGTGATGATACGGCCCGGCCCCAGGTCAGCATCAGCAGTCCACCCGAAAACGCGGCCGTCTCCGGTGAAATTGAGATACGCGGCACGGCCAACGGGCCGAACTTCGCCGGCTACGAAGTCCAATTTGGCCTGACCCACGATCCCGGCGCCTTTGGCCAAATTCAAGGCCGCAACCTTCAGGAAGTTACGGATGGACTGTTAGCTCGATGGGACACAACCACGCTTGCTGTTGGCGGGCCGGTTACCATCCGAGTCGTTATTTTCGGGCCTGATAACCCTTATACGGCCGAATCCGACCCTGTCGCCCTCTTCACCACCGTTCCCATCGAAGTGGTGGCCCCCACAGCGACGGCCACCCCAACCCCAACCAACACGGCCACGCCGACCAATACGCCGACGCCATCCGGTACGCCTACTATTACCGACACCCCGCCCCCAAGCGAAACGCCGACGGCTACCTCCACTCAAATCATCATCATCCCGGCTACCTCCACCCCCACCGAAACCCCCGGCCCACCGGCGACCGAAACGCCAACCCCCTCACCATCCCCAACCGAAACCCTACCCCCTTGATTTTACCTTGGCGTCTTTGCGCCTTGGCGTGAGTTATTATGCGGATAGCAATGGTCGGCCCCTTCGGCTTTCATCCCAATAAAACCATGCGTAGCCGGGCCTTCCAGCTTGCTCGCCAACTGGCGCGGCGTGGCCACAAGGTCAAAATCTTGATGCCTCCCTGGCAAACGCCGGACGAAGCTGACCAGGATTGGCAGGAGGATGGGGTCGAAATTCGCTATACAGCCTTAAAAGGCGGCATCCTAGGCACGGCCGTCTCCCTCATACGCGAGACCCTGGCCTGGCAGCCCGATATCGTCCACACCTTCAAACCCAAAGCCTACAGTGGCCTGACCGCCTGGTGGCTCTGGCAGTTTAAGCGCCGCCAGATCCGGCTGGTTACCGACACCGATGACTGGGAAGGCTGGGGCGGTTGGAACAACCTCGCTCCCTACTCGCCCCTCCAAAAACAGTTCTTTGCCTGGCAGGAACGCTGGGGGCTGACCCACTGCCAGGCCCTGACCGTCGCCAGCCGCGAATTGGAAAAAATGGCCCTTGCTACGGGTACACCAGCAGAGCGTATCCATTACCTCCCCAACGGTCCCGGCATCGACGACAGCACAGAAGATGCGGCCGTCCGCCGCGCCGAACTGGGCCTGACTGATCACCCGACCCTCCTGCTTTACACCCGCCTGTTCGAATTCGACACTGCTCGCCTGTTAGCCATATTGGAACGGGTGNNCCAGGACGATTCGGCCCGCTTTCAGGCACAACTCCTGGCGGCTGGTCTGGCAGACCACATCATCGAAGTTGGCTGGCTGGAAGAATCAGCTCTCCCCAACACACTGGCTGCCGCCGACGTGGGTCTCTACCTTATGGATGACACCCTGCTGAACCGCACCAAATGTCCCGTCAAGCTGGCCGACATGGCCTACATTGGCTTGCCGGTGGTCGGCGAAGCCGTGGGCCAGGTAACGGAATACGTCAAGCATAATCAGACCGGCCTGCTCTATCCTGTAGGCGATATTGAGGGAATGAGTTCGGCCGTCATCCACCTCCTGGAAAATAAAGCCCGACAGCAACATTTTTCGGTTGCCGCCCGGATCCATATCCGACAGTCCTTCACCTGGGACATCCAGGCAGCCCAGCTAGAAAGCATCTACCAAAAAACAGTTTTCTAAAGAGACTTCATAAGGTCGGAAATCATATGGGACAAGCATTTGTTTTTTCGCTTATTGGCCTGGTAGCCATTCTGACTACATCATGCAATAGAGCTACCTCGCCAGCAGATAATTCAGTCACGACGCCAAGTGTCACTTCACCTGTTACCGTGACGGCCGATTCTTCTCCTGTTGCAACTGCTGTTTCGGCCGTCGCTACTGCTTATCCAGGTCTAAACGCTGCTGCAACTTCCGTTTCGGCCGTAAACGCCGCTTATCCAGGGCCAACAGATTCCTCCCAACCGACGGCAACGAACCCGCCGCTTGACAGGTCTACTCTTTATCCGATTCCTACACCTGTACCACTAAACATTATTTCACAAGTGAAGCTGAGCTGTGCACCGCAAGAAACTTTTGCCGAATGCTACGATGAAACGCTCAGGATTGAGTTTGAGTATCCAATGGAGTGGGGTGAAATCACAGCAACCTTGCGAACAGGTGGTGATGACGGCTATGCTTACGATTACGCATTCAGCGCCGTATCGCCGGAACAGGCGCTTCTCCTCATGGCCGGCGGCCGCAGCGAGGATTTCGCAGAGGGGCGGGGTGGAATACGGACGGATTTCAGGGGCTATGGTGACGATCTGTCTGAAGGTGGCTGTATTTCCAGAAGTAAGGATTATCCCATTTGTGAAGAGATACAGACCAACGTTATTTTGTTCATGAGCTTTCCAGAAGCAAAANNATCAACGGCTTTCGTTTTATCTCCCCGTTTCTTTCGCAGCTTCTAACAGAAGAACTGAACACTGCTATAGGTGAAATTCTCGGCTATACGCCTGAAACAGGGGCAACGAAGTGTGATAATCTCAGTCAAATGGAGTTTGACGGCCGGGTTGCGGAACTTATTGAGGGCGTTAAGGCTGGAACAGTTGATGATGGTACACAGGAGAATATTGATTCAATCTGGCATATTGCTGAATCTATTCTGTTCCTCCGTTAAAATTTGGGCGGTAGTTTGGGGTTGTAGGGCTTTTCAAGATGGCGGTGTAAGGTTGCGAGTTGAAAGATTAAAGTTACTATCTGTCCTCTTTCCGTTCCTCCGCTTGTCGGCGCTTCTTTTCGAGGAGGCGGGAGGCCAGAGCGGAGCCGCCGGTGGGGGGGCTTTTTTGGGCCGGGCGAGATGAGGTTGCAGGTTCTTGGCGAATGGGTGCGGCAGCCTGCTGTTCAACGGCATCCTGGCGTTGGATGGATTGGGGTTCAAGGGCCGTTTGGTCGTCGGGGCTGCCGGTGTTGGCCCGTTTTTTGGCCTGGAAGAGTCGGCCGATCTGCTGGCTGCGTTCGGCGGGGAGGGCGACTTCGGGTTGGAAACGGCCGAATGTCGCCGCCCAGGCCCGTTCCATATCCCGTCGGGTGATGACCAGGCGGCGGACGGTGATGTCCAAGGGCAGCAGCAAGACGGCCAGAAGGGTCAGCCAGGGCCAGATGGGCCGGGTGGCGCGGTCGCTGGGCAGATCGTGGGCGATGATGGCGGCCGTTTGTTCTTCGGCGGGCAGCTGGCTTAAATCACGGCCGTTCGTCAATTCCGCAATCGAAGTCAGCAAATGGGCGTCAGCTTCTATTTGCTGGTATTCAGGCGAGTAGCCCAGCACCCAGCCGCTGGTCTGGCCGATAACGGTATCGTCGTTTTCATCAGGGGCGGTCCCGGCGACGCGGATGAAGTAGGCGCCGTCCTCTTCGGGGGTGAAGGGAGCTTCATAACGGCCGGGAGCGACTTGTTGCAAGGTCAGATTAACGGTCTCACCCTGGGGGGAGATGACATTGGCTTCCATCTCCAGGTTGTTGAGGTAGCCGCCGTTGCTGGCCCGGGCGTCTACCGTCAGGGTGGCATTTTCACCGGTGAAGGAGACGGCCGTTTCCACATTACTGTCCCGGTTTTGAGAGACCGTCCAGCGGACGACGCTTGACCAGTAGGTGGGAAAACCGGACCAACTGACCCAATCACTGCCCCAACGACCGGTGGCGTCTGAGGTCCAGGCCACCGCCCGCCCCAGACCATATTCCCAGGCGGCCAGCAGCGGGTCGCCCAGATGGGTTTCCAGGATGACCTGGGCAGTGGCTTTAGGGCTGGTACCGACATAGCCCTGGAGGGGCGGCACGCTGGTCAATCCGGCGGCTTCCATAGCCCGGAAGATAGCATGGCCGCGGGCGAAGCCGGTGCTGCCCAGAGAGGGGAAGAATTGTTCTTCAACCAGGTAGGAGCGCTGGATATTGGTCGTTTCCTGGGTAAAGATTTGGGGCAGGTTAGCCGCCTGATCGGTGAGATGGAAACGGCCGTTGCCCAGTTCGGCCATATCCTGCAGCCAGGGAACGTCCTGCCCCTGGCCGATGCTGACAACGGAAATGGTGACATCCTGGGCGACCAACCCTTCAATAAGTTCGGGAACGCCCTCTTTCTGCTCAGAGTCGGCGCCGTCGGCCAGGAGGATGATGTGTTTGACCTGGTTGCTGCTCTGGGCCAGGGCTTCGGCAGCCGCTTCCAGGCCGGTGCGGACGTAAATGCCGCCCCCTCCGGCCCCAATCTGGCGAATCTGATCGATGATAACGTCGCGGTCGGCGGCCGAGGCCGGGCCGATGGGGTTGTCAGGGGAAGTGTCCACCGGAATGACAGAAATTTCGTCGAAGTCGTTAAGCAGTTCAACGACCCGGACAGCGCCTTCTCCGGCCAGTTGAATTTTGGTGACGCCGCCTTCCGGGGCGCTCATGCTGCCGGAACGGTCAATGACGATGACGATGCTGACCGAGGGAAAGCGTTCCTGGTCTTTGATCTGCATGTCAACGGGCAGGGTCTCTTCAAGGGGGGTGCGGTAGTAGCCGCCCATACCGTAGCTTTGAGGGCCGCCAACGGCGACGAGGCCGCCGCCCAAATCGCGGACGTAGCTTTGCAGCACTTCCATTTTGCGGGGGGAAAGATTTTTGGCGTTGACATTGACCAGGACGACGGTGGCGTAGTTGCTTAACCCGGCGATGGAAGCAGGAAAATTAGTGGGGGTGACGCGATCGACCTCAAGGCCGGTGGCTTCCAGGGCCAAATGCAGCTGGGGCGATTCGTCGGGCAGGGGGTTGCCGTTGTCGTCGAGTTCGCCGTCACTGGCGACAAGCAAAACGCGGGGCGGGCCGACGATTTCGGTGAAGGCGGCCAACTGGTTGTTCTGGTAGAAAGTGTCTTCCAGAGGAGAAAGCTGGACGACGTAGCGGGCGAATTCCTGGGTGGAGGCGCGGAGGGTGATGGAGAAGTTGTTGACGCCCTGGCGCAATTGGATGGCATCTTCAAATACGACGGTGCCGCCGGCCAGGACCCGAATACCGGCTGCCATATCGGCCGTACTTTCGGCCGTAATATCAATATTGAACGCTTCCCCTTCGCTAACACGGGTGGGGGCGTCAACGTTGGTTAGCAGGGCCTCGACGGCTCCTTCAGGCGGGGTGAGGGGCATGACGTCGATGGGAACGCCGGAAACGGCCGCAAGTTGGGCGGCTTCGGTGGCGTTGCCAAGGGTGGCGATGCCGTCGCTGACCAGAACAATGCGGCGGGCGCTGCCGGCCGGAAAGAGGGCCATACCCAGCCGGATGGCTTCGGCGATGTCGGTGTGGAGGGTCTGGGGAACGGAGGTGACGGGGGCCAGTTCGGCCAGGCCGGACATCGGCCGTTCGACGAGGGCGTTGGAGCCAAAGACGATGACGGCCGCCTGGTCGTTGGGGCCTAACTGTTCAATGGCGGTACGAACGAGGGCTTCGGCCTGTTCGGCCTGTTCGGGTCGAATGGAGTCGGAGCCATCGACCAGGAAGACGACGGCCAGGTCATCGGCGGCGCGGACAAGCTGGCTGCCGGCCAGGCTTAAAATCAACAGGGCGATGATGAGGAGGCGCAGGGCGAGGCTGATCCAATCTCTTCGGCGGCTGGTCCTGGTTCGAGGACGGCCGAGCCAGACGAAGTAGGGGATGAAGATGATGAGGATAAGGGCCAATGGGGCAGTGAAGTTCATGAGCAATAAGTAAAACGTAAAACGTAAGGGTAGGGATTGTTACGTATTCCGCATTACGCATGACGTTCTAAATAAACATTTCCTTAAGGAAGTATCCACGAATCGTGAGTTGTAACAATAGAGATCATTACGTTTTACGCATTACGCTCTATACATAGAAATGTCTGGTTCGTATCATACCATACAGGGGTGAGGAGGGCAGTTTGGGTCTAATCTACTTCTAAAGCGGTGGGGAGGTAGATGGAGAAGGTGCTTCCGGTGCCGTGTTTGCTGTTGACGGCAACCCGGCCGCCGTGAGCCTGGACGATGAAGCGGGTCATCACGAGACCCATGCCGATTTGACGGCCGTTGTCGACAGCTTTGAGGTCGGGTTTGGGCATGCCGTCCCAAACGGTGTCAAGTCGTTCTTCGGGGATACCGACACCGTTGTCAATGACATCTACAGCGACTTCGAGACCATCGCTGCTGCATTCAATCTGGACCTGGCCGCCAATTTTGTTGAATTTGATGGCATTGTGGAGCAGGTGTTGGACGGCCTCGACCAGTTTGTCACGGTCGCCATAGACCGGTTGTAATATGCCGATGAATACCGGTTCGACGTCAACCCGGCGGGCTTTGGCCATGGAGGATAAATTTTGTTTGGCCTGGTTGATGATTTCATCCATGTGGATGAGTTCGTAGGAAAAGTCGTTGTGCTTTTCGACGCGGGAGACGGCCTGGATGAGGCTGTTGATGAGGCCTTTGATTTCGGCCGTGTTTTCGGCCAACGCAGCTAACTTTTGCTGTTCCTCATCATAAGAAGCAGTGTTGGCCAGGGCGCGTAATTCCGCTTCTATATTGGACAGGGGATTTCGCAATTCAGGAGAGACAAAGTGCAGGAATTTGTTGTTGAGGCTGACGAGTTCCCACAAATAATGTTTATCGCGGCTGAGGGCTTGCTTTTCCTCAAAGACGTGGCGGTTAAGCTGGTGAAGGTTGTCGACCTGGCGGGCCTGGGCCAGGAGGGGGCTGAGCTGTCCGGCAATGCTCTGAAGTATTTCGAAGTCTTGACGATTGTAGGGCTGGTTGAAGACTTTGTGGCCGACGGCCAGAGAGGCCGGTCAGGTGACGGCCGTTTTTCAGGGGCACAAAAGCCATCCTTTGCCAGCGGTGGATAAGTTGTCTTTCCTGCTCCTTTAAGGTCTCGAAATTGCTGTGAGTATCGATGTCGTGCTGGGTGAGGGGCCTGGCGTCCTGGCGCAGGTGGTTGATGAAGGGGCTGTTAGCCTCAAAGGTGACGGGCAGGACAATAGCTTCTTTCTGGTTGGCTAACGGCCGAAGTATAACGCTGCCCATTGGTCCCATATCAGCTAACATGATCCAGGCGTCTTCAACCTCAAGATGTTCGTGGACGAGGTCGAGGATGTACCGGCCGACGATAACCGGTTCCAGGAGGCCGTTTACGATTTCGCCATCTGCCAGGAGCTTTGGAACCGGGCGGGACGTCCCGGACAGGAAGAGGCGGGCGCTGAAAAAATTGACGACCGTATAGACAACGGTGATGAGGGCGGCCAGGACGGCGACCGGAAAGATGATTGAACCGGAGAATTGGGAGTTGGGCGCTTGGGAAAGATAATAAGAGACGGCGAACCAGATAATGCCAAAGACGATAACGGAGCCTAGAACCTGGCTTAGAATGCGGCGGGTGGCCAGCTGGAAATCGGGTAATTGGCTGCGAACCAGGCTCATAGCCCCTATGACGGCTGCGAAAACGGTCGTTAAAGCCCCGAATTGGGTGAAGACGAGTTCCCGCAATAACCCCATGCCGCCGCCGATTGCGAAGATAGTCAGAGCGGCCAGCCAATAATTTAACTGGTTGCGATAAAGGGGGCCGGAGGTGTCCCGGATTTCTCGTTGGGTCAGCAGCCAGCTGAGAGCGGTTGGTAAGAGCCAACTTGTTGCCCAGACAGCGGGCCATAATTGGGAGAGTCGGACGGTGGTGCCGCCAATGGGGATGCCGGAAATGCTATCAGGCCAATAGGGCCAACCAGGATGTAGGGCGACGGCGACCAGCCATAGGACAAACAATAGTCTGGAGGCTAAGGTTACGGAGCGGCTGTCAAGTCTTAAATGGGTGCTGGTTGTCAGGAGCAAGGCGAGGGCAAGGAGGCTGAGGGCTGAATAGCCGATGGAACGCCAGGTGAAGGCCAGGTTTTCGGAGAGGGCGACGCCGCCGTAGAAGCTGAGAGCGCTGCTGGCCCAGACTGCGGCCGTTATCAGGGTGGCGGTCCATAACAGAAAGACTTGGGAGCGGGTCTGGCGCAGGCGTAGGGAATAGATTATCAGCAGGAGAAAACTGACCGGTAGGAAGGAGACAAGGATGAATTGCTGAAGCAGACTCATGATTGGGTCATTTTACCAAAATTTATCCCAAATATATCCCAAATTTTGATTTGGGATAAGTTTGGGAAATGGGGTTGCCACCGAATTCATTTGGTGGTTGAGATAATAAACCTGCTGAAACAGGTTGACATAATACTGCCCACTCACTTCAAAATATAGTATGTTCCTTTTTTGGAACCGATTTTCAATAATAGGCCACGTTCGACCAGGTCTACGAGATCGAGGCGAAGCGTTTCGGCCGAGACATTATCACACAGCCTCTGATATTCGCGGTTGGTGATGCTGCCGTTTTCGCGGACGAAGTTCAGGGCGATAGCCTGCCGTTCGTTCATGTTGCGGGTCCACTTGGGTACGGCGGCTCGCTCGCGCACGTTGGACAGGGTGACGGTGAAGGAGTAGGGCGTGGCGCTAAATTTGGGCGGTGGATGGCCGCCTTGCACCATTTCTTCAATCATGCGGTCGATGCCGAGGCCTAATTCTTCGATGTAGCCCCATTGGAAGAGGCCGTTGACCAGGCGTGGGTTGCGCGAGAAATGTTCTTCTACGATGTTATCGACTGTGACGTAGCCGGGCAATGCACCAGGACTAATTACCTCCATCCGGTCGCTGTACATGCGGACTTCGATTTTTCGGCCACTGAGGCGATAGTCGCGATGGCAAACGGCATTGACCAGGGCTTCGCGGACGGCGAAGGGGGGGTATTCAGTTAATTCTTCTCTTTCCAGGTTATTGACGACGGCGCCGACGCGCATCTCTTCCCAGACGATGTTCCAGGTGCGTTCGATGACGCGGGCCAGGGGGCCGTTGATTTCAGCGCGACGGCCGTAGCCCGCCCCGCCTGACTCGCCGCGGGGTTCGGTGCTGGGGAACTTAACGAAGACGACCCCGCTCTGGGGCATGAAGGCCTGGGGATTAAGGCCAAATAAGAGGATTCCGGCCACAGTCGGCCGTCCTTCGGTGTCAACCGCGCCAATTTCGAAGAGAAGTTCGGCCATCGGGCTGACTTTGGAGACGCCGCGTTGTTCCCGGCGGGCCAGGTATTCGTCGAGGATATCCTGGTCGAAGTCGTCCTGGGTAGCCCCGGCGACGTGGTCAGCCTCAAAGTCGGCCGCAACTTTGCTGTTGGCCAGGCGGCTAATTTCGTTACCGCTCAGGAGACGGTTTTCGCTCCCGCTGCGGATAAGGACTCGACCGTCTTCCAGGCTGTGGAGTTCGGGACTGCGGCTGACCTGGATGCCGACCAGCAAGCCTTGAGGCGTTTCCACGGGCTGCCAGCGGCTGATGACAGGGGGCTTGCACATTTCGGCGGCAACTTTCAAAGCGCCTTCAGCTTCGTCGTCCCAGATTGGTTCGGAGGGTCGGCCGTTTTCTTCCAAACCCAATACGATCAAACCGCCGTCGCCATTGGCAAAGGCGACAAGGCATTCGGCCATGAACTCCGGATCGGCTTCAGGCAAGAAGGCTAATCGAGGGCCGGGTCGTTTGTTTTTTAAGGGCAACTGCACTGCCATACCTCCATACGAAGGGAAGTATAACAGATTATGGCGAAATTATAATGTCTCACGCAAAGGGTTGCATGGGATGCGGTGATAAGACGCAAAGGGGATGAGGTTACCAACCTTGGGCGGCGCGTTTGGCTTCCATTTCGATGGTGTCGTTGTACCATTGGTCGCCGTAGAAGGAAATGGGGGTGTAGTTGTACCAGGACTGAACGGTTTGAAATGCCTGGCGGGTCCAGATCGGGATGATGGGGTGTTCGCCGTTGGGACCGAAGAAGGCATCTTTTATTTGGGTGTATAATTCGATGCGGCGGGTTGGGTCAATCTCTTGCTCAGCTTCGACGAGCAGGTCATCTATTTCGTTGCAGGCGCGGTTTGTGAGAGCAGTGCCGTTCTCACAGACCAGGGTATCGCCAACCCAATTTGCGTCATAAGGATAATTTGGCCCCCAACCAAAGGTAAACATATGGGGAGCTAATTCGTCGGCAATATTGGGGTCGGTTTTGGTTACAAGTGCCTGGTGAGTTAAGTATCTAAAAGAGATTTGGTCGGCGTCGCAACCCAAATGTTCGCTCCATTGGGCTTCAGCGAATTTAGCCCAATCTCGACCAAGATTAATGTCAATGGTCATCAAAGTGATCGTGGGAAAATTTTCACAGTTAGGGTAGCCAGCGGCGGCTAATTCAGCACGTGCATATTCCGGATCGAAGCCGACACCGATTTCATCAATTGAAGAAGTGCTAAAAACACCTGGTGGTGACTGAAGGTTTGAGGGCAAGTTGCGATCTTGTAGTAGTTCGCTCACAAATTTTGTACGGTCAAAGGCGGCGCTTAAAGCGCGACGGACATGAACATTATCAAATGGGGGTTTGGTCATTCGAAAAGAGATGTAGTAGACGGAAATAGATGGAATCTGGAAGGTTTGATCGGGGAATTCGGCCAGATGTGATTCGAGTTCTTCAAAGGGAATCGTGGCGAGATCGAAATGATTGTCTAGCCAAGAGTCGTATCCGGTGTCATTGTCCGGTACTACGTGGGTCATATGTAGTACGATGTTGCCCGATCCGCCCATGTCCATGGGCATTATTGGATTGCGAATCAATTCGGTATAGACGTTGTGAATCCACGCATTGAGGACGTAACGGCCGTTAGTAACAATTTTTAAGTGCTCAGTCCAGGTTTCGCCATGTTCCTCGATAGTCCAGGAGGGGGTGGCAGACATTATGGCCATCGGGGTCATGGAGAGGAAGTGGCTGGCGGGGGCGTTTAACTCGATAGTCAAGGTAGCTTCGTCAATGGCGTTGACGCCAATGGCGTTGATCAATTCTTGGGAAATATTATCTGGATTTTCAGCATCTAGAACTGCTTCACAGCCTACGATTAGGGGGGCGATGCTGCTGCTGTAATAGGAATTGGTGTGGGGGTGGCAGGCGCGGCGAATGCCGTAAGCGAAGTCGTGGGCGGTGACGAAGCGAGGATAACCTTGTTCGTCAATTTCCTGGGTGGTTTCTTCAGTAACGGGGCTGTGATAGGCCCAGGGGATGTCGGTCCGGAGGTGGAAGGTGTACAGTCGGCCGTCTTCACTGATTTCCCAACTTTCGGCCGCTTCGGGGACGATTTCATTGGTTAGAGGGTCGTAGTTTGTGAGTTGGACGAAGAGGTTTTCGATATAGTCAATGCTGAGGGGGTCTTCGGCGAGTTGGGGGTCGAGGGTTTGGAGTTGGGCTTTGTAAAGCGAGTAACCATTAAAGGTGACCCTTGGATCAGGTTCTTCCACACAGCTACAGATTTCTGTGATCGGTATCGGGGTAGGTGAGGGGGTCGGCTGTTCTTCTGGTTCTTCAGGGGCTGGTGTGACGAAGGGGGTTGGTGTATTTTCAGCAATTCTGGTGACTACTACCGGATCGGATGAGTCTGTACAAGCAGCGAAGAGGACGGCCGTGATGGCTAAAACAGCTCTGGGTAACTTTTTTCTGATTAACATTTTAGCTCCTCTATTAAAGTGAATGGCGTTTTTCGTAGTTGAGTAGTTTTTCAGTTAAATTTCGAAGGCTTCGTGGGCGGCCATAGCGGCACCGATGATGCCGGCTTCGTTGCGTAGTTTGGCAGGGACGACTTTGGCTTTGACGTTCAGGAAGGGTACAAATTTTTCGTGCTTTTTGCTGACGCCGCCCCCAAGAACGAACATATTGGGGGAGAAGAGCCGTTCGAGGTGGTGCAGATATTCGTCTAGCCGGGCGGCCCACTCTTTGTATTTTANNCTGCGGATGCGGTCGGAGGCGTAATCTTCGGCATCAATAGCCATGTCCCTGAGGTAGAGGTGGCCGAGTTCGGTGTTGGGGACGAGACGGCCGTTCACAAACAAGGCGCTGCCGATGCCGGTGCCGAGGGTGAGGAGCATGATGACGCCTTTTTTGTTTTTGCCGGCGCCGAAGCGCATTTCGGCCGTGCCGGCGGCGTCGGCGTCATTGAGCATAATAACGAGGCAGCCGGTACGTTTAGCGATCTTTTTGACCTTTATAACCAATCCAACCGTCGTCGATATTGGCAGCAGAAAGGACGATGCCGTCCTGGACGACGGCGGGGAAGCCGACGCCGATGGGACCGCTGTAGTTGAAATGTTTGACTACCTGGTCCATGACTTTGATCATGGCTTTGGGGGTGGCGGGTTGGGGGGTGTCGATGCGGTGCCGGTCGCTGACCATCTCGCCTTTTTTTATGTCAACTAAGGCGCCTTTGATGCCTGAGCCGCCGACGTCGATGCCAAGTATCATGTTCTTCTCCTACATGAAAAAACCACAAATTTCACAGATTATGTTCTGATTTTACCAAAAAGTATCCGGACAGGTGACAGCTACCTTTTCTGGCGCAATTTTTCGGCCGTTAATGGCAAATGGCGCATGCGTACCCCGGTGGCGTCGAAGATGGCGTTGGCGATGGCGGCAGGGGTTGGCCCGGTGGCGGCTTCGCCGCTGCCGAGGAAGGGGTGGTTGGGGCGGTTGAGGAGGACAGTTTTGATTTCGGGGGAGCCGGAGAAGCGGAGGATGGG
>JABAOG010000528.1_pt1 | contig 17444 bp, 16 predicted proteins | sample 7062131 | NCBI WGS metagenome assembly JABAOG01 (sample SAMN14538629, study PRJNA623070) | marine sediment metagenome | biome: marine biome [ENVO:00000428]; feature: marine pelagic biome [ENVO:01000023]; material: deep marine sediment [ENVO:00002113] | place: India: Arabian Sea | collected...
GATCGGGATCAGCATCGGTAAACTGATGATGAAGACCCAACCCCGGCTGGATTCGATATCCGGTGACAGTGCCCCAACCCCCGCCATGATCCCAGCATACAGCAGGAATCCGCCCAGGGCAAATGGCAGCACCAGCATGATCTCGGAAGATGTAAAACTGATCCCCTGCAGCATGGTTCCAAATTCCTGTCCCGTGATCAGGATGCCGATCGATGCGATCATCCCCCAGATCAGGTATTGGACGAAGGTCAAAGCCCCGAGACCGATCAGTTTTCCAACCAGCATATGCCACGGTCGCAGTGAAACCAGCAGGATTTCCATGATCCGGGTGCTCTTTTCTTCCGTCACGCTCTGGAGTAAATAGCTCCCGCTGGTGAAAAGTGGGATCATGATCACAACAGTGACCATGAACGGCAGCATGAAATTTCCACTGCCGCCGCTTTCACCTTCTTCACTCACCTCCAGGCTGACGAACTCAATTCCAGGGCTGCGGTAACGGTTCACATTTTCAAGGCTCGCACCTGGAAAAAGGTTAGATATCAATAGATTGTTCAAGATTTGCGTATCCCCAGGTGCAGTCGGAATTTCCAGGCTCACCCGGGTGACCTCACCGGTCTCCCTGTAATTCTCTTCGATGACAAAATAGGCTTCGATCTCACCGGTCTGCAGAGCCTGAGCGGCTGCATCTTCACCCTCAAACTTAAGTAAAACCTCCGGGGGGATAGTTTCAGGCACACTTTGAATGAAATCAGCCAGGTCCACATAGCCGATAGCCATCTGTTCCTGATCCGGAACCGGCTCTTCGTCCACCGGATTTGCTGGACTGCCGACCTCGAATACGCCGGTAATGATCCATACAATGATCAGGATCACCGGGACGGAAATCGAGCCGATAATGAAACCGCGGCTTGTAACTCGCTCGCGGAATTCCCTCAAACCAACAAGTAATACTTTACGCATAACTTTCCTTCTGTTTTCTTATCTTTCTCACGACTGTCGGAGTGCCCTGACGATTTCACGTGGATTTAAAGCTTTTCCATAAATCAGCATTGCTGCCCTGAACAATCGAGTGACGAACCAGATCCCCGCCAGCAGGGTAAGCACGATCATACCGAAACTGGCAAACAGCTGCCAAACCGGTACATCCGTCAGGCCCATACGGATCAATGTAAAAATAGGGGCAGTCAAGGGAAACAGTGTCAACCCGATGGAGGCGGCACTGTTGGGCGTCTCCAGCAGAAATCCGATGAAATACAGCGGTACCATGCCGAGAAAACCCAAAAATCCCGCCAGCTGCTGAGCCTGCTGCGTGTCACCAGCGATGATCCCCAGCCCGGAAGCGATCACAGCGTACATCAGATAACCTGGAACGCCCAGCACTGCTGCCCAGAAGAAAGCTGACCAGGGAATGCTTAAGCTGCTCAGGTTCACATCTCCAAACAGCAGTAAAAATGCACCAACTACTATCCCAATTCCCCAGACAGTCATCTGAGTCAGGCTGAGCAGCGACATCCCCAACACCTTGCCTGCTACCAGCTGGGTCGGATTGATCGAGGTAATGATCATCTCCATTGCTCGCTGGTCTTTTTCCTTTACAATCGCTACCCCCATCTGGTTTGAGGTAAACAAAAGTGCTNNATGTGAACAACAGTGCCAATGCCAGGAGAATTCCCAAGCCTATTGGCGTGGCGATGTAGATGATCAGCTCTGGTCCTTCAGAGATTACATTATTATCACGCAGTGAAAGAAAAGAGAGGTCTGTGGTGTCGGTCAGGCGGTCTAACACCCAATCTGGTGCACCCGGGAGCATAGCCCTGCGCATGAAGATGGTCAAAGCTTCCATCAGGACCTCATTTGGACTCTCGTTAGAATAATACTGCGCCCTTTCACCTTCGAAAAATCCCTGCGGGATAACCAGATACCCACCGATCTCCTCAGATAGAAACGCTTCGGTTGCACTCTCCCGGCTGTCGTACATATTCGCCTGCAGGGTACGATCATCGAATTGAATCTCACCAGGCGGCTGCAGCTGTCGGGTTTGATCAACGAATCCGATGACCGGCAGGTCTCCAGCAGCACCACTGGAATAATAACCAACCACACCAGCAATGACCATTAACACCGGAATAGCAAACGTCAATATCAAAAACATTCCTGAGGTGACGCGTTCTCGATAGGTTGTTTTGGCTATCAGCCAGATCTTTCTCATAAAACTTCACCTTCCCTGACTTCTCGTTCTACCACCCGCACAAAGATTTCATCCAGTGATGTATGGACGCGTTCGAAGCGTTCCACGACAACATCAGGACGATGAACCAGTCTTTCCAGGACCTGTTCCGGTCTGGTTTTCTCTTCGAGGAGCATCCGGTAGGAACCATTGTGTTGGGTAATTTTTTCAACACCTTCTAGTTCCCGGATCTCACCTTGCAGGTCTACTTCGACTGTATTCCCAGCAAAGTCGGACCGGATTTTATTAAGCTGTCCATAAAGGACCTGCCTGCCGTGATCGATCAGCATGATCCGTTCACACATCTCCTCCACCTGGTTCATTTGATGGGTGCTCATAATGATCGCCGCCCCTCGATCGCGCATCCGGTAGAGCAGGTTTTTGATGATGCGCGTGTTGATTGGATCCAGCCCAGAAAACGGCTCATCGATGATGATGAGATCTGGCTCGTGCATGGTAGCGGCAACAAATTGAGCTTTCTGGTTCATCCCCCGGCTCATCGCTTCAATCTTGCGTTCGTGCTCGTCCCAGAGGTCGACTTCCTTCAAATAGGACTCAGCGCGCGACCTTGCTTCCTGGCGTGAGAGACCTTTGAGCTGACCGAGATACACCAGGATATCGATCAGTTTCATATCATCGTACAGGCCGCGTTCTTCTGGAAGATAGCCGATGCGGCTTTTTTTCGCCTCGGACATAGGTCCGCCCAGCACATTGATCTCTCCACTGTCCGGTTTGATGATATCCAGGATCATCCGAATAGACGTCGTTTTTCCGGCGCCATTCGGACCCAGCAGACCAAAGATCTCCCCCGGTCTCAATTCGAAAGATACATCATCAACTGCCTGGACGACAGCAAATTTCTTTGAGATGTTATGAACTTCTAAAGCAAGGTTGGGATTTGCCATATTATTTCCTTTCAACGTTGTCCCAATTTCCTGACTTCCTGTGTCTGAGATTTCGAACATCAAATATATAATGAGTAGATTCCATTCCACATTAACATCAATACTGTACCGAATTGTATCAGTTCTTCAATCCTGATTCCCTGGTCAATCGGACAGGTCTCGACTGCCAATCGACCAGTTTCCATAGAAAAAGCAGTAAAAAAATTTTCGTCACGGGACATCATATAATACGATCTATATTGGACTTATTACATAAATCCATTTGCTGTCAGGTTAACCCATGACAAGCTGAAGGAGGAAAAAATGATAGTAAAGGAACTGGCAATATTCACCGATAACGTCCAAACGATGACAGATTTTTATGCCAGTTTGGTCGGGTCTGAACCGGCTGCCAGGTCAGAGGATATGGCGATATTCCAGGTCGGTGAAATAAAAATCCTGATTCACAAAACATACACCTCCGGGGAGGGTGAACTTCCTCCCGAAAACCACACCGGATTCCAGGTTAAGGATCTCGATGCCGCCTGCAAGAGATTGATCGAGCGTGGACTGGTCATCGAACGGCATCCTCAGGATTACCCCTGGGGTCGTTCAGCGTACCTGCGCGATCCAGCCGGTCATCAGATCGAAATCATGCAAGAGGAAAAATAAAAACAGGTAGTTCAGCAAACAAGTGCATAAGCCAAACTACCTGATGGAAATCTATTCGATTTTAATAGATCAGATTGGAACTTCGCAGTTCAACCTTTCCAATTCTGCTACCCACTCATCCTGGGTGCGAGGCTTTCGAGCTTTAAAATTAATACCTAATGTGCCATAGTCCGCGGCACTGGATTCCTGGGGCGCGCCATCAAAGACACGTTTTTTCCAGGTAATTTCAAAATCTACAAAGCCAGCAGTTACAACTGCCATCTCAAGCTCTGCTTCCAGCAGAGCACCGGCAATTCAACCAGTCCAAAGTTCGATTTGCTCCTTAGCACTATCGGGCACTTCTTTTTTAACAAGGATATCGGCAATTTGCAACCTTCCACTTGGTTTGAGTACGCGTGCCATCTCTTGTAATGCCTGGTTTTTGTCGGGCATCAGGTTAAGGACTCCATTGGAAATGACCACGTCAGCCCATCCATCCTGGACTGGTAAGTCTTCACCAAAACCGTATTTAAATTGGACATTCTCAAACCCCGACTCTTCTTTTGCCCGGTTGGCTTTTTTCAGCATCGACTCCGTCATATCGACACCAACAACCTGGCCATCCGGAGCGACCATCCGTGCCGCGATCAATGAATCAATCCCTGCGCCGGAACCAATATCGACTACATTCTCGCCAGGTTCCAATGGCTTGATGTTGAACGGATTTCCGGTCCCAGCGACCGATTCAACCGCTATCTCTGGTATCCCTTCCAGTAATTCATCCGGATAATCCAGAATTTCAATCTGAGCACGTCCCACATGGAAATGAAATCCATTTTCTGGATTTTCCGCGACCACCCGATATTCGTCCTGGACGGCTTTGCGCAATGAATTAAGATCTAAAGTCGATGGTGCTGTTTTTGAAGTCATTATTCTCCTTTCCTTGTAGACCAATATACTTCTTATCGATCACTTTATAAAAAAGTTCATCCCCTAAACAATCCCGCTGATTAGAAATATTGTTGTTTCATTGATGATGTGATTGAATTTTTCAGCAATTTATATTGATCTAAGATAATTACACTTCATATTCCGCCTTATAAGACCTATTTTATCATAATTATACGATTTATTTAACCCCCTTTTTCTTACATTACACCTTATGTGGTGTTCCTATTAAAGTTAATCAAGCTGAAGAAGATTTTTGCTATCGTTTTTTGTTTCATTCCACGCATTGAACCTTCGTCCAATGTCCCTGTCAGTGGTTCACCAATCTCCCCGGCACGCTGGAATGAATTCCGCAAGTATGTCGATATTAATTGCAAACATACCGGCCCAATATACTCAAACTGAGTAGGTCTTATCTACCATTCCATATTCTATTCACAATTCATACAATCACTCATGTGTTTGACCGCCAATAAAAATAATAGTCTGGGTGACTCAACTTTTAACAAGTTTGGAAGAGAATAATTAATCAAAGATTAGCTTATGGACTCTAATGTAACGTTCCTGAAACCCTATCGTTATAAAGGGTGTGCCCAATGAGGCAGTTCAAGCACCAAGATTCGACTGAATCTGATGCAGAGCTGATTACTCACACCCTACAGGGCAACACTGGAGCGTTTGGTGTACTTTATGATCGATACCTGCACCCGCTCTTTCGATACATATATTATCGAGTGGCTAATTACCTGGAAGCTGAGGATCTGACTGAACTGGTCTTTCTGAAAGCATGGGAAGCACTGAGGACTTTGGATCCAAAAGAAGTGAATTTTCGGGCCTGGTTGTACCGGATTGCACACAACACAGTGATCGACCATCACAGGTCTCGAAAAACAGAGGTTTCACTTGAAAATATCAGCGACCTGCATCATAAAGGTTTGAACCCCGAACAGGGTGTCCAGGAGAAATTCGAAACGGCACAGCTCGCTGAGGCAGTTTCCCAACTCAGCCCGGACTTCCAGCAAGTGATCACCTGTCGCTTTATTCTTGGCATCTCTCATGCTGAGACCGCAGCGATCATGAATTTGAAGGAAGGGCACGTGCGAGTACTGCAGCATCGGGCGCTGAAGGAGCTTAAAAGTTTGCTCACTGAGAAAATAAGTTATGAAAGACGAATCGTTAGATAACATACTTGCTGATTGTCTGGATGCCATCCGGCGAGGTGAACTGACCCTCGAAGAGTGTCTGCTTCAATATCCCGAATGGCAATATGAACTGGAACCTCTGCTGGGAGTCGCAATTCGACTGGAATCCGCGCATTCGATCGCACCCCGACCTTCGTTCCAACGGGCAGCGAGAGCACGGATCCTAGGTCACATCGTTGCTTCCGAGCCAGTTACCCTGACGGACCGCATCCAGGCATTCAGCCAAAATATCAATCAATTTTTTACAAGGAGACCAGTTATGGTTTGGATACTAATTCTTACTGTTATTACATCTTTATTAGGTGGAGGTGTAGCTTACGCTTCAGATGGCGCTTTGCCTGGCGACACATTTTTTTATAGTGTTGACCGTTCTGCAGAGGTTGTCCGTCTTAACCTGATGACTAACCCTGTCTCACAGACAGAGTATCAATACGACCTGGCGAATGAACGTTTGCAGGAGGCTGAAACCCTTTCCCAGAGAGGCGATTTCGAAAATTTCGATATTGCCATGAAAGATTACGGGCAGGTAATTTCCCAAATATCAGCAAATATCAAATCAGCGAAACTAAACGATCAGACAAGCTTGAATCAGATACTGGAGCAATCGCTTGCAGAGCACGAGATCCAGCTAAAAAGCGCCTTTACCAACCTGGCAACAGGATTAGATGAGTATAATCCTGCTGCTCCCAACCAGGAAGCGATCCCCAGCCTGTCTTTCGAGCCGGATGAACTCTCATTATCTGCATGTGATACTGGATTCCAATTCGTTGGAACCCTGATAAATGACGGTGAATCACCCGAAGATGTTGCTGCCAATGTGGTTTTGGGTTACCAGATCATCGAGGGCGGCGAGTTTGTTAATCTGGTTGAGATGAATCCATTTTATTGGGAGACTATCGAGGCTGGTGAGCAGGTCAACTTCCAGGTCGATCTCGCCTTGAACGAGGATCTATCCGCATTTACCAATGGAACCGAGATTAAAGTCAGAGTCTTCATTGCATCTGAAACGAATCTCGGAGATGAGCATAATGCACGACTGACCCTCACGGCTGTGTCCACCTGCGAAGAAGAGCCGACTCCCACCGAGACAGTCACTCCAACTGAGACAATCACACCGACCATGACAATCACCCCAACAATGACGCTTACTCCAACCATAACCATAACTCCTACCGAAACAATTACACCCACTATGACCCCAACCACTACTCTGGAAACTGAGTGCGTGGGTGCGAATCCGCAGCCAAAAGGTCAAAGCCTCGCCGAGCAGTTTGAGGTGCCGTATGAAGAGATTATGGGATGGTTCTGTTCAGGATATGGTTTTGGCGAGATCGAACATGCTTATCAGGCCAGCCTGGATTACGAAGTTCCGGTTGAAGAAATCTTTGCAATGCGTGCCTCCGGAATGGGTTGGGGAAATATCTGGAAAGAACTTGAATCCCAATCCGAAGAAACACTCAACAGCAGTTCGAACAATAAGAATAAANNGGTCCACCGAACGGAAATCCCGGTGGTGGACCTCCCGAGGGAAATGGTAATGGTAATGGAAAAGGTAAGGGAAAAGGAAAACCGTAAGTTATTAAGGCAGATTTTAGGTATCTTGATCCTTCAGTAGAATTAAAGATATAAATACCTCCGCTCTCACAAACCCCGATACCTGGGGCGACAGTGAGAGCGGATTTTTATTTCATGCATCATTCGCACCTTTTCAAAATTTTCTCACTCCCTGGTTTCCATTTTCTGTGGATATCCAGTTTGTAAACACCCTAGATGTAAATTTTCTGGTTATGGAGCCAGGTCCTCCGCTTTTAGAGAACCTGCAATGGGAAATTATTTGTTGAGATAAATTACTGCCCCGGGTCTGTATTTGAGCCCTCATTTGGAAAGATGCTTACCATCGGAAAGCTATATGGAGAAAATTTTTTGATCATAATTGGCATATGATTCATTCCGATCATAGGTGGTTTTGACTATGGGTCTGACCAACCTGTTCAATTCATACCAGACCCTGACTGGGAGGTAACTGTCAACATCCCATGAAAACTGGAGAAGTTCGTTGTTCAGAGCGGTGATTTCTAATCAGAGGCATGAATAATTGATATCACCTAATAGTGGATGCACCGAAAAAACGCGCTTTCATTTTTTACAGTTTATGGAAACACGATCTATCATATAAGTATTCCAGGTTTTCTGGAGAAGTTTATAATGGATGATTAATTAAAAAAATAACGGGTGCTTTTCAGAAAATGCACCCGTTATTGTGTTCTTGGGTACTTTATTGATTATGCAGCAGTGGGTTCTTGTTCCGGTGTTCGGCCATCACTATCTTCAAAAACCATTCCAGGTGCCCACGGCGTACCCAGCGCAGGCAGCACCCATCTGTCCAAACCCCACCAGCCGGCGGTTCTCCACGCTAATATCAGGAATATCGCCAGAAGGAACAGGATCGGGTTCGTGCTCACGGCTCCAGAAAGCAGATAATTCATATTCATGAAACTGCCAAAGAAAGCCGCGATACCTGTGAACAATCCAACGATCAAACCTATACCCACTAACAGCTCACCCCAGGCGACAACATAACTCCAAATATTGGCGTTGGGTAAGACCAGGTTTTCTAAGAACCATGCATACCATGCCTGTACAGCTGGATGCTCGCCGCCGGTTTGAGCCAGCGCACCATTAACAAAACCAGTGATAGCAACACCAGCGTCTTCTCCAGTCCAAGCTGGTGAGCCTATCTTGCCTATCCCGGCATTAAGCCATTGATAGCCAACATATAACCGTACAATTAACCATATCCATGCCCAGCGGATACCTCCAAACAGGGCTTTCGAGACAGGAGGTTCTTCTAACCTGCTAACATAATTTTTCTTTTGAATTTTCTCTTCAGCAGTGTTCATTTTTCACTCCTTTCACCACTAAATGAAACCAACATAAAATATGTGACATTTACCATCTACTTTATATCATTAAATCTTTTATTCTTCGTCAAAAAAATATCAGAATCATGTTTAGCTTTCATAATAAGAGGATAACAAACAGGAATTACCCTGTACATGTATCGATTCGCATCAATGGATACATATCACGTTATATCTTTGAAGTCCAAATTTATATGCTATGGATGGCTATGATCATTTGCCCACAGAAAACAAATGGGAGACCAACTTGACGGAGGAAGAAATCAAAGCTAATATGCCTGTACCAGACTACCTGGTTAGCCATTCGCATTTCCGAATACTATCAGCACAACAGCACAGTGTACCTGATCGGTCAGACAACCGGATCTCATCTTGACTTAGCCTGAAGAGAAGAATCCCGGGATTGGATCCCTAGCATATCTTCAGCTTACCGCAGAGAATAGTGTATGATGGTTGTACAGGGAATCATCCCGAATATCAGTTTCACATAAAAAGTTTGTGTTATACAGGTGATAAAAAATGAAATCTCTACGAAGAACGATCTGGATCCTTGCCCTGGGCTTACTGTCGTTCTGCATCGTGGCAGGTGCGATCACGGCTATCCGCAATCAAAATCTGTCAACGGATCCGCTGAGCATCCAAAGATTACAGCCTGTCGATAAACAGCGGTTAGCCGAAGCTTTACACCTGAAGAGAGAATTAGGAAATCGAGTCTGGCCGGGATGGGGTGACAGCGAAATCCCCCATTTGCTGTGGAACCGTGAATCATCATTCCTCGTTGGATATCCAGATCTGCCCGAGGGTTGGGAGACCGTTGAAGGAGATGATTTCAACGGTGAACCGTATTTCCGCCAGGACACGGATGAACATACAAATTTCGCAGTTCTGATCGACGAGGTCTGGGTAGGCAGCATCGCCACAAAAGGAGAAACGGATGCATTTCTGGTTGAAATGTTCCAGGAAATTCTTCCCCCTGTGATCGAATCCGCATTTCCATACCGGCTGCTGTTCCAACCCAGTGAAGTACAGATCAGCGGATTGCTTCACGAAGATTTCCATGTCTACCAGATAGCCCATGCAAAAGAAAAATTAGACTCAGCCGAAAGCATTTATCCTTACGGTGACGAATACTGGCAGCTCGATGAGGAAATGCGTCAAGAATGGAAACAAGAGATTGACCTGTTGATTGATGCGTTGAGGTCAAACTCCAATCTGGAGAAGAAAGACCTCACAATTCAATTTCTGGACGTACGGGAACAAAGGCGGCAGGAATATCGTCTCAGTACAGAAATGATCGACTATGAACGCAAGTTTGAATGGCTGGAAGGTCTCGCCAAGTATGTTGAAGTTTCCATATGGCAGCAAGCCTACCAGTCGAACACATATGAACCTCTGCTGTCAAGTGAATTGGATCCATCCTTCAAAGAGTATCAGAATTTCAACCGTCGATGGACGATGGAGATCAATCAGCTCAGAAGACAGGCTGGAACCCAGGGTGAAACTCGCTTTTATTATACGGGTATGGCACAGGCTATACTCCTGGATGATCTGTTTCCTGGTTGGAAAGAACGAATTTTTGAAGATGATATCTACCTGGAAGATTTGTTGGAGGCCGCGATATTGGCATCCAGCCAGTCTTTGAAGGAAGACGAATGACCAGGAGAAACAGTTGAAGTGAAAAGAATATTTTTCTGGATTGTTGTACTGGTGTGTTTATCCGTTATTGGGATCGCCTGTTCAGGATTCCAGGCTCTGTTTTCCAACGATAAAGTTGAGACAGGTCCGCACATTCTGATCACAGATTACATCCGCCGCCAGTTGAAAGATCCACCGGAAGAGATCAATCTGACCCTTGAAGAGATCCCTCTTGAAGAACCAGAGATACAACTCCCTGTGAGGATTTTCCAAGTTAAACAGGGACTGTTTGCAGATGAAACGTTTTTGATCCATGATGATTCGGTCTACCAATTGGGAACAGCTTATGGGGGGAATGGTGTCTCTTCGATGCTGATCACTGACCTGGATCAGGACGGAGCACCCGAGTTAACCTATACCTATAGTTTTGGCTCCGGCATCCACCAGTCCCGTGTGGGAATATTTGCCCCTGCATACGAGGCAGTAAAACTCCAGGAAGCAGATTTTGCCTACCAGGGAGATATTGGTCTGCTCAGCGATCAAGATGTAGTCGAAATCCGGGTCCTTAAAGTGAAACCAGATCTCCAAATTCTCGATTATAAGGAGCGGATTGGCACTTTATACCTCAGGGAGGTCAGCGGGCAGGTTGACCTGGTCGTTGAAATAACCCCCGGACTTCCGGAACAAATCTCCGAACGCATCATAAATACATCATCCGATACGGGGAATGAATAAATTTGGGAGAAACAGATGAACGAAAATCAACTTCAACCAAAACGCGGGGCGATATCCCAACTGGTTTGGATGATCCTTCCAATCCTGATCCTGGTTCTCAATGGATGCCAGATCAGCGCGCGGGTTCCCGATACGCCGATAACTCAACCTACTTCAACGCAAGAATCTATCGAGCATTTATCTGAGTTAGCAACACTGACCCAACAAGCAATAGAAGTTTATTTCACAGATACTCCTGCAGCAGATACTCCCACTCCCACAGGGACCCCGGTTTTACCAACTTCAACTCCAACTTCAACCGCCAGTCCATCATCCGCAGAGACCATACCCTCATCGACACCGGATCCTTCGGGAGAAAGGATTCGATTTTATCCGGGTGGGACTATGTCTCTCATTCAGAGAGATATCCGCTCCGAGGATCCCCATCTTTACACATTTAATGCCCTTAATGGTCAGACACTCATCATGGCTATATCCTCTCCTGATGGGGATGTCACCATGGGTATGGAAAGGGTCGATACTGGAAAAGACCTGATTTCTCCCTCATCCGGGTACACGGACTGGGTTGGAACAATCCCGGTGACTGGGGCGTACCAATTAATAATCAGCACCAACAATCCAGATACCTACTATTTCCTGATGCTGGAAATCCCTGCAAATATTTTCTTTGAAACCGGAGCGACTTCAGAGACGATCTCAGGTTATGTGGAAGTCTTCCAAGACTTCCATCCAGATGTGATCACCAGGGTAAGATACATGGCATATGCCAGGGAAGATCAGACCATGGAAATCTCGCTGGGTTCACCCAATCTAGATAGTCTGGCAATCGGTGTGATCGGTCAATCCGATGGGAAAGAATACATCAATTATGAGGTCAAGTCGAACCATTTTGAGATGGACCTACCTTCCACGCAGGGATATTTTATCGATATCTATTCCGTAGGTGGTGTCTCGACAGATTTTTCTCTCCAGGTCGAAATTGAATAAAAATGCAGGTTTTCTCACCCTCTTTGAAGAGTGAAGCTATCTTATTGGATGCTGGCAGGTAAAGAGGCAGTCCCCCTGCAGGTAGAATTCCAATGGAATCCTGTTGAGCAGAAACTCATTCCCACTGAAAAATAATTATGCTCCTTATTGACAACTGTTAAAAAATATCATATGATTGGGAGCGCTCCCATCATATTTGAATTGTGACCCGGAGGTCATCAATTCTCGAATTTATTCTCCCCCTGGAGGCTGATATGACTACTCTCGAAGAAGTCGCTAAGGTAGCTGGAGTTTCCCGCTCAACGGTCTCTCGAGTTGTCAATAACGACCCAAATGTAAAACTGCAAACCCGCCAACATGTGCTTGAAATCGTGGAAAAATTGAATTTCCGGCCGAATGCCGCTGCCCGCAGGCTGGCAGGCGGCAAAACCGGAATTTTTGGTCTGGTGATCCCGACTGGCGTCTCCCGGCTGTTTACTGAACCGTACTTCCCTATCCTGATCCAGAGTATCAGCCAGAGCTGCAGCCTCAACAACAAGTCCCTGATGTTATGGCTGGCAGAAGCCAGTGTCGAAGAAAACTTGATCCACCAGGTAACTCAAAATTCGTTCCTGGATGGAGTGATTGTCTCCTCGATGCGCATTAATGACCCGATCGTGAATGCATTGATCGATTCCGACCTGCCGTTTGTGCTGATCGGACGCCATCCAACGCTACCTGATATCCCTTCTGTCGATATGGATAATCTGGCTGGTGCAAAACTGGTCATCACTCACCTATTAGCGAAAGACCGCACAAGGATTGGTACAATCACAGGCAACCCTGATATGATGGTCACCCGAGATCGACTGGATGGCTACAAGAGATCGCTGAAAGAGATGGACCTGACTGTCAATCCAGACTTGATTGTTGCCGGCAACTTCACACAGGAAAGCGGCTATCAGGCAATGATGTCCTTAATCGAGCATCATGTGGATGCCGTTTTCTGCCAGAGCGATACGATGGCAGTTGGAGCGCTGCAGGCAATCCAGGATGCCGGAATGAGCGTACCAGATGATGTCTCCGTGGTCGGTTTTGATGATGCACCATTTGCACCGAATATCGNNCTGTGCGCCAGCCTACAGATCAGCTGGCCACACGATCCGTGGATATGCTCACCCGCCTCGTGGATGGCAAGCCTCTCGAAGAGACCTCAGAACACCTTTTCGCTGAATTGATCGTCCGTAAATCCAGTTAATTGGATCGATTTAGATACAAAACCGACAGGAGTTCCAATGAAATTCGGATATTTCGATGATGCCCTTCATGAGTACGTGATCACTCAGCCCGATACACCCCTTCCCTGGATCAATTATCTTGGAACACAGGATTATTACGCGATCATTTCCAACACCGCAGGTGGATATTCCTTTTACCAGGATGCACGCCTGAGGCGGATCTCCCGCTACCGCTACAACAACATACCAACGGATACCAACGGACGCTATATCTATATCCGGGAGAAGAAAACCGGGGAATTCTGGTCGGCGACCTGGCAGCCTACCCGGACAGAGCTGGACAAGTACACCTGCCGTCATGGATTGGGATACACAACAATCCAGTCGAAGTTCCTGGATATCGAGGCCGTAACGACATACTTCGTCCCGAAAGACGAAACCCTGGAGGTGTGGGACCTGACCATCACCAATCACCGGGATAAGAGTGTCAGCCTGTCTCTGTTCTCGTTCATCGAATTCAATCTATGGGATGCCATGGATGATGCCACAAACTTCCAGCGCAACCTCAACATTGCAGAGGTCGAGATTGAAGATCAGGTCATCTACCACAAGACAGAGTACCGGGAGCGCCGGAACCACTTTGCATTCTTCGCCTGCTCGGAACCGGTCAGCGGATTCGACACACAACGCAGTAAATTCCTGGGACCCTACCGGGGGCTGGATCGCCCGCTGGTTGTCGAACAGGGAAAAGCAAGCAATTCCATCGCTCTCGGCTGGTCGCCGGTAGGTTCTCACCAGGTAGAACTAAAACTGGCTCCTGGGAAGAGTAAAAGGATCATCTTCCTGCTCGGGTATTCAGAGAATCGTCAAGACGAAAAATTCGATCCCCCCGGGTCCCAGAATATTAATAAGGCAAAAGTCAAACCTGTCATCGAGAAATATCTGCAATCCAAAAATATCGACCAGGCTTTCAATGAGTTGAAAGATTCCTGGCAGGAATTCCTGCAGGTCTGCCAGGTTAACACCCCGGATGAAGATACCAACCGGATGGTCAACCTGTGGAATGCTTACCAGTGCATGGTCACATTCAACATGTCCCGGTCAGCTTCCTACTTCGAGTCGGGCATCGGGCGCGGAATGGGTTTCCGCGATTCCAACCAGGACGTGCTTGGTTTCGTGCACATGCTGCCGGATCGTGCCCGTGAGCGCATCCTCGACCTGGCATCCACCCAGATGGAGGATGGTGGTGCCTACCACCAGTACCAACCGCTGACCAAGCGAGGTAATGACGCTGTGGGCGGTGATTTCAATGATGATCCCCTGTGGCTGATCCTGTCAACTGCAGCCTACCTGAAGGAGTCTGGTGACTTTTCGATCCTGAATGAAATGGTGCCTTTCGACAACCAGCCTGGAACTGAAAGTACGTTGTACGAACACCTGCAGAGATCGATCGAGTACACACTGAACAATATGGGACCGCATGATCTGCCGCTCATCGGCCGCGCTGACTGGAACGATTGTCTCAATCTAAATATATTTTCTACACAGCCAGGCGAATCCTTTCAGACCGCACCACTGAAAGAATCCGGAACAGCGGAGTCGATTTTCATCGCCGGCTTGTTTGTATTGGCTGCGAAAGAGCTCTCCCAGATCGCAGAGCAGTTCAGGAGATTTGAAGATGCTCAGCAGTATAAGTTCGCTGCTGAACGGATGAGCAATACCGTCCTTGGCGCTGGCTGGGATGGGGAGTGGTTCCTGCGGGCTTACGATGCCTACGGAGAACCTGTGGGCTCGCAGGTCAATAAGGAAGGTCAGCTGTTTATCGAGCCACAGGGGATATGCGTGATGGCTGGGATCGGCCTGGATGACGGGAAGGCTCAAAAAGCCCTGGATGCAGTCAATGAGCGGTTGGCAACCACGCACGGGATCATCCTGCACCAGCCTGCTTTCACCAGCTACCAGCCGCGATTAGGCGAGATTTCCTCGTATCCTCCTGGATACAAAGAGAATGCTGGAGTCTTCTGCCACACCAACCCGTGGATCATGATCGCTGAAGCGATCCTAGGAAACGGCGACAGAGCCTTCAATTACTACAAACTGATCTGTCCCTCCGCCCGGGAAGAAATCAGCGAACTTCACAAGTGCGAACCGTATGTCTATGCTCAGATGATTGCCGGTAAAGACGCTCCCAACCACGGGGAGGCTAAAAACTCCTGGCTTACCGGTACAGCAGCCTGGAACTACGTCGCCATCACCCAGTGGATCCTGGGAGTGCGCCCGACCTATGATGGGCTGGAGGTCGCACCGGTGATTCCCAAGGACTGGGACGGATTTACGATGGAAAGGATATTCCGCGGTGTGAAACACGTTATCCATGTGGTTCGTGAGGGGGAAGGTAACCAGGTCGAACTGACCGTGGACGATGAACCTGTGGAGGGAAGCATCATCCCACTGCCCGACCTGAGTAAGGAAAAGGTTGAAGTACTGGTCAGGTTGCTATAAGTTCTCTCCCTTTCTTGCCTTTAAATCCATCAAATATTGGAGGTAAATATTTAACCTCCTTTTGAACATGTATGCTTTGTATAGTTGACAATGAATTTTTCTGCTGCATATTCAAACATCCAGTTACCAGTAAAAGTCCTCCCGATTTATTGAAATCAACAGGTTTTCACACTGATCCTGCATTTGGTTGAGTTCAGAACCTAGTACCCAACCGCTGAAGGATGGGAAGTTTCTATCCTTTCCTGCAGACTAATGTGGATGGTCGATAAATCAGGGGGAAGGGAAATGGTGATAGAAAACGTTGTTGATTCGTTTGTGGATGCAATGAAATCAGCAATCACCCTGGTAGACGACAGGACGATTAACCCACAATTAGGACATATTAGGTTGGATTTATTTCTTCTTAGCTACCTGAGCTTTTGAAATCTGGGGTCAATCCCACTTCAGGGACGTGCGAAACCAGGAAAGCGCGTATATAATATCCAAGAATGATTCGCTTAACATAATTACTGGAAGATAATCGACACCTGAACATCCAATTTCCAATTATGGAACACGACATTTTACTGATCTCCGCCGGCATTTTTCATCCCTCCCTGAAAGCCAGGTACTGGTTCAAACGTGCACTGCCAGCAACCGGATTTAATTATGAACGACATTCATCACTGGAAATCCTGCAAACGCTAGAGCTCCAGGATTTCTCGGCAATCATGTGTTATTTTCACCACAAGGTTATCAGCCAAAAAACTCTTCAGAAATTAAATGAGTACGTACACAATGGTGGCGGGGTTTTCTTCGTTCACAGCGCCTCTGCTTCCTTCAAGGATGTGACCCGCTTTCACAACCTGATCGGGGGACGTTTTGATCGCCATGGTCCGATCGAAGATTTCCGGGTGATCCATACATTGGATCCAGATCCGATCTTCCCCAAACTGGAACCCTTCAGCGTGCGCGATGAACTGTACATGCACGTTTACGATCCGACCGTAACCATCCACTTCGGCACGCAGATCGAGAATCACCTGGAACCGGTTGTCTGGACCAAACAGCAGGGTAATGGACGCGTGTGCTATTTGTCTCTTGGCCACCTGGGCAGCTCGTTCCAAATTCCACAGGTGAAGAGCATACTCCAGCACGGACTGAACTGGCTCTGTCAAACAGCAAAAACGCCCGGGGAGCTCGGATGAGCAAAAGCCTGGATCTGGCAATTGTTGGCTGCGGCGACATTGGCGGATACGTGTCCAGTTTCGCCTGGATGAACAGCAGAATCCGTATCCAGGCGTTTGTGGACCCGGATATAGACAAAGCCGATAAATTGGCGAGACGCTACCGGGTAAAGCATGTTTTTACTGAATATCAAGACATGCTGGATCGGACGAAATTAGACGCAGTGTACCTGGCTGTTCCCCATGACTTGCACGAAGCGATGATCCTCCAGGCGGTCGAGCGAGGCCTGCACATTCTGGTTGAAAAACCAGTTACCCGGACGTTGAACGCAGCACTCGAGATCATATCGCAAACAGGCTCTAGAAAAG
>JABAOG010002877.1_pt2 | contig 17435 bp, 17 predicted proteins | sample 7062131 | NCBI WGS metagenome assembly JABAOG01 (sample SAMN14538629, study PRJNA623070) | marine sediment metagenome | biome: marine biome [ENVO:00000428]; feature: marine pelagic biome [ENVO:01000023]; material: deep marine sediment [ENVO:00002113] | place: India: Arabian Sea | collected...
TTGCCATTGACATTCAGATTTGTGTTCAAATTTCCATCGTTCTCGTTTTCCAAACCACTTACCGTACCCGCCTGATCCATACTGTTCTGGGCGGCCTCTAATGCTTCCTGAAGTGCAAGCAGGTTGGCATCCGGATTGTTCTCCATGAGCGTGTTGATCAATTCAGTTTGTTCATCCAGCAAACTGATCATGACTGCTGCCAATTCCTGAGCCATTTGTGGATCGTTTTGAGCCACAGTCGTGAGAGCATTCATGGCTTCCCGGAGGTGGAATTCGAAGCGTAGGATACCCGCTGTTACATCATCATACCGGTCCCGTTCGATGAGTTCATTAACTTCCTGGATGCGCCGATCGGCGTATTGGATCGACCATCTGGCTTCGTCTACGGTATCCCATGAAGTATTAATTCGTAAGTCTTCAAATGCCGTCTTCACAGAATAAAGTGCATCACCTGGTAAAGCATTCTGTGATGCTAATGCCGTCGCAGTTGTGCTGCCTAAAAGTACAACGACTACCAATATTATTGCTATAGCTGTCTTGCGTATCATAATTTTCTCCTTTGGAAATAAGTTAGTAAAAAAACTGCTAATTCGAGAGGACAGAATGACCACGGGTTCCCAAACTCCAGAATTTGAATCTGCAGGACGGTTAAGCTGAGCACCATCAATTTTCTCCAGCATCCTGCGCTGACCTTCTATCCAGGCTTCAGTCGAACCCTGAACAACTGGCACAGCATACAGATCTTGTGCGATCGTCAGGAGCACCTCTAGGTCTTCTTTGTGAGCCGGATAGTCCGCCAGGCAGGTTTCAATACCTTCTCCTGCTTCTATCCTGCTTATGCATTCATCTAAAATTGTTTCAAAATCAGATTTCATAACAGGGTTCCTTTTCTAACACACGGCGGAGTGATGCCAGAGCTCGATGCTGGAGGGACTTAATCGCTCCTTCTGACTTGCCCAGCAGATCGCTAATTTCCTGGTTTGAGTTCCGTCCAACAAATTTGAGTAAAATGACCTGTTTCTGTTCTTCTGTCAGGCGCTCCATTGCTACCATCAGGCAATCCTGAGTCATGCGTCTGTCGATCTGCTTGACCGGGTTGCTGGATTCACCGGCAGGAAAATGGTCTGTAAACTTACTCAATTCTTTACTCCCAGCGGTTCGATAGTGATCGATGACCAGATTTCGAGCGATAGTATATAACCACGATGCAATTTTCTTGGTTTCATATGTCTTCCCATCATAACTATCGACGACCCGTACAAAGACTTCCGATGTGATATCATCTGCCAGATTCTGGTCTCCAACCCGATAATAGACATAATTGAAGATGGCACTCCGAAATTTATTGTAAATCTGGATGAATACTTCTCTTTTGTTTGGCACAGGGTCATCGCTCAACTCTTTTATGGATTGGTTCATAGCAGACGGCCTCTCACTAATACATACGAATAGAGTGCTGTAAAGATACGGGTAATCACATTAATATCCAATTAATAGCCAGGGTCAGCAGACATATACTGTCATCGAGCCAATCCCCAGATTGATGGATCACCGGTGAAACTGATTGCCCAATGCTAATAAATTTACAGATCGATCCCAACAATACGAGGTCCTGTTGGTCCTGGACTTCCCCCTTCAGGTTCAATCGTGATCCCGATCCCCGCAAATGCATCGAATGTGATTGGGGACTCAATCACCACAGATACATAAGCAACATCATCGGAACCATTAAAGACACCACCGCTGAAGCGGTTTTCGTCTGGTTCAATCAACCAGATCTGATAATCTTGTTCTCCGGATAATTCTCCCAATCCCCACATATTCAATACTGCCACCCTCCCATCCGGGTCGTAAACCAGGGTCCCATAGACAGTACCATCATCGATTAACGCAACCTGTGAATTGGGATATGTCAGTAAAGCGAACGCTGTCTGGTAGGATTGATTCTGCTGAACCAGCGTTTCTTGACCGGCCGCCAATTGGTTCGTCCTGATCAACAAACTGATGTTGAATATCACCAACATCAATATCGCCACCACACCCAGGACATTGCTCCAGCGCAGAACTGGGAAACGCAATCGATCGAACCAGGCAGTCTTTTCAGGTCTTGGCGCTGTCCTGGTAAGAAGTTTAGCTCTCAGTTGCGCTGAAGGTTCCTCGACAGGAACTGCGAACAATAGTCCCTCGGTGACCATCTGGTAATCTGCAAGCACCTGGGGGCAGGAATCGCAAGTATCCAGATGTCGTTCCACGATGGCTTTTTCATCGACATCTAAAGCATCCAGCGCGTAAGCGGCAAGTAATTCTTCAATTTCCTGACATTTGTCGTTCATTTTTCCGTACTACCTCTATTATTTTAAACGTACAATTAATCCGATTTGGATCTGTCGCCGATCCAAATCTTCCGTAATTTTTCCATTCCCAGACGCATCCGTGTTTTAACGGTTCCCAATGGGATCCCTAAATATTCTTCGATTTGACTATGGGACATCCCGTGGTAATAAGACAGTTCGATGACCTGCCGCTGTTCAATGGGTAATTCATGCAGTGCGAAATACATACTGTGCCATCGGGATTCATCGTGGTGACCATCCGGGTTCGAAGAAAAGCGCAGGATATCCTCCGGGTCATCAGGATTATTAAAATCTGGACGCCGGTTCTCCAGGCGGATCCGGTCAATTGCCGTGCGGCGGGTGATTGTCAACAACCAGGCAAGGAATTTACCTTTCCTTGGTGAAAAGGTATTGGCCCTGGTCCACAATTTGAGAAATGAATCCTGGGCGACCTCTTCAGCGGACATCTTTTCTCCCATCATTTTCAGAGCCAGACCATAAACAATTCCAGCATGCCTGTCATAGAGAGTAATAAACGCCTCGCGATTTCCCTTCGCCACCAGACGGGCAAGTTCATTGTCATCCAAATTTATTAATTTCGACATTTTCTCTTCCAAACTGAATTCTGGTCTACAACTCACGCGAAAGCAGGGATGCTTGCATAATAGGATGATTAAGGATCCGCTACCCGGGCTATTAACATTGGCAGTATCGATTGGGTATCTTGTCCAGCATGATTGTAGACAGGAAAAATTATACCAAAATGATAGTTCGTATTTTGGGAAACACCGGATTAGCGGCAGGGATGATAATGCACGTGCACACGTCGTACAGATGGGATGTTTGAAATCAAGGTTTGTTCCACCCAGGTTGCGATCATATCACCATCTTCGACTGTCCTGCTCCCCTCTACACAGATCGTAATATTGATCATCAGGTAAGGACCAAAGCGATGGGCATGAACATCATCGACCTGCTCAATCTGCTGGTTCTGTGCCAGCAATCCAATGACCTCTTTTTGAAGCGTTTTTCCAGGAACGGTATCCATCAAATCATAAGTGGATTCACGCAGGATTTCAATTCCTGTCCGCAGGATCACCAATGCTACCAGGGCACCAGCCAGTGGGTCGACCCAGGCATAACCAATCCTGCCCAGTGAAATACCGATCACAGCAGCCGAGGCTGAAAAGACATCGTTTCGATGGTCATATGCTAATGCCATAACAGAGGCGTTATGGGTTTGTTTTCCAACTCTGTTGGTATACACAGCTAAACCGATCTTGGAAATCACCGTAAATAATGCCACCCACAAAGCAATCAACATTGCCCCCCGGAATTCACTGACTCCGGTTATCAGATCGTAAATACTATCAATTGAATTCCAAAAGATTGCTACCGCTGAGGTGATCACGAACGAACCGACAACCACAGCACCGATGCTTTCCAGCTGACTGTGACCATAAGGATGTTCATCGTCAGCGGGTTTGTTTGCCAGGCGGACGAAGATACTCACCACCAGCGAGTAAGCCACATCTGATGTTGAATTGATCCCATCCGCAAGCAGTGCTGGACTGTGTCCTAAAACCCCAATGGAGGTCTTCAATCCAGCCAACACGAAGTTCGAGATCAACCCTAAAACGACCGCTCGATTTCCTCTTCTGGCGCGTTCACTGGAATATTTTGTCCTTTGGTCTATCATCTGCGTGATTATACCGCTTCTTTGGTTCAATATCGCCTCATCCTGTCGAATATCCAAATTTGCATTATTCGGTCAGATACCATGAACGCAGCAGGGTGATATCCTCAGTGGTTAAATCTAAACCCTCTTTGATATAGGTGTCAAAATCACCCCATTCAGCCTTGATCGTCCGGAAAGCCGCCCGGATCCAGGATTCATTTACTTTCATCAAGGGCTTAATATTTTCAACGACTTCCTTTCCTCGCATCAAACGGAGCACGAACAGCGACCATCTCAACCTATCAACGTGTTTCTGGCTTAACAAATAATCCTGGATGACAGTCTCCAGGTCGACCCCCAGCAGGCGCAGCATTACTGCTGAGGCGTAGCCGGTGCGATCTTTCCCGGCGGTACAATGCCACAGCACCGTTTTACCTTCAGCCTCCATCACTGTGTGGATGAATTGCCTGTACTGGTCAATGAAATCGAGTGGTACCTGGCGGTAGGTCTCCAGCATGATTTCATGCGGATCGAATCCATCGAAATCATTGTTCTGGACTCGTTTGGGAACTTCTGTAATTAATCTCGAATTTCCACCATCCAGCATCGGAATAGGAACAATGCGGATCTCGTGGTTCTCAGGCAGTCGGTTTGGATCTTTTTGTTTCTCAACCATTGAGCGGAAATCAATCAGCGTGTCGATATTCAAGGAATCAAATCGACGCTGGTCAGAGGATGACATCTTCGCCAGATGCCCGGAGCGGTAAAGTTTCCCCCACATTACCTGCCGACCATCAGCAGCAGAATAGCCACCATGATCACGGAAATTCGAAACTCCGCGAAAGGGAAGCACCCTTTGTCGGTCATTACTATCCTGGTTCGATTTGAAGAAAGAAAACAAAATTACCCTCTACATTCATTCTCGATGATCAGATGCTTTACCTCTGCTCATCCAGCTTATAAATCAATATTGGTCCCAGATACCTCACCAGTGCCATAATCATTGTCATCCAGAGCCGGGGCCGGGGCNNNNGGGATGTTCGTCAGTCCAGCAGTATAACTGTTATCCGCTAAAGAGCAGTTCTTTATTCACCTTTTTGCAGAATATACTCTCCCAGGTCCTGGTTATAGACAATCTCTTCCACTTCAAACACTGCCCAGGGAGTCCCTTCGTCGTACCAGGTGGCTGATGCTGTTGTCGCTGTCAGATTACCACCGAGCATACTCCAGTGAATTGCTTCATCGATCCATAGAATTTTAGTATCAGACTCTGCACCTTTGAAACGCATTGTCTCAATATACTGAACCAGACCGGTCTCCGGGTCGAAGCGAACGACAAAGGTCTGTTCCTCATCCCCGAACGGCACATACAGTAGAGCCGTCGCATCATCAATTGATTCCCAGTGGACGCGTGCGTCGGTCAGGAAAACAGACGGGAACCACAGCGTCTCTGCCCATAAGCCCAGGTTGGCACCCTGGTTGACTTTTGGATCGTCCTCGATTGTGCCAAATGGCAGCTCCATCACACTCCGCCCATTAATATATGATTCATTGACTTTAAATACCGGCAACCCGAAAATTGTTGTCTCGATATAGTGGCGATAGTCCTGACCGGTGATATGGCTGAAACGGAAAAGTGCCGGGAAAGTTATCCCGCTGATGCGCATGCTCGCTCGCCCGGTAACAACTGCACTCTCAATCACCGGGATCTCGTTGCCATAGACCGTGCGGTAGAAGCGCTCCACCGGTGTCGGCAATCCATCAGGAAATGGAATGGTCTCAAGTTCAACTGCCTGCCCGGGGTAAGCCTCGAAAGGACGCGGTTTGATCTGCAGCCCAATCCAAACCAGGAGGACAAGGATAATGACAACAATTATTATGGCAAATAAAATCTTCACGGTTGTAACCTTTCTGTCTTGCAGAGGGATTTTACAATGCTTGGATGCTGAGCAGATCATATTATACAGTGTTAAAAAATATCACCCGAGATATTTTTATTTACCATGTATAATATTTACTATTAGTGGAGTAATATGGTGGTTTTTATCGGATATTTACCTTATGAGCAAAGTCATTTTATATATTGCCGTTAGCTTGGATGGCTACATCGCNNTCGCCACGCTTGATGGCGGCATCGACTGGTTGGTGGCGTTCGACAGCGAGGAGGAAGATTACGGCTATCAGGAGTTCTTCGATTGTCTTGGAGCGCTGGTTATCGGCGGCAAGACCTATCGCCAGGTGCTTGGGTTTGAAGAATGGCCCTATTCTGGCGTGACCACGTATGTCATCACCCGGCAGGAGAATATCGAACTGCCGGACGAATCGGTCATTCCATACTCGGGAGACATCGTTGAGCTTATAGATCACCTTCGACAGACTGCTGAAAAGGATATCTGGCTGGTCGGCGGCGGTGAGTTGAATGCGATCTTTCTGCAGGAGGGATTGATCGATGAATATATCATTTCCGTAATTCCGGTGCTGCTGGGAGACGGCATCCCGCTGGTGCACGGTGTAGAAAAACGAACCAGTCTCAGGCTGACCAATTCAATAGTCTATCCCAATGGTATTGTACAGCTGAAATATGCGAATAAGTAAATTCTGCTTTTATCCCCTGGCGATTACGAATCATTACCCTGGATCTAGATAGGAATGTGACATCGTTAAATGAATATGCCCGAGGTAAAAAGGTATTAAAAACACTGGAGCAAACACAAGAGTACTCCAAAAAGTTAGGAGATGAAAATGATACAATCCCAACCTGATGGTTATCTGGCAGTTCCACCTACTGGCAGAGGCAGAGGCGTGCTGGTCCTGCATGCCNNTACCTGGCAGATCCCCCTTCCGGCAAAGGCAGAGGTGTGCTGGTACTGCATGCCTGGTGGGGGTTGAACGACACAATTAGAGAATTTTGCGATCGTCTCGCCGATGCCGGGTATATTACCTTCGCACCAGACCTGTATCACGGCAAGATCGCCAAAACCATTGCGGAAGCCGAAGTGCTTGGCTCTACCCTGGACGAAAATTACCTTCAGGCAAAAACTGAAATTGCTGAAGCCGCCCGGTTCCTCGATGAGCACTCAGGGCAAGATGACAGCGGGATCGCTGTTATCGGCTTCTCCCTGGGTGCCTTCTATGCGCTGGACCTCTCGGTCTCAGATCCAGATCGCATTCATTCGGTGGTGCTGTTTTACGGCACCGGACCGGCAGACTTCAGCAAATCAAAAGCGTCTTACCTGGGTCATTTTGCTGCAGAGGATGAATACGAACCGCAGGCCAACGTGGACGAACTTGAGGCCGAGATACAGCAGGCAGGTCGCCCTGTGACTTTCTACCGCTACCCGGATACTGGACACTGGTTCTTCGAACCCGACCGCACAGTCGTTTTCAACGAGTCTGCAGCGAAACTAGCCTGGGAACGGACCCTGGCTTTTTTGGAACGCTAGTCATCGTTCAATGTTAGATTTAACAATCTGCTGCCAGTAAAAAAAGGACTGCAATAAGTCCATAAAATAGCTCTCTATCGAGTATCTGACGGATCACCGTAAACTTCCATCACCCCTCTTTGTGCTGATCTCTGACCCTCAACACGAGCAAAATGCATCACTGAATCCCAGAGCTTCTCAGGAAATCCTGCGATGTGCAGGTCGGTTTGACTAACGGCTTGTTTTCCCTGAAACAATGCCCGTCGACGGTCTGATTCTAATGAGTTAATCCGCAAGACCTCTCATCGAATCATGACAATCCTTGAAAATAAAGACATTTTAATGTCATAATCACCTCTACCTATTATGATTGTTCAAGATCTCAATCTAATTGGCACATTATCACAAATTTCCTCAACGACCTGCTTTACTGGCTTACTTTTCGCATCAGGTAAAGGAAATCTCATGTTATGAAGTCCCACCCTGAATATCAAATTTTATTGTCCATACTGGGTATTCTCGTCGTCAACTTCCTGACTGCCGCCTGTCGTGCCCCGGCTTCTCCGCAAGTCCATGTCGATCCACTAATGACCACTGCTGCCCCCTTGACAGAAAAACCTATCACTGAAACCCCGCATCCACCGACAACTGAACCGGCCCCGACTTCCACGCCCATCTGTCTGGCGACTCTGCCAGCAGCATCCGCACCTCCCGATGATACCGGCGGCAAGATACTTTTTTCTTCCTACCGGGATGGCGAATCGGAGATTTACATGATGGATGCGGATGGATCGAATCTCATCCGCCTGACAGATCTCGACGACCGCGTCGCACAGCCTGTCTGGTCGCCGGATGGTCAGCGCATTGCTTTTGTAAGACGGATTCAGGGGATGTACATGGAAATATGGGGAATGAACGCGGACGGCGGTGAGATGGTACACATCCCTACAAATCAGCAGTTAGTGGATACCGAACCCGCCTGGTCACCCGATGGCAGCCAGATCGTCTTCACATCCAATATCGACAGCTACCCGGATTACCGGGGGCGCCAGGTGATCATTTTTAATCTCTTTGTGGTTAATGCCGATGGCAGCGGGTTGATCCGATTGACCGAAGGTAGATTCCTGGATACCTCTCCAGACTGGTCACCGGATGGGGTGCGAATCGCCTACCAATCCAACCGGGTTGGTAATTTCGAGATCTACACTTTGCCAGTGGGCGGAGTCAAACCTAAAAACCTGACCAATCGCCTGACCGACGAGACCGATCCAGCCTGGTCTCCAGATGGCAGGAAAATCGCCTTCGTTTCCGACCGTGATGGCAACGAGGAAATCTACGTGATGGATGCCAATGGAGAAAACCAGACCCGCCTGACTGATCATCCCCTGGAAGATAAAGCGCCTTCGTGGTCACCCGATGGTCGATCGATCGCCTTTTACTCCAACCGGGACGGCAATTACGAGATCTACACAATGAAAGCCGATGGATCGGAACTCAAACGACTGACGGATCACTACAATTTCGATGGGTTCCCATCCTGGCAGCCGGGGATCCATTCAACGATCACATTACTGCAGGAGAATGTAAAGGTCATCGCAAACAGGATCGACTGCCTGGACGGGATTTTGATACCGTAAACAGATTAGTCTCAACTTCAACCGCAGATTCATTTTCGCTTTACAACGGGCTGTAAATCATGATCTGCGTCCCAAACGGATCGGTAACCGGACAGCTGCGGATCGGTATATACATCAGCTGATCACTGGGCTCCTCTCCTTTCCCGCCCACAGCAATAAAAGCTTGCTGGAGCCGTTCGGCTTCTTTCGGTGTATCCATCACAAAAGCGATTTCAACATTGGTGGGATTGCCGCTTCTACCTTGCAGCAGCGTCAACCAGGTCTGCCCGATTCGCCAACCGCGCGTGCCTTTTCCTTCCACGTACGCTGGGTCACCTAATACGGATGAGTAATAGGTAATCGCTTCTGGATAATTCTGAAAGAATATTGTGATCCCCAACAAACCACGGTAATCAAATCGTTGTGGAGGTTGAGGCTCGACAAAAAATGATTTCCGATAATCCTGATAGTCCATCACATCTCTCCAAGGTTATTAATAATTTGCTAAGCCCTTATTTATATCTTTGCTATATTCATCTCATACAATATAACCACAGAAATAAGAACAAAGGAGGTTGATGATGACCCAAAAGGTAAAGAAAAGCGATCAGGAATGGCGGGAAGCATTGACTGCAGAACAATATCATATCACCCGGGAGAAAGGCACTGAGCGCCCTTTTACAGGGAAATATTACAATTTTAAAGGAAAAGGAACCTACCGCTGTGTAGCCTGCGGCGCAGAATTATTTGAATCCAAAACAAAATATGATTCGGGTTCCGGTTGGCCGAGCTTCTATGCCCCGGCTGATGAAGAACTTGTCCGCACCGAGGAGGACCGCAGCCTCGGTTTGCGTCGCACAGAAGTGCTGTGTGATCAATGCGACTCCCACCTTGGTCACCTTTTCAACGACGGTCCGGAACCGACGGGCTTGCGCTACTGCATCAACTCTGCTGCACTGGATTTTGAAGCCAAAGAAGGTGAATAGCCTGGTTTCTAATGATAACCAAAAAGGGCGCCTGTTTTTGGAAACTGTAAGCGCCCTTTTCTTTTTTAAAATTCATTCAACCATCAAAATAGATTGGATAGAAAGGTTAGAAACCTCTCGCCTGTTTTTTCCTCATGATCAACATTACAACCACAAAAGCCACCAGACAGTAACCCAGAATGCCAATAATATTGTTCCTGATGATCTCCCCGTGGATCTCGCTCACCATGGCGGATTGGAACAGTGAAAAAATCATCGAGCCAGGCATCCAGTTCAAAATCGTTCTCCAGAATTCGCCAAGGCGGTTCCCAGCCAACATCGGAACGAAAGCTGATCCAATCAGTACAAGCAGCAGCATGCTGCTCCACAAATTGATCGTTTCGCCGGTCCGAAATGCGGTGCCGATCACCAAACCCAACCCGATCGCCAGCATCCCCACCAGGATGATAGCAGTCAGCAGAACACCCCACTGAACAAACATATTGACATTCACCAAAACTGCGATCAGACTTGCAGCAGCGATATAAGCAACACTTGCCAGTGATTTCCCAATGACAATATCTAAATATGAAGCGGGAGAAACCATCAACACCTGGATGGTCTTGGCTTCAAACTCTTCCACAAAGAGAACCGGGACCAGAAGCAGACCGATGATCAGTAGAGATACGGACGTGATGATGCTGGCCATCTGTACTGCCGAGCTTTTTCCCCAGGCTGGATAAATCTTATTGCCTTCCAGGTTGATCTGCACTTGGGTTCCGCTGGCATCAGACAGCAGTGTTTCGAAGTCCTCCCGAACTTTGTCGATATCTTTAAGATCAAACCAGTGAGCATACAATCCTTCCAGTACGATTTCCTCTTGCGATAAGGCGATTTCGTCGAAGTCTTCCGGGAGGATCAACCCCAGATCCTTTGAGGGCATGTCGGTGATAGCTTCTTCTACGATAGAGAGCGAATCGACTACGGCCACATGTGTGTCAGGTTGTTGATCCAGTTCTTGAAGAATGGACGAATTGCCACGGTCGTATATTAGCATGACAGGTGCCCTCGACCGGCTGATCACGAAATTCTGCATTGCGGATTGAGAAAGCACAATGAAGCCTGTGCCGATCAGGATGGAAACGAACAATTTATTATTGATGGCTTCACGGATATCTTTGAGCGCAATGGCGATGATTGGGGCAGGTTTTACACGTTCAAACGGTACAGCCAATTCGCTTCCCGTTTCCTCCGTAATGATTGGGCCGGGGGTGGAAATTTGCCGGTTTTGGATGTGGGCATCAGCCCCGGTTGAGCGGGTTTCCAATCCATACATGCTGTCCCTGCGGTCAAGACGCCGGACCAGGACTGCAACGATCATCAGGACACCCACCCCCCATGCTAGCAGGTATGCCAGATACCAGATCACCGTGATTGCAGAGAAATTACCAGAACCTGAAAGAACGATACGGAATAAGTTGAAGAGCACGGTTGTTGGGACTAATTTAAAAACAGTGATCAAGGCATCTGGAAACAATGGGCTCATCAAGGAAAGCATCACGGGGAGGAATAAAGGGATAAAGATGAAGAATCCAACCAGTGTCAGCTGGCTTCGATCTTTGATCATCAACCCCATGATCAAACCAAACCCGATCAAGAAACTGATGCCAACCAGGAACAGGAAGGGGACCAACCACCACTGCACGACAGTGTAAGAATAAATGGATATGACGATGATCCCTCCCAGAAGAGCATAAAATGCTCCGGTCAATGCTTTAGCTATCGTCAGATCTGTCGCTGTAGCAGGTGACACCATCAGAAAGTCGATTGTTCGGGATTTCTTTTCCTCGAGCATGAGATGTGGGATCAACGTGATCCCTATCATCGAGACCGCAAATACTGCACTCAACCCCATCCAGGTGCTGATCCCATCCGATTCCGGCCATGGGTAAACAGTATGTCCTTCGTTGTCCAGCCGGACGGGACGATCCAACAGTTCAGTGAATTCATCTTCGACGAGAGAAATCAGCTCATTATCATCCTCATCGGACGTCCAGTTCAAGATATACCCATCCATCACAACCCCGTCCATTGACAGATCTGTTCCCATATCACCAGGTATTGAAACACCGATCGCGGGGACATCCCAATCTGCCAGGCGGCGCTGCATCGCTTCAAGCGTTTCATAACCTGTGTAGACAGTTAATGTATCGGATGTCTCCAATTTTTTTACAATCTCGGTTTCCACCTGGCTGTATATAAACACAACGGGAGGATCGCTTCCGCGGGAGAGAATCGGTATAAACCGATAGGCGACAACAATGAATAATGCGGAAAGGATCGTGGAAATTACGCTTTTATTTTTTACAGCCTCCAGGATATCTTTACCCGTGATGGCAAGAATGACCCTGGCTTTTTCCAACCACTTATTTTTTGGTTTACGGTAAACAATTTCGGAACGCATCGCGATCCTCCTTATCCATACTACATTGAACGAATTGACTGGTCAAGCTCTCGACCGGTCAACCTGACAAACACATCTTCCAGGGTGACCGGTTGCCCGTTCCCATGGATCGATTTTAAGTTTTCTGGTGTATCCACAGCAATGATCTTGCCTTCATCCAGGATCGCTACCCTCCGGCATAATTGGTCGGCTTCTTCCATGTAATGAGTTGTCAGGAATACTGTCATCCCCTGTTGTGAAAGTTCGACAACCAACCTGCGAATCGTCCTGGCAACATTTGGATCCAACCCACGTGTAGGTTCATCCAGGAAAAGCACCTGGGGCGAAGGAAGAAGTGCACGGGCGATCAATAAGCGCTGCTTCATCCCGTTGGAATATTTCTTTGGGCTGTCTTTAGCACGCTCACTCAAACCAACCTGGTCAAGGACCTGTTTGACCCGTTTCCTGGGAATCCCGTAAAGGCGGGCAGTGAAGACCAGGTTATCCCAGGCAGACAAGCGCTGGTAGAGATTTTGAACTTCAAATACCACACCAATTTTCGGTTTCAGATCCTGGCGATCTTTAACCACATCGCATCCTGCTACCTGGGCAGATCCTTCTGTGGGATGGAGCTGACCGGTCAGGATTTTGATCGTGGTTGTTTTTCCAGCTCCATTCGGACCTAGNNCCGGGGAAAACAGAAAAATTGATCCCTCTCAATGCCGGCTGACCATTGTAATAATGGGATAACCGACGGACCTCAATCATCATTTTCTTCATTTGCAACTCTCCTGCTTTCTGATGTACTAACTGATCCAAATTTCGATCAGGATTCATTCGATTAAATTTCATCGATAGCATACAAAATAAAGGAAAGCAATGCAACAAAAAAACGCCGAGAGGCGTTTCTGGTAGGTTGAATGGAGTAAATTAGGCGTTGAAAACAGCGGAAAAAGTCAGGAAAAAATCAGCATTTAATCACATCTCGTCCTGCGCTAATAATCCAGCAGTGTCCGTAATTCGCTGGCGGCAGTCTTGCTGAGGGGGATTTCTGTGGTATCTGGATCGTTAAGACGCAGGCTGAAACTGTTGCGGGTGTATGGGATCACTTCTTTGACATGCTGCATGTTAACGAGATAAGACCTGTGTGTCCTGAAGAAACCACTCCGCCCCAACCTGGTTTCCAGTTCGTTGAGGGTATATCCAGAAGCCATCTTTCCATCGACGGTGTGGAGTGTACTGCCTCCACCGGACGCTTCAATAAAGAGCACATCCACCGGGTTGATCAGCAGTACCCGGTCGTTATATTTTATTGGGATTTTAAACGGGGAAACCGTTTGAATGTCCTCTTCTGGTTTTTCTTCTTCAATCTTTCCATTATTCATGCGGTAAATTTTTGTCGCCGCATCTTCGATTGGTTCTGGGTTATCTGTAAGAATCAAGACGCTGACACCAGTGGATGACAGGCTTTGGATTTGATCATGGATCAGGCTGATCGATGCCTCATCACAGCGGTCAAATGGTTCATACAGGAGCAGAACATCCGGATGATGGAGTATCGCCCTTCCAAAAGCCAGCCGCCTGTTCAGGCTACCAATCAATTTGCTCACCAGCACATTTTTCTGATCTGCAAGGCCAATCAGCTCGATGACAGTTCCAGCACGCTCTTTGGCTAAACCATATATCCGGCAGCTGATCAACAGGTTGTCGAGCACAGTCCGACGTTGATACAGTCCATCCTCTGGAAAAACAACACCCACATTGTGGCTGAAGGCAGATTTATCGTCAACCAAGTTTCCTGCTATACGGATCGTTCCGGCTGAAGGTATCAGCTGACGGGTCAGAAGTTCAAAGAGGACATCGATCCCGCTTCCCGCAGATCCGACAATAACGCAGATTTCTCCTTCAGAAACATCCAATGCAGGAATATCCAGCGCAGTTTTGTCCCCGACAATCTTTTGCAGTCCACTGATCTCGATCATCTTGGAGATATTGTACACGAGAATATCTGAGAGGAGCACCTAGTCAGATCAGAAATAATGGTTAATTCAAAAACCCATGAGATTGATTATTGAAAAGCAGCCATACTACCCAAAACAACACCGGATATATTGGATGTCCACGGAGGAGCAGTCCTATCACTAATTGTTATTCTTGCAGCATCTTCAAGGGCAGCTCGAAAACCAAGACAAAACAAATGCTATGCGAATTAAAGAAACCCGCAGCGGGGTGCCATCCAGGATCAGGATATAAAAAGTACCAGGTCAGTACTTCAAAATGCACATATAAAGCAGCCTTGGATACCATCTGCATGGGTGAATAATCTTAGGAAGAATTTCCAGCAGAAATCGCTTTTTTTTATGCGGGGATTTATCGCCGTACATGAATCATAGGAAATTTGGATTATTGTTATCAAAATTTCAGGCATTTATCATGGGATTAGTGAGGCTCCCATAGAGATCCAAAGAGGTAGTTGGATCCTTTGTTATTCATACTTTGCATGACAAAAACGATCCATACTATCATGCCTCATTCGAAAACAAATTTCCTATATATTGGAGGAATCTGATGAATAAAAAAATCATATTAGGCACTCTCCTGGCCTTGATGCTCACCCTCTCTTTGATGACGACTGGAGCGTTTGCACAGGAAGAAGAACCTCCGGACCTGGTTCGATTCACGATCCAGAATCAAACCGGCGAACGCCTGGCAATGTACTTAAACGCTGAGGGTTTGTTCTACTACTTCAATCTCGACCCGGACACCACGCGGATCTTTACCGTACCCAGGGAGGCATACACCCACACAACGTATACCTGTGGTCAGTACATTGAAGGAACAGTAGATTTAAGCCGACAGCTTGAATTGATCTTCCCTTCCTGCAGTATGGAACCTGCTAATTTGGGTGAACCGTCGATAGAAAAAGTCTATCTTGGTATCGACATTCCCAATTCAAAATGGCAGTTCCAAATTGATTAGGAAAATAACAGGGCTTCCACCCCAATTGTGCGATCCTCAGGTAAAACTACGATTATTCCTCGAGGGATAATACAATTCTTGATTTTCTCGGGGCTCTTTCTTCAATAAGGAGGAGCCTCGATCTTTTTCAACCTTGTTGATTTCTCATCGCACCCGGCGTATCTATCGAAATGACAAAACCCAATAATTACTCGGGATCAAATGAATCATGATGAGTAGGGAATCTCCCCATACGAATTACGGATAAATCTGCAAACCTCTATCAGTCGATTTCCTATCATTCTGGGGGAATGAACTGATTGTAAATAGCACATGGACAAGCTAATATTTGGAACGAGGTCACCATGAAATTCAGTTAGACGGTTGATAATGAAATCTTTTTATTTCATTTTCAAATCATCTAGTCTGGAATGCCTCACTCACAAAAACAAGTAAGTAGTACGGAGGTTATGGATGAACAAAAAACTAGTAATCAGTTTGATCCTCTCACTTCTCTTAACACTGGCGGTTGTGTCCACAGTCGCACTTGCTGAAGAACATGAGCCTGATTTGGTCCAGCTGCGGATCGATAACCGGACTGACCAGGACGTTGCCCTGAGTATAACCGGTGAGGGAGTTGGCTATTATCTGCCTGTTGGACCTGGAACTTATCGAGTCTTTACCGTACCGAGAGGATCGTATATGCATACGACATTTGCCTGCGGTGAGAGTGTAAGTGGCGACCTGGATATGAGCAGACAGCTAGAACTGGTCTTTACATCATGCTACTTCCAGCCTGCTAATTTTGGCACGCCCTCTATAGAGAAGGTTTTCCTGGCGGAAGGTCCTCCCAGCGTGCACTGGCAGTTAGAATTCGTGGGAACGGAAGAGTAACAGACTGATCAAATAATTCTATGAATTAAAGTTGTTCAAACTTGGGGGAGAAGACAACAATTACCCAGAGCCTTTTCGAAATGATAGAAAAGGCTCTGGTTTTTATCTGCTGGTAGGTCAGCAAATGGTAGAAATCAGGTAGATCCTATGGGCACAAACCTTTGATACCAATTTGACCAACAACCACAGCCTTACAGTGATTTATCAATGCGAGCNNTTATAGCAATTTGACCAACAACCACTGCCTTACAGTGATTTATCAATGCAAGCCTCAGGAAATTGATTCTTCGACGCTGTGGATCCCTGTCGCGCCAGATGGCCGCGGGGAATTTTCTTCGACGATCTGAAGATCGCCCTCTCCGGTGGTACAGCGGACCTCGAAGGTGTGATCACCTTCCTGGAACAACCATTCATACCGCCAGATCACCCAGGTTGTCTCCGAGAGAGGCGAGCGGAGCTGAGCCTGCTCCCAATCTCCCCCATCGACGCGAACTTCAACGCTTGATATTCCGCGATCACCGGCAAAAGCGATTCCCCCGATAGGCACGTACTGCTGTCCTTCCTGTTCTACGATATGATCAACAGCGACCGTATCGATTACTGATCTCGTGCGCACCCGAGCAGTCTCATCCCAGCCCCGTTCCACCCAATAACCTTCCTGATAAGTATCCGTTACTTCCACACCGGTAATCCATTTGGGCTGCTTCATACCAAAGCGGTCCGGCAGCCAGATACGCAGCGGAAAGCCATGATCGACCGGAAGTGCATTGCCATCCCAGCCGTAACAGAACATGATCCTGGGATCTGAATTGATCAAATCCAGCGGTATCGTCTCATAGAATCCGTCCCCGGAGGTGATGTGCAGATATTCAGCACCTTCCTGCACGCCGGCATCAGCCAGGATGTTCTGCACACTGACCCCTGTCCAATACGTGGTCGAGATCAAGGTGGTCGGGATGCGACCGGATATGCAGTTCAAGGTCACATATTGGTTGATCGGCTCGTAGTTGTTGCGGATGTCATCCAGAGTGAGCATCAGTGGATTGTCCACCATGCCGGTGATCGGCAGCTGCCAGTCCGCTCCTTCGATCTCCGTTGGGGTCAATTCGATAAAGACCTTGTAGTG
>JABAOG010008978.1_pt1 | contig 17424 bp, 25 predicted proteins | sample 7062131 | NCBI WGS metagenome assembly JABAOG01 (sample SAMN14538629, study PRJNA623070) | marine sediment metagenome | biome: marine biome [ENVO:00000428]; feature: marine pelagic biome [ENVO:01000023]; material: deep marine sediment [ENVO:00002113] | place: India: Arabian Sea | collected...
AGTGACGGCTCGGCTGATACGATCGGGGAAGTCCCCGATCCCGTCGCCCACAAGTCCCTAAAATGGAACGCCGCGGCGACGGCTCTGGAGCATTACACGCCTTCTCCTGTGTCTTCCGCAGGGTCTACGCCAACAACAGTCCCGACTACCGTGGGGGAAATCTACATCGACACTGCCGCTGACGCGGTTTATGTCGCCGTCGACACTGTCAGTATCAATGACTGGGTCATGCTTGGCTCGACCAGCAACAATCAGGACCATGGCGCGTTGGTTGGTTTGGTCGATGACGACCACACTCAATACTCCATCATATCGACCGGCTCCGGCGCCCCCGCCACTACACCGCCGCGCGAGGGGGCTATTTACGTCGATACTACGGGCGACGATGTCTATCTGGCCAAAGGCGTGGCGTCCTCCGCCGATTGGGTCAAAGGGGGCGATATGCTCGCCTCCACGTATGACCCCGGCTCGGTCGCTGGCGACGCCTTCGACATGGACAACATGGTCGAGGGCACCACCACGAAGATCATGACGGACACCGAGCGGACCAAGCTGTCAGGCATCGAGACAGCCGCCGACGTCACTGACGCTACCAACGTAGCCTCGGCAGGTGCTGTTATGGATAGTGACATCAGCCCCGCCGAAGGCTTCCTCCGGAAGACCGGGGCTGGTGCATACACCGCCATCAAGAGCAACCTGTCTGGCACAACCGCGCCCACGGCCAACGAAGACAGTGGGGACGGTTATGGCGTCGGTTCCCTTTGGATAGACACCACCAATGACAACGTATACGTGTGCGTTGATCCGTCCGCTGCTGCCGCTGTGTGGAACCAGCTAGATGCTGCTGGTGGAGGTAAGGTCATCAGCCGTAACTACGCCCAGTACACCACGGCAACGGCTATGTCCACTATTATCCCAGTAAACGACACCATCCCTCAAAATACCGAGGGCACGGAAGTCCTGACGGTTACAATAACGCCAGCATCGACATCTAACCGCGTACGTGTGCGGTTTTCCTGCCAAGGCGCTGGTAGCGGAACCGGCATTAATGTTTCAGCCGCCCTGTTTCAAGATAGTACCGCCGACGCTATTAAAGCGATGTCTGTATACGTCGCCAATGGTAATGGCGAGGCCCCCCTGTTTCTTGAGCACGAATACGCGCCCTCAACCACCTCCACAATAACCCTTAAAATCAGGGTGGGGCCCTCCAGCGGCACCTACCATATCAACCGTTACGACTCCGTTAATCGCGTCTTTGGGGGCGTGAGTATTGCCACGCTGATCGTCGAGGAAATTGAGCCATGATAACAATACTAAGCGCAAAATATGGTAATCCAGACAACCAGTCGGCCCTCGTGAATACTGTGGAGGCGGGGTGGAAAGCCATTTCTGCCGCCGACACACCAGAGCTGTGGGACATCCTTATGACCTGGGCAGCCGAACCCGGCAACGTCATCGGTCCTCCTGACCCTCCTCCGTCCCAGGATGAAATCGACGAAGAAGCCGTGAACGCACTCGGCCCCGTCATTCTCAACCTCGCATACCACCTCAACAAGCGTGTGAGGGAGCTGGAGGGGCTGCCGGTGGAAACCAAGGCCCAGGTGAAGGGGTTCNNGGGTTCCTTAAGAGCTGGTTGGTGCCGTAATGACCATTGAAAGGACGTAACACCATGACTGTATTGACCGCAAATCGGATTAAGAAAATCGCCCCCTACGCCAAGAGGAATATAGCGGAGGGGGTTGTCGCCGGGTTACGCGAATACGCTGGCCAATTCGGTTTAGACAAACCGCACGTTCTGGCGCACTTCATCGCACAGATCGCACACGAAAGCGCCGGGTTCAAAACGACCGTAGAATATGCGTCAGGCAGTGCCTACGAAGGAAGGCGCGACCTTGGCAATATCCATCCGGGCGACGGGCGCAAGTTCCGCGGGCATGGGCTTATCCAGTTAACGGGGCGAGCGAACCATCGTTCATATACCGACTGGGCGATCCGCAAAGGTGTCAGCCGGGTTGATTTCGAGAAGCACCCTGGCGAAGTGGCAAAATTCCCCCACGCTTTCCTGGCAGCGGTCTGGTATTGGCAGTCGCGCGGGCTTGGCTACTACGCCAGGATCGGCGACCTCCGGACAATCACCAGGAAGATCAACGGCGGCTACAACGGTCTGGCTNNGAGCGCCAAGATCAGAGCCGATGGCGTGGCGGGTCCGGAGACAATGCGTGCCCTACACGAAGCGCTGAAACGGCGGTCAGGTGTTGCCATCGAGCGCCCCGTGGCCAAGCGGCCAGAAACCACGGTGCGGCCCAATCTCTTGTCTTTTGCGACGAAGGTTGTTAAGATCGTAATCGATTTTCTGGCACGCATTTTTAGGCAGCGCTGATGATGAAGGGAAAAAAGACATTGCTCTATTCGGCCCTGGTCATCGCCCTCGGCGCCCTGGAAGCCGCGGAAGGGCTTATCCCCGCTGACACAGCCGGGTACGCGCTGATGGTTGTCGGCGTGGGCATCGCGGCGCTGCGTATCGTCACCACGTCTCCTCTTTGGGACCAAGAATAATGTTCGGTTTCCTCGCCTCGGTTCTCCTCCCGTTTGGCTCAACGGCACTCAACGCCATTCTCAAATCTGTAGACAAGCGTGTCTCGGAGCAAACAGAGCGGGAGCGCATCAAGGGCGAGATCATCCGGCAACACATGCAAAACCGGACCGATGTGTTGCTTAAGGGCGTATGGGTTGTTTGGGTCGCAATGGCCTTCCCCGTCGTCATATATTTCAACAAACTGATCCTTTGGGACAAACTTATCATGGGTGGGACGGTCGCGACCGATCCGCTGACAGGTTTGGCGGCGGAGTGGGCGACCCTCGTTCTTCACGCAATCTTCCTGGTTCCGTTGGGTGGTTCGGCTATCTCACGAATAGGGAGAATGAAACGATGAGTAGCTCACCCTGGCTGGCTTTCAGGTACACCTTTCTGATTTTGGCGTCCATTCTGTTTTTCGTCTCGATGGCTTTGTCCGACGAAGCGCCCGCGCCAGCGGTCAAGGTGTGCTTCGCCAGTTCATGCAGTGGCGGCCACGGCTCCGGCTTTTATCTGTATGACGACTATTTTGTGACAGCGGGCCATGTGGTCGCTAACCGCAAAGAGGTCTTTCTGAAAAACTCCCACGGTCGCGTACAGGTCGCCAAGGTACTCTGGCGATCGTCGCAATCGGACTACGCGCTACTCCAGGCTTCCGCCGCTGAGTTTCTTGAACAATCCAAAGCCAACCTTAACTGCGGCGACATCGCAGTTGGTACCAGGGTGACAAGCGTAGGGAACCCCGCTGACATCGCTTTTGTCAGGGTCGAAGGCAAGGTGGTCGCCAAGGCTCAGAAACTCGGTTTATGGAACCGTGTGGTGCCCCTGGATATTGCGAGTTATGGTGGCATGTCCGGCGGGCCGGTGTTCGATCAGAGCAACCGTATAGTCGGGGCGATCGTCGGATCGCTCTCCGGTTCCGGCCTGGCTGTTATGGAACCAATATCTGGTATCTGCGGGGTGCTCCCCATCCCGGCTATTAAGCTGTAATCTGGCCGGGGCAAAATAATGGAATACGAAAACCTCGATCTGTCAGAGGAAGAGATCGCCGCGTTAAAAGCGATGGCGAGGCGGGAAATCGCATGGGGTGTTGTTCGCTCCCGTGTCAGAAATCGCGTCATCGCTGTCGCGGCTTTTCTGACAGCAACGCTCTTCCTGTGGGACCAGATCAGGGCGGCGCTCCTCTACTTCTTCAAATCTTGAGGCTGTCTGCTATGAGATTGACGCTCTCTTGAGCCGTCGTCTTTTGTAAGTGTGCGTACCGGGCTGTCGTCGTTGGTGACGAGTGTCCGAGAAGTTCCCCTATCTGTGCCAGTGAAACCCCTTTCGACAACGCAACGGAGGCGAATGAATGTCGCATGTCGTGGAGTCTCATATCGACCACACCGGCCCAACCACAAACACGCTGGAAGACGTGAGTGACGTGGTAGACGCAGGGCATCTCGACCCCATCCAACCCTCTCTCTTCGATCAAATCGACAGCCGCTTCCGGCAGGAAGATCGTCCTGTCGTCTCCAGTTTTGGTGTCAGCGACGAACAGCGTGTTGCGATCGGCCCTATTTAAAACCCTGCCAGCGATCTCGCCGCGGCGGGCGCCTGTCAGGATCAACAAGCGAATGGCGTCAACCGCCAAGGGATGCTGCTTGGCGAGTTCCGCCAAAGCCTCACTGATGGCTTGCATTTCTTCGTCGGTGGCGTAGCGCTTGCGTTTCCGCTCCCGGTTACGACTGACGAACCGACACGGATTGGACCCCACGTCACGAAGCCCCCACCGCTCGGCCAGGGTGAACATTTTCGACAACAGTGACACGACCCTGTTGGCCGCGGTCGGCGCTGTCAGGCTGATACGAGCGTGCAGCTTCTCGATATGATGGAAGTCCACATTCGGAACAAGGATGTCACCGAGGGCGGGCCGGATGTGTTTGTCGATCTGGCTTTTGTCGTTCCGTGCGGTTTTCTTTTTCGGGGCGTGCTTCTCCAGGTAGCGGTCGCAAAGCTCCGCCACGGTCATGCCGTTCCGGCCATACAGGCTCCATTCCTCTGACGGGTCTTCCCCGGCATAGACGCGGACCAACAGAGACCGTGCGATTTCACGAGCCTCTGTCAGCCGGATGGTGGGGTAGTAGCCAATGCGGGGGCGGCGTCGTTTCCCCGATCGAGATCGGTAGGAAAGATACCAGCCTTTGGTTTGCTTGCCGACGCGGAGCGTCAGCCCCTTGACGCTGGTATCTTTGTACGTGTCCCCTGGCTTGAGGGCTTCAAGTTTCATACGTTAAAACCCATGCAAGCGAAGACAGCCTCGGCAAACAGCCACGCGGCGAAGACGTAGAGCGCCCAGACAAAGAATTTGTGTTCATTAAGAAACGATCTCATTTCCAGTCTCCATTCTTAGTGTTTATTTGGTGTCAGGAAAGCGATAGTTCCTGATAATCATTATCTAAACCACAACGCACCTGCTTTGTCAAGGTAGGACGGAGGGGTGGCAAACACCCCTAATTTGATACACCCCCTAACCCCTTGATAAACCTAACGAATGGTGCCGTGGGAGGGGATCGAACCCCCGACCTGATGCTTACAAGGCAACTGCTCTACCATCTGAGCTACCACGGCAAATTGCTGTTTACAAATCAGATAAATCAGATGCTTTGCGCTGTTTTTTCTTGGTGGCGATTAGGTGCTCGCGCTCATAAGCGAGGATTTCCGACATCGGATAAAGCACTGTGTTGTCGTTGACGCGAATGTATGCTGGACCCTGCCGCCCCAGGCTGCGTTGATTGGCCAACGAGCCAGGGTTCATTCGCCAACGCGCAGCGAGTTCCTTGGTGGTCATATACATTTCGTATGTCAGTGGGTCGTTATCCAACGCTGGCAGCTTGAGAAACTTGGGGACGCTCTTGTTCAATGTATTGCTCCGTCATGGATGCAGTGGTCGAACGCCTTCTCCAACGCCTTACGGACTTTGCTCTCGGTCATGTTCTCAAACATCGGGTCTTCCTTGACAATGCGTACGGCTTCCCCGATCGGGATAGGCCCGCGATCTTCTCGGCGATCCAAAAGCAGTTCCTCGAAAATCGAAGCGTCGTCTTCCTCGTGGGTCCGAAGATCGACCGGCTTCAACACCGCGACCTTGTCGGTGTTCAAAAGCTCGATGCTCTCGCGCTTGAACCAGGTGGGCTTGTCAGACATTTCTGACATGTTGGCTTTGGCGTCATCAAGCCGGACGTACCCGTGACGGTTCTCGACATTGCGATATAGCGCCGCTTCCTTCTCGGTCATGTTGAACATGGTTGTGACAATCCGGGCAGCGCCCACCACGGACCCGGCGCCGCGGCTACCGTGCATGTTGCCCGCGTAACTGTCAGACGCAGTGACAGGGCGCTNNCCCGCGTAACTGTCAGACGCAGTGACAGGTCGCTTCGCTGTGTGATGGACGATCAGCACGGAGCAGTTGGCTTCGACCGCCAGCTTCCGGAAGGTCCGGGCGACCTCTGACATTTCCCGGTTGTCGTTCTCTTCCGCGTCATGCGTCTCAACGAGGGGGTCGACGATCACCAACCCGATCTTGTTTTCAAGCACCTGTTGCTTCAAATGTTCGAACAGGTACGGGGCGAGCGACCCATTGCCTTTTCTGACAACGATCTTGAACGGGTTCTCAACGCCGGAGAACATCGACAGCTTACCATCCAAGTCGCTCTTCGTCAGCTTGTACTCGCGCATGACGCCGTAGAGCCGACGCCACATCTCCGTCTTGTCTTCCTCGTTGTTGACGAGAAGCACATTGGTTCGTTCGTGGACCTCCTGCGAAGCCACGTCATTACGACCCGTGGCAACGGCGACAGCCAACTGCATCGCATACGTCGATTTGCCCGTGCCTGGGTCAGCGACCAACATGCTGATCTTGTCACGCATGAGCATGGTGCCGATCAGCCAGCGGCGAGGGGGGAGGGCTTCTTCGCTCGGCCATGTCAGCGGACGAACGAGTTCAAGCTTTTTTCCTTGCAGGTCTTCCAACCCCTCGAAAGCAAGTTCCGGGCTGTCAACGCCGATAGAGTTCTGGCGATACGAGAAGGCGTTGCGGATTTTGCCATAGAGATCGTCAGGCTCCCACGGTGGCTGACAGCGCTCGTTCCAATGCTCCAGCATCAGGTCGTGCGCGACAGCCCGTGACAGCCCAAAGTCCAGGGCGCGACACGCAACCCGGTATGTGTGCTCGTCACCACCGGCGCCTTCGACTGCGGGGTCTTCCCTTTTCAGATAGTCGCGCGCTGCGTCGACACTCTTTGGCAGATCGAGTTCCAGCCCGGTGACGACAGACCTCTCGCGCTCACCTGCCTTGGTCGCTGACAGAAGCTCACGCAGAAACTTCGGGGCGACAGAGACCTTGTTGGTCTTGCTGGCCGGGACGTATTTGTCATCGCCGATCGTAGACCCGATCCCGACGACGTAGCCGCCCGTGCTCTTGACGTCGACACCTTCTGCCAGCCTGTCAGTGCCGGACTTGACGGGGTCGCCGTAGAAATAGAGATGCTTGCCGCCCGTTGGCGTCCGGACTGTCAGCGTCTCTTTGACACCGTGGCTCTTGGTGATTTCCTTCCACCGCTCGGAGCCAAGTTTGCCGTTCTTGTCGTCCAGGTCGATGATGACAAGGCCGGATGGCTCCGGCGCGATGCCGATGTTGTAGCGGGCGTTATCCCCCCACCACTCCTTGATCTTGTCAGGATCGATCGTCGCCTCGTCCTTCCAGTGCAAACCGGAAGGCGGAACCTTGCTGTCATACGACAGCGGAAAGACGTAGATGCCTTTGCGGGCGTACCACAGTGCCGATTTAAGCTTATCGTTCATGATCGCACTCCTATTTGCGATAGCGTTGCCCGGACCATCCTTCGGCTGCGATCGGCAGCTCCTCGGCCCAATTCGGACTTTGGGTCATAATACTCACGAGCCTCTTTTCTGGATGCTTGTCACCGCTGCCGGTGCATATCTCGGTGACGATCTCGTCGTGGACGTGCATGACGACGGGGAAACCTCCGACTTCGCAGCGCCCCATGGCTTCGGCCTGGACGTCACGAGCAACAGCCTGGGTGGCGTTCTCTGTCAGCTTTCCGCCATAGGTCGACGTGCGGCCCCACTGGCGGGTGTACGTGTCCTGACCGTAGAAACTCAACGTTTCCTTCATGCCGAACGGGCCAGGTTCCGGCTTGACTTCGGCGAAGGGGTAGATCAAATCGCGACCCGAAGGCAGGCGCATGGCCAAATGCTCTTCGCCCCGCATGTAGAATGTGAGGCGCCCTGCCCTGTACCGGTACCGCTTGTCAGGATTTTTGACAACAGCGATGGCTGCCTGCTCCATCGACTTCCACAGCTCGACGGTTTTGGGGTTCGCAGCACGCCAGCGGTGCTTGATCTCTTCCGCTTTGTCATGCGGAACGTCGACACCGTAGAGATTGGCCATGCGCTGAAACGCCGCTGACCCGCCCTGATACCCAAGAGCCAACTCGCCGACCTTCCCGACGAAGCGTTGCTCAGGCGTGACGTCGTCTTCGTCATCCACATCGTAAATTTGGGCGGCAGTGTGCTTGTAGATGTCTCTCCCGCTCGCGAAGATTTCAAGCTTGTTTTTGTCACGGGCGAGCCACGGCAGCACGCGCGCCTCGATCTGTGAGAAGTCAGCGGCGACGAGTATCTTGCCCTCGGCGGCGATGAACATGCCTCGCAGGCAGGAGGCGACAATTTCTGACAGCGACAGCTCTTTGGTGCCCTTGATGATCCCCGGACGTCCGCCTTCAACCATCTTTTCGATAGCAAGCCTCACGTCCTCTGGCTCAATCAAAGGGCGGAACAGGTTTTGTGGCTGGACACGACGCCCGCCCCATCGGCCTGTTGTGGCGGCATGGTACTGATAAAGCCCCCGCGCCCTGCCGTCCGCGCAAGCACTGGCGAGCATGGCTTCCAGCTTGGCGGTGGAGTTGCGCCCAACCTCGGCGCGAATTCTCAAGGCGCGATGTATCTTGTCAGGGAGCTTCCTCTTCAACAGCCGTGCCAGGCGCTCTTTTGTCAGATCGGGAACGTCCAAACCCTCGGCTCGGAGCCAGGACCGTAACGCCGTCACGTTTTGCGCCGATCGCACACGCCCGTCTGTCAGACTTGTCAGTTCGTTGTTAAGCTCCTCTTTGTATTCCTTCATGATCTGGTTGGCTGCGTGGATCGCCTCAATATCAAGCTGGACCCCTCTCTCATTGATAAGTTGATCCATCGCCCACACACGTTTTTCGCGTGCTGACAGAGCCGGAAGAAAGCCGTCTATCTCGATTTCCGCTCGCACGTCGTCTTCGCAGTATTCCATGAGCCGATCGACACGCTCCGGCACGTCCCACCAGATATGTTCGCCGTCTTCTGTCGTTTTGCGCGGGCGCGCCATGCGAAGCATGAGGCGCCTGCCTTCCATGTCTTTTTTGACGTCAGCGTCGAGCGCGTCTGCCACGGCGGCAAGGGAAAGCGGAAGCGCAAACGCAGCGGCACGAGCCATGGTGCAATCGCACTGTTCGGGGGCTAAGTACCCTGGATCGTGCTTCTCCCCCTTAAAATACCGAGGAAGAACGCGGTTCCAGATCGCGATCTCAAACGCCGCATTATGCGCCACAACAGTCCGCCCCAAACGCACATGTGTCATCACCTTCGGAGGAAAGGGGTCTCTCGGATGCCAAGTCTTCGGGTGCGCGTCGCCTTCGAATTGATACGACATGCACCAGATGCCGGTGGACGGGTCTTCGGCGTACTTTTCCACGCCCGTCATCTTCAAGTCGGCGGCGGACCTTGTTTCAAAATCGATATGTAGTACGGGGTTTTTTTTAGCCATCGGTCTGCTGCACCTTCCACCAAAGCTTGGGTGGCAGCCCATCGATCATGTCTGACCGGACGCAATACATATTCTTGTCGTGCGGGTTGCCGTCGCTGTCATGAACCCTCCGGCTCAACACCTTTTCCACACGCACCTTCGGCGGCTCGATACCTCTTGCCGACCAAGCTAGTTCGATCTCTTTGGAAAGCAACGCCGCCCCGACAGGCGTCATCGTGTCATTGTTGTGTCCCATTGTTTTCCTCGATGATAACTGCGGTTGATGGTTCCGGCGGCGGGATACGCCCCGCGCTTTCGCCCGCCGATCAATGCGGCGCCGGACCAGGGTGTCAGGTGGTCAGAAAGGGAAGTCGTCTGGATCGATGTCGTCGTCCAGATCGCGCATATCCTCTTCGGGATCGTTAGGCGCACGTCCGCCAAGACGCTCGCCTTCGCTGACTTTGATGAAGCCCAACAGGCTCATGCCGATGCCGCGGCTACCTTCGACGTCGTAGCCATATGGCTCGAAGACGACGAAGCCCTTGCAGCCCGGATAGCATTCGTCCGGGTCGACGATTTCCTCGCCGTCAATGTCACGGACATACGGCTTGCGAGTGTTACGCGCGTTGAAGAAAACGACGGTGTCGTCGTAACCCTCTTTGTCGTCGTACTCCTCGCCGTCGCGGATTGGATGTTTGAGCCGCTTGGGCGGGTCGCCCTTCCATTTGCGTTCGATCGCAGCTTCGATCGCGTCGTCCAGTTCGGACATGTCGACCTTCTTGCTGACAATCGCGGCGCAAGAGTATTTCTTGACGTCGCTGTCTTTCTGCGCCTGTGGCTTGAACAGGTTCGGAAAACTCAAGATCGCGGGAACGCGAAGCGATCCGTTCTTGAGAGTAGTCACCTTCTTAAAGGCGTTCTTCTTAGCCATCGTCTTCAATTCCTTCCATGGCTTGCTTCACTCCAGGGTCAATCGGGGGGCGCGGGTCTGACAAAGGCGCCAGACGAGGCGCGCCTTCTGTCCATTCGATCACTTCATCCAGCTTCTCCATGCTCTTACGTCCAACTTGCTTCTCGATCTTGGCGGGTGACAAAAGCTTCACATCANNCTTCATCTGTCCACTGACGTCGCCTGCGACCAGCAACCAGTTTCATGCCGGGCAAGCCCTTCTTGCTTTCGGCTCGCGCGTAAGCTTGCTCTTCGAGACGAAGCACCCAGGTCTTGAGCGCGGGCAGCGCCTCAAACATTTCTGCGATCTCTTCGTCTGACAGTGTTTCAGGGTTGCTCATATCGAAAGTTCCTCTGTAATAAGAAACTGACATCGCACCAATAATCGCGGATTGCTGCTCGCGGCACATGCCTGCGACCGGACAGAAATGACACCAGGGTCCGGCGCTAAAATGGTGGGGGTTGTCCATGACAAACTGGATCACGGCGATCAGCTCGTTCTCAAACTCGATCAGTTCGTCGATACCGAACGTCCATTTGTTGACAGCGCCGTCGCCCGTATAGCAACGCGGCTGGACGATCCAGACGGTGATCTCTTCGACACGACTGCGGCCCAACTTGTACCAAACACCAAGCGCATAATAGAGAAGCTGCTTGTTGCGGTGGACGCTGACAGGGATACCGACGCCGTGCTTGTAGTCAAAGACATCCAGCTTGGTTGTGACGGGGTCGTGGATGACTGCGTCAGCCGATCCGAACATTGGAATGCCTTCTGGCTCGATCTCTGTCAGCCGAAACTTTTCTTCGATCATCATAACAGCGTGGTCGCTGCTGCGGTTCACGACCCTGTTGACCGTTTCGACATAGACGCTGATCGCTTCAAACGTCTCGTCGTCAATTTGGAGGGGCGGATTGCCGGTCTCCAGCCACTCGGCGGCGAGTTCATGCGCCCGCGTTCCCTCCAGCGCAAACGGCGAGGATTTCTGCGGCGCAAGCTTGGCCCCGATATGCGCGCTCGCCGGACATTCTGACCAGCGGGACGTACCGGAGCCACCAAGCGGCGAGTGGGCTGGCAGCTTGTCAGTCATCATTCCTCCCCTAGCTTGCGGATAGCGGCGGCGATGGCCTCGCCGCACATTTGCGTGACTTGCCCGGCCTCCGTATTCGGGGCGATAGGACGGGCAAATTCGTCCGCCACCTTCGCTGCTTCTTCCAATGCCGCTTGTCGAATAGCCTTGTCTCGTTCAATTGTTTTGCCGACATGGCGGGCCGGGACTTCTATGCGATGCTGCGCTGGCACTTTTATATTGCCGCCTGTTTCCGCCATCATTCCGCTCCTAAATTGCGATTGCGAGCGCCGCTACCGCGATAATCAAGATCGCGAGTATCACAAAATCGTCAGGGTGTGCTTCGTTCCGCCTCATCACTCTTCGCTCCGTATGTCAGTTTGGTAGTGGTAGTCGTTATGGCACTCCACACAAAGAACGACGCACCGTGCGATTTCCTGTTTCAGCCAACGCAGAGACCTTGCGTTCGACACCCTTCCTCGCTTGGTCCGTCTATCGACGTGATGAAAATGAAATGCCGTCAACGGCAACTCCGGCCAACGCGCCCCACAAAACAAACACCCCGAAGCTTTCTTGAAAGCGTCCCGGTATTTTCTGGCAGCATCTCTCTTTCTCCTGTTGCGCTCGTTCCACACGCTCTTATTCTTCTGGTAGTGCTCCCGCTGATAAGCAGCTTGCTTCTCTGGATCGGCGTAAGGCATCATCCCTCCACTTGGTATGTGTCAGCGCCGCCGAACGCCGATCTGATCTCAGCCGCAAACTCGGAATATCGGTTGGCCGGAAGGTCCGCGAATTTCGTGATCCCGTAAGCTTCCATCAGCGAAGCCACGCAATTCATCCCGCGCTGAATGGCAAGCTGCTGACACATGGAATGAATGCCAGCCAGGGTTTCCTCGCCATACGCAATTTTCTCCGGCGGGACGATCTCGCGCGCATACACGTTGACCTTGAACGGATGCGATCGAACGACCGCCATGGCTTTCATGCCCGCCAGATCGTCAATATCCGGATCGGCCAAAGCCTCGAACGCGGCGCCAAGCGGCGCGCTGTGCTCGATATGACAGTCGACGCGGAAGGTCATCGGGGGTGATGCCCAGGCCAGCCATAGCAGTGCGCCAATTCGTGACGCATGAACGTAGCATGGGCTCTCCTTGTCAGGCGGGTGGGCAGCACCACCGCGCAAAACCGCGGATTTGTGTCGGCTGAAACAAGGGCGCAAGCCGCCGCACGGCGAACCCTGCTACGGCTGGCACGAGCGCAAAAATTCGTGACTTCGCGGGAGGGCATGTAGTGGACCTCGATTTTCATGTCAGGATATGGGTTTTTCAGATACCGGGCGGGCGGCTCCAGCGCTCGGAGACTGAAATCGTTGTTGGTTTGCGCTCCAGCCCCGGTCGCTGTCAGAAGCACCGCCGCTAACAGCATCGTTGCCGCGCCGATCATTGACCATGCGAAAGCGAGCCTTTCCTCGCGCTCGTTCTTCGGCCACAAATCCTTCATTCGTGTATCTCCCCGATCATGCGTGTTTTCCTGACGAGAACGTCGTTGACGCGCTCGTCGATGGTTCCGCTCAATGAAATGAACCGCGCCGCAACAGGGCGCTCCTGACCGATCCTGTGGCACCGCGCGATCGCTTGGGCGTTGTCAGCGGGAACCCACGAAGGCTCCGCGATCCACACGCTGTCTGCCGCGGTAAGATTTAGCCCGGTGCTGGCAACCGCCATTTGGCACACGAGCACTCGGCAACTCGGCATTGTCTGGAAGGCGTCAACTACTTGCTGACGCCGGATGGTCGGCGTGCCGCCGTAAAGCATCTTGGCCCGGTATTTGGCCAGATAGGCCCTTATGTATTTCAGGACGACCGTGTGGATGCCGAACACCACGATCTTGCCCGGCCCCGAACTTAACTCGTTGTCAATTAATTGACAGACAGACAACACCTTGAGCATACCAACTTCGCGTCGAAGCGAACTCATGGCTGTGTCAGGTTTTGCCAACGTGCCTTTCTGGCGCATCTCCTCGAACTTCTCTGTCAATTCCCGATCGATCTCCGGCAGTCGCCGCAGCACGGACGGCCCCGCGATCGGCGTCTCTTTGGCTTCGATAGACAGGTTGTTGATTGTCAGAGGCGGTATGTCGCGAAACACTTCTGCCTTTAGACGACGCAGCATCAGGGCTTTGGTCATCTTGTGGATCGTCGGAAGGTTCTTCTGACGTGTCACCACATAGTCGTCGCCGGGGCCGACACGGTAGCCATCAGTGAACTCGTTCTCGAACGCCGAGTAGGACTTGTCATAAAGCCCCGCCGCCTTGAAGTACGGAAACATGTCCAGAATATCATTGGGTGCGGGCGTGCCTGTCAGAAACCAGACTTTCCCGATCTGGCCCGCCAGGGAGGTCTTTGTCCGATGCCCGGTCAGGCCCAATACCGCCTTGGTGCGCTGCGCCTTTCTGTTCTTGAGGAAGTGCGCCTCGTCGCAGATCAGCAAATCGAACCCGGCGTCACATAGCGCGTCATGAACCATGGGGCTGGTCGTCAGGTCGTAGCTGATGACAACCCAATCAGCGAACTCCAGATCAGCCTTGTTGGCGTCTTTGCGCGAAGTTACGACCAGCGTCAGCCCAAAATCATTTGACGAGAACTTGTCAATCTCGCGCTTCCACTGCGGGCGCAAGATAGCCGGACAGACGACCAGCACTTTCTTAGCGCCAGCCCTTCTCGCTGCGACAATTGCCTGCGGTGTTTTTCCGAGACCCATTTCGTCAGCGAGGAGGGCGACGTCCCTGTCAGCCAGGAACTCGACGCCCTCGGCTTGGAAGGGATAGAGATCAGCAGACACTTGCGATCGCCTCTTTTATCCACTCAGGCTTGTGCTCTTTGATCCATTCTAGAGCGCGCCTTTCCTCACTGGCGAACACCGCGCGCTTGCGTGTCACGGCTTCGCGGGCGTGTCTTTTCCATGTCAGAGATGTCATAGCGCCAGCCTGCCAGCGGGCGCCGCGGTTCTGCTCCCCCATTCGTTCGAGGTGCAACTGGCGTTCGATGTTGCATACGGCTTCTGTCAGCACAGCCAAGGCATCGTCGCAGGCTTCCACGGTTTCGAGATCGCTCACGTACCATTCATGAGCGATCTCGATCTCAGGGATCGTCGTGTCAGAAGTTTCGGATGTTGTAGTATCGAGCATCCCGAATGTACCTTTCAAAAGCTTGTTGAAAACTCAATGGTTTCTCGATGTCCCCCGCCAAACCATCCCGCCAAAGCCCATGCTCGATGATTGCCGCCTCTGTATCAGCGGTTCGTATCAAGCGATAGGTCGATCGGGGCATCGTCGGGTCGAGACCTGCGGCTTCGAAAATCGCCCGATCGAACCTGTCAGCCAGATCATTGACAATGTCCGTTCCGCCCGACATGGCTTGCAGGGCTTTTTTCGTGGGGGTGGTAATGTCGCCAATGTACGCTTCGTGCGCGTCGTGCAAGAGCGCGTAAGCGTATGTCTCCCTGGGCAGAACCTCACCTGTCTGCTGCGATGCTTGGCGCACAAGATCGACAACCAGAAAGGAATGTTCTGCGACGGTGTATCGCCCATTCATCCCGCCGTTGAACCGGACAAGGTTCGACAGATTGTGCGCGATGTCAACGAGGCGTATGTCTTCGGGACGGGGATTTGTCATGGACACGACGGTCGTCAGGGTCGTGTTGACGATCTCCCCGTCAACCTCGCAGGACGTGAACTGTTCGTCAGGCAGCATAGCGGACCCCGGCAATCATCCCCAACACGTCGCCGACGTCCCTTTCCAGAACCTCGATAGTCCTGTCGTTTCCGATGTGGTAATCCACACGGATGCTGTCCTGTTCTGTTTCCGATGGGTGCGGGTCTCGCACTGGCTGGTTGTCAGGAAACGGTCTGCTAATTCTGACAAGCGTCCCGCCGACAGCACGGATAGCGTCGGCTTCGTTCTGGAAACGAACGTCATCGACTGCGACGATCCCGCGGGAAAGAGACGGAAGCGTTTTCATCCAGACAGCGATCCAGAATTTGTCATGGATCATGTTGCGCCCGAACTCGGTTCCGAAAAGCTGCATGAACTGACGCGGAGATTTGCCGCCAAGCATGTCCAGCGGCGTTTCTTTCTCGCTTCCGAAAACCTGTTCGTCTGTCAGCCCGACGTTAAGGGCAAACTGCCTGATCGGGTCCGCGAACCCATGGCGCTTGAAAGGCACGTTGTTTGCGATGCAACGCTTTCGTATCGCCTCGGAGGCAATCGTCTTGCCGGATCGTTTCCTGCCAACGAACCCGATAATAAGCATGGTCATTTCCTTTCCTTCATGTCAGCGGCTAGGTAAGCAAGCAACGCCGCCTCGGCGATGTTGTGGTCTTTCACGCGGGGCCACCTGTCAGACGCCCAAGGCATAAGCTGCGAAGCCACCGCCCGCGCCGCGTCTTTGCCCTTCGGCATTGACAGTTGTTTCTTCCAAGCCTGGGGTGTAATCTGACGCCACGGGGCTCCACTGGCGGCGAGCGCCATGCAGCAAGCCCCGTAGGCAGCACCGAACGAAAACGTAGACGCCACGCCTTGCCGCGGCATGGAATGTACCTGTTCGATCAGGGCGAAATCGGGGCTGCAATTCACTATGTCAAAAAGGCGCCGGTAATCGATCTTGCGACGGTTGCCCACGCGCACCGTGGGAATGTCGTAATCGCTAATTAACTGTCGAGGGCGGTTGATTAGGACAACCGCCCCCGACAAACCCGGATCGATGCCAAGTGTCCACATAATCGGAGATCAGTGAACGGTTTCCTTGGCAGCAACCCCGGCTCCGGCCCAAGGGCTGTTCTCGTTTGCTGTTTCGTCGCCTGTCAGGATAGACGCGGCTTTCGCGTCGGCTGCGGCTTCCTTGTCAACCACATCGGGGTCCCGCCACGCATCGATCTCAGCGGCAGCTTTCGTCCCAAGCGAGGCGGTGAGAATGCCGATGGTGTAACCGTGGGAAAACTCCACAGAGGCGTTGGTCTCAGGTTTCCTCCCATCCACGATCGCTTGGGCGTATGACAAGAGGTTGGTCATGTACGAGAGCTTGAACAACGAGGGCGCAGACCCCTTCTCCAGAATATTTATGAAGTCAACGGTGATTGAAATCAGGAGCGATACAAGATCGGTGTGGCGGGTGTCGTCAAAAGGATGATCCACCATGACGTCCATTTGGTTGGTGTCACGGAGACCTTCGAGCGTGACTTTTGCTTCCTGCACCTTGCCTGCGGCTTCGGCGGCGAGAAAGGCTTCGACGCCTTTTTCCTTGTAGATTTGGACGCTGTCGATAACGACGACTTTTTCTTCGTCGGTGCTTGTCCGGTCGGTCATGGTCTTTGTCCTTGGTTTGGGTCGGATTACGGTCATCGCGTCTGATTGCGATTTAAACAGGGTACGCGCAAAAAAAGGGAGCGTCAACAATTATTTTTATTTTTCTTTCGGATACAGACGTAGCCACGACAAGGGTCTGTGTCGACGGAACGATGTTTTCGGGATCGGTGGTGGTGGTGNNATTTCGGGATCGGTGGTGGTGGTGGTGCTCGGCGGGGCTGGGCATCGCCGCCGCCACTGACCGCCATCTAGCCGCTCGGCGCCGCGCCGTCAACCCCCCGCTGGCCAGACAGGGGCGGATAGAACTCCACCCCCCAAGGGTGGTGTTCGTTCCATCCGCCCCTGACCCGGCTGACAGCCCTATTCCAGATGCTACTAGCCTACGAGAAATTTTTCCTTTAGTCCCAGCTACTTAACCGCATATTCGTTTAGGTCTGATATACCTCAGATCACACACCCACGCGCTTTCGCTTGAGGCGACGCGCGTGTGTGTTTTCGCTCATAGAAAAACTATGTCGTGACGTCTCTTTCATGTCGGAACCTACGACATAAGCCCCAACGGAAGGCAGATCACTTCTATGACGAGACGAGGATTTGACGACGGGACTAATCTTGTCAGGCGCGAAACCCAGAGCT
>JABAOG010004386.1_pt2 | contig 17421 bp, 17 predicted proteins | sample 7062131 | NCBI WGS metagenome assembly JABAOG01 (sample SAMN14538629, study PRJNA623070) | marine sediment metagenome | biome: marine biome [ENVO:00000428]; feature: marine pelagic biome [ENVO:01000023]; material: deep marine sediment [ENVO:00002113] | place: India: Arabian Sea | collected...
GTGGAACTCTGGTTGCTCGCGCTTTGGGCTCTTTCTGGCGCCGCGCTTCTCTTCACGCACCTCTTGATGGCTTGGCGTGTGCTCGTGGGGCCGCTGGCTGCGCAGTGGCGCTACCTGGGTTTTCTGGTGCCGATCTTCACTCCGATCGTCGCTTGGCGAGGGGGCAACCGACTCGGCCCGATCACCTGGGTTCTGTTCTTGGTGATCTATCTCTCCGCGCGCATGATCGAGGTCTGATGTCCGATCCACCGCGACATCCGTTCGTGACCGTTCGGCTTCGACCCGACCAGCTCGAGCTGGCCCAGCTTCGGCTATGGGAGCTCGGTGCGACCGGCCTCGAGGAAAGGGACGAGACCACGCTGATACGCGAGTNNCGCACGAAGATTGGGCCACCGAGTGGCGCCGCGGCTTTAGTGCGCAGCGCATCGGAAGGCGTCTCTTGTTGCATCCTTCGTGGGAAGAGGTGCAGAGCGAGCCAGACGATGTCGTGCTGATGATTGATCCGGAGAACGCATTCGGAAGCGGCGATCACGAAACCACGAGGCTCGTGTTGAAAGTCCTCGACAAGTGGGTTGCCGGCGGCGAACGCGTGCTGGATGTCGGATGCGGTAGCGGGATTTTGTCGATCGCCGCCCTCCGACTCGGCGCAGCATCCGCTGTAGCGATCGATATCGAAGAGGACGCCGTCGAGGTCGCGTGCCGTAACGCGGCGCTCAACGCCGTGGATTGTCGCATCGAGGTGTCGACTCGGCCTTTGGACGACATCGATGGCGTCTACGATATCGTTCTCGCAAACATCGCAACCCGGGTCCTGCTCCGCATGCCCAACGAGCTCCAGGCCCGCATCGCGCCTGGCGGCCTTCTCGTATTGAGCGGCATTGTCCACGGCGAGCGGGATGAACTACTCGCCGCCTACGCCCCGATGCCGCTCGAGGAATGTCTCGAAGAAGGCGAGTGGTGCGCCTGCATACTGAGGCCTGCACAATCATGACCGTCCGAAGGCTCTATGTACCCGATCTGCCCGAGGCCGGTGGGGTGGTCACGCTGGCCGAGGGGCCGAGCCGCCATGTCCGCGTGCTCCGTCTCGTCGGGGGCGACCAGGTCGTCCTCTTCGATGGCAGGGGCGGTGCCGCTGCGGCCCAGCTCGAGTCGGTCGGTGACCCGATCGTGTGCAGAGCCGAAGCGCCGACGCGTGTCGAGACCGGGCGTCCGCGTGTCGTCTTGATGCTCGCGATTCCAAAAGGCTCGAAGCTCGACGATTGCGTGCGCATGGCCACCGAGCTCGGCGTAGACGAAGTGGCGCTGATGCAAACCGAGCGCGCCGTCCCGCGCTGGGATCCGGAGCGCGCGCGCTCACGGGTCGATCGACTGACGCGGGTTGCGAGCGAAGCGGCGGCCCAATGCGAGCGAAACGACATCCCCATCATTCATCGCCCCCAAACCTGCGATGGCTGGTTGAGCGAGATGCCCGAGCACGCGAGAGGGGTTCTATTCGGAGCACGCGCACGGATGGCGTTGAACCTCGATGGCACGTCGGAACCGGTATGGTGCGCCGTTGGGCCCGAGGGAGGCTTCACCGATACCGAAGTAGGGCTGTTCCAACGTGCAGGTTTTGCGGTCGCAAGCCTCGGAAGGGGGGTCCTGCGGGTCGACACGGCGGTCGCCGCCGCCCTGACCATCGTGCAAGACCGTCTCGACGCGCGTTTGCAAGCTCGTTGACACATCGGCGAAAGCGACGCCACCATGGCAGGATATGTCGGTTCTCGCCTCGCTCCTGGTCCGTCGATCGGGTCCAAGAAGCGATCCAGGAGCAGGTGATGCACGGAGGCAATCTCGACACCGTGCTCCTCGAGCTTGGCTGCTTGCGCGAGAACGAAATGAACGCCTACTGCGCGGCTGTGTACGGGCTTCTGCCGGCAACGCGCGAGGAGGTGATGCAGGCGCCAATCGGCGCAATCCGTGTGTTGCCGCGGGAGTTCGCCGTTCGGCACCGCTTGATTCCCGTTGCGCGCACCGAGGACGCCGTCGTCCTCGCAGTCGACCGGCCACTTCCCGATGCGACCCTTCGAGAGATCTCCTTCGAGCTGGGGATAGATCCGGTGCAGCGGATCGTCTGTTCGGTGCGAGTCGAGGCAGGGCTGGCTCGTCACTACGACATCGAGATGACGGCTCGGATGCGGCGTCTCGCCGATCAGCTGGAAGCAGCCGAGGCTGGCCCGATTCCCTATGTCGCCCCGTTCGAAGGAGTGGGAAAACGAAGCTCGCTCCCGCCGAAGAAAGAGATCTCCGGCTCCTACCCGCGGGTCGAGTCTTCGATCCCGGCGCCAGTCGCCATCGCCGATACCGAACCCCCGCCGGCTGTGCTCCCCCAGATCGGCTCTTCGGTTCCTGCGGGCACGTTTCGAGACTCCGATCCGGCGACGCCTCGGCAGCGCAAGAATTCACAACCCAAGTCGGGTTTTCTAGACGCGACCCGGTACAGCCTTCCTCCTCGTCCGCCAGAGGTTCTTGGCAGGCCCTCGGCGCATCGGAGGGTTTCCAACCCCCCCGCAGAGGGCGGCCGCTCACAAGCGCCCACGCACCGGGAACCGGCCGCCGGTTGGCGACCCGCATCGGCGCCTCCTGAGCCAGCCACGACTTGGCAACCCGCACCCCAACCGCCTTCGACCCCACATCGACGATCGATCCCCTCGGATGCGAGGCGCGACAACGACGGTAGTGCGATGGCGCACGACGTCGTGTCGCTCGGCCCGCACACGCCAAGCTCAGCGCCATCCAGTGCCGACCGTGAGCCTTCAGGACGGAGGTGGGGGCCTGCGCCTCCGCCCGCCGCGCCCGAGGGCTCGCTTCCGAGCGTCATCGTCGATGTCGGCGACGACGTGGAGCAACTCGTGGCTGATCTCCGCAACGCAGGCCCCGACGACGAAATGGCGATCCTTCCGTTGTTGGCGGTTGGCGAGGCCGCGTTGCCAGCCCTCGCTCGCGAGTTTCCAGGAAAGCTGTGGTTCGACCGCAACGAACCCCATGCGCGGATCCCCGCAGGTCGAGACGTATCAGCGATCGCGAGGACGTTCGTCGCGTTTGGGAAGCGTTCGGTTCCGTACCTGATACCGCTCCTCGACGACGAGGATCCCGACAACCGCTACTACGCGACGATCCTCGCGTCCGAGTTCGTGCATCCCGACCTCGTGAAGCCCGTCGGACGTCGCTTGTTCGATCCGGACCCCGGAGCTCGCAGCAACGCCTATCGGGCGTTGAGCGTGCTCTATGCATGCGAAGTCGAGTTCATGCAGTTGATCGAGCGCCTGCGGGCCTCGGCTCGCGACGGCCGGAAGCTTCAACCCCAAGTGATGTCCATCGAAGCGCTGGGGAGGCTACGCGACGCGGATTCGTTTGAATTCTTCGTCTCGTTGCTCGATAGCCCGGAGGTCGGGGTGATCCGCGCGGCCCATGCGAGCTTGGTCCGCCTGAGCTGTCAAGACTTCGGCACCCACAAGAGGAAATGGACCGCCTGGTTCGACAAGCACGGCGGCCGGCATCGAGTGGAATGGTTGATCGACGGGCTCATGCATTCAGACGAGCGGCTTCGGCGGCGCGCCAGCGACGAGCTCAAGCACCTCACACAGGAATACTTCGGCTACGAACCAGGGCATTCGAAAAAAGATCGCGAAGCGGCGCAGCAGAAGTACCGCGTTTGGTGGCGGCGTGTCGGTTTTCGCATGTTCGTGCAACCCGAGACCAGCGGCTCTGGCCAGGTGCACGGCCGGTGATAGACTTCGGCGACGCCGAATAGGCGGGCTCGAAACGTGCGAATTCCGAGGTTCCTGACAATCCTGGGTCCTGCGTCCGTTCTTTACGTTCTGGCGGCGCGGGCCTCTTCAAACACCGCATCGTCGCCCGAGTGGCTGGTGGCGCTCCTGTCGCTCGCGCTTTCGTTGACGCCGCTCGCGGTGTTGGGCGCAAGGCCGAGCAGGCGAGGTGCTTCGAGGTTGGCGCTCATGGGTGTGAGCCTCGCTCTTGCGGTTGCCTCGGCGCGCACTGTTTCTCCGCTACTCGATCGCACCCATGACATCGCGTGGCTGGTCGTCGCGCTGGTGATGGTCGACCTCGTTCTGCCGCATGGAGGGCGCCCATTGGTGCGAGCCGGGGTTCTAGGCGGTGTTGCCTCGGCGGCGCTGGCGGGCGCAGCGCTGGCGAGAGAAGGGCTGCTGCCCGAGCCGACGTTCGGCGTCGTGGTGGTCGGGACCATTGTGGCGACAGGTGCGCTTCACCAGATCGTGCTCGTCGGACGAGGCCATGTCGTCGAAGGCGCGTTGTCGGGTATTGCACTGGTGTGCCTCGCGGTCGGGCTCGCCTATTCCTGGTTCGGCCCGTTTCGCGGTCCGTTGGCTACTACCGTCGAGTTTGCGGTTGCCTCGTTGCTTTGGGTCGGGCATCTGGCGTGGGTTGATCCGCGCTGGCGGTCGCTGCGACGAGTCGGCGTGCCGGTGGTTGCCGCGTGTGCGGCTTGCTTTGCCGTGACGTTTGCGTTGGCGCCAGACGTAGAGCTGGAGCGATGGCAGCTCGGCCTCCTCGCGTTGGGGTCGGGGGTACTGTGGTGGGTGACGTTCTCGTTCGCGCGAAGGCTCTCCAACCACGCCGTCTGGAGCACGTCGGGCCGGCTTGCCGACGGTGCGGAGGCCGCGAGGCACAGCTTGGCGGGAGGTGCCGCGTTGGAAGACATCGCCACGGGGATTCTCCTCCCTTTGACCAGGGCGCTGGGCGACGCGAACGGGCTACCCGAGCTTTACGCCCTGGAGCCCCCGCTCCGCATTCGGCTAGATGCCGGTGAGCGCGCCAACATCCGGTCTGCAGACGCCCCGGCCGCCATCGCCCAAGCATTGCTCGTCGATGGTCACCGGGGGGTGCTCGACCTCGTCAGCCTTCGCGTACGGGTCGTCAGAGAGCCTTCGATTCGAGCGCTGGTCGACACGATGGAAAACCGAGCGATCGGGTGCGTCCTTCCGTGTGTGCACCTCGACCACACCGAGGGGTTGCTGCTCTTGCCTCTGCGTGATCGGTCGGAGCCGCTCTCGCGCGTCGAGTGCGAGGAGCTCGGCCGCTTGGGCGATTCACTTGGAGGGGCGCTCGCCTCGGCCCTCGCGCAGCGCCGTGCAGATACCCACATTCATCGACTCTCCGCGTCGCGGCGTGAAGCCGAAGATCGGATCAACACGCTCGAAGGAGAGGTCGAACAACTGCGCGGACAGTGTGACGTGCTCGGGCGTGGGCTCGCCGAAGATCAGACCCTACACGTGGCGTACAGCCAATCGATGAGGCGTGTGCAGACGCGCGCGATCGAGCTTGCGCCGGTGGCCGACCCTGTGCTGCTCGTCGCGCCGGCGGGCTCCCCCGTGTTACCGGTTTCCCGTTTCATTCACGACCGCGGGCCGCGGTGGGAAGCGCCGTTTGTCGTGGCGGATTGCTCTGCGGCGATGCCGGATCAAGTCATGACCTTGCTCTTTGGCTCGAACGAGGAGCGCCACACCGGTTGGTTTCAGTCCGCCACGGGCGGCACGTTGCTCTTGCGCGACCTACCGGCGCTCTCCAAGCCTGCTCAGGCGCGCCTCGCGGCAGCGTTGACGGAGCACGACGCATCGCTCGATGACGACCAAGAACACGACCAAGAAGCTGGGCCCGCTCGCCCCCGTATCATCGCGACCGCCCGTGCACCCTTGAACGAGCTGCGCCTGCAAGGCGCGCTCGACCCTGACCTCGCAGCGTGTTTCTGCGCAGCCGGCCTGACGATTCCACCGTTGCGCGAGCGGCGCGAAGACGTGCCTTCGCTGGTGCTGCTCGCCGTCGACCGGGCTTGCAGGGTCCTCGCCCGAGCGCCCGTCGGCATCGACCAGGAAGCCATGGGCGCGCTGGTCGGCCACGACTGGCCTGGCGACGTGGCCGAGCTCGAGCTGGTCATCGAGCTCGCGGTTGCCAACGCGTCCGCCAAGACCATCGCGCTCAGGGATCTTCCCCCGCTGGCATGGCCCGGTACGGACGAGGGCGAGTCGTTGAGCGGCACCTACCTCGAGGTCGAGCGCCGTCTGCTCGAACGGGCTCTCCTTCGCTCCGCAGGCAATAAAAGCGAAGCCGCCCGGATGCTGGGGCTCAAGCGCACCACGTTCCTCGACAAGCTCCGTCGTCATGGGCTGGAGCAGCGCCCGCAGCACGATGTCAGCGGCTCCGCGGTGGGGTGAGATCATGAGCTCGATCGTGCTTTGGGACGTCATGGGCACCCTGGTGCACGATCCTTTTTTCGTCGAGATGCCGGAGTTTTTCGGGATGTCCTTCGACGCGCTGCTCCAGGAGAAGCACCCGAGCGCGTGGGTGGAATTCGAGCTCGGCAAATGCTCCGAAGAGGAGTTCCTCGAAAGCTTCTTCACCGATGGCCGCGACTTCGATCGAGAGGGTTTCGTCCGCGAAGTCCGCTCATCGTACCGGTGGCTGCCGGGTCTCGAAGAGCTTCTCGCGGAGCTGTGCAATGCCGGATGCACCATGCACGCGTTTTCGAACTATCCGGTATGGTACCAGCTCATCGAGGGACGCCTTCGCCTTTCGCGGTTTCTCGATTGGACGTTTGTCTCTTGCCTCACTGGGTTGCGAAAGCCCGACCCGGCCGCGTACGCGCACGTCCTGACCGAACTTGGGGTCCCGGCAGATCAGTGCGTGTTCATCGACGACCGCGTCCGCAATTGCGAGGCCGCTCGACAGATCGGGATTCGTTCGGTGGTGTTCGAAGGGGCGGGTCCGTTGCGTACGTCCTTGCGGGACGCCGGAGTGATATAGCTGTCATGTCGCTATTCGGGATGGTGCCTCGTCCACCACCGTTGGTAGTTCCGTTGGGCGACGAGGAATTCGTCGCGGCCGGCGGTTTCTGACAACGGTTGCAGAAAACGAGTCAGGTGCCAAAGCTCCCGCGAGGCGAGGAGGCGAATGTTGGCGCGGCTATCGCCGAGACCTTCGATTAGCCATTGAATGCGGATTTCATTGCCCCGCTCCGCCAGCCATCGCAGCCAGGGATCTCGTGCAAACCCGAAGTCATGGGCCGTGAGAACCCTGAGCCCCACGCGGCATGCAGTCGCGATTCCGCGGTCGGAGTCCGCGAGCAAGTCTACGAACAGTGGAGCCGAGGTCTCATCGCGTAGTTGGGTGAGCGCGGAGATCGCGCGACGCCTCACCGGAAGCGGCTGGGCGATGTCGGAGGCGCACCGGCGGAGCTCGCCAATGGCGCTTCGGAATGTGGGCTCGTGTTGGTATGCGCTCAGAAGATGAAGGGCGACGCGTCGGCACTCCCGGTCCTCATCGAGCGAAACCTGCACGAGCGGTTCGATGAGGTCCGGGTTCGCATATGCCCCGCAAATGACCGCGGCGTAATAGCGGACCTGAGAGCTGGAGTCACGCATCAGGCGTGCGAGGTAGGGAATCGCTTCGCCCTCGAAGGTGGCGAGTGCGGCCGCGGCTGCCGAGATCTCCTCGGGCCGCGGGAGCCGGGAATCGGTAGCGAGGGAAGGGCGCCAGAGCGGGCCGGGGAAGTTTTTGGCGATTTCCTCCAGAGCGAAATTTCCGAGTGGGAGGAGCCGCCTCACAACAGGCGCAATCTCGTTGGGGCCAAGCGCGATGAGTTGATCGACCAGCGACCGCGCCTGCTCTGCTGGGGTTTCGACCGGCAGGTCGTGGGTGCGCAAGCCCTCCTGGGTCGGAGGCGACGGTGCCTTGGGGCGAACGTGCGACCCAACATCCTCGGCCGCATCCTTATGTCCCGTGGGAAGGACGCCCGCCGGTAGCGAGTGCTTTCGGCGCTGCCTAGCCATCGGATGCTTATACCAGGATGGCGGCGGTTTTGGCGCGACTGCCTAGTCGCAGCCTGTTTTTGCAGGCAAACTCCCGGCTCATGTACAGAATGGTCGTCCGTGAGCTCGGGGGCCCGGGCTGCCTGGAGCGCGAAGAGGTGGACGAGGCTCCGGCTGGTCCGGGCCAGGTCGTCATCGACGTCAAAGCCACGGGCTGCAACTTCTTCGACATCCTGATCACGCAAGGCAAGTACCAGGTCCGGCCCGAGCTACCGTTCTCACCAGGCGCCGAGGTCGCGGGCACGGTTCGTGAAGTCGGCGAAGGAGTCGAACGCTTCTCGATTGGCGACCGCGTGAGCGCGCTGCTGGAATACGGCGGCTTCGCTTCGGTCGCGTCCGCTCCACAGGAGCGCGTTTTCCCCATGCCCGCGAAGATGACCTTCGAAGAAGCCGCTGCCTTGGGTCTCGTCTACCAAACGTCGTACGTTGGCCTAGTGCATCGTGCGAGGCTACGCGAGGGTGAGACGCTTCTCGTGCACGCCGCAGCGGGTGGTGTCGGGCTCTCGGCTGTTCAGATCGGGGTCGCGCTCGGCGCGCGTGTGATCGGTACTGCCGGCACTTCCGGCAAGCTCGACCTCGTGAAGCAGAACGGCGCCGATGAAGTGATCAACTACCGGGACGAGAATTGGGTCGAGCGTGTGAAGGAGCTGACCGACGGGCGAGGCGCCGACGTGATCTACGACCCGGTCGGGGGAGATACGTTCGACCTCTCGACGAAGTGCATCGCATTCGAGGGGCGGATTCTGATCATTGGCTTTGCGAGTGGGATAATTCCGTCTGCAAAGATGAACCGTGTGCTGATCAAGAACTTCTCGCTGGTTGGGCTGCACTGGGGCCTGTACTTCGACAAGAACCCTCGAGTGCTTCACGACGCCCAGCAAGCCCTCACTCGCCTGTATGCGGATGGCAAGATCTCCCCTGTGGTTTCAGCAACTTACCCGCTGGAGGAGGCCGAAGCGGCGCTCCGCGCGCTCGCCTCCCGAAGAACCACGGGCAAGGTGGTTCTGATCCCCTAGGGCTCGTCACCTTTAGCGTCTGCAAGCGCAGCCTGGCACCGTTCGATCACCGCATCGATGACACCTGCGTGGGTTCCAAGCGGTGCTGCCACCGCGAAGGCCACGCCCTCGTGCGCCGATGCGCTCTCTTCGACCAGCGTTGGTAGGTCTTCGCTCACATGCCGACCAGGCGCGAGCATGAACGGGTGCACGATGATCAATGTCGCCCCTTGCTCGACGCAGCGTGCAACCCCCTGCGCGACGGTCGGCTCCGCGATCTCCATGTGCGCCGGCTCCACGATGGCCCCGTGGCCGAGGCGGCTCTTGACGAGTGCGGCGACCTCATCGAGCAGCGCGTTTGCTTCGGCGCGACGACTTCCATGGTCGACCAAGAGAACCGCTCGACGTGCGCCGGCTTGCGCCGTTCTTGCTTCGGAGCTGCCCATCCGAGGTATCTGGGCCTCGGCCTCGTTGGTGTCAAGAAGTCCTGATGCGCCCACTGCGCGCCTAGACACACGCCGACAGGGCGCGCTTCACCGATCCAACATAAGAGCCGCCGAACAGGTTGACGTGAACGAGCAGAGGGTAGAGCTGATAAAGATGGATGCGGGTGTTCGCGCCCGGCGCCAGCGGCCACGCTTCGTCGTAGGCCGCAAACACGCGTTCCCCAAACCCTCCGAATAGACGCATCATCGCCAGATCCACCTCACGGTGCCCGCCATAAACGGCCGGATCGATCAAGCACGGGTGGCCCGTTTCGTCGACGTGAAGGTTCCCGCCCCAGAGGTCGCCATGAAGCCGTGACGGAGGCTCGTTGGAGCCGGCGCGCTCAGGCAGAGCTCGGCGCAGCGCTTCGAAGCTGGAAAGTGTCCCACGGTCGANNCGCTTCGAAGCTGGAAAGTGTCCCACGGTCGATCAATCCGCGATCGGTCGCGAGACGCAGCTGGGGCTCCAGTCGCGCTGTCCAATAGAACGACGCCCAGTCGCGGGCAATGGTATTGGATTGCGGCAACCGCCCAATGAAGTTGTCGTGGTCGAGCCCAAAGGACGGTGCGCCAAACGCGTGGAGCGCAGCCAACGAGCGGCCCAAGTCCTCGTCGAATCCCGGCCGCCGCTTGGCTGGCGTCAGCAGCTCGAGCGCGAGGTACGCCGGGCGCGCGTCCGAAACCGCGACAACACGCGGGACGCGAATCGCGGCGGCTTCCTCGAGCCAGCGAAGCCCTCGCGCCTCCGCGTCGAACATCCCACGGGGCGGATTGGGATGGGTCTTGACGAAGATGCTCGTCCCGTCGTCGAGCGAAACCTCGAAGGCGTCGTTGATGTCTCCGCCACCCAGCCGCTTTGCGCCGAGCATCGTGGTGCCGAGCCGTTGCTCGAGGGCTGCGCGCAGCTCCGGGCTCATAGCCGGTGGTTCTCTCGGATGTGCTGAAGCAGCCCACGGCACGCTGCTTCGCAGATGTCGAGCACCCTCTCGAACCCATCACCCGCGCCGTAGTAGGGGTCGGGAACGTCTGCGTCGCGCGGCGATGTGGGATCGAAGTTGCGGAAGAGCTCGATCTTGCCCTTGCCTACCGGGTTGGGCGCCATCCGCCGGAGGTCGCTATGGTTCGAACGATCCATCGCGATCACGTAGTCGAAGTACTCGAAGTCCTTTGTGACAACCCTACGCGCGCGGCCCCGAACGTCGATACCTCGGCGCTTGCCTGCAGCTCTCGCGCGACGGTCAGGCGGCTCGCCGACATGCCAGGCCCCCGTGCCCGCGCTGTCGATTTCGATGTGCGCAGCGAGCTGCTCGGTTTCGAGCAGGTGGCGCATGGTCGCCTCTGCCGTCGGCGACCGACAGATGTTCCCAAGGCATACGAAGCATACGCGGACCGGCATGACTAGGGCGTCAGTACGACCTTCCCGACGTTCTGGCCAGCCTCGATGTAGCCGTGCGCTTCGGCGGCCTGCTCGAACGGGAAGGAACGGTCGATGTGAGGCTTGATGCGGCCCTGTTCGTAGAGCTTCAGGAGCTCGGTGAAGGCTTCCAGGGTCATTTCCCTTTGGTCCCAAAGGCGCCCCATGTTGACCCCGGCAACACCTTTGTTCTCGTGCATCAGTCTCATCGGCGTCCACCACGGCAGGTGTGCGAACTGGCCGAGCACGTGCGTCATTCGCCGCTTGCCATGCTTGGCCATGTTCGACCATCCAAATGGGATGAGCAGGCCACCCGGACGAAGCAATGAATATCCCTTCTTCCAGTCTTGGCCCCCGAGGGCATCGAGCACCACGTTCACGCCACGGCCGTCGGTCAGTCTTCGAACCTCTTCCGCGTAGTCCACCGTGTGATAGTCGATTGGATGGTCGCAGCCGTTTTCTCGCACGTAATCGTGCTTGCGCTTCGACGCCGTGCCGTAGCTGGTGACCCCGCCGACCGATCGGCAGAGCTGACTTGCCGCGGTACCCACGCCGCCAGCAGCCTGGTGAATCAGGACGTGGTCTCCCGCCCTCATCCTGAACACGTTGAACAGCATGTGGTACGCGGTCAGGTACGCGACCGGAAGCGCGGCGCCTTCCTCGAAGGTCATCTGTTCCGGCATCGCGTACGCTTGCCCAGCGTCGACGCAAACCGTGTCGGCGTACCCGCCAAGTCGCGTCATCGCCAAGACGCGTTGACCCTCGCTTCGGTCAGTCACGCCTTCGCCCACGGCATCGATCACGCCCGACACTTCGAACCCGACGACCAGAGGCGGCGGCGGCGCGTCTTGATAGAGCCCTTGGCGGGCCATGATCTCGGCAAAGTTGATGCCCGATGCGCGGACGCGGATTCTCACTTCGCCGCGGCCAGGGGTCGGGTCTTGGTCCTCGCGGATCTCGAGGACATCGGGCTTTCCGTATTTCGGGATCCAGACTGCCTTCATGCTGGACGAGTAATGCCAGCCAGAACGATGTCAAGCTCCCCTGCGCCGTGTTAGAGTCGCGCCATGGACGTCGTTTTGGCACCCGACATCTACGTCAACGCATCGGTGGCGCTCGGCTCTGCGCCCGAGCACGCCGTCCGTCGTGCTTTCGGAGGCCCTGGCAAACCGAAAGCGTCCCCCTGGGTCATGGAGCGCGTAGAGTCGATGCTCCGAGCGATTCCCGAATTCAAGGACGATGCAATCGCGCAGCAAATGGCAACCATTCGAGGTCTCGTGGACCTGGTGCAGACCGACGAGTTCTTCATCGAGGACTGGGACAAGGCGCTCGTCGCCCTTGCCAAGGCTGCCGGGGTGGGTAGGGTGATGACCGACCACCCCGATCTTCTCGCATCTCAGAGTGTGGAGGGGATTGAGTTCGTCTCGTCGGACCACTGGTTGATCGAGCAGATGACGCCACCCCCGCCGCCTAGGCCCTGACCGATGTCCGACTCGTTTCTTCCGCAAAAGGATGAAATCAAGCGGCGCTTGGAAGGGCGCTACATCGGCGCCGTCCCTCACAATCAGGCTCTAAACCTTCGAGTCGTCGACTACAGCCCCGAGCACTTGTCGCTGGCCCTCCCGTACCGCGAAGACCTCGTGGGAAATCCGGAGACGGGCGTGCTTCACGGCGGTTGCATTACCAGCTTGATCGACGCCACCTGTGGCGGCGCGGTCATCATGTCCCTCGCTGCACGCCGGCGCATCGCAACCCTTGACCTGCGAATCGACTACGTGCGCCCAGCGCTGCCTCACCAGGAGGTCATTTGCGACGCGCATTGTTACAAGGTGACCCGGCACGTCGCGTTTGTTCGGGCGGCGGCGCACCATGGGGACAAGATGAGCCCGATCGCAACCGCCTCGGGTACGTTCGTGGTCTTTCGCGACGAAGGACGACGGGCCGAGGACGGAGGGTCCGCGTGAGGCTGCGCGATGCAGTCACCGCCCTCCGTCAAAGCGGCGACTTCACGGCGATCCAAGAGGCAATCCCCTACACCCGGTTCATGGGCATCACGGCGGAGTTGATCGACGACGATGTGGTCGGCCGGATGCGCTACTCGGACCATCTCGTCGGAAATCCTGCAGTCCCTGCACTTCACGGAGGCACACTCGGTGCGTTGATGGAGTCGACCGCGATTTTCAAGCTCCTGTGGCATGGGGAAACCACCACGGTGCCCAAGACGATCAACATCACCGTCGAATACCTCCGGGGTGCTCGCCCGGAGGACGTGCTCGCTCGCGCAGAGTTCACGCGTCACGGACGCCGCGTCGCCAATGTCCGAGTGTTCGCGTGGCAGGAAGACGACCCGGGGCGACCCGTCGCCGTTGCAACCGCGCACTTCCTCTTGGTTCAGGAGTAACGCGCTCGAATGACCAAACAGCCGATTCACGGCCTCACCAACGCCGAATTGGTGAAACGCGCGCGAGAGCTGCTGCCACGTGGGCACGGCCTCGCCCGACGCATCCATCGGCAGGCGATGCTCGATGGCCGTTTTGACCCAGAGAGCTTCCGGCTCGGTCCCGAAGCATGTGAAGCTTGGCGTTCGGAGTTCTCGTTCGAGCTTCCCGACCTCGTCGCGGTCCAAACCGACGAGGGCGACCGCGGCACGACCTCCAAGATGGTTCTGCGGTTGCAGGACGGGCTCGAAGCCGAGTCGGTGTGTATCCCGATGGGACGGGGGCGATACACCTTGTGCGTGTCGAGCCAGGTCGGATGCAAGATGGGTTGCGCGTTTTGCGAGACCGGTCGCATGGGGCTGCTCCGCCATCTCACGACCGACGAGATCATCTCGCAGTTGCTCGTCGCGCGACACCGCCTGGGCTGGCCGATTCGTAATATCGTCTTCATGGGGATGGGCGAGGCGCTCGACAACGCGACGAACGTGCTCCAGGCGTTGCGGGTCTTGAACGACGAAGCCGGCCTTGCGATCAGCCAAGAGCGTCTGACGATCTGCACCGTAGGCCACGTGGACGGGATCCGACTCCTCGACCAGCAGGGTCTCAAGCGCCTGAACCTCTCGATCAGCCTGAACGCCGCCAACGATTCGCTTCGAAGCGAGCTGATGCCGATCAACCGACGTACCGATCTCGCAGAGCTACAAAAGGCGTTGACGGCGTACCGGCCGCGCCGCAACTTCGCTTTGGGCGTCAACTACTGCTTGCTCCCGGGGATCAACGACACCAACGCGGACGCGCGCGCGGTCGCCGAGTTCTGCAAGCCCCTGGGTCGCGTCTTGGTGAATCTAATTCCCTACAATCCAGGGTCGCTGCCGCTCACACGCGCACCTGAGGAGGCGGAGGTCGACCGTTTCATCCGCTGGTTGCGTGCCGAAGGCTTGCCCGTGCGGGAGCGCGTGACCAAAGGCCGAAGCGTGATGGCCGCTTGCGGACAACTCGGCAAACCGGCGGCTCGCGAGGAGCGCCGCGCGCTTCGAACGGTACGAGTGTAGCTATTTGCCCCGTTTCTTGCCGCGGTAGCGAACTCGGATGGGCGTCCCCTTGAACCCAAAGCGCTTACGGATCTGATTGATCACGTAGCGCTGATAGCTGAAGTGAACGTCGTTGGGCGCGTTCGTCATGATCACGAACGTGGGCGGCGCGATACTTGCCTGAGTGATGTAGTAGAGCCGAACCGCCCGATGATGCATCGTCGGTGGGGGGTGTTTTTCGAGCACTTCTTCGAAAAAGCGATTGAGCTCCGCGGTTCCGATACGCTTTCGATGCTCCGCCACCGCGTCTTCCACACGCCCGAGCAGGGCCTTGATGCCCCGTCCCTTCAGCGCGCTCACGGTCAACAACGGGGCCCAGGGAACGAAAGCCAGCACTTCGCGGGTCCGATCCATCGCCTTCTTTTGGTCCTCGCGGCTCAAAAGATCGGTCTTGTTCAGCGCGATGATCAGCGCACGGCCCCGGTCGTGCGCGAGGCCGGCGATCTTCGCATCCTGTTCGCCGACACCGGCGAGGGCGTCGATCATGAGTACGACCACGTGGCTGCGCTCGATCGATCGGATTGCCTGGAGCACGCTCAAGCCCTCCACGCCGCGCTTTTTCACGCTCCGCTTGCGGCGAATCCCCGCGGTGTCGATGAGGATCAGCCGCGTCCCGTCGCGTTCGACCAAGGTATCGACGCTATCAACGGTGGTTCCGGGGCGGTTGTCGACCAACTGACGATCTTCGCCGCAGAGCTGATTCACCAACGAGGACTTGCCCGCGTTGGGCCTGCCAATGATCGCCACCCTAGGGACGTCCAGCTCCGGCTCCGTGATTTCGACGACTTCAGGAAGGCGGTCCGCGATCGCCTCTTCCAGCTCGCCGATGCCTCGCCCGTGAAGCGCCGAGATCGGCATGATCGAGCCGATTCCGAGCTCGTAGTACGACACGGCGTCGTGCTCCTTGGCCTGCGAGTCCGCCTTGTTGGCAACGAAGATCACGGGCTTCCCCGCATCGCGAAGGAGTGCGACGGCCTCGCGGTCGGCGGGCAGCGGGTCGACGGTCGCATCGACGACGCAAACGACCACGTCGCATTCCTCGAGCGCCAGCCGAACCTGGCTGGCGATGCCCGCTTTCATCGGATCGTCGCTTTCCGGGTCGAAGCCACCCGTGTCGATCAACACGAACTCGCGACCCAGCGCAAATGCGTCAGCGTAGTGGCGGTCCCGAGTAACGCCCGGGATGTCCTCCACGATGGCGATGTGCTGCCCGGCCAGCCGATTGAACAGCGTGCTCTTGCCCACGTTCGGCCGCCCCACGATAGCAACCAGAGGTTTGTTGACGACCGATCCCGCCGGTCGCCGTGCTTGATTGCGGTGCCGCCCGCTCATGGCTGACCTTCCTTGACGGCCAGCTGCCGAGCCTTGATCGGGTCGCGGGTCCACCCAGGCACTGCCTTCACCCACAGACGCAGATACACCTTCCGTTCCAAGAAGGCCTCGATCTGCTCACGCGCCTCGGTGCTGATCTTCTTGATCGTCTCGCCGCGGCTGCCGATCACGATGGCCTTGTGGCTCGGCTTCTCGACGATGAGGGTGCCTTCGATCCGAAGCAACCCATCTTCTTCGCGGTAACTGTCGAGGTCGCAAGCGATTCCGTACGGGACTTCTTGACGCGTGTTGAGCATGGCCGCTTCGCGAATGAGCTCGCTCACGAAGAAGCGCTCCGGCCTGTCGGTTAGGAAATCGGCATCGTAGAGCAGACCTTCGGGCAGCGTCCTGCGAATCTCGCCGAGCAACGCGTCGAGGTTGGTTCCGCGGGTCGCGGAGATCGGAACGACCGCCTCGAACGGGCGGTTCTTCTGATATGCCTCGATGAACGGGAGAAGCCTCTCCTTGGCTTTGAGCCGGTCCACCTTGTTGATCGCGAGGATCACAGGCACGTTCGCGGCCTCCAACGCACGCAAAACCGCCCCGTCCTTTTCGTGGACCTGTGGTGGCGCGCCAGCCTTTGGCACCTCGGTCACGAAAACGACCGAGTCGCAGTCGAGGAGGCCCTGCTTGGCGCTGTCGATCAACACGCGACCCAATGCTCCCTTGGGTCGCTCGAGCCCAGGCGTGTCGACGAAGGCCACCTGTGTGGGCGGATCATCGGACGCGTACACGCCCAACACGCAAGATCGCGTGGTGCCCGGCCTCGGTGTGGCGATCACGAGCTTTTGCCCGAGGAGCGCATTGAGCAACGTGGACTTCCCGACGTTGGGGCGTCCTACGATCGCGCATCGACCGGCACGCGGCACTTCACGTTGGTTTTCGGGCCTTGGCATGGGGGGCGAGAGTGTAGCGGGGGTCGGCTTTCGATCGAGCCGGAAGCGTGGCCCGGCGCTGATCGGTGCGCTATGCTCGCCGCGCTCATGCGAAAATTCACTTTTCCCTTGGTCTGGCTTGCTTTAGTTTGTCTCGTCGTTGTGGTCGCCTGCACGGGCGATGTGGGCACCACCTGCTTTCAAACCGACGAGTGCAACGGCTCGCTCATCTGCTGTCACGTAGGTAGCCCCTTTACGCAGGGCTCGTGTCAGACCCAGGAAGTCTGCGACGAGCTGCAAGGCGGCACCGGGGGCTCGACTGGCACGGGGGGCCAAGGCGGCGCAGGCGGCACAGCTGGCACAGGCGGTGCAGCTGGTACGGGCGGTGCAGCTGGCACGGGCGGCACGGGCGGGGGCCTCTAGGCTCCATGAGATCGGCCCGGCTCGCACTGGTGCTTCTCCTCATCGCGGGGCACGCGAGCGCACAGGTAGTGCCAGAGCCTACGGAGGCCGCGCCATTGCCTTCCGATGCCGAGTTGGACGCGTTTCTCGCGAATCCGAACACGACAGCGGCGGACGCGTACGAAGTTGGCGCGCGGCTCTTCGAGGCGAAGCGCTACGAAGCTGCAGAGAGTGCCTGGCTTCGCGCCCACTCGCTCGGGCGGGACCCGACCCTCCTCGTGGGCGTGGCCGATACGCGGCAACGCCGTGGCGATGAGCCGGGCGCCGTCGCGATGCTAGAGCAGTATTTGGCCGAACGGCCCGATGCCCCAGACCGCGTCTCGGTCGAAGCACGCATCGCAACGCTCTTGCAGAGCCCGGCCGTGCTGGTCGTCCGCTCGCGGGAGCCCGGTCACGCGAGCCTG
>JABAOG010018851.1_pt1 | contig 17416 bp, 19 predicted proteins | sample 7062131 | NCBI WGS metagenome assembly JABAOG01 (sample SAMN14538629, study PRJNA623070) | marine sediment metagenome | biome: marine biome [ENVO:00000428]; feature: marine pelagic biome [ENVO:01000023]; material: deep marine sediment [ENVO:00002113] | place: India: Arabian Sea | collected...
ATCTTGAGGCACTTGAACTTGATGGCTCCTGTGAAAGCAGAAGTATCAAGTTCGATTCGTTCGACGTTGTGGATTCCAAGGTTCATTTCATTTCCTTTCATTTCAAACTCGGTTTCAATTTGATTGGTTCGCGACTGTCGCAGTCGTCGTTTACTGTCCCATATGGGAGTGCCCACAACAGAGCGGTGAGGCTGTGGTTGACGTCGAGGGTGAGCGCAACCAAGCGGGGGTTCGAAGGGGCTGCAAGCTCCTCGTGGGGCTTGGGGCAAAGCCCCAAAGCCGAAGGCCAATGGCCCAGTCTTTAACCGCCAATGACCACAAAAAAAGAAGGGGAAGGCAAGCGCCCTCCCCTATCGGTTATGCTCGAAGCTGTCTGGTCCGCTCTCTGATCGCGGCTATCTTCTGGTCCCTCTCGTCTCTTCCTTTCGGTGCTCGTGGTTGCCACGCTTCGCCCAAGATGCCTCTGTACGCGGCAGCTACAATCGGTAGGTACTCTGCGCAGTGAGGTACTTGGAGCGTCTGTGCCACCTCGATCCTATCCTGCAACCGAGTGATCTGCTCGATAGCGTTGTCTGATCCGTCGAAGTATTTATCCTTACGCTCGAGGTTCTTGTGGTTGTCTCTCAGGAACTTGACGGCTGACTCCAAGAGCCAGTTAGCGTTGCCCACTACGTTGCCAAGCGCCATCCGTTGCTGGAACTCGAGGTCGTTATCTGGCACGTCGCCGTAGATGTTTTCGTGGCCACTCGAAGGTGAGTAGAACGCTGCTGCTATCGTTGTCATCGCGTCTATGATGTCCTCCGGATCGACACCTCTCTCCTTCTTCTCCTCATACTGATCGGCTGCTAACTCCTCGAGATCAACCCTGCGTTTGCGCGCCTCCGTCATTATCTCATGGGTCTTGGCGTTCAGTGCTGCCTGTTCGCGTGACACTTGGTGCTGCTTCTCGCGCTCGATGATGTCTTCGACGACTGTTCCGTTCTGGCGTGTGGTATAGGTCATGGTTCTTTCCTTTCGTTTAGAATGATACGGTATCGTTATCGTTGTCGGCTTTCTGTGCCTCGATGTACTCTCTCTCAAGTCTATCAAGCTCCTCTTCTGGCAGGTCTTCTATCCAGTATTGAAACTCATCTGCTTTCTCTTCGATCTTTCTCTCAACGTTTCTCACAACTTTCTCCTTGTTTGGTTGCGTTATGCCCACGTCTCCGCGCCTAAATTCGTGTCGAGTCAAGCAACACGCAGCGCCCACAGCCACGCGCAGGCGCACGGACCTGCACAAGCCAGAGATTCCTGAAAAGGATGCAGCGACCGACGAAGGAGTGTCGTGGTCCGCATCCGCAAAGAATAAGCATCGAAGCGCGGAAGGGAGTACGGCGAGCATGGCGAGGACGAACGGTGTTGCGACCCCCTCGCGGGGTTGACTCGGCGCGAATTTGGGGGCCACCTGCAAGGTATAATCGCACCGAAGCTCAAGAGAGAAAGTCACAACAGAGCGACCTGCGGCCCAAGGGACCCGCGTCTTCCTACGACCGACAAGACACAGGCCAGCTTTTGCCCGAAAGCAAAAGTGGCAGTGTTGAAGGCGGTCGAAGGTAGAGGTGGGATGGCCGCAGCGCGTCGGTGGCTTAGGACCTCGAAGGATTTGAGAGCAGGGGGTTCAGGGGGGTGCAAGCACCCTGATGGAGCTCGAGGCAAAGCCTCGTCACCGCAAGGTCCGCTTATGATCAGGTGTGAGTGAGGCAAGCGCCATAACGCGTCTGCGTTCATAATGATAGCCTTGGTACTCACCGCCCCCAAGGCGGTGGAGACAACCTGCGCGGAACGACAAGGCATGGCACACCTTCTCGGCAACAGGCAGCAATGAAGAAGCATGGATCAGGTTGGCTCCATCTTCGATGAGTGGCAAGTTAACAGCTCATGGGGGGGNNTCAACGGGGGGAGAGAGGGAGAGGGGGGCCAACGAATGGAGACAAACCGATGGGTGACGTAACAAAGCTGACCGATAAGCAGAGAGCTCTGGTCGATACCATTGTAGCAACGGGCTGCAACATGAGAGAGGCGGGCGAGGCTGCCGGATACGCCAAGGGTGAAGGCGCAAGGGTGAGTGCTATCAGGACGTTAAAGCTCCCGCACGTGCAGCAGTACATGATGCAACGGATCGGGGAGCAGTTAGGCGTGAACGCTATGGGCGCTGTTTCGACCGTCAACAAGCTGGCGAAGGGGGCCAAGTCTGAGTACGTGAAGCTGCAAGCTGCCCAAGACATTTTGGACCGCGCGGGGTTCAAACCGATCGATAGGAGTCAGGTTCANNGGCTGAAAGCGACGGTGAGTGTGGCGAGGGGGGTGGGGGGAAAACTGCAGGTTCTCTCTTGGTAACTGGTCCCTTCCTCACATTTCTGGTGAAAAGGTACGAACACCCAGAAAAATATTTTTCGCATGGAGGTACGATATGCGTTACGAGAAGAAACCAGAAAAGCAGCCGAAGGGTGACACTGCGGTTGCGAAGAGCAAGATCGGAGGGAAGAAGTGAGTATTCCTGAGCGGGTCAAGACGAAGATGAAGAAGGCTGGTCTGAGGAAGATCAATCAGGCTCAGCGTTTGCGTGACGGGACTTCGAAGAGTCATCATGTGATGGCGAAGGAGGGTGACCGTTACAAGTACATCAAGTTTGGTGATGAGAATGCGAAGACGGCTGGCGCTCCGAAGGCTGGTGAGTCTGAAGCGATGAAGAAGAAGCGGCGTGCTTTTAAGGCGCGTCATGCGAAGAACATTGCCAAGGGCAAGATGTCTGCGGCGTACTGGGCTGATAAGGAGAAGTGGTGATGCCTTGGACATTGAAGCATACTGGTGAGGAGTGGACTGGTGAGGTCCATAAGATTGGCGGTCGGACATACAGCGGGAAGACGCGGACGCCGGAGAGCTGTCCTCTGGTGTGGGCTAATGAGGTTGTTCCTGCGCGGATGGATGACGGCACTTACAAAGCTGACGACCCTTCTACGCCAAAGGTGAATGAAGCCAAGGTTGCGAAGAAGAAAACTTCCACACGGAAGGTGAAGAAGAATGCCTAAGGGTCAGCCGCCTAAAACCACGATGCTTGCCCGTTACAATATGATGGTCAAGCAGAACAACCGCGCGCATCAGAAGCGCCATCGCATTCGTCGGAAGCTTACGTCTTTGTTCAGGGGTGAGGATGCTGCGACTGATTACTTGGAGGGCGAGCGCCTGAAACAGCGGACTGTGACTCAAGCTGAGTACAAGCGCACCAAGTGGATGGACAAGTTCGAGAAGAGTTTGTTCCGGCGGGGTCGAAAGCAATGAGCTTTATCTCAACCCTTTCTCAGCAAGAGCTCGATATGTTACGGGGCATTGTGCGCAAAGTTCATTTGCGCGAAGTTGTGAAGAAGTTTGGACCCAATCACGAAGGCGTGTCGAACAAGGAGTGCGACAAGCTGATTGAAAGTATTGGGCCCGAAGTTGCTGAGCGGATGATCCGCTTTGGTGTGGACAAGGGGCTTCGATGACCACCTTCAAATACAAACCGGACGGCGAAGTTCTCAAAGCCTTTATGAAGGACGACACGTTCTTTCGTGGCATTCGTGGTCCGGTTGGTTCTGGCAAGTCGGTTGGTTGCTGCGTCGAGGTTTTTCGCCGCGCACTGCAGCAGGAGAAGAATGAACAGGGCGTGCGCCGAAGCCGCTGGGCAATCATTCGAAACACCAACCCGCAGCTAAGAACGACGACGATCAAGACTTGGCTTGACTGGTTTCCAGAAAATGACTGGGGCAAGTTCACTTGGTCTGTGCCGTACACCCACCACATCCAGAAAGGCGACATTGACCTTGAGGTTATCTTCCTTGCCCTTGACCGCCCTGAAGACGTCAAGAAACTTCTTTCTCTCGAACTTACCGGCATCTGGATCAACGAGGCGCGAGAAATTCCAAAGAGTATTATTGATGCCTGTACGATGCGCGTTGGCCGTTTCCCTTCTATGCGTGATGGCGGTCCTACTTGGACTGGCGTTATTGCCGATACCAACGCGCCTGAAGAAGATCATTGGTGGCCCATCATGTCTGGTGAGGTTCCAATCCCAGATCATATTCCGCGTGAGCAAGCTAAGATGCTGGTTAAACCGGACAACTGGCAGTTCTTTACGCAGCCCGCTGGAATGGTGGAAAAGAAAAACGAGGAAGGCGAGTTAGAGGATTACGAACCCAACCCGCAAGCCGAGAACCAGAAGCACATGATGAAGTCGTATTACCCGAACCTCATTCGCGGTAAGACGAAAAGCTGGATCGATGTCTATGTGATGAATCGCCTTGGCATGGTTCAGGATGGCAAGCCGGTCTATCAGATGTTTGCGCCGGATGTGCACGTCGCCAAGGAAGAGATACCGGTTGCCGCCGGCGCGCCGGTCTATGTCGGCGTTGACTTTGGTCTGACGCCCGCCGCCGCCATTGGTCAGAAAATTCGCGGCCGCTGGTTGATTCAGTCAGAGATCGTGGCGATTGACATGGGGATCGTCCGGTTCGCAGAAGTTCTTCGCACTGAGCTTGCCACACGCTTTGCCGCGTGCAGTGAGGTCTATATTTACGGCGACCCCGCCGGTGACTTCCGCGCGCAGACCGATGAATCAACGCCATTCCAAATCCTCCGAGGTGCGGGCCTTCGAGCATTCCCAACGCACAGCAACTCGGTGGACCTTCGACTTGAGTCAGTGTCCTCCCAACTGACGAAGATGGTCGAAGGAAAGCCCGCCTTCATGTTAGACCGAAGATGTTCCTCTCTCATCAAAGGCTTTGAAGGCGGGTATCAATACAAGCGGATGGAGGTGAGCGGCGAGCGGTACGCTGACAAGCCGGACAAGAATATGTTCAGCCACATCCACGATGCTCTGCAATACCTCATGCTTGGCGCTGGTGAGGGGCGCGCCTTGATGAACAGCCAGAAGCCAGCCCAGCCGGTTGTCGCCAACAGATCGTTCAATGTATTTGGCGGTCAGAAGAAGAAGGAACGTCCATCGCTCTGGTCGCGCATATAGTCTTTGTGCGTTGAGTCTTGGCCTTTTCTTTGCCTACGACTGGACAAAAGTAAGGAGAACCAAATGTGTTTTGGACCGAGTAAAGCGGAGAAGGAAGCCGCCGCTCAGCAGCGAGAGCAGGCCGATCAGCAGCTTGCGGCCGAGCGGAAGGAAACCGCAAAGAATAAGCAAGAGGACATTCTTGCAGCAATCAGCAACAAGACCGCAGGTCAGGCAAAAGGTCGTGGCGGCTATGGCCGTCGAAGCCTTTTCACTGGTGGCGCGTCAGGTTTCTTGGGGCGGTTTAACTGATGGAACAGGACTCGACAGCAAAAGCATACATCGGTCGCTACGAGAAAGCGAAAGCGTACCGTGAGAATTTCGTACCTCTCTTTGAGGAGTGCGTTGAATACACCATGCCGCAGCGCGAGTCCTTCTACGACAAAGCCGCAGGACAGCGCCGCGACGACAAAATCTTCGACGAGACAGCCGTGGTTGGTGTTCAGGAATTTGCCAGCCGCTTGCAGTCCGGTATTGTCCCGACCTATGCGCGATGGGCTGACTTCGTTGCTGGCTCTGAGGTTCCGCCGGAAGAACGGGATCGTGTGAATAACGAGCTCGATGAGGTCACTGAGTATGTGTTTGAGGTTCTGCAGAACTCGAACTTTGCTCAGGAAGTGCACGAGTCATTCATGGACCTTGCCATCGGCACCGGCGCCCTGTGCGTTGAAGAGGGTGACTCGATCAACCCGATTCGTTTCTCTGCAGTGCCGCTTCCACAAATGGTCATCGATACTGGACCCAATGGGGAAGTCGATCACGTCTATCGTGAGCGGCGTGAAATCCGGTTCAGTCAGCTTGAGGTCTTGTATCCGAACGGGACGTTCAATGCCGAAGTTCGGGAGAAGATGAAAAACGTTGACGACAAAACCACAATCCTTGAAGTGGTCTGTCGTGATTACAGCAAGCGCAATGAGGATGCGTATCTGCACTACGCTATCTGCATGACCACCAAGAGCGTGGTGCATAAGACTCAGTTTTCTGGCCTTGGATCGAACCCGTACATTGTTTATCGCTGGGGCCAAGCCTCGGGCGAGAAGTATGGACGCGGCCCTCTCATCAATGCCCTTTCAGCAATCAAAACCACGAACCTGACAATCCAGTTCATTCTTGAGAATGCGCAGATGCAGATCGCTGGCATGTACCAGATGGAAGATGACGGGGTGATTAACCCCGACACAATCAATCTTGTGCCAGGGACAATCATTCCAAAGGCAATGGGCAGTGCTGGTTTGCAGCCGATCAGCCCAGCGGGCAACATCANNCTTGTTCTTGGCGATATGCGCAACAACATCAAGGAAGCCCTGTACAACCAGATGCTCGGTGATCCGAACAAGACACCGGCGACCGCGACTGAGGTTGCTGAGCGCATGGCCGATCTGTCCCGCCGGATGGGTGCAGCCTTTGGCCGACTTCAAGCCGAGCTTGTTCAGCCAGTGCTGCAGCGCGTGGTGTACATCCTTAAGAAGCAGGGTCGCATTGAGATTCCGACAATCAATGGTCGTGAAGTTAAAATCCGTTCCGTTTCTCCGCTGGCCCAAGCTCAGGCGAATGAGGACATTGCGTCGATTGCGCGCTTCCTCGATATGGTTGGCGGCGTCTTCGGCCCAGAGATGATGCAGCTTGTTATCGACCCAGAGCAGACAGCTGTAACCCTCGGCAAGAAGTTTGGTGTACCAGACAACTTGATTCGTGATGAAGACCAGCGTAAACAAATAGCTGCGGCTGCGCAGCAACTTGCGCAAGCCCAGATGCAACAGCAAGGGATGGGTCAACCAGTTGAGGGAACCACAGCAGCGTAATCTGGGAATCGATGGAGTTGTTCGTTCTAAGGAAAAGGACGAAGAGATCAGTCAGCTTGTAGCGCAGGTTTTGAGTACCGAGTCAGGGAAAGAAATGCTGCGCTATTTGCGTTCTATTACCATCGAAATGGTCTGCGGACCGAACGTCAGCAATGATGAACTGAGGCATCGAGAGGGCCAGCGTCAGCTTGTTGGCATACTTGAGTCTCGCATTGCACATGCACACAGGAGCAAAAAGAAATGAGCGAATCACTTATGAACGCCGAGCCAGTAGAGCAAAGCGCGGATGATACCACGGAAACCCCTGAAGTTAGTTCGCCAACTAACCCCATTGACGAACGTCCGGAATGGTTGCCCGAAAAATACAAGACGCCGGAAGACTTGGCCAAGGCGTACAAAGAGCTTGAGTCAAAGCTCGGCAACAAGGATGAAGACATTCGGAAATCGATCATNNGAAAGCCGGTGACTATCAGTTGCCTGATATTGTTGATGACACTGCTGCGATTGACAACGAGCTTCTGCAGTGGTGGTCCGAGCACTCCTTCGAGAACGGTTACAGCCAAGAAGAGTTCCAGAAGGGCATCGAGATGTATGCCTCTGCGATTGCTGGCAATCAGCCAGACCTTGCAGCTGAAAAGGAAAAGCTCGGTGAAAACGCCGACACTCGGATCACCGCCGCTTCTCAGTATGCCGTGAAAACATTTGGTCAGGAAATGATTCCGGCCATCGAGCGCTTGTTCGAAACGGCTGACGGCATCGTGCTTATGGAAGCCATGATGGAGAAAACCAAAGACGGCAACTTCTCCAATGAAAGCGCGCCGCCATCTGGCGTTACCGAGGCTGAGCTAAAGCAGGCTATGCGCGATCCGCGCTACGGCAAAGACGTGGCGTACACTCAGCAAGTGACTGAGGGGTTCCAGAAACTTTATGGTTGAGATTATGCGCAGGGGTAAGGTTTTCCTTGCCCCGCTCAAGCACAAGCACATCGACGCTCTTGAAGCCAACATGAACAAAGAGTGCGTCAACGACTTAAACATCATGGGATACGAAGTGCGCGACGCAATGGAAGTCGCGCTCGAGGCATCTCAGTCCTATGTCGTTCAGCATGACGAGGCTGGCATACTGGCTGTGTGCGGGCTCATGCCGGAGGCTGGGATAGAGCAGGTTCAGATGTACGGCCTGTTTACTGATGCGGCGAAGAACCATGCACCTTCCTTGCTGCGAGGCTCAAGAATGCTGTTGAAGTTCTTTGAGCTTCAGTCTGACGGGTTGTGCATGACGATAAGGGCAGATCACGAGATCATGTTGCAGTGGGCGGCGTGGCTTGGGTTCGAGGCGACCGGCGTCTCAAACTACGAAGGGCATGGCTATGTAAATTTTGTGCGTTGTGGCTGCATCGACTGTCGTGGTGAAAACGCAGTATCACGGCCCGTGATGCACTGAGAGGCCCGTAAGGATACCCTTGTTGAAGTGAAGTAACGGACACCCGTCTGAAAACTTAACTCAACACAGGAGCCTTACAATGGCTAGCACAATCTCTGAGGCTTTCGTCAAACAGTTCGAAAGCGAAGTTCACCTCGCATATCAGCGCATGGGTTCGAAGCTGCGTGATACAGTCCGCACCTCGAACGTCTCTGGTTCGTCGGCACGTTTCCAGAAAATCGGCGCTGGCACTGCGAACACCAAAGCCCGTAACGGCGATGTAACCACGATGGATTTGGTTCACACCTATGTCGAAACCACGATGGCGGATTACTATGCGCCTGAGCTGGTTGACAAACTGGACGAACTGAAAACCAACATCAACGAGCGTCAAGCTGTTGCTCAATCGGCCGCTGCCGCCCTTGGCCGCAAGACCGACGAGATCATCACCACCGCTCTGGATGCTGGCGCAAACGCCACTCAGATTGCTGACGTAACCGGCGCTCTGACCAAAGCAGACTTCTTGACCATGTTCGAGACTCTGGGCTTGGCAGACATTCCGGAAGACGGCCAGCGCTATCTGGCAATGTCGCCCTCTGGTTTTGCTGACCTGTTCAACATCACCGAGTTTGCAAGCTCGGACTATGTTGGCCCGCAGAACCTGCCGTTCGCAGGTGGCGCAACCATGAAAGAGTTCATGGGTCTGAAAGTCTTCTCGACCTCGGCTGTCGCTGGCGGCAAGAACTTCCTGTATCACACCTCTGCGGTTGGTCTTGGCATCAACGCGGATGTGTCTGCGGAAGTGAACTATGTTCCGATGNNGCACACCTTCTGAACTCGATGATGTCGATGGGCGCAGTTGTCATTAATGACGCTGGCGTCTACGAAGTCCTCGACAACAACTAATAGGGAGGGGGGCGCAAGCCCCCCAAACTCACCATGAGCGCAGCTGATACAGCCATCAAGATTTGTTCGAGAGCGTCCGTCCTTGTGGGTGGTACGCTCATTGCTTCTTTCAGCGATGGCACGGTTGAAGCCGACGTCGCCAACGCGATGTATGAGGACATTGCACGAACCGCGCTCACCAACACCCGGTGGCGATTTGCCAGCAATCAAGCCGTGATGCCCCGACTGGCTGATGAGCCGGTCAGCCGGTACAGCGCCGCATACCAAATTCCTTCTGATTGCCTGATGGTCAGTGCTGTGACCATCAACGACAATCCGATTCAATACGACCGCTATGGCGACAAGGTTTACTGCGATGCCAGCAACAATGATGAAGTCGTAATTGATTACATCTTCCGCGCCCTTGAGGGCGACTGGCCTCCATACTTCATTACCGTTGTCGAGTATCAGATGGCTGCGCTGATGGCTGTATCTGTCGCGCGCGATGGCTCGCTTGCAGCTATGTTCGAGGAGAAGGCTGCGCGAGAAATCGTCCGAGCGCGTCGCCTTGAGTCTCAGCAGCAAACCACTCGCAAACTCAACACTTCGGGGTTCATTGCACAAAGGCGTAGCTGATGCAGAAAGTAAGAGTACCCGTAAACAGCTTTCGCTTTGGGGAAGTCAGCCCGTCAACGCTTATGAGATCGGACACCGACCTCTATGCGTCTTCTGCGCAGCGCATTGAAAACATGCTTGTGACCACAGAGGGTTCGGCCAAGAAACGGCCGGACCTCAAGCATATTCACAAGTACAGCGACATCTCCAATCAGGCGCTTGGCGGGCAGTCTCACCTGTTCCATTTCATCTTCGATGAAAACGAGCGGTATGTGATTTCGATCGAACACCAAAAGATCAACTGCTTCTACATAGATGACACAGGCGTCTACGGGACGGCTGGCGAACTGGTTCTTGTCGAGACAATTACCCAAGACACAAATGCTAACGCCCTGCCTTTCGATCGAGACTACCTTAATCAATACACTTACAGCCNNTATCAGCCGTACAGCCGCTTTCAGGGTCAGAACGTGACGCTCGATCCCTCGGCCACTACCGGAACCGGAGTGACACTGACTGTCTCTGAGAATTACTTCACGGCGGATCACGTTGGTGTGACCTTGAAGTACGGTGATGCGGAGATCGTCATCACGAGCGTGACCTCTGCGACCGTTGCGGTTGGTGACATCCTTGATGAGCTCAAGGTCCGACTGTCAACGCTGAACCCTCTGCGCACCATCGACGGCTCATCGACGGTAGAGGTAACGCACATCGGTCACGGCTTTGGTGGCGGAGAGACAATCGTCATTGAGGATGCGGCGGCAACTGGCGGCATCAATGCGGGCAACTTGAATGGCAACCGTGTGGTCGGTGATATCATCGATGAGAACACATACACCTTTACTGCTGGCGGCTCGGCTTCTTCTGCGGAAGATGGCGGCGGATATGTCAGCATTGTTTGCCACGCCCCGACCGACGATTGGACCGAGCAGTCTTTCTCTGCTGCTCGCGGTTATCCGGCGGCGGTGACTTTCCATGAAAACCGGATTGTGTTTGGCGGCACTATTGCCCAGCCCGACACTCTCTGGTTCAGCAAGATCGGACAGTTCTTTAACTTCGACTTCGGCATCGGAAACGACGATGAGGCGTTTGACCTCACTGCCTCGACCGGCGATGTGAACTCGGTCCGCTATCTTGTTTCGAATCGTGATCTGCAAGTGTTTACCGACTCAGCTGAACTATACGTTCCGACATACCTGAACCAAGCGATCACGCCCACAAACGCTCAGATCAGAAAGCAAACGCCATACGGCTGTGAGTTTACATACCCTCATGCATTTGACGGCGCGACTTTGTTCGTTCAAGCTGGCGGTAATGTCATGCGCGAGTATCTCTACACAGACTCTGAGTCGGCATACACATCGGCCTCGGTATCCGGCGCCGCTTCTCACTTGGTCGTCAGCCCAAAATGTCTGGCTGTGGTAAACGGCGCGTTCGATCAGGCCGAGTCATATGCGGCATTGTCTACCGGATCAGGTGATATGTCGCTGTTCAACTCGAACCGCGCTGAGCGCAGAGCGGCGTGGACACGGGTCACAACGGCCGGAAGCTTCTGTTCGATCCTTGGTGTAGGAACGCGCCTCTTCGCAAACGTATGGGGCTCTGACGGCTTCCTGCACCTAATGGAGATGGATGGCGCAACCGGCATGGACTTTACCAAGACCCTGACCGCTGTATCGAACCTTGTCGATGTGTCTCATGCCTTCGTTGAAGGCGATGTGGTCAATGTGTTTGGTGATGGTGTGGATTATCTCGGACCGTTCACCGTCGACGCAAATCAGAAAATCGACGTCACGGTTTACTCTGCGTACACCAACTTCACCGTTGGCAAATCGTTCACGGTCAACATTACGAGCAACCCAATCACAATTCAGGGACCGAGCGGAACCACGGCGGGCGCGGTGCGCGGTATTGCTGCGGTCGTGCTAGACCTGATAGAGACTGAGAATGTGCAGGTTAATGGTCGCCCCTCAATGATTACCTCTTCATTCACCGGCAAGCGAGAAGTGCGAACCAATGCTTATGGTCGTGATCCGCAAGTAACGATCACTCAGAATCAACCGTCGCCGTTGCAGGTCAACGGCTTCATTGCGGAGTTGGTAATATGAACCCTCTATGGATTATCGCAGGTCTTCAAGCCACATCCTCTGTCATTGGCGGCATAAGCTCGATGAACACGGCGGACCTGAACGCCTACAATACAGAGACAGACGACATCTATCAAAAAGCTCAGGCGAAAGAGCTTGCCCGCGCTCGAATGGATGAATGGCGTCAAGCAACGAGTTCGAATGTTGCCTCAATGAGTATGAATCGCGACATCGGCTCAAGCGTTTCTGTTGAGGCTTTCCTGAAAAAGCAGAAAGAAGTTGCTGCGTCTGACGTTGGCCGGATGCAGAACGTCAGCTACGCAAAGAGCTTGCAGTCCATTGCGTCGGCTGCTGGTCAGAGACGCGAGGGTCGTGATGCATTTATCGGCTCTCTCTTTGACGCCGGTTCTTCTATCTACGAAGCAAAGTACAAAGTAAGCCAAACGGAGTATTGAGATGGCCGTCATTCGCCAAACACAGCAAGCGTTCTCTCAGCCGATTGGCGTGGTGCGCGCAAGCAATAGCGGTTCTCAAGTCATGGGCCGCGTCAACCAAGCGCTCGATACCGTGATGGATATTACCTATCAGGAAAAGGCTCGTGAGGCTGAGCAGGCTGGTCGTGAAGCTGCGCTTGCCAAATCGACAAAAGACATTGCGTCTATTGATCCGAGCAGCGGGCGTCCGGTCGCCTATGAACCGCCTGCTANNGCACAGCAATTCTCAAATTTGTCATCTTCTCAGTACCGTCAAAAAATGGAAGGGTACTTGGAGGATATGTATTCAGCCGCCAACGACGAAGGCGGCGAGATGAATTTCTATGGTCGCATCATTGAGCAAATTGGCGGCGACTATATTGAAAAAACTTACAACGCAAAGGTCGAAGCGGAGCGGAGGGCTGCGGCTGCTCAGCTGAAATATGACTACACGGTCGGGCTGTCGGAGCGCGTGTCTCTTGTTGAGGGAATGGCTGCAAGCGGACTTGATGCGTCTGAGCAAATCGCAAGTCTCAAAGAGTATCTTGCCGATGGCGCAAGGAGCCAGCTTATTAGTCCGTCGACCTACACATCCACCATGTCTGAGATTCGCGGCTTCCAAGGATTGAGTTTCGAGTCAACTCTGCTTTCAGAGCTTTCTGGTATGAATGAAGGTGAAATCGCAACCCTTGAGAGCGTTATATACGATCCAATTGCGCTTCACGACTTTGGTGCTGTGAACGGTGTCTCAAACCTATCCGAAAGAATTGGCCGCATTGTAGCCTCTGGCGCAAGTAGCCGCGAAGACATTGTTAAGGCTCTCAAGTCCAGAGTTTCTGCCAGAGATGCCGCTTCCAGCGCGCGGATCAACAACGCATATTCAGACTTCAATCCTGGCTTTTTAAAAACATTCGATGGCATTTCTCCGCACGTTGAAAGACATGCTGGCAAGTATGAGCTTAATTCCAGTGAAGCATCTAAACTGAAGGGCATGGTTGCTTTTGACTGGTTCAAAAAAACCTTGGGCTTGGTTGGCGAATACTCAAGCGCAGAAATAGATCGCGCATCTTTGCTCTTGAGATCAAACTCACGAATGGAAGATTTTATTGCCGCATTCCCCGAAAAGGGTGAGTCTCTTTTCAATGCGTATAAATCTTTGGACGCAGATCAAAGAGCCTCCTTGTCTGGTGAGTTCAGGTCGCTTGCCGATCAAGTGAAAGAAGAAGAGCTCCGTCAAGAAGCCATGGAAGCTGAAGGGTTGAGCAAAGAGGGTTACAACTTTCAACTTGACGCCGCTTCTAAATTGCAAGGAGTTGATATCTCTATCGCAAGCAATCAATTTGATGACGCTTTAGAAAAGATCGCTGCTTTTGAAGAGGCTTTAGATGAGGCGTCTCAAACGTCTGGCCTTTTAACTGCGCCGCAAATCACCGGATACCAAGACAGGATTCAAAAACAAAGGCGGCTTGTCGCAGAAAGAGTTTTGTCTCAGCAATACGCAACGCTCAGCAGCGAAGACAAAGCTAAGTTCGAAGCGGCATTTCTGGACAGGGAAAAGGTTTTCGAAATGTTTCCTTTGGGGGAAGCAGAAGCGATATTTGACCTGATGACTGCATCAACGGTTGGCGTTGAGCGCGGTGAAGTTATCGGTCGCCTTGCAAGGCAGACTGAAACGGAAGCAAAAGTCGAGGGCTTTGCAACAGAGAGGCTTATTGCAAACTTTGCGGGTGAAAATCTAAATGACCTTTCTCAGTACGTTCAGGGCATTGAAGACCCGACAGTGAGAGATGCGGTGGAGGAAGGCGTTAAGAAAAATCTGTTCAATGATTACTTCCTCAATCGAGTCAAGTCTGCGGAGGATGCAGACAAGGGCGCTGAGCTTATTCGAAGGAATGCGTCGGTTGAAGAGCTGGCTCAGTTCTTTGGCCCTGTAGGTGGATACGATGTTCACGCTCTAATCAACGAAGCGTCTGATGAAGAGCGCAGCCGTCTTGCTTCTGAGTTGACCAACCTTGCGAACACAATGGTTTCCACAAGAACCTCTGAATACAAGGGGCAGCTTGATGGACTTCGCTCTGACATGATGAGCGCAATAGACCCCAACAGTCCAATTCAAAGTTACAATTACGCTTTGGGTCAAATCTCCGAGGCGAATTGGCTGCAATACAAAGACAAGGAAACGCTTATTCAGGACATCGAAGGGCTGGTTTTTGACAGTGCGTTTTCTTTGGTGAAGCGTCTGGCTGATGGCAAGACCTCTGAGAACCTGACAAGAATTAAAGACGCTGCTTTTGGCGGCTCCATGATCAGCGGCACTCAGGATGAGCAAAGGCTGCGGTCACTTATGGCGGCGATGGATACCATTCAACCTTCAACCGCCACTGCTAGGCTGAACTCGTTGATCTCCAGCAGGTCTGATTATGAGGCGTCACTGAAAGCAGAAGCTGACATTTCCACAACGCTGACAGCCATTAAGGAAAACCTGCCTTACACGAATGAAAGTCTTGGCAATCTTTTGGAAGATCGCGGCCAAGAGTTTCTGTCGCTCGATGACTTTACCGGCCAAGGCATTGGCAACCTTATTCTTCGCAATGCTGTGAACACTCGGTTTGTTCCCAAGCAACTGGCTGATGCTCTTTCGCGCGGATTAAACTCGCCTATTCCCGAGGAGTCTCAGGCGTGGCATGAGATCTGGAAGCAGATGCGAGAAACCACCGGCGTCGGCGGTATCCCTATCAACGCTTTTTCTGAAATGGATCAGGGTGTGGTGGCGCGAGCGGATGCTGCGATTTTCTTGACCGGAAAGATCAGCGGCCTGACAACTGCGCAGGTCAACTCAAGCCTTCTGAATGCTCCGGATGTTGACAAGCGAATTATGTCTTCTCTTGGTTTGGAGGGCAGCAACCTTTCAAAAGCAATCACCGAAGAGTTCTTTGATGGGTACGGCCAGACCAGCAAGTTCTATTCTGACCGCGTCATTCACGCTTTGAGATACTACGCTTCAACGGACACGGTTGAAATCAATGAGGCGTTTGTCAAAACCGTTATCTCCGACTTCTTTGGAAGCATGGAGAAAAGTAAAATCACAATGGCTCCAACCATCAACGGAAAAATTGATGCTCGCTACAATGCAGAGAATTATTTTCCGGCCGAGTGGGATGGCGTCTTCAGAACCTCACCAAAGACCAAGATATACCGAGAGGTGTATCAGCAGATCGAGGCAGCAACGAACGGGTTTGAGACTGAGGTCGGGAAAAGGTTAGAGACTGATCTTACTCCACTCGATATGGCGAGTGACAAAGCGCTGGAAGAAAATGGGATTAAATTAAAACCCTTGGTGTCCAGTATTCTTTACGGGGCCAATCCTTTGTTCGAGGTCTATATAAACAACAATCCGCTATCGATTGATGGCGCGCCTGTCCTTATCCAAGGCACGGCTGCAAGCACAGGCATCAGCAAAAGCCAGCTTCGGTTGTTGGCTAAGTCTCAGCGCGCTTCTGTTTTGGACGCAAGGAGAAACGGACAAGATGTTTCTGACTATGAATACGCTCTTGCAGAGGTGCGCAGCATAATCTCTGTTGGCAAGTTTGACGATTACATGCAGCTTGCTGCAGACCCCACAATAAAGCCGTTTCTTGAGATCATTGCTTCTGAGGTGGGGCAGATGAAAGCAAACCAGCTTCTGAACAATGAACTGAACTTGTACAACGGAGCACCTGATTGATGGTAGAGCTTGCCCCACGCACATCACTTGATCCGCTGACAAACGACTATCAGATTGCCAGCCCAACCTTTGAGCAAACTTCTAAGGCTCAATGGGTGGATATGAAATACATCTTGGAGTCAAATCGAGTGTGGGCCGACTCTGCATATGATCCGGATGTGTANNACTACACCGACAGAGAGGTGGGCCGTTTGCTTGGGGTTTCTTCTGGCACAAAGGCAGATGTTGAGTTTGCTGAAAACTTTATATCCGAAGAGCGGCTTGCTGGGGAAATCCTGTCGTCATCTAGCTGGGGTGCGCTTGCAATCACAGACCGAGCAAATGCTTTTGCCATTATTCCTTTTGCTGGATGGGGCGTAAACGCTGGCCTCAGAGCCCTTTCTGCGCGGGGTGTACTTCCAAGCAAAGTCGTCGGTGCTATCGCGCCCCCGTCAGCGGGCAGGGCTATGACGGCGAAGGAGATTGCAAGGCTTGCCGCTCTTGACGGCGCAGTCAGTCAGGGCTCGGTAAGTCTGATTGACGCCATGGATGATATAAGTGTTGGCGGAGAGCCGCTCAGAGAGCTGTACGAAGCCGCAATCGAAACATCGCTGGCTACCGCTGCGGCTGGCGCTTTGGGCTATGGGGCTGGCTCTGCGCTTCTCCCAAAGCAAACATCCTCAAGAGCTCGCTCTATTGCGGCGGCAATGGGGCAAACAAGGAGGGCGGTAGACCCACCAGAGGGCACTGATCTTTCCTTCACCGGAAAGTGGTTCAATGAAAGCTGGCTTGGCAAGTTGTTCCCTTCTCCGCTCAAGCGAGTAATGACTGATGCCGACGCGCCTCAGNNGCTCAATGGAAACTGTTGCCAACGCAAACGGGCTTGCATCTGATTCATCTGTTCACGTCAATTCCGTTCGGAGAAATGGCGATTGGTTCGCAGCCCTCGATGAAATCGATCAGGCTTACACCTCTGTTTCATCAAGAGGCAACGCTCAGGCTCTCGGTATTCCTGTCGGCCAGTATGTTGAGAGCACTCGAAAGTTTGTTGGAAAGTTTATTCCAAGAGTGGATTCATTCCACATCGATGACTGGTATGAGCGCGTGGCTGATCTTTACCNNCTGACATGCTGCCAGAAGAGGCTCGTGCTGTTCAGGCTTTTGAAGGCTATTTTTCCAAGTACGGGCAGGAGTTGTCTGAAGTTAATCTTATGAGGGACGCCTCTTACTTTGCGGACGAGCTAAAGATGGCTGAAGCGCGAGAGAAAGAGCTTGCTGATCTGACTCAATCAATCGCAGATCAAAACATGAGATGGATGAACGAACAGGTCAGCAAAAACCTGATGTCTGAA
>JABAOG010015522.1_pt1 | contig 17407 bp, 10 predicted proteins | sample 7062131 | NCBI WGS metagenome assembly JABAOG01 (sample SAMN14538629, study PRJNA623070) | marine sediment metagenome | biome: marine biome [ENVO:00000428]; feature: marine pelagic biome [ENVO:01000023]; material: deep marine sediment [ENVO:00002113] | place: India: Arabian Sea | collected...
AAAAGAAAATCGAAGACTATTTAAATAACGATTACCCAGGAATGCCTACAAATATCGCTAGACTGCTTGTTGTCAAGGGTGCTGAACTTGGTTTTGACCCTCAGATTTCACAGGGTATAAATAAATCCATAATAAAATCTTTCTTATCGGGGGAAAATACACTAGATCAAGTTCAAGATAAAATTCAGAAAACCGTTCAAAATTCTTATCTAGAAGATGGGGTTATTCACGGAGATAGAAGAGGAGAGATTAAGGACAGAATTGAGCTGAAAGAACTATTAAATGAATTTGATGTTTTGTTAGAGAGGGTTAATAAAGAATTTTCTGAGGGGGCAATCGCTGACTTGAAATTCAAGAAGGACAAATTATCAGACAAAAGGGATGGGCAAATTCAGGCGAAAAGATTTTTGGCATATCAAATTGATAATGAGATTAAGGGTTTAGAAGTAAAAATTCAGAACGCTAATGAACAGGAATTGAAAAATCTAAAATCGAATTTTGATGAATGGTATCGATTAATACAGGATCAAAAAGAATTGGAAGAAAAATATCAAATGGCAGCGGAAAAAGGAGGGCATTATCCTTGGTTAGAGATTGCTTTAAATGAATATCAAAACTTCTTGATTAAGGGAGGTATATCGCCCAAAAAGTATCTTTTTATATCGGGGGTCGGTTTTATTGTCCTGGGATTCCTTATGGGCTTTATTGGAGGGATTTATTCCAATTTGACGAATCTAATAATTGGTAATATTCTTTTTTACTTAGGAATGTCCATTCTTTTTATTGGTCTTGGATTAGGTGGATATTACCTATGGCAAATCCAAAGACAAGCCGAGTCATATGCAGAGAGTGAGGAGATCAACAACATTAAGCATGTATTTGAAGAAAAGTTTGAAGAACCTTTAGATGATATTGCTACCCTGAAGAAGTATGAGAAAGAATATGGTCAAATTTTCTCCCAAATGAAAATTTATGAAGACAATTTGGATGATGTAGATAAGAAGTTACATGATTTGGAAATTGCAATACAGCAAAGCTTTAAGAGAATCGATATCAACTACGATGAACAAAATTCGTGGGGCGTAAAAATCCAAAATGCGGAAGATCAACTCAATGAGTGGAAGAATAAATTACAAAATAAAAAAATATGAATTTGTTAGCCTGAATGTAGAGGAGGAGCAACTCATTCTTAATGATCCAGGGATTACATTTGACCGCAATGCACTAAAAACAATTGAGGAAGAATTAGAACAAGTAGAAGACGAATTAACGATTCGACAAAATGATCTTAAAAATTTAAAAACAGAAGTTCAAACTACAATTAAGAGCAAATCCACTACCGATTGGGACGATCTCATAAGTTTGCTCAGGCAGAAACGAGCCCAATTGGCTGATGAGTATCGATCTGTAACAAGCAAGATAATCGCTGGAATTATCGTAAATAATATTGTTGAAGATATTCGCGCTCAAGAGGATGAAAAAATCAAAGAACACCTGCTATCTCCGTCAATAAAGGAACCCCTATCTTTAATCACAACACATTACAATTATCTAACCCTGGAAGGGGAATCTGTTAAGGTCGGAGATGAATTTGATGAGTTCCCCATCAATGAGCTAAGTACAGGTGCAAAAGAGCAGGTTTTGTTAGCAATTAGACTGGGATTTGCCACAAATCTAATCGGCGGAAAATCCGCCTTTTTTATCTTGGATGATGCATTTCAACATTCTGATTGGAGTAGAAGGGAATTATTAGTGAACCAAGTTACCGAGTATGCCCAATCTGGATGGCAAATAATATACTTTACTATGGATGAACATATCCGAGAATTATTCAGGAAAATTGGAAGACCAGTATTAAATGATGGTTACAGAGAATTTGTGTTGGGATAAAAAAATAATTCTAAATATTTCTTGTCATCTTGTAGATAATCTGTCATTGTGATGTCCTTGCGAATTTATCCATTTTCAACACTCAACTTCCATTCGTGAATATTTTTGAATTCTGTATGGACATAAACTTTACTCACAATAGTCTTTAAAGATAAACTACCTACACCTTCTTCAATAACCCTAATAAGATAACCATTTGGCATTTGCGAATGTAATTGGCAGCTCCCATCTCTACGAATTCTTCTATAGCTTTGCTGATCTTTCCTTTTGGACTTGTGAGTTGATCCTTTTGATAGCTGCAACTGAAGTTGTCCTCCCCGGGGTTGCTGAGGTCACTGTCGCAAGAGTTAATGGGGATGCCGAGGAATTCCAGGTCGGGAACCTGCTAGCTGCGGACATCAAAACAGCGTCCTGGTTCCTGGAATAATCTGGCTATTTTAGTGGTGGATAATCTTGCATGTAATTTAAACAGCCTCAAATCAATGATCAGTAAATCCCGAGGAGATACCTGCGGGGAGTTTGAATTTTCTGAAGGGCAACTGATCACAGCTCTGTGTGGGTGGCCTAAATTGCTTATCAATCCCAGCCTGACATGAGTGACGTTTTTATTCAGCGATTTCGGTTGAGTTCACGTTCAAGATAATATAAAGTCTGTGTCCCGAAACCCTTGACCTCAAACTCACCGCGCTTGGAGCACTGGAAATCATCCTTGATCAGTTCATACGTGCTTTCACTGATCGTGATCCGCATGGATTCGGAAAGGGATTCCATCCGGGCGGCCATGTTCACACCGGGTCCGAAGATATCATATACATATTTCTGGACACCAACCAGTGAACCAACCACCGGACCTGAATTAATGCCAATACGGCACAGCCACTCTTCGGCATGGGCAGAGTTTCGCTTCTCGATGTACCGCAGCATTCGCAATGCTACCCTGGCCATGTTGTGGGCGTGATCCGCGGTCGGCTCTGGCAAACCGGAGACCGCCATATATCCATCACCGACCGTTCTGATCCGTTCCCCCGCGAACATATCAACGATGCGGTCAAATACATTGAAGATGTCGTTGAGCTCGGTGACCAGGGAAGTGGGGTCTTTGGCGATGTCCATTTCAGTGTGCCCGACGAAATCGATCATTAAAATGGAAGCACTATCGAAGAGCTGAGGCGTTACGGTTCCGTAATCTTTCATCTCTTCATACACAGCCTTCGGCATGATGTTGAGCAGTAGGCGTTCTACCCGATCTTTTTCTCGCTCCAGGTCACGGGCGTTCTTTTCTGACATTTTGGAATAAGATTCGAGCAGGTACTCAGATTGTCTTAGCTTTGTGAGATCCTGGCATTCGACCACCAGCAAATATTCATATGGATCCCCCATTGATCGGATCTGTATCTCGATAGGGGTACCCAGGTTTCCGCCTGTTGTCGTTTCGACTTCATAAGAATATGGACGATCCGCTTTGAGCCGTTTCAACATTCGATCTTTTCTAAATCTGGGTAAGCGTTCATCCAGTAGCTCATCCGGATCCGCGGCTGGAGGAAACCACTTGAAGAAATTTGCATTCTCAAAAACGATCTTCAGGGACTCAGCCTCAACAACTGCGACACCGATATTAAGCGTTTGAGCTACCCGGAGCAAAAATTCATTATCAAGCTGTGCCGGTAGTTCTTCAGTAAGAATATTCGCCTCGTCCAAATTTACCCCCTTGTTACCACATGGNNCGCACATCAGAATCTTCAAAATCATAGTCTTCTAGCGTCTCAGTAAATAAGTCAACCGTCTCCAAAAAGGCTTCTTCCGTAATACCCAGATGAGCGTGGACGCGCTCAAGATGTTCATTTGAGAAGCTGGCTGGTCCACCCATCATCGAAGCGATGAATTTTGTCTGGTGATCGATTAAGCGCCTCATGTTGGTGTTCACAAAATACTTTCTCGTGATCGGTGAAGTTGTCATTTTTTCATAGAAACTCATCACAATCCGATTGATTTTTGAAAATCCCCCATACCGTTCAAAAATTGATCTTGCCATCTCCGCTGCCTCCATACATATGAATAGAATTTACACAAATGTGCAATAAATTAGGATAAGTTACCAAACGACTTTCTTTTGGCACTATAGAGAATATATTCATTTAAATCCCAGAATCGATCACACAATCCTGAACCGTGTTGATCGCAAAAAAATTTACCGGGAGTGTTTATTGAGCTTGTAGTTGTCCGTGATGGTACGCCCAGAGTCGAAACGTCTTGAACCATGAATGGATTGACCGCAATAGATGGAGTATTGAACTCAACAAGCTCCATAATTTCTCCAATCGACTTCATCCCGGCCCCAATAAAATTCCTCAGCGAAGGGAGATGCAAATTAGCTTTTGTTTCCAAATGAGTATTCCGTTAAATATACCACAAATATTATCAGAATAATCCACAAAAGATTATAATTTATTAAGGTTTTCCTTTTTGTCTCATTAAACTTAATATACGCGCGGGAAATTATATGAACTGTCCCCATTGTCAGACAGCCAATCCAGGTGAAGCCAAGTTCTGCATGAATTGTGGAAATTCGCTGGATATTGTGTGTCCCCATTGTGGAACACACAACCCACCGCAGGCGAAATTCTGCATCCAATGTGGGAATGGATTAACAACAAAAGCCCCTCCTGGGCAGGACCCCATCCGCAAGCATCTGCCAAAAGCATATGCTGAAAAATTGGAAAGTGCCCGTCAGTCTCAAACCATGAAGGGTGAGCGCCGGGTGGTCACGATTCTGTTTTGTGATGTTAAGGGATCCACAGCGATGGCAGAAAAGCTCGATCCAGAAGAATGGGCTGAGATCATCAACCAGGCTTTTGAATTTCTTATAGAACCCATTTATAAATTCGAAGGAACGCTGGCGCGTTTGATGGGTGATTCTGTCCTGGCATTTTTCGGTGCGCCTATCGCTCACGAGGATGATGCACAGCGCGCTGTTCTGGCTGGCCTGGAAATAATAAAAGGAATTCGACCCTTCCGGGAGAAGATTCAGCAGCGTTATCATCTGGACTTTGATGTTCGTGTCGGCATCAACACCGGGCTCGTGGTTGTCGGTGGCGTTGGATCAGACCTGTTCATGGAATATACGGCTCTGGGAGACGCGATCAATATCGCCGCCCGCATGGAACAGACCGCCCGACCGGGAACTATCCAAATTGCAGAAGATACCTACAAGAAAATTTCTCATCTTTTTGATATTGAACCCGTCGATGGCATCGAAATCAAAGGGAAGAGTGAGCCGGTACCGGTTTATCGCGTGCTGGAAGCCAAAGATAATCCTGTTTACTCACGTGGTATTCAGGGTCTGGAGACCCCATTAGTTGGGCGCTCCAGTGAAATTGAAACTCTACAGGAAGTATTGGATGGTGTCAAAAAAGGACGCGGCCAGATTGTCTGTGTGATAGGCGAGGCCGGTCTTGGGAAAAGCCGCTTACTGATAGAAACCCGTGAGGCCTGGGAAGCAATCAACCTTGGGGTGGGTCCGTTTGGACAGATCGAATCCCGTTGGAATCAGGCCAATGGTGTCTCCTATGAGTCGACCCGTCCATATGGATTAATTCAGCGATTGATCCGGGATTTCATCGGTTTAACTTCTTCTGACTCTCCCGAAGCAGTCCGAGAGGCCCTTACGGAAACCCTTGGAACGCCCGGGCTGGAAGGATCTTCAGAAGTCCATGGATTGTTTGAAACTATTTTAGGAGTCCAGGAACACAAAAACGGGAACGAACTCGAGGGGGAGGATCTTAAAAAGGCGATTTACAAAGAACTGCTGACCAGCCTCGAATTTTTGGTTCAGCAGGGCCCAGCTGTTATCGCCGTTGACGATCTTCATTGGGCTGACGAAACTTCCGTCGACTTAATTATCCATCTCTTCCAGCTGGCTGACCGGTTCCCGATTTTGTTCCTCTGTTCTTTTCGTCCAGATCGTTCTTCTCCTGCATGGAAGGTACGGCATAATGCGGAAACCGATTACAACCATCGCTACACGGAGATCAAATTATCGCCCCTATCGATCAATGATGCCAATTCCTTGATGGACCAATTATTTACTGGAGACAGCCTGACCTCCGGTGTACGGGAAATCATCCTGGAAAAATCTGATGGCAACCCATTTTTCATGGAAGAGGTCATCCGGACCCTGATTGACAATCAGGTGATTGGTCAGGGTCCCGAAAATGGGAAATTGGAGGTCATATCAAGCACCAACAACATTACCATTCCAGATAATCTTCAGACCTTGCTGGTTTCTCGAATTGATCGCCTGGATGAAGCCGCGAAACATGTCTTACAGGTCGCTTCTGTAATTGGTCGGTCGTTCTATTACCGGGTCCTGGAAATTGTCAGTGGTAACTCAAATGGGTTTGATCAGCGGCTGAATAATTTACAACGACAGGGATTAATTTTAGAGAATGCCCGCGAACCTTACCTGGAATATATTTTCCGACAGGCATTGACCCATGAAACTGCATATAACTCAATTTTGATAAAGCATAGAAAGGATTTTCATCAGCGTGTGGGGGAGATCTTAGAAGATATGTTCCGAGATCGGGCCAGTGAATTTGCATCTGTTATCGGGCATCATTTTTATCAGGCTCAAGATCCGCGAGCAGCAGTCTATTATCAGCGGGAGGGTGATGCAGCCTTTAAATTGTATGCAAATATTGAAGCGATTAATAATTACAGTAAAGCGATCGAGGCATCCGGGTGGTCTGATGAACTCAACCTCCAGCAACTGGCATTACTGTACACGTGCCGGGGCAGGGCGTATGAATTAAATTCCCAGTTCGTGGAAGCAATCGAGAATTACCAGGAGATGGAAGCATACGCCCGGGAGTATGAGGATGTTTCTATTGAATTAGCAGCTCTGATTGCCCAGGCTCAAATCCGAAGTGTCCCCAGCACTGAATTCGATATGAAATCCGGGTTGATGCTGGTTGAAAAAGCGAAAGCGATTGCTGAAGAATTAGACGACCAGGCTGCTCTGGCTAAGATTTACTGGATTACCACGAATATCTACCGCTTCAGCCATGGTTTGAGTAAGGCTCAGGTTATCGGGGAGAAGGCCATCACGATCGCCCGGAATTTGGGACTGGAAGAACAGCTGGCATACAGCCTGACCGACACCGCACACACGTATTCCATGGATGGCAAGGCGGGTAGAGCCAGGGAGGTTTCGCTCGAAGCTGTTGAGCTATGGAAGAAACTGAACAATCAACCCATGTTGGCGGACAGCCTGGGCGGACTGGTGGCTATTCATGTTTTTTCGGGTGATTTCGATGCGGCTTATCGTTTTTCCGATGAAGCTTATGAAATCAGCAGGCGCATTGAAAACATCTGGGGTCAATCCTACAGCCGCTATGCGATTGGCTTTGTAGATATGGAACGCGGGGACATTGATTTGGCGGTTCAGCATTTCAGCCAGTCTTTGGCGGATGCTAAACAGTCTAACTTTTTTGCCGGGATCATTCTTACCCAAACATTTCTTTCCTTCCTTTACTCAGACCTGGGGCATTACCAGCTGGCTATTGATGTGGTGGATAGCGTTTTCGACGATCAACCGGCTGCGGATAGTGCGCTGGCGAAATCGTTTTTCTCGGGTGCAAAACTGCTGTCTCGAGTGCGGGCGGGGAAATTAGAAGAGGCGGAGAAAATGATCTCACAAGAAAATTTTGCAATTGACCAGATGAATTTCTTTGCCAAACAATATGCTCAATTGGCGTTGTGTTATTTGCCTTTTATGAAGGGAGATTATGAATCTGCCATCAAGGTAACCGGTGATTTCCTGGAACAACTTAAATCCAGCGGGGTTGAATATCTGACTCCTGAACTGCTTCTGCTGATTGCTAAATCTCAAATTGCCCGAGGCTATTGGGATGAAGCAGAAAAAACCCTCAAAATTGCCCGTTCCAAAGTTGAAAAGCTGGGTTCCCGAAGGTCCCAGTGGCAGGTGGATTATCTCCTGGGGCGGTGTGCGCTTGAAAATGGAAATCAGGCACAGGCTCTTGAATACTTTAAAGACGCAAAGCTGACCCTCACCTATATCTTTGATCACATGTCTGATGGTGAATTAAGAGAATATTTCTTAAAACGGGAAGATGTGATGGGTGTCTTTGATACTGTTGGGGAGGTTGTTTAACAAAAGCCGACCCTTGTAGCATTCGACGAAACATTAATTAATAAAATGACGGATGTGGTATTTCTGTGCCGCCTTATTGGTATTCTCATTGTGGGTAGCAGTCAGATTCACTTCATTGACAAATTTTCTAGCGAGACGTCATCAGTATTGGTTAAGTGGTGCGACGCTAATGGTTTGAATGGCCAATCCGACCGCCTCATCCAGGCTGATTTGAGTCCCCTTTGCCAGGTTTTGATCCCGCTGTTCCTTACTCATCTTTTCCTCAAGCTGACACATTGCCTGTTCCAGATCCGCAATCTCCTGTGATTCTGTGCTGAGACTGTTATGTTGTTGGCGAGCTTCTTGAGCTGCGCCAAGCAGATGGGCGGCGTGCTCATATTGCTTACGGGCAATTGCGATGTAGGCGAAGCATTCTATCTGGTGAGCTACGGCTGCCAGGTGTCCCTGTTCCTGCCACGATCGGATTGTCTGATGGTAAAGCTCCGCTGCTTCATTTAATCGATTCTGCTGGCGGTACTGGTGAGCTAACTCGCTTCGGGCAGTAGTAGCCATTCTATGCTGTCCCCATTTCTCATTGGCTTCGATTGCCAGCAGCAGGTACTCCTCTGCTTTATCCAAATTTTTGGCGGCTTGCTCCATCATGGCTTGCAGATAATAAATCCAGGTATCGATAAAAGGGACATCATATTTTGCCAATAGTTGAGTCACTTCTTCAAGATATGTTTTACCTTTGTCAAGGCGACCCTGGAGAAAATGAGCCTGGCTGATTGAAAACAGAACCATGAGAAGCTCGATTTCATCATTGTTTTGGCGACACCGATCCACGACTTCTTCCATTTGCGCAATGAGTTCATTGCTAACATTGCTGCCCAAAGCCTGGGACTTCATACCCAGGGTAATGGCCATGATTTGATATTCATCATGCTCGCGGGCAAGATGGATGCATTCATCCAGGAGCGCATGTCCGCGGAGCATTTCTCCATGGGTGACGAGAAGCCAACCCAAAGACTGTAAAGCCTTGATGAAATCAGTACAGTTGACATTTGTATTGGGATCCTCCAGCAGGTCTCTGGCTTGTTCAACAACCGGTTCTAACCATGACCGGGCTTCTCGATATGGCAGCCAGTTAGGATCATATTGGAGTAAGATTCCGGTGAAGTGTAAAGCCAGATGGGGGCGATCTTCCCCGATCCATTCCACAACGGCGCGGAGGTTATCGGCATCGAAAGAAAACTTTTCCATCCAGGTGAAATAGCCTGACACTATGCCAGATTGGCCGAAATCATCCACCAGGGCGACAAAATAGTCTACATGGCGGTCGCGCAGAGTTTCTCCTTCCCCTGACTCAAATAGCTTCCCCTGTGCATATTGGCGGATGCTCTCCAGCATCCCATACCGGGTTTCTGCTTCAACAATATGGTGAACTGTGACCAGCGATTTGTTGATGAGAAGTTCTAACTTGTCAAAAACGTCGAACTCGTCCAGAGGATCAAAACCGGCTACTGATTGAGCAGCGTCAATGGTCCAGCCGCCTGAAAAAACAGACAGGCGACAGAGTAAGACCTGCTCCTGCTTGTCCAGCAGATTCCAACTCCAATCAATTAACGCTTGAAGAGTCTGCTGGCGCGGAAGAGCTGTGCGGCGTCCACCGGTCAGGAGGCGGAAGCGATCGTTGAGCCGCGCATCAATTTGCTCAACATCTAACATCCGCAGCCTGGCTGCTGCAAGTTCGATAGCCAGAGGTATACCATCGAGTCGCCTAACAATATTTGCTATGCTTGCGGCGTTCTGTTGCGTAAGGTCAAATTCAGATTGAACGGCTCGAGCGCGTTCAATGAAGAGCTGCACTCCCTCCGATGCGGCGATTTTCTCCGGGGTTAGATTCCCTTCAGGGATAGAGAAGGAAGGAACTTGTAGAGTGATTTCACCATTGATAAAAAGTGCCTCCCTCCCGGTCACCAGAAACTTGATTTTTGGACAGCGTTCTAGTATATACTCGACAAATACAGCACTTCCATGAATGAGATGTTCCACGTTATCGAGTAATAGAAGAGCATCTTTATGTTGAAGGTAGCTGGTGAGGGTCTCCAGGAGAGATCTATTTGGCTGTTCCTGGATATTCAGCGCAGTGGCGACACGTTCTGGGATCAGGTCAGGATCTGACAGCGGTGCTAATTCGATCAACCAGACACCGTCAGGATATTCTTCGATGGTTTCTTCGGCGACCTGAAGCATTAATCGGGTTTTTCCCGTGCCGCCCGGACCGAGTAAGGTCAGGAGCTGTGTACTCTGCATCATGCGCTTGATGTCTTCCAGTTCTTTTTCGCGACCGATGAAGCTGGATAGTTGACGACCGAGGTTGTGCTTAAATGAAGAAAGTGATTTAAGAGGTGGAAATTCTGGAATCAAGTCGGGATGGCAAAGTTGGAAAATCTGTTCGGGGGCTGCGATTCCCTTGAGGCGGTGTTGGCCCAGATCAGCCAATGTGCAGTCAGGCGGGAGTGATTTCCTGGTAAGAGCTGCCGTGACCTCGGAAATCAGCACCTGTCCTCCATGGCCCAATCCCATCACTCTTGCGGCTCGATTTACTTCTGGCCCATAATAGTCTCCATCGCGGGACTGGCTCTCGCCGGTATGCAATCCCATGCGGATTTTTAGTGGACCGCTTGCTGGTGACCATGTTTCAGCGCTGAGCGCCTTTTGTCCGGCCAGGGCTGCCGCGACCCCATCAGAGGGAGCTTCAAACACGGCGTGGAATCCATCCCCGGTGGTTTTGACCACCCGCCCCTGATGTATTTCAATGATTTCACGCATCACTGCATCATGCCTGGCAGAAGATTGCTGCATTTCATCCGGGAATTGCTCCCAGAGAGGAGTGCTGTTTTCAATATCGGTGAACAGGAAGGTCAAGGGATGATGAGTCATTATTTTTACTAATTGTACTTTCTACAATTAATAATTTGACATGACATGAACTTGTACAGGTTGACTTTTACCTTTGAGTGTCAGATTACGTACTTCCAGGTCTCCCAAATCCAATCCTGAAGCCAGGTATGCGGCTTCGCTGATCAATATTTCGCCTACCTGTGCGCTGGAAGCCAGGCGTGCGGCGGTATTGGCCGCATCGCCGAGTACGGTGATATCCGTCGTGCCGCCTTCCTCTCCAACTGACCCTACAAAGGCTATACCGGTATGAATCCCCACTCCCAGCGGAATCCAGGGGCTCCCATGGTTTTTATGACCTGTGGAACTCAAAATTTCTTGGGCAGCTTCCAGGGAGCGGCGTGCATGATCAGCGCCAGCGAATCCGGGTGTATACATGGCAGAAACCTGATCGCCAATGATCTTGTCGATCAGGGCATCCGAATGTATCATGACTTGAGCCGCTGTGTTGTAAAATCGATTTATCAACCTGCTATACTCAATCGGGCTCATCATTTCGGCTAAATTCGTTGAACCGCGCACGTCTGCAAAGAGCAATGACAGCTCAATTTCTGCTCCCCCTTGATATTTCCGAGCAAATTGTTCGCAAATATTGCATAGTTGCGGATTCAAATTTGACGGTTGTTTTCCATATAGTAATCTAACTACGATACCCCCAGTACCGCTAAAGGGGGCATAGCAATTTTTACATCGAGGACTTCCGGGCAGCCATCTGAAGAAGTTTCGCTGGCGACGCTCAACTTCAAAATTCTCCGTGGTGAGATATTTCCGCCAGAGATCTTCTATAATCGTATCTTGTTCTAACCGCTTGTTCAAAAAGCTGTCTCCCTGCGGATCTTGAGTGTTTTATAAAAATGAATAATTTCCGACGAGAATGTAACAACAAAAGTATGACCGCCTGAAAATTATACCAAATCCTACCATAAAAGTAAGAATTGTACTATAATGAAGTTTTCCAAATTAGTAGAAACCATGAAAGTGGATTTAAGCGGTCGGGTGAGGATTATCAGCCGTAAGCGAAAGCCTTTTGAGAATTGTCAATTGAATACAAATAGTCGCGCGGGATATAAACAAATTTTCTATAATGATTCTTCCTTAAATGGGGGTAGCTCGTGTTTGACTTTTTAAAAAAGATCCCGCTTTTCGCTGACCTGCCGGATGAAGATCTCGAAAGACTTTGCGAGGTGGTCACTGAGAAAACTTTACCCGCGGGTGAAGTTCTTTTTACAGAGGGGGAGGTTGGAAAAACTGCGTACGTAATTATTTCTGGGGAGATCGATATCCTAAAAAAATCGGGAGACCGGATGGTCTTGCTTGCAACTCGGCGGACCGGAGAAGTGATTGGTGAGATGTCTCTCCTGGATCAGGCTCCCCGGTTTGCCAGTGGACATGTTCGAACAGAGAGCAAGTTGCTGACCATCAGCCATGACAATTTAGAACATCTTTTGGATACCAGCCCCTCAGCTGCCCGGGCACTGCTGTCCACGATCACCAATCGTCTGCGCAGCACGGAACTGGTCCTGCGCCAAAGCGAGAAAATGGCACAGTTGGGCACACTGACGGCGGGGATTGCCCACGAGTTAAATAATCCGGCGTCTGCCGCCCGGCGGGGATCAGAACATCTCAGCGCTTCGATTAAGAATTTTCAGCAAACTTTTCGACAGCTTCACGAGATGGGGTTTTCAAATGATCAATGGAAAAAAGCAGCCAATTTGCACGACCATGTTCTTAAGCGCGCCAGGGAACCCGTAGATTTGAACAGCCTGGGGCGGGGCGATCTAGAGGAAAAAATAGAAAACTGGCTGGATTTCCACAATGTTGAAAATAGCTGGGAGTACGCTCCAGTTCTGGTCAATCTCGGTTATCAAAGGGTTGATCTGGAAGACCTGAAAAACTCTTTCCCGGATCGACAGTTAACAGCTGTATTGCATTGGCTGTCCACGCTATACACAATATACAGTCTCCTGGAAGAGATTAACCAGGGCACATCCAGAATTGGTGAGATTGTCAAATCCTTAAAATCATATGTTTACCTGGATCAAGCTCCCGTTCAGCTCATTGATGTCCACGAGGGGCTTGATAATACGCTGGTGATGTTGAGAAGCAAACTGAAAGCCGGGATCACAGTAGAACGAAATTATGCTCCGGATCTCCCGAAGATCATGGCGTATGGTGGTGAACTTAACCAAGTCTGGACCAATATCATCGATAACGCCGTGGATGCGATGAATGGGGAGGGGGAACTTAAGATCCGCACACGTCGAGTCGATGATTGGGTTGTTGTGGAGATTGAGGATTCAGGTCCTGGAATTCCAGAGGATGTACAGGAAAAGCTGTTCAGCCCATTTTTTACAACCAAGCCCATAGGAAAAGGAACCGGACTGGGTTTGAATATCAGTTTCAATATCATCCACAAACATGCTGGCGATATCCGGGTTTTCTCCCGTCCGGGGCGAACATGCTTCTCAGTACTTTTACCTATTAATTTCGAACAGATGGGACAGGAATTGAGGTCTCTCTCTGTCAAGGAACAGGTTACGGATGAGCATTTATTATCGATTTTGGAGGCTACCCAAACCATCGCGGTAGTTGGTATCAGTCAAAAAGAAAGCTCACCAGCACACAGCGTTCCCAGGTATTTACAGGAGCATGACTATACAATTATTCCCATCAACCCCAAATATGAGCAGGTGCTGGGGGAGAAAGCCTATCCTGATTTACGTTCGCTGGAACATCCACCTGATGTGGTCCTGGTTTTTCGGCGCAGTGATTATGTTCCCGAGATTGTTGAGCAGGCAATTGAGATCGGCGCGAAGGTCGTTTGGCTTCAGGAGGGAATCGTCAATTTATCTGCAGCTGAGCTGGCCAGAGATTCGGGATTAGATGTCGTGATGGATACGTGCATGCGGAAGACACACCAACGCTTGATGCTGAGTAATGCGTGATTCCATGATATGGAATTTATTGTTGGCGCATGTTTTAGGTGATTTTGTGCTCCAAACGGATTGGATGGTCAGGCATCGGGACACGATCTGGATCCTGGCTCTTCACGGTTTTATCCATTTTGTGCTTATGTTTATGTTGGCAGGAACGCTGCGATTGGAAATCTGGCCATATTTATTATTGATCGCGGCCCTGCACATGATCCAGGACAGGATAAAAAACAACATTACCAATAAGCGACCCAATTGGATTGCCCCCGGTTTTATTATTGACCAGATGATGCATTTTATTGTTATCTGGTCTGCGGTTGGGCTGTTCTTTTTAACTACGGATTCAATTGCGGGGACAGATGCTCCTTTGTGGGTGATGATTGCACTTGCCTACGTGTGCATTACGTTTGTTTGGTTTGTAATTGAGCGTATTCTTAATCTTTCAAATTCAGAATACCTGCAGAGCATTAATAAAACCAAAATCCCCCGCATGTTGTCACGTGCAGGTTTGGTCAGCGTGTACCTTTTGATTTGGAACTGGACGACAGCAGGATTCTCACTGTTTATCTCCAGCCCTTATCCCCGGTCTAAGTTCCGCCAAAGAGCGGTAGTTACGGATGTCAGTGTATCTCTTATAGCAATGATATTTCTTTATTGGGCTCTCAAGTGAAAAAACTTCATTTTTGCCTCCTAAGGGGATGCATCAAAGCAAGTGATTATATTAAGGAGATGAAGTAATATGGCAAAGCCAATCTTATTATCTGTGGACGACGAAGTTCAAGTTTTGAATGCAATTTCACGCGATCTGCGGCAGCATTATGGCAGTGAGTATCGAGTCATGACAGCCAGTTCGGGTGCTGAAGCAATCGATACCGTGAAACAGCTCAAATTGCGCAATTCTCCAGTCGCCCTTTTCCTCGTGGATCAGCGTATGCCCGATATGACCGGTACCGAGTTTCTTGCGAAAGCAGTGGAATTTTACCCGGATGCCCGCAAGGTTTTATTGACAGCCTACGCGGATACAGAAGCAGCCATCACCAGCATCAATGAGCTGGGGCTTGACCAGTACTTGATGAAACCCTGGGATCCCCCGGAGCAGTATCTGTATCCAATCCTGGATGATCTGCTCAGTGATTGGGTGGCAACCGTTCAAATTCCCTATGACGGGATCCGTGTCGCCGGTACATTGTGGTCGCCTCAATCCCACAAAATTAAGGATTTCTTGTCCCGCAATCGTATTCCCTATCAATGGCAGGATATTGAAACGGATGAGCAGGCTAAACTTTTAGTTGATTCGGTTGTTGGAGAGAATCGAAGACTGCCAGTGATGTTTTTCCCGGATGGATCTACGTTGGTCCAGCCTGACTTCCGCACCCTGGCTGAAAAAGTGGGGATGCAGACCCAGGCGACACAGCCTTATTATGATTTGATCATCATCGGCGCCGGTCCTGCCGGGTTGGGTGCCGCGGTATATGGGGCTTCAGAAGGTTTTTCCACCGCCCTGATCGAAAGGGAAGCTACGGGTGGTCAGGCGGGCACCAGTTCGAGAATTGAGAATTACCTGGGTTTTCCAAGAGGGATCAGTGGGGCTGACCTGGCACGGCGTGCTACAGACCAGGCGAAACGCTTGGGCGCAGAAATACTGACTGCGGTGGAAGTTACCTGTGTGCGGATAGAAGACCCGTATCGGATTGTGGTTCTCAATGATGGCACGGAATTGAGCTGTAAGGCCCTGATTGTGGCTTCTGGAGTGACGGTCCGGCAGTTGGATGTTCCAGGTGTTGATAAATTGACGGGGGCGGGCATTTATTATGGAGCGGCACTGACGGAAGCGGCGCATTACCGGGGCCAGCATGTTTTTGTGGTTGGTGGTGCGAATTCAGCTGGACAGGCTGCCATGTTCTTCTCCCGATTTGCGAGTAAGGTTACGATGATTGTTCGCGGCACATCATTGACCCGGAGCATGTCCCAGTACTTGATCGATCAAATTGAGAATACTGAAAATATCGAAGTGTTAACTAATACGATAGTGCTTGAAGCATCTGGAGATACTCGTTTGGAGTCCATAAAAATAAAGAATAAAGTGACCGAAGAGGAACAGGATCTACCAGCAGCAGCCATGTTTGTGTTCATTNNTGGAAACCAGTATTCCGGGGATCTTTGTTGCTGGCGATGTTCGCGACAAGGCCATTCGTAGAGTTGCCGCCGCTGTCGGTGACGGGGCTGCAGCGGTCAGCCAGGTGCATCAATATTTGAAGACAGTTTAATTGAAAAAAGGGTATCCTGGTACGAGAATTACTGCGCAGGAACATTGCGCATAGCCGTCATCCGGTCTCACAATTGGTGAAGTTGAAACGGTATACACTACACCTACAGATTGTTGCGATGCTACAAAATTGCAACAACCTGTTTTTTTATGCCCGTAAAAGAACAACAGCCTGTAAAGCCAACCACAGCAAATCGCCATACATCATCGTTCGCTCTTGAATACCAACTAATGGTCCAGGAGCACCACCGAACGCGGGCTTGACTCCCCGTAATGCTAAAATGTCTNNATCAGAATTGTTGCGATGGAGAAATAACGAAACCAGTTATGGTTTGCGGCAGCACCAAAACCTATCGCCAGAAAAAAGAGAAGCACGCTGGTGCCCATGAAAATTACATTCAATTTGTTTGCAGGTGAATTCATAGCTTCATCCGGGTGCATCGGAAAAAATAGAAAGGCGATCGTCGCGAATACTGCGTTTCCGGCAATTAGGCATGCTGTGACACGCATTGCCCAGTTATGATCTGCCGAAAACCAGACTCCAACCGCGAATGCAAACATAAGGACATTAGCTGCAACGATGAAGGGAAGCACATACGGCCTTGTTGTAGTTCCGAAAGCGCTCAGGATGCTGGCGGATTGCGTATCGAATCGGTAGCCTGGTTTCATTAAACCTGCAACAATATCAGTACCAACAGTGAGCACCGCCGCGATGATACCGCAGTATATGAAGATCTTATGCAGTAAATTGGGGAGACCGACTGAAGTTTCCATTTCGAACTCCTTTTTCTTGAGAAACCCACACAATCTCTCTATATGATAATTTTCGTTTACGACAAATGGGTTNNGCTAAATGTATAAATAAATCAACATCTGCAATACGTTTATTTAAGTCTCCTATAGGAACATGATCAGCTCTGAACCTATGGTAAATATGATTGGTGGGAAAATATCGGCAAGGAAATTACGATAATTAATTATATCAATAACTGAGGACCAAGGGACGAAAAATTCGTCGACTGAGGCAGTGGGAAAATCCGCCAGAAGATTTTTCCAGCAAACCGAGCAGACCTTGGGAATTGGATTCAACAGATTAATTTCTTCCACGATAAAAATTTCCTCAAGCTCAGAATAATGTCATTTATTAGCACAGGCTACTTGACATCCGGTTAGTGATTAATGTACGATTAATGGATATTCTCC
>JABAOG010003734.1_pt2 | contig 17403 bp, 17 predicted proteins | sample 7062131 | NCBI WGS metagenome assembly JABAOG01 (sample SAMN14538629, study PRJNA623070) | marine sediment metagenome | biome: marine biome [ENVO:00000428]; feature: marine pelagic biome [ENVO:01000023]; material: deep marine sediment [ENVO:00002113] | place: India: Arabian Sea | collected...
AAATCAGAGCGGATTGGTACAAAGAGTAGAGTTTTGGTCTAGGATTCCTTATGGAAGCTCTGGGAATGAACTTAGAACCATCATAAATAATATCAACGTATCATTTGATAAAATAATGCCTTTGTTGTTGACGGACTCCACACACATTCGGTGGGATGACCCAAATCACACTGATGCACCGATTGGATACGTGAATATCGTTGCAAACCAACACGATTATAAAATTACCGTTGATGAAAACTCGCTTGATATTCTCAACATAACACACCTAAGAATATTGCAATCTTCTACAGATACATCTTATGTAGAAATTGAACGAGCAAATTCAGACCACGAAGATATAGCCGAATATCTTTCACCAGATATCAGTGTTACAGGAGTTCCAGATAGATTCGTTGTATTGGGAAATAGGATTTACTTGAACAAAATCCCAAACTACTCAGCAACAGATGGAATGGAGATATTCTTCGGTCGAGAACAAAATAGATTCACTGTAACAGGAACATCGGGAGATGACACCACAGAACCCGGTATTCCAAAGCCGTTCCATGAACTACTCGCTCTGTACGCCGCACAAATGCAAGTATCTGTCGACAGACCAAAAGACACCAACACACTCAACATTATAGAAAACAAGATACGAGAGATGAGAGAAGACTTAGAAACCGCAACAAGTCTAAGAAACCCAACAAACGATAGGATGACCATGAAACCAAATAATTACGAATAATATGGCTAGTGTAACAAACAAGGATTACAACCAAATACCAGTATCAGACGCAACCTTTCTTGTTCAAGAGGCTGTTGGAGAGGTGCAGTTGCCGTATGGTTTTGAAAATAAGGATGTAAACACAGGCAGTGTCTCCAACAAAAAGCTAGGAAACTCTGATTTAACATGGGATGAGGCGACATTTACTTGGAACGAAGGGTCGGGGACATGGGAGAATCCATACGGTATTAGAAATAAAGGCATAGAAGGAGCTTAACATGAATACTTTAAAACAAATTACAATAACCGTCGTAATCCTATTAGTAGGAACTTTTCTAGTATATAACTACGTTCCTTTGAGTGTTTTGGATAAATTATCTATCTCCGACAAGCACTTCGGTGCAACTGTTACAACTATACAAGGAACAGATACACTCTCGGATTCTCGTTCTACGATAAACACCAACTTCTCTAACATAAATACAGAATTAGGGACGGTGACTGGTACTACAACTAATAGCACTATCACAACGCTCTCAGGGCTTACCACAGCCTCTAATCTTGCAACCGTGGGGACACTTACATCAGGGACAATCGGAGCAGGCTTTACAACAATAGACGAGACAGTAGGTGGTACAGGTCTTACATCGTACGCTACGGGTGATGTCATTTATGCTTCAGGTGCTAACACGTTAGCTAAACTCACCGCTTCTTCAACAGGAGAGGTTTTGACGCTACAAGGAGGTGTTCCAGTATGGAAAGACGCTGTGGTGAATGAAAACAATACATATAACTGGACAGCCCTTCACACTTTCAGTGGTAATCTACTTAGTACTGCGTCATCTACCTTTTCAGCGACCACAAGTATTTCTGCCTCAAATGTACTCAGCGATGCATTTAACATAAATGGCGTTAATTATGCGTTCCCATCAACACAAGGAGCGGATGGAACATCGTTTGTGAATAACGGTTCTGGAGCACTCAGTAATAAATATCTTGGTAAATTTACATATTCTACAACCACTAATATAACGGTATCGAATACATTTGCTACGACAACAGGCTTCGCACTACCATCAGGGCTATTTACTGCATCAACAACAATACATGTTAGAGCAGCTGTTGAGTGTGATGACAATACAGGTGGCTCAACGTGTGACTTCTATCTCCGTGATTCTTCAGGTGCAACATTTGCGACATGTAGCTTCGGTGCTCCGACTGGTGTTAGCGACTTCAAGTCTAATATTGATCTCTATGTAAGAAACAATAACGCAACAAATTCACAAGAAAGTATTTGTTATATGGACGCTTCCTACTCAGGAGATACAGCAGCTTCTTCTGGGAACGAGGAAAGTACTTCTGCTATTGAAACATCGGGAGCAATAACGCTTCACGGGGTTATAGAGCAGTCGACTTCGGGAGATGATATATCACTATTTAATATGTTTATAGAGGTAGAAAACTAATATGCCAAAAGCAAGAATACCAATACCACGACAAGGAATAGTAAACGACCCACGAGACCCACGTGAGGGCGTATCTCGCATGGTTGCTGGTTTCGATATTCTCACTAATCCCTACAAGGCAACACCTCATGGAGATAGTGAAGACGGAGACTCAAGCTCATCAACAAGTCAAAAGCAGAATTTTGTTGTAGCAAAAGACAACGGTGGAAATTACGACTTGTATGCTCTCGGTGTTGTATCAGGAACAGGTAGGGCTGAGGTTTTGTTTAAAAATATATCAACAGGTGCTTCTAACGACCTCGATGATGCTACATGGGGTAGCACAGCGAACAACTCTTCCTCTACAGGTTCAACTGAATTTAATGTGTTTGTTTATTACGCACAATCAGGGCTTGTTTACGGAACACGAGCTGGTAGATATATATGGTCATATGACCCAACAGGAGGGGGATGGACTGATTCAGCACGTGACCTCACAAGCTACACAAACACAGCACAAGGACTCGTACATTCTAAAGACGACATACTTTACATTCCGTACGATAATAAAATTGCTTCTTATGACGAAGCAACAACAACTTGGGATAATAATGCTGTAGGAGGAACAGGATTGCCCTCACACCTCTACATAACCTCTATTTGTGAATACGGAAACTATCTAGCAATAGCATGTGCACCACTCTCTGGGGTCGGTCAATCTGTTGTATATCTTTGGGACAGAGATGCTTCACTCACCACCCTTTCAGAAAGTATTAACTGGGGTGATGGAAAACTTATGGTGCTTGAAACTGTAAATGGTCATTTGGTAGGAATAACACAAAAAACAGGGAATCAGTTTATTGACGATATGATTGTGTTCAGACGTTGGAATGGTGGGCAACCTAAAAAGATTTTAGAATTAGTCGATGAAAGCTCTGGACAACTACCTTTAGCAAAACAGATAGCTAATAACAGGCTATATTTCATGCTCCATATTACTCTCAATGGAACATTAAGAAAAGGAGTATGGAGTATTGGTCAACCAACGCCAAACTCAGAGTTTGCAGTATCATTAGAGTATTTCCCTGATAATGATACAGCGATTGATAATGGAAGCCTGTCTCTAAAAAACTTCTTCATTTTAGGAGATTATGCTTTCATATCACACTTGGACTCTGGTTCTGCATACGCCCTTTCAAAAACAAAAGTATCGGCTAGTGCATTTGTATATTCATCTACAACCGCAGTAATAGAGACGACAATAAATTCTAAGATGAAAGCAGAAGATAAAGGTAAAAAGAAACAACTCTTAGGAGTTAGGGGTCTTTATGAACTCTTGACTAGTGGTGAGCAGGTTGTTGTTGACCACAAAGTAGACGGTGGTGCGTACTCAGAGATATTTACTGAATCAACTGCTAGTGTAATTGCTACAGAGGGTATAAAAGACTCAAGCGGAGATTCTTTTGCAACGGGATATGACTACGAATTTAGAATAAAGAGTACAGGAGGTGCTGAAATTACTGGCTTAGAGTATAAATACGACATAATTGAAACACAAATATGAGCCCAGAGGAAAAACAATTACTAATAAATATAGCCGAACGACTCGATAAAATAGAGAAGTCTGATAGATATGTATTTTCAAAGAATATACAACTTCCAGATGGTCGAAATGTTCAACTCGCAAAGGGTACAGGAACAAAGCTTGGGACAGAAACGACGCAAAAGCTGGGTCTTTATGGTGTTACACCAGTGGTACAACAAAGCAAGGTGAATGACCCAACAATATCAACAGTTTCTGGTAGTGGTGCTGACGCAACAATCAACACAAACTTCACTAATCTTGACAATGCGGTCGAAGCGATAATTGATGTATTAGAAGCAATAGGTATATCATCATCAACGTAAAGACTCTTTACCTAAAATATGGTATAATATAATAAACTATGGAACCAACACAAGAACAACTACGGAATAGAGAAATAGCAGCGGGAAACATCGCTAGTGGTGTTCCTCAAAATCAAGGTATCATCACCTCTGATAACCTAACACCAGAGCCATCTATTGACTTTCAAGAACCCGTAGGAACACCCATTCCTGATGTTTCAAAAATTGAACTTACAGCACCAGAAGAAAGAGCACAAGAAACTACAGAAGAGATTATTACTGGTCAAGAAAGACTACGAGGAGAATCTGCTTTTAGAGCAGGTTTAGAAGAAGAACAAGGTATTCCCGAACTCACATCTACATTTAGGGACTTACAGTCACGATTAAGAGGCATTCAAGCAGAAGCACAGGCTATTCCCCTACAAATTCAAGAAGAATCTGCTGGTAGAGGAAGAACCCGAGGTGGTGTAGCCCCTCTTGAAGCAGGGAGATTAAGAAAAAACGCTATTCAAGCTCTTACAGTATCATCACTCCTAGAAGCTACACGAGGAAATCTAGCAACAGCACAAGACCTTGTAGACAGAGCAGTAGCTCAGAAATATGACCCTATTCGTGAAGAGATTGCTGTAAATAAGGCTAATTTGGACTTAATATTACAAAGTCCTGAATTTAGTGTTGCTGATAAAAGACGAGCACAAGAGCAAAAACAACAGCAAGAAGAGAGAGAGCGAGCTATTGAAGAACAAGCTACACAAGAAAAAGCTATTAAAGAGATTGGTATAGACGCTGCCTCACGAGGTGCTGACGCTGTTACATTACGAAGAATTGAAAACGCTGCAAGTGTAGTAGAAGCTCAGAGAATTGCGAATGAGTTTAAAAGTACACTACCACCAACTGAAGAAGAACGCAGGGAGGAACTAGAAAACAAATTACTTGAAGAACGTATTGCAACTGAGCGTATACAACAACGTAAATTAGAACACAGTATAGCAACAGCATTAGAAGAAAGTCAGCCTGAGTCAAAAAACGAAGAAGTTGAGAAAGCTCTTTCCGTAAGAGATATTGCAAATGAAATGTTAAATCACGAAGGATTAAAAGCTGCAACTGGACCAATAGGAGCATTCTTACCGAGTTTATCAACATTAACGGGTACGACGATTGATTTTGGAGCAGCGTTTGACCAATTAAAAGCAGCACTGACGATAGATAGACTTAAATTAATGAGTGGTGTTTTGTCAGACACAGATATTCGTATTCTTGAAAATGCAGGGACCCGATTGCGTAGAAATATGAACGCAGATGACTTTAAACGAGAATTGAATAAAATTATTAGCACAGTTGAGCGTACAATAAACAAGGAAGGTGTAACAGATGAACAGGCAAAATTCTACTTTGGGATAGACCAAGATGATATTAATGAAGTAAATGATATATTTGGTGTTGAAAATACGACGAGTACGCCAAGTACGCAACAAAATTTTAATCCAGCTGAATTTTTTTAAACTATGGCATTATCACAAGAAGAACGTAAAATCGTAGAATTTGGAAAAGAAAACGGCAAAACTCGTGAACAAGTTTTGACTGCTCTTGGTAAATTTAGAAAATCACGGAAAACTCAAGATACAGATGCAGGTGTCATTGACCTGAGAAAACCCCCTGCATTTGTTGAACAATTTGTTCGTGGAGCAACACAAGCTGTTGGCGAAGAATTTCAACGTGGTGCAGAAGAAACAGTGGGAGATATTAAAGAACAAGCACAAAGAATACAGGTATCACCTACAATATTAGGCAAAGCAAAAGAAGCGGGACGTGCAGGTCTTCGTACAGTGGCAAATGTTCTCGAAACAGCTTTCGGCGCACCTTTTGAAGCTATAACTGGGGGTATTTCTGAGGTTGAAAAAGTACAACAAATTGCATCACAACCTAAAGTAAGTGAAGCTCTTGATGTTATAAATAAGGGTCTATCTTCTGCGGTAGAACCAGCTTTAGAAAAGTTTCGTCAACTAGAAGAAAAACACCCAGAATTAGCTAAAGATATACAAGATGTATCAGAAGTTGTTCTTTCACTAATTGGTGAAAAACCTGCTCAAAAAGCTCTAGAAAAAAGTGTTGAAACAGTATCTAGACAGGCTAAAATAAGTGCAGAGGCTTTAGAACAAGGTTTGGTAAAAGGTAAAGAATTGGTTCAAAATATAAGAAATGAGGGTCTGGGTCTTCTTAAAAAAGATGTGGAGGTTTCATCTGTTGATGATTTAGTAAAAAAGGTTGATGAAGCACCAGCAGATATTAGAGTACGAGCAGAGGCAGAAGCACCTCGTTTGTCTGTAAAAGAAAAGTTAGTTGATATTTCTCCTGATGTTAAGAAGCGTATTTCAGGAAAGCAAGATAAATTACGTCAGTATTTTGATGTAGCACATGCAAGAAATTTGGATGATACATTACCAACTCCATTTGGTTTTGCTAAACGCCGAACACAAGAAGCGGTTGACGAGATGGAAACATTACTCAATCAAACTGGAAGTAAAATAGGGGAAACACGTCAAAAACTTGCAACCGTTGAAGCATCAATAGATAGAATACAAGAAATTGAAAAAACATTTGTTGATGAACTAAGTAAATTGAATTTAGAAATCAATAATGGTGTTATAAGACAAAAACCCGGAACTGTTACTCGTGTAGGTGCTAATGGTGATATTAAGGCTCTCAATGATTTATACAAAGAATTAAGAACAGTAAAACAGAATCCTAATTTAGAAAAAATAATTGATTTAAGGTCTTTGTTCGATTCTAAAATACGTTTCGGGAAAGAAGCACGAGAAGTTTCTAATTCAGTAGACCCAGCTTCTCGACGTATGAGAAAGCAGATTGCAGATACAGCGGCAGATATTGTAGGAAAATCAGAAGCTCAAAATCTTAAAGAATTTTCTGAATTTATGGATGCTCTTAATGATTTACGTTCATATACAGACCGACGTGCTGGAGGAGAGTATTTGTTGCGACTTGTTTTATCTGGTCGTGGTGAAGAAGCTCGTGTTTTAATCGATACTATTAAACAACATACAGGAATTGACCTTATGGACGATGCTCTGATGGCACGTTTAGCGACTGATTTGATTGGAAATGAGCGTCAGAAGAATTTATTTAGGCAAGAAGTTGCAAGCGCAGGTATTGATGCCGCACGAGCATTACAAGGAGACCCAACGGGCGTTGGATTTAAGGTGCTTAAATATGCAACAGATAAAGCTCTTGACTCTGAAAAGATTTTCTTAAAAGCAGCTAAATAATTAGCCCTAATTATAGTCTTATCAATTTATGCTTAAAAAAACACTCATCACAATTACTATAGCAGCACTTACCTCAATAGTAGTCCTATTCTGGGTCTTTAACAATGTTTCACTCGATAAACTCTCTATAGGAGATTTGAAATTTGGTGCGGACATCACCACCATTACCTCAACAGACACGGTAAAAGACGCACTTCTTACCATAGTAAACACAAACTTCACTAATCTTAATACAGAAGTCGGCACGCTTCCTACAGAGAGTATACTAACACTAGAATCGGATGGGGATATTGTCGCCACCTCAACCACTGCAGGATATGGTTTGGCTTTTGACTACTTCACAGCCACCTCAACGAGTGCAACCTCAACTTTTGCAGGAGGATTCACTATTGATACATCTGATTTTGTTGTCGACCCAGATGCAGGAAAAGTAGGTATAGGGACAACATCACCATACGCAAAACTTTCTGTTGTTGGTGAAACAGTATCAGAATTTTTCACAGCAACAAGTACCACCGCCACATCAACCTTTGCAGGTGACCTCACTCTTGGAACAGGACTCTTTTGGGATACATCAGCAGGAGCTCTATCTATTGGCTTTGAGCAATATAATATGACAGTTGCAGGAACGGTGGTGCCAACGATTTCTTCAGTTCATACATCAGGAACATCCAATCAGACTGATTTTGCTATCCACAGACATTCAGATACTGCTACACGAGGTGCGGTATATGATTGTGATAGAACACGAGGAACTGAGGGTTCAGAAACTGCAGTGCAAAACGGTGACAGATTATGTACATTTGGAGTACTTGGACATGATGGTGGAGACTTAGAATTTGGTGCAAGAATGGACTGGGTGGTAGATGGCACAGTATCAGCAGGAAATGTACCAACATCACTAAGATTCAGAAATGAAACAGAGGGTGGTGCATTACTTGAAACACTTTATCTTGACTCACTTGGAACTGTTGGTATTGGTACGACTACTCCCGCAGCAAAGTTTACCATTAACGGAACAACAGGCAGAAATCTATTCCAAGTAGCAACAAGTACCGACCAAGCTATATTCGTCATTGATGATAATGGAAATCTCACTGTTCCGAGTACTTTTGGAGGAGATTACACAACAATCAGCGGAACTGCTCTAAACTTAGATATAGAAATATCACAGATGAGTGCTTCTGCTAATCTCATCGCCACTTCATCAAATGCTATTGCGACATCAACCGAAACACTTCTAGGAAAAAAGATTAGAAATGCCTCAACACTTTCAGCGGTATATTGTAAGACACTCGGAACAGGAACATCGACGATTGATATTAAAATAAATGGCTCAACCAGCGTATTTGGTGGAACAAAACTAACATGTGGCTCAGATGGAGATGGAACAGGAGGCACATCAGAGGTCGCCTCAACAACACTGAGCCAAACGGCACTGAGTGCTGGAGACTATCTTGAATTATCTGTAACAGACGCAGAACCGACGGGGACACGCCCTAGAGGGTTTATTGTAACACCATACTGGACACCAAATGACTAATTAAATCACTAATTAAATGACTAATCTTAGAAAAACATTAGACATACTTCTCATAATTGTAGCGTTTTCAGGTGCGGTGTTTTTACACGTCACAAAAGAACCACCAGTAGAACAACCTCAATACACAATAGATAAAAAAGTTGGTGCTGTCACATCGCTTGAACAATCTCTTAAGGGAAAGACACAAGCAGAAAAGAGGAGGCTAAAAGGACAAGAGATAGCAAAGATAAAATCAGTAGCTCGCCAAAATGTAAAGTTTTCAAATGCAGACTATGACATAGAGATTGTCGACACAAAACCTTTTGATAAAGGAGTCATTATCTTTGCTCGTGCATGGTATCCGAGTGGGGAACAAATAGGCTTTGGAGAAGACGGAACAGTCGACATTGAACGATTTATCATCGTAAACCCTCCCGTACTTGTTGATGATAAAAACGGAGATATTGTGCGGACATGGCAGGAAGAAGACATTGATACAGGAGAGTTGATTACAAAAACACGTACACTACGAGAAGACCCGAAACAGGCGACGCTTGAGAGTCTTGCACATACTATAAAAGTAAAACAAGAACGATTTGATTCAAAAAAGATTGTTCGTGGAAAGATAGGACGTACCACTACTACAGTATACCCAGACGCAGACCCAGAAAGTACTACGGTCGATGGTAACAGAGTGAAATATGACGATACATCATGGGATAATGCTCATGACGCACTATCGGCAAGTGATAGCGGGAATGATAATGGAGCAAACAATGGAGACGGTCTTCGTGTAACCAACCGTAGTGCATCACCTATTTGGATTATTGGACGAACAATGGCGTACTTTGATACATCGTCAATAGGTGCAACAGACACAATAAACAGTGCGACAGCTTCTCTTTATGTAACATCAACATCCAACGGTGACAATGACGGAGACGACTTCGTGTCGGTTGTTCAAACCCAAGGTAATAATATTGTTTCTGACACAGCAGTAAATGATGGAGATTTTGACCAAGTTGGAGACGCAATAGACGACCCAACAGAGGGACATGACGCAGGACAAAGAAAAGACATAACATCAATGTCAACGTCAGCGTACACGGACTGGACACTCAATGCCACTGGATTGGGGTGGATAGCACGAAGCGGAGAACAAAAACCCGCAGGAGCAACAGCAGGAATTACATATCTCGGTTATCGTGAAGGTCATGATATTTTAGACAATTCTGTGGCTGCGTTAGCAACTAACTCTGTAGTTGTTTCTATGGCAGACGAAACAGGAACGACACAAGACCCAAAGTTGGTTATTGAATCAACAGCAGGCGCAGCAGCCGAAGACGTTAATAACTCACAATGGTGGTAATATGGAAGAATTTTCAATAATAAAATCAACAATAGACTTCATTCAATCAATAGGTTTTATTGGGCTATTGATAATTCTTGCTATTCCAAAACTAAGAAATCTCATTTTTGGTTCAGGAGAACTAGAGAACCTCAAAAAACTTATTAAAACACTTGATGAGAAAATAAAGGATGATTTCGGTAAAGAGTTTAAAAATGAAGAAAATGTCCAAAAACAAATTGAGGCTCTCCAAGAACATGCAAAGATAGCCAACGAAGAAATGGGAGAAATACAAAAAGACATCGCTGTTATAAAAACACAATTAAAATTTATTAGTGAATCAATAAAAAAATGAACTACGGATTTAACCCAGACAAAGTAATAATAAACGAGGAAGATTATATTTTCGGTGCATCACTCCCCCGAGAAGTAATATCACAGGACGGAACGTGGAATATTCCTGTGTATGAACCACAAGCAAAAAAATATGAAACGTGGGGTTGTACTGTGTGGGGAGGTCAGAATCAGATTGAAATGTACATGAAAAAAGTATTTGGTTTTGAACCCAACTATGATGAGCGATTTAACTATATATTAGCAGGTGTTGATGTTGGAGGAACAAACCCTCAAGACGCATATGAATCATTTAGGAAAGACGGACTTATTGATGACCAACCACAACCAGATACATTTGATGAGTTTAAAGACAAGAGCTATATAACAGTCGACAAAAGAGTGAAAGGACAGCACTGGCTTAACAAGTACGTTATAAAGCATGAGTGGATAAAAAAGCCAACAATGGACGATATTATCAACGCACTCCCCTACTCCCCCATTGCTCTAGGAGTTACTGCATGGCATGAAAAAGATGGCGTTTATGTGGATAGGGGAGAGCGTAACAATCACTGGTGTGTAGCGTTCGCACCAACCACATACAAAGGTAGAAAGACGGTCAAAATCTTTGATTCATATGACCAAAGTGTTAAAACGCTTCACCCAGACCACGCTATTTCTATAGCAAAACGTATCTATTTAACAGTCAATACAGGTAAAAAGAATTGGCTACTCGATATACTGAAACGCCTTTTCATGGTATAATGTAACTATGCAGTACTTCATTAACAGCGGGCATTGGAATAACGACCCTGGTGTCGTAGTAAAAGGAGTCATTGAACGTGATTTGTGTTTTAAAGTACGTGACGAACTCCAAAAGCTACTCCCTCGAGGTATTTATGTACCCGATGACCTAGACCTCAAACAATCAATCAGCTATGTAAATGGTCGCCTTGTAGATAGAGCAATCGCTATTGATATTCATTTTAATGCCAACAATGACTCATCAAAGCGTGGTATTGAAGTATACTACTCCTCAAATAAACATCTTGCAGAGGTGCTCTCCAAGAACATCGCCAATCGAATGAAAATGCCGAATGGTGGTGCTGTTCATGATAGTCGAACACACGTCGGCTCACTTGGATGGTGTCGCAAGGTTGAATGTCCATCGGTTGTCATAGAGTGTGGCTATCTCACCAATCAATGGGATAGAAAGATGGTCACAGGAAAAGATGCCCCTAAAAAGATAGCACAGGCTATTTATGAGGCGTTGATATTCACGGATGATGATAGATTGAGAGAAGAAATTACAGTATTGAGACAACAGGTCGAGATATTTAAAAACTTTATAACCAATTATTTAAAATGAGCAAAGAATACATCGCAGCTTTAATAACAGTTCTGGCGCAAGTTTTACCATTTTTAGGTATCAGTGTAGAAATTGACGCATTGAATGTAACAGCGAATACACTAGTAACTGTAGTAACTGGTTTTTATCTTCTGTATAAACGAGTTTCTCGTGGAGATATTACACCACTTGGTGTTCGTAAAAAATAAACAAAAGTCGCACCGAGTTTTGCTCGGTGCTAACTAATGTACTAGCGCTAACTAGATGTGAAATAGTCTATACCATCGCACATCTCACGTCAACTTGAAAAAACCAAAAATTATTATATGGGACATAGAATCATCACATAACCTAGGACTGTTTTTTGGTACAGGAAAACAATACATCCGACCAGAGAACATACTACAAGAACGGTTTATATTCTGTATATCATACAAATGGTATGGTCAAAAAAAGATTCACACCATCTCAATATTAGATAATCCGGGAAGATTCAAAAAAGATATACATGATGATTACCACGTTCTAAAAAAATTTCAAAAAGTAATAGAAAAGGCAGACGCACATGTCGCACACTTCGGTGATGGTTTCGATATGCCGATGCTCAACGCAAGACTGATAATGAACGGTCTCAAGCCTCTACCAGAAATAAAGAGCTTTGATACCTGTAAAATAGCAAGACGGTACTTTAACTTTAACTCAAATAAACTCGACTATCTCGCAAAAGCACTTGGATATAAAGGAAAACTCCCCAACCCACAAGACCTATGGAAAAAGTGTTTCTTTGGAGATAAAAAAGCTCTGAAGCACATGGCTCGACATAACAGGCAAGATATAGATATTCTCGAGTTTGTTTATGAGAAACTCATGCCATTTGTGAAGAACTATCAAATTAATATGTCGCTCATGATACGAGAGGAGTGTTGCGTTAATCCATCATGTGGTAGTATGAATATAATATATAGAGGCTATCGATACACAAGGACGAACGTATACAGACGATTTCAATGTAAGAAGTGTGGAAGTTGGGGACAAGAACGCCAAGCCATAAAAGGGGAACAACCTCCCGTAAAATGATTTCACTACTGCTATCACTCATAGAACCCCCCAAACCCGTAATTCAGTACGAAGCACCACTCATTGTGGAAGAATATACCCCACCAGAGCCCACAGAAGCCCCCACACAAGAAGTTATAGAAGAAGATGATACAGTATCGAAAAGCCACTAATAGAGTGTTTTTGCGTATCCTACGCACGCTCACTTGGTGTTACTATACCCTACGGAACAAATGCAAATGAGATTAAACCTAATGGAGCACCAAGAATAGGAGGATTGATACTATTACAGTACGGAGATGTTCACCACGTAGCCGTTATACAAGAGTTTACCTCTAAAGGTTTTAGAGTCAAAGAAGCCAATTTTAAGCAGTGTGAAGCTACAGAACGTATTGTGTACTATTCTGATGAGGCTATTAAAGGATTTAACTCATTTATCGTTGATGAGAGCAAGGATGAATGAAATTAAAACCAAAACAGCCATCGGAGTCACTATAAATGCCAATGCTAGCTCATGTGGTGTCATATCTTAATTATACTATATTTATACTGTTTTGTGAAGTGGATAACTAATTCCTCGATATATGGTATAATGTGTACATGAAGAAAACACCGTTAAAAAGAAAGAGTAAGTCTGAGATACGAAAGATACAAGACAAACTATGGCAACTTTGTAGAGAACTTACTTTTGAAAAATATGGTGATACCTGTTACACGTGTAACGCAACGGGATTAAAAAAACAAAATAGACAGTGTGGGCACATGTGGGCAAAAGCCTCACTTGGTGCGTATTTAAAGTATGACCTAAGAGTATTACGCCCTCAATGTTATCGCTGTAATATAAACTTTGGCGGTAACGGTGCAGTCTTTTACAAAAAAGTGTTAGAGGAAATCGGAGAAGAAGAAATGCAAAAACTCGAACAAGATAGAAACAAAATCGTTAATGCAAAAGACCATTATTTAAAACTAATAGAAGAATATGAAAGTACTATCAACAGCAACTAAAAGATTAACGCTACCCACATTCTTACCAGAACATCTTATGGACAGAGAAAGATTTCATACAAACTCTAGGAAAGAAATGTATAAAGTCATACAAAAAAGAGTAATGGAGGGACGGTGTCTTCATTGTGGTGTTGAGGTAGAACCAACACGGTATTGTACAGAGTTTTGTGAGCTCGATTTAATGTTTGCCTTTAAAGATGAAGATAATAGCTAGTATATCAATCATAGTCGGAGTACTCTATATACTCCACTTTTTCGTCTAATTTGTATTGACAAAAGTCTAACTATTATGATAGAATGTATTAAACTGTTGAAAAACAGTGTAGTATTTGATTGGTTTTCACCATCTCACGGTTTCTAAACCGTAACCAAATACGAAGTAGACATTTGCAGGTTTATCCTGACTCACCCCAAGGAAAAGGGAAAATATCACCACTTCTATAGATTTAAAAGACACTACTCATAAAGGGTGGTGTTTTTCAATGTCTTATGTTAGTATGTTCCCAAATTGGTCATAGATACCGATTTATTGAAAACACATCGCAGAAGTCCCCTTGTGGGGATTTTTGTTTTTTGGTATACTATATCTATGGACGAATGAGTCCCGGGGTTCGCGTTTGCGAGCCGAAGACGTCACTGTTAATGCAGTGATTTTCTTTTTATGATATAATAAAGAACCTGCCCAGGGTTAATCTGGGAAAACTTTCCACAAAAACCTAGCTCTGTTAGGTTTTTGTTTTTTATGATATACTATATTTGTGGTTCTCTAAAAAGGGGATATGTTTAATGGATAATAACGGCACGTTGCGACAGCATGTGCGTCCAGTCTACTGATGGAGTAGATGAAGTTAAACTTAAGGAGGATGCTCCTATCTCCTTTTTAGGGAATCACTGAATCATAGTTATAACAGTCACACAAGCCACTATTTATTAGTGTTCTTGTGTTTTTTATGGTATAATATACACAGAAGGGTTACGGGTAATCCCTGACCAAAACCCGACCAACACAGGAGGTCATGATGGACAAGCTAGCACGAGCTATCACATGCCTCATCGGTGTGTTGATAGGAACAAGTATTCTTAATACAATATTACTCATAGTTATTCTTCTGGGCGGTTGTTAATCGCCCTTTTATTTAAATGAAAAAAACAAAAGGAATCCCCTACGCACAATATAGAAAGGCAACAAAAAAAATGCCAGCGCATTATCATATATTCAATGATGTCTACGACTTTAATGTTAGACTCTTTATAGGTCAAGTTGATAAGATGAATGACTATCTTCCTGAACTTAATATAACTAAAGCAACAGATGGAAAAACATGGTGGAATCCTGATACTGGCTCATTATCAGTTTGGATACAAAAGAAAGGAGACTTTGATGTTTTGGCACATGAACTAATACATGTCATATCTGCACTCCTTGAAACACGTGGTATCAAATTTGACCCCGACAATGATGAACCAATAGCATACTTAATGACATGGTTGTTTAGAGCTTTTTATTTCGCTGTAAAGTAATTGTTTTAACTACAACATTGTGCTATGCTATAACCAGTGGAACTTTCCACAATTAAATAAGCGCATTAAATTAGGTGCTGAACTACTATACTATAAGATATCGAAATCCAAACCCGTAAAGTCTTCCCGACTCATGATTTGAATATAGGACTATGGAGATGGTGGAAATTGAACATATAAGAGAACTTTTTCAGGGCACTCCAGCAACCATTGCTACACGTTTACTCAATCATCCCCATAGTCCTGTCTTTAATTATTAAAGATTGGAAAATAAAGTAGGACACCATTCAAACTTCTTACGGAACGAAATTACTCCTCAGGGAGTTTTTTCGTACCTGTGGAAAACTTTTTATAAAAAACACTTGCATTATATTTTCACTCGTGTATAATAAGGTGGTAAGTACGAAGTTGTATACAGAAAACCCCGTATAATTTTCGCCCTTGTGGCAGAGGATATATGCAACCCTCGTACTTGATTGTGCGGGGTTTTCTGTATAGATAGTTCTTTTAATCGTACATTTTTAGGTATATTGATAAAGGGATAGTATTAGTGTTATAAATGTCGGGCGAAAGCCCTTATATTGTGAATCTCATGAGATTCTAAGACATTTATGTAAAGAAAAATCGCAATGCCAGTATTAAGGAAGGCGTTTCTGGTTTAAAAATTCCTGCAAGGTGACTATACGAGTTAAAACTAAAGGTGAAAGCGTTTAGCTAAATTGAGTGGCGAGTAACTCAACTTGTCAGAACCTACTGACATCCTCGGCAAATCCTTGCCTCTCTACTATCTCTTTATCAGTTTATCTGATATCCAAAGTAACGTTATTACTACGGAGCGGAGGGAGAAATAATGTTCCGCCTTAAAGTAATCCACAACGACACCCTCAGGTTCGAGAAAAGAGAAATATTGATTTTTTCTTTTTTCTTGTAAATCTAAACAAACCCTTTAGATAACCCGATGAACCAGACAGCATTCTGGTAAGATGGGAAAGCCAACCTAGGGGAGAGGTGTGGGAGATACTACACTAATAAGATATTAAATAGGAGGGGAAACCCCTAAGGTAGAAAATTCTACCAGTAAGATAATAATTATGAACAACTACATAGAATACGCACAACACATAAACGCAGACAAATATGTCATTAAATGGTGTGAAACAACACTCTCTAATTATATTGAGAAAAATAACCCACCAACTGAAGAAGTAGAGCATATACTCGACTATCTTATTCAGTGTGATAAAAAACTTGAAAGAATGAGTTATGAAGAAGCAAAAAAGCTCACTGATTCATGGAACAAAGCACTGCAAAAGAAAGGTGCTGACATAGAGGAAAAGGAAGAAGACACGGAGGTGGTTTTGGATTTTAAAGATGGTTTCAAGATTGTAAAGCTTATAGGTGAAAATGCTTATAAGAGAGAAGGATTTTTAATGCGACATTGTTCTGCTGATTATTATGGTCGCGATGTAGAGGTGTATTCACTTCGTGATAAAGACAACCTGCCTCATTGTACTATGGAAAAAGACCAACAAATTAAAGGAAAAGGTAACGGCGACATTCATCCAAAGTATGTTGATTATGTTGTTAAATTCTTAGAACACACAGGTATGACGGTTGGTGATAGTGAAATGTCACACCTTGGATATGTAAACATTGAAAGCATACTCGATGAAGTACATGATGATACAAAGAAACATCTTTATGCAGACAAGTATTTTCCAAAAAACAAAAAAAATGAAATCATTGATAAAGAACGAAAGCCCATAAATCATATAGGAATGTTAGACTTTTTCCCACTTATTGAGTCTACTAAAGAGTCTATTAGTGTTGCGTGGGATATACCACTTCTTGTATCAGGGTCTGTTGAATGGATTAAAGAAAATACTAGTAATTCTACAGACAACGAAAATATAAAAGCAGGAGGTAACGAATCCAAACTAGCAGG
>JABAOG010000189.1_pt1 | contig 17398 bp, 16 predicted proteins | sample 7062131 | NCBI WGS metagenome assembly JABAOG01 (sample SAMN14538629, study PRJNA623070) | marine sediment metagenome | biome: marine biome [ENVO:00000428]; feature: marine pelagic biome [ENVO:01000023]; material: deep marine sediment [ENVO:00002113] | place: India: Arabian Sea | collected...
CGACGTCGACCTCTACGAGATCAACGAGGCCTTCGCGGTCGTCACCATGGCGGCGATGCGCGAGCTCGACCTGCCGCACGACAAGGTCAACGTGCACGGCGGCGCCTGCGCGCTCGGCCACCCCATCGGCGCGTCGGGCGCCCGCATCCTGACCACTCTGCTGCACGCGCTGAAATCCCGCGGCCTCAAGCGCGGCGTGGCGGCGCTGTGCATCGGCGGCGGCGAGGCGACGGCGATGGCCATCGAGAGGCCAGCGTCGTGAGCGCGACCGGCAACGCACCCATCGATTTCTACTTCGATTTCTCCTCGCCGTACGGCTATTTCGGAAGCTGCCGCATCGACGACATCGCCGGGCGCCACGGCCGGGAGGTCATCTGGCGCCCCTACCTCATGGGCGCGGCCATGAAGCTCACCGGCAGCACGCCGCTCGTCGAGCGCGACATGATCGGCGAGTACGCGCGCCGGGACTTCGCGCGCACGGCGCGCCGCTACGGCATCGCCTTCAACGATCCACCGCCGCCGTTCCCGCTGCCGAGCGTGGTCCCGTGTCGCGTCTTCTACTGGCTCGCCGATCGCGATCCGCTGCAGGCGCGTGACTTCGCGCGGCGCGTCTACGCGGCGCTTTTCGTCGACGGGCGCAATATCAGCGAGGTGGACGTGATCGTCGACCTCGCCACCATCGCAGGCGCCTCGGCGCAAGCCACGCGCGCGGCGCTCAACGATCAGGCGGTCAAGGATCGGCTGCGTCAGGAAACCGATGCCGCCATCGCGCGCGGTGTGTTCGGCTCACCGTTCTTCATCGTCGACGGCGAGCCCTTCTGGGGCAACGACCGGCTCGACGACGTGGACAGGTGGCTGCAAACCGGCGGCTGGTGATCCCCGGGAGGGCCCATGCCCATCCTCGAAACTAGCATCGACACGCGAAGCGAGGCTTTTCGCGCCAACGCCGACGCCATGCGCTCGCTGGTCGCGGACCTGCGCGCCAAAGTCGAGGAGATCTCGCGCGGCGGCGGCGCTGCGGCGCGCGAGCGCCACGTGGCGCGGGGCAAGCTGCCGGTGCGCGAGCGCATCCGTCTGCTGCTCGACCCGGGATCGCCGTTTCTCGAGCTCTCTCAGCTCGCCGCCCACGGCGTCTACGACGACGCCGTGCCCGCGGCGGGCATCGTCACCGGCATCGGCCGGGTGGCCGGGCGCGAGTGCGTGGTCGTCGCCAACGACGCCACGGTGAAGGGCGGCACCTACTACCCGATCACGGTCAAGAAGCACCTGCGCGCCCAGGAGATCGCCGAGGAGAACCGCCTGCCGTGCATCTACCTGGTGGACTCCGGCGGCGCCAACCTGCCCAACCAGGACGAGGTGTTTCCCGACCGCGAGCACTTCGGCCGCATCTTCTACAACCAGGCCAACATGTCGGCCAAGGGCATCCCGCAGATCGCCGTGGTCATGGGCTCGTGCACCGCGGGCGGCGCCTACGTGCCGGCCATGTCCGACGAGAGCATCATCGTGCGCGGCCAGGGCACGATCTTTCTCGGCGGCCCGCCGCTGGTGAAGGCGGCGACCGGCGAGGAGGTGAGCGCCGAGGAGCTCGGCGGCGCCGACGTGCACTGCCGCACCTCCGGCGTCACCGACCACATGGCGGCGGACGATGCCGACGCGCTCGGCATCGCGCGGCGCGCGGTGCGCCATCTCGGAGCCCCCAAGGCGCCCACGCTGTCGGTGCAGACACCGCAGGCGCCACACCACGATCCGGCCGAACTCTACGGAATCATCCCGAGCGACGTGCGCGTGCCCTACGACGTTCGTGAGGTCATCGCGCGCGTGGTGGACGCATCGGATTTCGACGAGTTCAAGCAGCTGTACGGCGCGACGCTGGTCTGCGGCTTCGCCCGCATCCACGGCTACCCGGTCGGCATCGTCGCCAACAACGGCATCCTGTTCTCCGAGTCGGCGCTCAAGGGCGCGCACTTCATCCAGCTGTGCAGCCAGCGCGGCATACCGCTCGTCTTCCTGCAGAACATCACCGGCTTCATGGTCGGCAGCAAGTACGAGGCCGGCGGCATCGCCAAGGACGGCGCCAAGATGGTCACCGCCGTCGCCTGCGCCCGGGTGCCCAAGTTCACCGTCATCATCGGCGGCAGCTTCGGCGCCGGCAACTACGGCATGTGCGGGCGCGCCTACGGCCCGCGCTTCCTGTGGATGTGGCCGAACGCGCGCATCTCGGTGATGGGCGGCGAGCAGGCGGCCAACGTGCTCGCGCAGGTGCGGAGCGACAACCTCGCGCGGCGCGGCGAAGCGTGGAGCGCAGAAGAAGAGGAATCATTCAAGCGCCCGATCCGCGAGCAGTACGAGCGCCAGGGACANNACCCGCGACGTGCTGGGCCTGAGCATCTCGGCGTCGCTGAACGCACCCATAGAGAAGACCGACTTTGGCGTCTTCAGGATGTAGCGCATGAGCAGCAACGAGCCTGTCCTGACCGAGATCGACCCGCGCGGCGTAGCGTCGCTGATTCTCAATCGCCCCGAGGTGCACAACGCCTTCGACGACGTGCTCATTGCACGGCTTACCGACGCGCTGACAGCGCTTGCCGGCAACGACGACGTGCGCGTGGTCAAGCTCGTCGGCCGCGGCAAGAGCTTCTCGGCGGGCGCGGATCTGAACTGGATGCGGCGCATGGCCGGCTACTCGCGGGAGCAGAACCTCGAGGACGCGCGCAGGGTGGCGCACATGCTCCACACGCTCGCGACCTTCCCGCGCCCCACCGTGGCCGTCGTGCATGGCCACGCGTTCGGCGGCGGCGTCGGGCTGATCGCCTGCTGCGACATCGCGGTCGCCGGCGAGCCCGCGCGCTTCTCGCTCTCCGAGGTCAAGCTCGGCCTGATCCCCGCCACCATCAGCCCGTTCGTCCTCGAGGCCGTCGGCCCGCGCCAGGCGCGGCGCCTGTTCCTGAGCGCCGAGCGCTTCGACGCGGACACCGCCATGCGGCTCGGTCTCGTTCACGAGGTGAGCCCGGCCGACGGCCTGGAGGACACGGTCGAGGCGCTGATCGGGCAGCTGCTCGAGAATGGCCCGCACGCCATGGCGGCGGCAAAACGCCTGGTCAATGCCGTCGCCAAGCGCCCCATCGACGAGGCCGTTCTCGCCGACGTGGCCGAGCGCATCGCCGAGCAGCGCGCCTCCGAGGAGGGCCGCGAGGGCGTGGCCGCGTTCCTGGAGAAACGCCGCCCCGACTGGATCCCTGATTGAGCGCCCGCTTTCGTAAGATTCTGATCGCCAATCGCGGCGAGATCGCCTGCCGCATCATGCGCACGCTCGAGCGTCTCGGTATCGGCAGCGTGGCCGTGTACTCGGACGCGGACCGGGAGGCGCTGCACGTGGCGCTCGCCGATGACGCCGTTCGCATCGGCCCGCCGCCGGCCGCCGAGAGCTATCTCGACGCGGCGACCATTGTCGAAGCCTGTCGCGCGAGCGGCGCCGACGCGGTGCACCCGGGCTACGGATTTCTCGCCGAGAACGCCGGCTTCGCCGAGGCCTGCGAGGGGGCCGGCGTGTGCTTCATCGGCCCGCCGCCCGCCGCGCTTCGTCTCATGGGCAGCAAGGACGCCGCGCTCGATCGCGCGGCCGGCGTCGGTGTGCCCGTGCTGCCCGGCTATCGCGGCGCGGACCAATCGGACGCGGCATTCGCCCGGGCGGCCGACGAGATCGGTTTTCCAGTGCTGATCAAGCCCGTCGCCGGTGGCGGCGGCAAGGGCATGCGCGTGGTCGATTCGGCGGGCGCTTTGCAGACGGCGCTCGCCTCCTCGCGCCGCGAGGCGCGCGCCTCCTTCGGCGACGATCGCCTGCTGCTCGAGACATACCTGCCGCGGCCCCGCCACGTGGAGCTGCAGGTTTTCGCCGACGCCCACGGCAACGTCGCGAGCCTCTTCGATCGTGACTGCTCGATCCAGCGCCGCCATCAGAAAATCGTCGAGGAGGCGCCGGCACCGGGGCTGGCGAAGAAGGTTCGCGAGGCGATGGCCGAGACGGCCGTTGCCCTGACCCGCGCCATCGATTACCGGGGCGCCGGCACGGTGGAGTTTCTCGTCGACGCATCGAGCCCGGGGCAGTTCTATTTCATGGAGATGAACACGCGCCTTCAGGTCGAGCACCCGGTCACCGAGATGATCCCGGGGCTCGACCTGGTGGAGTGGCAGATCCGCGTCGCCCGGGGCGAGCGCCTGCCTGCCGGGTGGAAGCGGCTTCGCGCTTCGGGCCACGCCATCGAGGCGCGCATCTATGCCGAGGATCCCGAGCGCGATTTCCTGCCGGCCACGGGCAGGCTGCGGCGCTTCCGCCTGCCGACGCCCGACAGCCGGCTGCGCGTCGACACCGGCGTGCGCGAGGGTGATTCGGTGGGGATTCACTACGACCCGATGATCGCCAAGCTCGTCGTGCACGGGGAGGATCGCGCCGACGCCGTGCAACGCCTGCAGATGGCGCTCGACGCCTGCCGCATCGCCGGTCTGCCGACCAACCTCGGACTGCTCAAGCGCGTCGCGTCGAGCAGCGCCTTCACCGAGGCGAATCTGGACACCGCTTTCGTCGACGCGCTGGGCGCTGCAACGGATGACGGCGACGAGACCATCGCCACGGCCATCGCCTGCCTGTACCTGCTGCTCGAGCAGGCCGCGGCGGCGAGGCGCAGCGGCAGCGCGAGCCTGGATCCGCATTCACCCTGGCACGGCCTGCGCGGCTGGCGGCTCAACGCCCGCGGCGACGACGTGCTCGTCATGCGCGTCGGCGCGCGCGACGCTCGCGTCGCTGTGCGCTACGAACCGGACGGCTTCACGCTGCAGATCGACTCGCAGACGCTTCTCGTGCGCGGGCGCCTCGAAGCGGACGATCGCCTGAGCGCGTCCATCGATGATCGTACCCTGCACGCCGATGTCGTGCGCGAGGCGAACGATCTCGACGTGTTCTTCGCCGGACGGCACGTGCACGTGCGCTGCGAGGATCGCGACCGTCCCGGCGTGTCCGAAGACGCCGTCTCCGGACGCCTGGTTGCCCCCATGCCGGGGCGCGTCGTCTCGGTGCTCGTGGACACCGGTGCCGATGTCTGCAAGGGACAGGCTTTGATGGTCATCGAAGCCATGAAGATGGAGCACACCATCCACGCACCCGCCGACGGCACCGTGACCGCAGTCGCATTCGAAGAGGGCGATCTGGTCGACGAGGGCGTCGAGCTGCTCACAATGGCTTCTTCGCAGAGCCGCTGAGCCGGGTTCGGGGCGCGGAACCCTCGGGCTGGAGCTCGCGTCGTGCCGCTTTTGCTCGCAGCAAACGCGAAACACCCGCTCATGCCTCCTAAACCCAGTTGACCCGTGCTATCGTGGTCGCGATGGAAAACAGCACGACATTAAAAATCGGCCCCACGAGGTAGCGCATGTTCGGTCGGTCTAAAAGTGACCCGAAGATAGAGTTCTTCACCAACATCGAGACGCTTCCCGAGGTCGTTCCTGTCGTGCACGGAGCGAGGTCGATGCCATCGTGGTGGAAGCAGACACCGGCCGCCGTTCAGAATACCGATCCACGCACCGAGCCGGGGACAGTGAAGGTATGCCCGGCATTTCCCGATCTCTATTCCCTGGGCTACGTCGTTCCCCTGTGGTGCGATCTGATATTCGATTACAACAACGGTCAACCGCGTGCACGCACGTCGGCACCGGATCTCTTTTCCGTGTCCTTTCACGGCGATGGACAGTTTCTGAATCACGCTCCGGAGTCGGTGAGGGCATCCACGGTAGCGGTCATGAAGCTGGAGTCTCCGTGGTACTGCCGGACCAGCCCCGGGTACTCCGTTCTGCAATTACCCGTGTTCTACGAGTTCGATCCCAGGGTGACCATCATGATGGGAGCCATTCGCACCGATGTGCACCATGAGATCAATCAGCAGGTGATGGTTCACCACAGAGGCAGCTTCGTTCTCGAGCGCGGCACTCCGATCGCGATGTATATTCCATTCAAGAGAGAGCAGTTCGACTTCAGCGTGAAGGAAGTTACGGCAGAGTTCAGACGCATCATGCAGAAAAGCCAGCTCAACATCATGACCAGGTTCAGGCGCGGATACCGGCATTTCTCCGATTAGCCTTGCCCGACGAGCTCGAGGCCGCCCACAGGCGGGCGGCCCGACTAGCCGCCGGCGATTTTAGGGATGATGTGCACCTCGCTGTCGGGGCCGATGTCGGCGAACAGCGCGTCCTGGTAGATCTCGCCGTCGATGGCGACGGCAATGCCTTCCTCGAGATGCGGCGCGAGCTGCGGGTAGCTTGCGCCGAGCTGGGCGAACAGCTGGCGCACGTTCTTCGCATCGAGCTCGAACTCGCTCTCGCCGCCGCTGTATCGCCTGAGATTTCCGTTGAGGACGACGCGCGCCACGCGCCTAGTCCGCGGCGTCCGCCACCGCGCCGCGCGCCGCATCGATGGCCGCCAGGACCTTGGGCGGCGACATGGGCAGCTCGGTGAAGCGGATGCCGGTGGCCTGCTCGATGGCGTTGGCGATCGCCGCCATGGGCGGCACGATCGGCGTCTCGCCGACGCCGCGCACGCCGTAGGGGTGCCCCGGGTTCGGCACCTCGACGATGACCGTGTCGATCATCGGCAGGTCCGAGCAGACGGGGATGCGGTAGTCGAGGAAGCCCGGGTTCTGCAGCTGGCCGTCCTCGCCGTAGATGTACTCCTCGTTGAGCGCCCAGCCGATGCCCTGCACCGCGCCGCCCTGCATCTGGCCCTCGACGTAGCCCGGGTGCACCGCCTTGCCGGCGTCCTGCAGCACGGTGTAGCGCAGGATCGTCACGTGGCCGGTCTCGGTGTCCACCTCGACGTCGACGATGTGGGTGCCGAAGCTCGGGCCGGCGCCCTGGGCGTTGATGGCCGCGTTGCCGACCAGCGGCCCGCCGGTCTTGTTGGCCATCGCGGCGATCTCGGCGATGTACATGGGCTCGAACGCGCCGGCGTTGCTGCTCGCCGGGCGGGCGTAGCCGTTCTCCCACACCACCGCGTCCACGGGAATGTCCCACAGCTTCGCCACGCGCTCGCGCATCTTGCCGATGACGTCGTGGACCGCCTCGATCACCGCCATGCCGGTTGCGAAGGTCGCCCGGCTGCCGCCGGTGAGGAACGTGTAGCCGAGCGACGCGGTGTCGCCGACGACCGGATGGATCTTGTCGAGCTCGATGCCGAGCTCCTCGGCGGCCATGTGACACAGCGACGCCCGCGAGCCGCCGATGTCCGGCGTTCCGATGACCAGCTGCGCCGTTCCGTCCTCGTTAAGATTCAGCGTCGCGCAGCTCTCGCCGCCGATGTTGAACCAGAAGCCCGAGGCCACGCCGCGGCCCTGGTTGGGGCCGAGCGGCGCCTTGTAGTGCGCGTGGGCTTTCGCGGCTTCGAGCGTCTCGACCAGACCGACGGGACCCAGCTTCGGACCGTAGACGGTCTGCGTGCCTTCCCTGGCGGCGTTCTTGAGACGGAGATCGATGGGATCGATGCCGAGCCGCTTGGCCAGCTCGTCGATCACGCACTCGGCAGCGAACTCCGAGATGGGCGCTCCCGGTGCCCGATAGGCGGCCACCTTGGGCCGGTTGGTGACGACGTCGTAGCCGACGGCGCGGGCGTTCTCGATATCGTAAGGGGCGAACACGCACATGCAGCCCGGCTGCACCGGCGAGCCGGGGAATGCGCCGGCCTGATAGTGAAGCAGCGCGTCGGCGGCGGTGATGCGTCCGTCCTTGGTCGCGCCGATCCTGATGCGCATGTGGGCGCCGGAGGTGGGGCCGGTGGCGCGAAACACTTCCTCGCGGGTCATGACCATCTTCACCGGCCGGCCGGCCTTGCGCGACAGCGCCAGCGCCACCGGCTCGAGATAGACCACGGTCTTGCCGCCGAAGCCGCCGCCGATCTCCGAGGCGGTGACGCGCAGCTTGGAGATATCCATGCCCAGCAGCTTCGCGCAGTGTCCACGCACGACGAAGTGACCCTGGGTGGTGCACCACAGCTCCGCCTTTCCGTCCTTGGAGACGCTGGCGAGACATGCATGGGGCTCGATATAGCCCTGGTGCACGGGCTTGGTGTTGAACTCCCGCTCGACGATGACATCGGCTGCGGCGAAGCCCGCCTCCACGTCGCCCTTTGAGAACTCGACGCGCTTGGCGATGTTGGACGGCTCGCTCGGCGCCGGGTCGACGCCATCGGTAATCAGGCCCTCGTGCAGCAACGGTGCATCGGGCTTGGTGGCCTGCATGACGTCGATGACATGGGGCAGCACCTCGTACTTCACCTCGATGAGCCGCAATGCCTTGCGGGCGACCGATTCACTGACCGCCGCCACCGCGGCCACGGCGTGGCCCTCGTAGAGCGCCTTCTCGCGCGCCATGACGTTGCGGGTGATGTCGCGGTAGTTCACCATCATCTCGCCGGCCGGCACCATCTCCGAGGGCAGATCGCGAATGTCGTCCTTGTTGACGACGGCTTTCACACCCGGCAGCGCTGCGGCCTTCGACAGGTCCATGGAGACGATGCGCGCATGGGGATGGGGGCTGCGCAGGATCTTGCCGACGAGCATGTTCGGCGCGTACAGATCGGCGCCGAAGGTGGCGCGACCCGTGACCTTGTCGACGCCGTCAGGGCGCACCTGGCGTGTGCCGACCCACTTGAGCGTCTTGTTCCCGGAAGCTTCTTTGTTGCTGTCGGTCATGATCAACCCGTCCTCATTTCCGCGGCCGCATCCAGCACGGCGCGCACGATCTTGTCGTAGCCGGTGCAGCGGCAGAGGTTGCCGGCCAGCCAGTAGCGGACCTCGGTCTCGGTCGGATCCGGGTGCTTTTCCAGAAGCGCCTTGGCGGCGACGAGAAAGCCCGGTATGCAGACGCCGCACTGCAGCGCGGAGTGCTCGAGGAACTTGCGCTGCAGCGGATGAAGATCGTCGCCGTGGGCCATGCCCTCGATGGTCTCGACGCTGTGCCCGTTGGCCTCCACGGCGAGCACCAGACAGGCGCACACCAGGCGGCCGTCGAGCATGACGCTGCACGCGCCGCAGTCGCCGGAACCGCAGCCCTCCTTGCTGCCGGTCAGGTGCAGCTCGTCGCGAAGCACATCCAGCAACGTCTGCTGCGGCTCGCACAGGAATTCGACGCTGTCGCCGTTGACGGTGGTGACGACATGGAACTTCGACTTCGGCATCACTGGCTCCTCGCGCGATCGAGCGCGATGCCGCAGGCCCTTCTCGCCATGACACCCGCTACCTTCACGCGGTACTCGACCGTGCCGCGCTTGTCGTCGATCGGATGACATGCGGCGCGCACCGCCGCTGCCATCCTTTCCAGATCCGGCTCGTTCAGCATGCTGCCGACGAGCGCCTCACCGGCCTCCGGCACCAGGATCGCGGTCGGCGCGACCGCACCGAGCGCCACCCGCGCGGCGCTGCACTCCCCCGATGCTTCCAGAGTGAGGTTTACGCCGGCGCCGACCACCGCGATATCCATCTCCGTGCGGGGGATGAAGCGCAGATAGGCGTCGGCGGAGCGCGGCGGGCGCGCAGGCAGGTAGAGGGAGACGACGAACTCACCCTTGGCGAGGGACGTTCGCCCGGGTCCTGTGCAGATGCTCTCGACTGCCTCGTCGCGCTGTCCACCGGGCCCGGCAATACGACAGACGGCGCCTGCGGCGATCAGCGCGGGCACCGTGTCGGCAGCCGGCGACGCGTTGCACAGGTTGCCGCCCATCGACGCGCGGCCCTGGATCTGGGTCGAGCCGATCAGCTCGACGGCTTCGACGACGCCGGGCCAGGCCTCCTTGAGCGCGGCGTGCTCGCCGAGCTCCGCGCCGCTGACCGCGGCGCCGATCCGAAAGCCGCCGTCCTCGCGTGCAATCTCGCGGGTTTCGCGGATGTTCTTGATGTCGACGACCAGCGCCGGCTCGATCATCCCGGCACGAAGCTGCACCAGGAGATCCGTTCCGCCGGCCAGAACGCGGGCATCATCGGCGCCGGCGGCGAGCAGCGAAACGGCGCTGTCGACGGACTGGGGAGATTCGTATTGCATGTTTCGCACTCTTTATAAAGGCCGGCGCCAAGACATGTGAGGATGCCCGAAGTGGGCGCCGAATCTCAAGCAGAGTGCGTGTTTGCGGGCATTATCCCGGGAAGCCATTCTCGACTTCCACGAAGGTGTCGGCAAAGAACCCGTTGAAGCGCGTGGCAACGGCGTTGCTGTAGGCGCCAATCTGGCCGATCTCGATCCAGTCGTCCTCGCGAACGTCGGCGGGCAGGCGGAACGTGCTCGGCAGCACGTCCACCGAGTCGCAGGTGGGGCCATAAACGGTGAACTCGCGCATCTCCGCCGAAGGCTCGCCGCCGAGCCGGATGAGGCGCACCGGCAGGCGCATCCTCGCCACCACCATCTCCGAGAGGCTGCCGTAGATGCCGTCGTTGATGTAGATCTCGTCTTCCTTCCGCAGCAGCACCTGCACCAGCAGCGAGCAGCCGTTGGCGACGATGGCGCGGCCGGGCTCGCACATGAGCACGCAGTCGTTGCGCAGCCCGAGGCCTTCGATGCCTTTCTTGATGGCTTGCACGTAATCCTCGATGGGCGGCGCTTTCTGACCCGGATAGGCGATGGGAAATCCGCCGCCCACGTCGAGAATGTGCGGCTCCACCCCGGCCTTTTTGATGACCTCTCCGGTGATGGCCAGCGCCTGGGCGTAGGCATCCGGGCTCAGGCACTGGGAGCCCACGTGAAACGAGAGCCCCGGACGCAGCCCTTCGTCCTGCACCTGGCGCAGCAGCTCGGCGGCGAGCGCGGGCTCGGCGCCGAACTTGGCGGACAGGTTGTAGAGGGCCTCGACCTCCGGCGTCTTCAGCCTGACGACGATGGCAACGCCCTCGCCACCGGTGGCGTCGAGCACCTTGGCGAGCTCGGCCGGATGATCGACGACGAAGCACTTGACCCCGTAGGCGCGGTAGGCCATGGCGATCACCGCGCGGCTCTTGACCGGGTGCATGAAATAGGCCGAAGCGTTCCGGAACGCCTCGCGCACCTGGGCGATCTCCGGCAGCGAGGCGGTATCGAAGTGGTGGATGCCGGCGTCGTAGAGCGCCTGCAGGACCCGGGGGTGGGGATTGCACTTGACCGCGTACAGAACCCGGCCCGGGAAATCCTCCAGGAAGCGTCGCGCCGAGGCCTCGAGCACCCGCGGGGCCAGGCAGTAGACGGGATAGCTCGGCGTCAGCGCCTCGGCGACGGCGCGGGCGTCGTGATACGTCTTCTGTTTGAGGGGCTGCACGCAGGCCATGGATGACTGTAACCGGTGCTGATGACAGCAGTAAGAATATATCGGATCGCGCCACCGGCCCCTTGAGGGCGCCGGCGGCCCACGCGCGGCTTCGGGTCAGGCGCGCGGCCGGCAGCGCGCATACTGATTAGGATAGGCCACCTCGGCGCCAAGTTGCGCCGCCGCGTGCCAGGCCCAGCGCGGGTCGTAGAGCATGCCGCGGGCGAGCGCCACCATGTCCGCCTGGCCGCTCGCGACGATGGCCTCCGCCTGGCGGGGCTCGGTGATCAGGCCCACCGCCATGGTCGTGAGGCCGGTCTCCCGGCGCACCCGCTCGGCGAAGGGCACCTGGTAGCCGGGACCCGCGGCGATGGTCTCACCGGCGGCGATGCCGCCGCTGGAGACGTCGATCCAGTCGCAGCCCCGTTCGGCGAGACGCTCACCGAGGACCACGCTGTCCTCGATGCGCCAGCCGCCCTCGAGGTAATCGACCGCCGAGATGCGCACGCCGAGCGGCCGGTCTTGCGGCCATTCGGCGCGCACGGCGTCGTAGACCTCCAGGGGGAAACGCATGCGATTGTCCAGGGAGCCGCCATAGGCATCGTCGCGCCGATTGGCGATGGGGGAGAGAAACTGATGCAGCAGGTAGCCGTGGGCGGCGTGCAGCTCGATGGCATCGAATCCGATGCGCCGGGCGCGACGGGTGGCGGCGGCGAACGCGTCCACCAGCCCCGCAATCTCCTCGCCGCTGAGCGCCAATGGCTCGGGGCTGTCGTCGCCGGCGGCGACGGCCGACGCCGACACCGTCTGCCATCCCCCTTCCTGCGGCGACAACGCCTTGCGCCCCTGCCAGGGTGGCAGCGTCGAGGCCTTGCGGCCCGCGTGGGCGAGCTGCACGCCCATGGGTACATTTCCGTAGCGGCGGCAGAACGCCACCACCCGGGCGAGCGCCTGCTCGGTGTCGTCATCGTAGAGGCCGAGGCAGTGCGGCGAGATGCGTCCACGGGCTTCGACGTTGGTCATCTCGACCATGAGCAGCCCGGCCCCCGAGACGGAGAACTGCCCGAGGTGCATCAGATGCCAGTCGCCCGCGCAGCCGTTCTCGGCCGAGTACTGGCACATGGGCGACACCACGATGCGATTCGCGAGACGCACGCCGCGAAGGTCCATGGGTGTGAACAACGCGCTTTGCATCGATGACCTCTCGGTTTGCTCGAGTGCCCGATCCGGGCCGGGGCGGTTAAAATGCGCCAGGCATCATCCCGTCACTGCGCCGTCAAAGCAAGCGAGCCATGGAACTGCCACAGTCGGTGCGCATCGTCGAAGTCGGACCCCGCGACGGCCTTCAGAACGAGCCGGCCACGGTGCCCACCGAGACCAAGATCGCCTTCATCGACCGACTCTCGGCGACGGGATTGCCGGCCATCGAGGCAACCGCCTTCGTCTCGCCGAGGTGGGTACCGCAGATGGCGGACAATGCCGAGGTCATGGCCGGCATCACCCGCAGGCCGGGCGTCGCCTATCCGGTGCTGGTGCCCAACATGAAAGGCTTCGAGGCCGCCAGGCAGGCCGGCGCCACGGAGATCGCGGTGTTCGCCGCGGCGTCGGAGTCGTTCTCGCAAAAGAACATCAATTGCAGCATCGCCGAGAGCCTCGAGCGCTTTGCTCCGGTGATGGAGGCGGCCGAGCAGCACGGCATTCGCGTGCGCGGCTACATCTCCTGTGTGCTCGGTTGTCCCTACGAGGGTGACATGGCGCCCCGGGCGGTCGCCGAGGTGGCGGCGAGACTTTTCGATATGGGCTGCTACGAGATCTCTCTCGGCGACACCATCGGCGTCGGCACGCCGGCACGCGCCCGGGCCCTTATCGATACGGTCGCAGGCAAGGTGCCGCGCGAACGTCTCGCCGGGCATTTCCACGACACCTATGGCCAGGCGCTCGCCAACATCCTCGCCTGCCTGCAAGCCGGCATCGCCGTCTTCGACAGCTCGGTGGCCGGCCTCGGCGGTTGCCCCTACGCGCGCGGCGCATCGGGAAACGTCGCCACCGAGGACGTCCTCTACATGCTCTCGGGACTCGGTATCGAGACCGGCGTCGATCTCGAGGCCGTGATCGACACCGGCCGCTTCATCAGCGATGCGCTCGGACGCCGCCCTGCATCGAAAGTGTCGCTGGCGAAGCGGGGCTGACTGACTAAGCCGTCACGGGCATGCCCGCATCTTCGCCGGGATGGAGCGCGTAAACGCGCGTCTCCTGCGCTTTGCCGGAAAGCGCAAACGAGCCCATGTCCTCGGCGCGGGCATCATTTGGTAAAGCCATCTGCGCGAGCAGCTCGGCCGAGACCAGCAGCTCTCGCCCGACGTCCTTTGCCAGCGTGCGAAGCCGCGCGGTAGTGTTGATAGTATCGCCGAAATAGACGATCTCGCGGCGATCATCGCCGATCTCGCTGACCACCACCGGTCCGCCATGCAGCGCGATGCGAAGACGCGGCGCTTCTGCGAAGAGGCTGCGGTAGCGCCCGGTGCGTGCACGGAGCAGCGCGAAAATCGCGAGCGCGCACTTCACGCAACGCGCGTCCCCTGTCCCCCGCCGCAAGGGCCAGGTCACCACCAGCTCGTCGCCGATATAGCGGTGGGTCTCGCCTGCGAACGCGCTTATGACTTCGTCGATGTCGAAGAAGACGGCGGCGATGAGCGACTGCGCTCGGATATCACCGAGGCGATGCGCCAGGCCGCGTGCGTCGAGAATGTCGACGAACATGAAAACCTGTTGCTCGCGTAAAGGCCGGTGATATCGGCCGAGCAGGAAGTTGAGCAGAACCCGCGTTCCGATGAGGGCATGAATGCGAATCGAGCAATTGATGAGCACAGCCACCAGGAGACAGAAGATCGTGTCTTGAACAAAACCGTCTTTGATGTACGACTCCATCAGCCATTCGGGAATCAGTGCCTGGTCGAGGATGATCGGCGTGAGCACGAGGATCCCTGCAACGGTGCTAGCGACCCAGATGCCGATGGAGATCAACATCATCACCCCGAGCGGCAGGCGCCGAAGCGGCTCACCGATACGTCCCTCGGCGACGAAGAACTCGAACGCCGCAATCGGCATTGCGATCACGGCCCCCGCCACCGCGCCGAAAAGTCTGTCTGCGCCGATGAGGGTGGTGTAAGCAAATCCAAGCAGCGCGAAAGCGGCGCTCGCGACGATGCAGACGAGGATACCGACGCTGGCGCGCTGACCGATCAAAGCGCCTCCCTCCGGCTAAGCGTCGAGTTGCTGCGCGATATTGCGTAGGCATCCACGCTGGTTCCGTCGGGAAACAGCTCGATCGGCCCGAGAAAGCACCTGGGAAGCTCGCTGCTGCTTTCCAATCGATCCATCAGCTCGGCACTCACGAGGAAGTCGCGATGAACGCGCTTGCAAGCGCTCTGCAGCGCTACCGCGTAGCTGACTGTCTCGCCGAAATAGACGATCGAGCGCCGTGAGTATCCGACCTCACCGATAACCACCGGGCCTGCGTGCATTCCAACGCGAAATCTTGGCACCACGCCGAACAATCGACGGTATTCGTCGCTGCGCTGCGCGAGCACATCCTGGATGTCGAATACGCACTGCACGCATCGCGCGTCGGCGACTGCCCTCGACATGGGCCAGCTCACGACGACCTCGTCACCGATGTAGCGGTAGGTCTCTCCGCCGTGCTCGGCGATCGGCCGGGCGATGTCGAAGAAGAAACGACCGATGAGCGCCTGTATCTTCACGTCCCCGAACTGCTCCGAGAGCCGCGTCGAGTCGGCGATATCCAGGAACATGAAAACGCGCTCCTCACTGATCGGCTTGCGATAGCGTCCAATCACGAAGTTGAACAAGACCCGGTCACCGACCAGGCTGCGAATACGCAGAAAAAAGGTGAGCAGAAACGCGAGGCCGAAGGCGAAGGCCAGGTTGCTGGCCTCACGGCCACGCACATCGAGATCTGAGAGACGAAGGTCGAGAATCAGGGGTGCGGCCACGTAGATGCTGAAGCCGATGAGCAGCGCCCAGACGAGCGTGGCGATGCCGATGAAGAGCATGAGCGGCAGCCGGCGCAGCCACGCCCCCGCTGGCGTCTGCACGAAAAAAAGCTCGAAGCCGCTGAGAAGCAGCCCGACGATGAAGCCGGCGGTCGCACCGGCACGGGGCATACCACCGACAACGTGGGAGTAACCCGCGCCCAGGGCTGCGGTGGCCGCGGCGACCCCGATTGAGACCGCGAGCTTACCCGTCTGGTGAGCAGGCAGCGCCATCCTCGCCGGCTCCGGCCCTCGCAGTCAGCCTCACGCCCCGGGCGCAGGCGAGCCTGCCGGCCCCTTCAGCTCGACGGTATTGCCGTCGGGGTCCTGGATGTAGATCGACGCGCCCGTGCCTTCCGCTCCGTAGCGTTGCTCGGTGGGACCCGCCTCGACGGCGAAGCGCTTCAGACGGGCGCGGATCGCTTGCTCGTCGAACGGTTCGATGCGCAGGCAGAAGTGATCGAGGTTGCGGCCCTCGCGGCCGGGCGCCGCCCCTCCCCGCCTGCCGAGCACGCCGTCGACCGGAACCAGATCGAGCAGCGAGCGGCCGGCGCGCAGCTGCACCAGCCCGATGTCCTCGATCCGCCGTTCCACTGACATACCGAGAACGTCGGTGTAGAAGGCGAGCATCGCTTCCAGGCGCTCGGTTCGAAGCACCAAGTGGTCGATCCCGCTCACACGGATCATGCGCTGCGACTCAGTCCGCTCTGACCTTCACGTAGGAGCCCGGCGTGTCCTCGATCGGCTCGAGCACGCCGTCACCGGGCACGCGCGCCGGCACCTCCTCGCCGTTGTACTGCGCCACCCATTGCTTCCAGTCGAGCCACCAGGACCCGTCGTGGGATTCGGCACCCGCGAGCCAGTCGTCGGGATTGTCCGGCAGCGCGTCGTTGGTCCAATAACCGTATTTGTTGGCGGATGGGGGATTGACGATGCCGGCGATGTGACCCGACATGCCGAGCACGAAGCGCACCGGACCGGAGAGCAGCCGTGTTCCCGCATAGGTGGACTTCCACGGCGCAATGTGGTCTTCCTTCGTCGAGGCGAAGTAAGCGGGCGTCTGGATCTTGCCGAGGTCGATGCCCACGCCGTCGAAGGTGATGCCGCCGGGCTCGCACAGCAGATTCTTCNNGCCGACGCCGTCGAAGCTGATGCCGTTCGGCCTGCAGAGCAGGTTCTTCTCGTAGAAGTTGTGCAGGTAGAAGCTGTGCATCTTGCAGGGCATGCGCGTGGAGTCGGAGTTCCAGTAAAGCAGATCGAACGGGAAGGGGTCCTTGCCCATGAGGTAGTTGTTGATCACGAATCCCCAGATGAGATCGTTGGCGCGAAGCAGATTGAACGCCTCCGCCATGGAGGATCCGTCGAAGTAACCGGTCTTCGCCATCTGCTCGTCCATCCGGGCGAGCTGCTCGTCGTCGATGAAAACGCCGAGCTCACCGGGCTCGGAAAAATCGGTCATGGAGACGAAGAAAGTGGCGGCCTTGATTCGCTCGTCGCCCTTCTCGGCCATGTAGGCGAGCAGACACGCGAGCAACGTGCCGCCCAGGCAGTAACCGATCACCTTGCACTCGCGCTCGCCGGTCGCCTTCTCGATGGCATCGAGCGCCGCCAGCGGCCCTTCGAGCATGTAGTCCTCGAAGTCCTTGTGGGCGAGCGACGCGTCCGGGTTGACCCAGGAGATGACGAACACCGTGTGACCCTGGTCCACCGCCCACTTGATGAACGAGTTCTTGGGGCGCAGATCGAGGATGTAGTACTTGTTGATCCACGGCGGGATGATCAGCAGCGGCCGCTTGTACACCTTCTCGGTGCTCGGCGCGTACTGCAGCAGCTGCATGAGCTCGTTCTGGTAGACGACTTTTCCCGGTGTGATCGCGACATTCTTCCCCAGCTCGAAGCGCTCGAGGTCGGTCATCTTGACGCGCAGCTTGCCCTTGCCGCGCTCCAGATCGTCGAGCAGATTGCTCAAGCCCGTGAGCAGGTTCTCGCCACCGGTCTCGACCGTGCGCCGCAGGACCTCCGGGTTGCTCATGGCGAAGTTGGTGGG
>JABAOG010000136.1_pt1 | contig 17378 bp, 18 predicted proteins | sample 7062131 | NCBI WGS metagenome assembly JABAOG01 (sample SAMN14538629, study PRJNA623070) | marine sediment metagenome | biome: marine biome [ENVO:00000428]; feature: marine pelagic biome [ENVO:01000023]; material: deep marine sediment [ENVO:00002113] | place: India: Arabian Sea | collected...
CGGTACGCTCAGATGACCGTAAACTATTGTGGCAGACTATCCGCGAACGTGCGCAGGAAGGGTTGGAATATCAGGTGACGGAGTCTAATCAGGATATCCCTGCAGATATTTTACGATTACTGGTTGGAATGAAGGAAGAACCGGAAGATTACACGATCGATGATTTTGATTGATCATCATCAGCAGGATGGATTATGAACAAACTGATCATACAAAATGGGAACATTGTTACCGCANNGGGGAAGTTCATTTTGCCGGGTGGTATCGATCCGCATGTCCACCTGGCACTGCCGATGTTCGATACGATTTCCTCAGACGATCATTACACCGGCACAAAGGCAGCGGCATTCGGGGGAACGACAACTGTTTTAGATTTTGTGCCGCAGGAAGATGAAATGACTTTGCAGGAATCCGTTGATGTCTGGCACCATAAAGCAGATCCACTGGCTGCTGTGGATTATGGATTCCATATGAATATTACCCGGTTAAATGAAGATGTAGAAATGCAGATCCCAGGGTTAGTTGAGTCTGGGATCACCACACTCAAAGTTTTCACTGCGTATAACGGACGTCTGCGTCTGCAGGATGGTGAGATTTTTCAGGTGATGCGCATCGCCAAGCAGGAAGGGATGCTGACGATGCTGCACGCCGAAAATGGCGATGTGATTGAAATCCTGGTTGAGGAAGCACTTGCCAGAGGGGAGACCCACCCGATCTGGCATGCGAAGACGCGTCCCGCATGGGGTGCCGTTGAATCTGTCCTGCGAGCCTGCGCTCTATCTGCTCAGTCGGAAGCACCGCTCTATATTGTCCATCTGAATACCAGCGGTGGTGTCGATCAAGTCGCTTATGCCCGCGAACGAGGTGTCCCCATCATGGCGGAGACCTGCCCGCAGTACCTGTTCTTTACCGAAGAGGACCTGGAGAGAGAAGACGGGGCTAAATGGATCTGTTCCCCGCCAATGCGCACAGAGACCGATAACCAGCGATTATGGCATGGTTTGCAGCAGGATGTGGTACAGACGATCGGTACGGATCACTGTCCATTCTTCTTCAATGGAACGAAACCGATTGAATATGAAGGGAAACCGGTCATGATACCTGGTAAAGAATTGGGTGATAATGATTTTACGAAGATTCCGAATGGATTACNNCGCAAAAAGGTGCGATACTTCCGGGTGCGGATGCCGACCTGGTGATCTGGGATCCCAAGAAGACAGTAGAGTACGGCGTGGAAATGGCACATCACCGGACAGATTACAATCTGTATGAAGGCTGGCAGTTGAAAGGCTACCCGGAAAAGGTCCTGCTGCGCGGCAAAGTAATCGTTGATGGAAATGAATGGAAAGGTCAGGCTGGAGATGGGCACTTTTTACACCGGAAACCATTCGCGGATGTGATCTAGGAGAAGAAAGGCTAAAGATGATATTGACTGATCAACTGGTCGTTGGGAATTTGACGCTGGTTTGGGGAGCGCGGACTTATGTGATGGGGATCATCAATGTCACCCCGGATAGTTTTTCTGGCGATGGATTGGTGGATGTTTCTTCTGAAGCATATATCGATTTAGCGTATCAACAGGCTCTTCAATTCGTCGAGGCAGGCGTTGATATCCTCGATGTTGGCGGTGAGAGCACGCGACCCGGTGCTTCGATTGTCAGCCTGCAGGAAGAGATGGACAGGGTCATCCCGGTGGTCGAGAGACTTGCTAATTCTTTCGATGTACCCGTTTCGATCGATACGTATAAATCTCAAGTCGCCTCAGCCGCTTTAGATGCAGGTGCTCAAATTGTCAATGATGTGTGGGCATTACGGGTGGATCCTAAGATAGCCGAAGTCGTCAGTGAATATGATGTCCCCGTGATTTTGATGCACAACCGCAGTAAACCATCGAATGCTGAAATCCAGGATCGATTGGGAGGGCGTTACATCGGTATTGAGTATGATGATTTGATTGAAGACATCAAAAAAGAGCTGATGGTGAGTGTTGAAATCGCACATCAAGCCGGGGTATCAGATCAGCAAATCATCCTCGATCCCGGGATCGGCTTTGGTAAGACCGTTCCTCAAAATTTGGAGATTCTTAACCGCCTGGATGAGATCCGTGCCCTGGGTTATCCGGTTCTTCTAGGTCCTTCGCGTAAATCATTTATCGGCTACACATTGGATCTCCCCCCTGATGATCGTATTGAGGGTACTGCCGCAACCATCGCAATTGGAATCGACCGCGGAGCAGACATCGTCAGGGTCCATGATGTCAGAGAAATGGTTCGCATCGCCCGAATGACGGATGCGATCGTGCGATAAAGATTAACGCAGCCTACATTTTTAGAAAATTCCAATACTGATCGATTAGAATAGGTTTGAATAACATGCGAATTACGAATTATAATCAGGAGCTTTTCAATGGCGGATATTTTTAAAAGTAAAGATAAATTAATCACGGATTTTGGGGAATATATCATCTACCGGTTGACCAGCCTGGAAGACCAAGGCATGGTAGACCTGGAGAAACTGCCTTTCTCGATCCGGATCATGCTGGAATCGGTTTTAAGGCTGAGGAACGAGAAGGAAATCACGATTAGCGATGTTGAAAACCTGGCGCACTGGAAACCTGTAGACGCTGAGAGACCAAGTATGCCCTACCGTCCTGGGAGGGTGATCATGCAGGACTTTACGGGTGTTCCAGCTGTAGTGGATCTGGCAGCGATGCGTTCAGCAATGGCTCGTCTTGGGGGTGATCCTGCAAAGATCAACCCGGTTGTCCCAGTGGATCTGGTGATTGACCATTCAGTGCAGGTGGATTTCTTCGCTACATCCGATGCACTCCAAAGAAATTCCGAATTGGAATTCCAGCGAAATAAAGAACGTTATGAGTTCCTGAATTGGGGTGAAAAGGCATTTGGAAACTTCCAGGTCGTCCCTCCCGCGACCGGGATTGTCCACCAGGTTAACTTGGAATACCTGGCAAAAGTCGTTCTGACAGAAGAAACTGATGATGGAACCGTCGCCTTTCCAGACACTTTGGTGGGCACTGATTCCCATACCACGATGATCAATGCATTGGGTGTGGTCGGTTGGGGTGTCGGCGGGATTGAAGCAGAAGCGGCAATCCTTGGTCAGCCAATCGATATGCTCATCCCGGATGTGGTTGGCTTTAAAATCATTGGAGACCTGGCCGAAGGCGTTACGGCAACAGATCTGGTTTTGAAAGTCACCCAGATGCTGCGTAACAAGGGTGTTGTAGGGAAATTTGTTGAATTTTATGGTCCAGGGCTGGATAAATTATCCTTGCCGGATAGGGCAACAATCGCTAACATGGCTCCAGAATATGGAGCAACGATGGGTTTCTTCCCGGTTGATGAGGTCACTCTGGATTATATGCGCCTGACCGGTCGGTCAGATGAACTGGTCACACTGGTTGAAAAGTACCTGAAAGAGCAAAAATTATTCCNNAAAAATTATTCCGGACCAGCGATACGCCAGATCCTGAGTATACCGACAGCCTGGAATTAGACCTGAAACATGTCGAACCCAATCTTGCTGGACCGAAACGTCCACAGGACCGGATTTCACTGGCGGAAATGCAGAAAGTTTTCCATAACACACTCAAAGCCCCGGTGGCTGAACGTGGGTTTAATTTAACGGATGACGAAATTAACAGGAAAGTACAGGTTGGTACCAACGGCAGCACAGCCGAAATGGGACATGGTTCTGTTGTCATCGCTGCGATCACATCCTGTACGAACACATCCAATCCGACAGTCATGGTAGGGGCAGGGCTTTTAGCGAAAAAAGCCGTCGAGCTCGGTCTTAAATCAAAACCCTATGTAAAGACCAGTCTCGCTCCTGGTTCGCGAGTTGTCAGTGAGTATCTTGAAGCCTCGAACCTGCTTGAACCGTTAGCTGAACTCGGGTTCAATATCGTTGGCTACGGTTGCACAACCTGTATCGGAAACTCCGGACCGCTTCCCAATGATGTTGTCAGAGCGATCAATGAAGCAGATCTGGTTGCTGCTGCAGTCCTGTCTGGCAACCGCAACTTTGAAGGTCGCATCAGCCCCCACGTGCAGGCAAATTATCTGTCATCTCCACCGCTGGTCATCGCCTATGCGCTCGCCGGTACAGTCGATATCGACCTTAACAACGACCCCATCGGCGAGGACAGGGAGGGGAATTCAGTTTATCTCAAGGATATCTGGCCGACCAGTAAAGAGATTCAGGAGACGATCCAGAGACATATCAGCCCGGAAATCTTCAAAAAGGAATATGCCAACGTATTTACTGGAAATGAAACCTGGAACGCCATCCAGGGTAAAGATAGTGAAATCTATGACTGGGATCCGGAATCAACTTATATACAAGAGCCTCCATTCTTCACGGAGATCACTCCCGAAATATCGGAATTGACGGATATTGTTGATGCCAGAGCACTGGCGGTATTAGGCGATTCAATTACTACGGACCATATTTCACCGGCAGGTGCGATCCCCAAAGACAGTCCTGCTGGGAGGTACTTGATCGAACATGATGTCAAAGTTCGAGAGTTCAACTCCTATGGTTCCCGTCGCGGAAATGACAGGGTAATGACCCGTGGAACTTTTGGCAATATCCGTCTTAAGAACCAGCTGGTTCCCGGTGTTGAGGGCGGGTACACGATCAATTTCCTGACAAATGAACAAACATCGATCTTTGAGGCAGCAGAGGAGTATAAAAAGCAGGGAATTCCGCTGGTTGTTTTCGCTGGGACCGAGTATGGTACGGGCTCCAGCCGGGATTGGGCTGCAAAAGGAACCCTTCTCCTCGGTGTCAACGCTGTAATCGCTAAATCCTATGAACGGATTCATCGTTCCAACCTGGTTGGGATGGGGGTTCTGCCGCTTCAATTCAAATCCGGTGACGACATGAAATCATTAGGCTTGGATGGCAGTGAGATCTTCAGTATTCGAGGCATTTCTGATGACATACAACCTGGCGACGAAGTCTGGGTAACTGCAAAGAAAGAAGGCAAAATTGTCGCAGAATTTCCGGTCATAATCCGATTGGACACGCAAACTGAGATCGTCTATTACAAGAACGGCGGAATCCTGCACACTGTTCTACGGGATATGTTATAAATTTTTTTTAGGATCATAAGTACCCGTGGTTTCATCGTCACGGGTATTTTCTTATGCTGCTCATATATTCATCCGTTAAAAATATGTAGGCATGAATTTTGAAATTGATAAAAATGTAAAGCGGTCTGATAACGAAATTATCGAGGATTAGGAGGTAAATCAATGTCAGATGAAGAAGTAAAAACGAAACCCATAGCGTTTAAAGCTGAAATCAAACAATTATTGAATATTCTCATCCATTCACTTTATAAGGACAGGGAAATTTTCCTGCGGGAATTGATCTCGAATGCATCCGATGCGATATCCCAGATGGAATTCATCCTGCTGACCAATCGAGATGTGCTTGAGCCCGGTGTGGATTTCAAGATTCAAATCACGGTGGATGAAGAAGAAAACATAATCACCATTGAAGATAATGGAATCGGGATGACGGAGGATGAACTGGTCACCAACCTGGGAACGATTGCCCAATCCGGGGCGAGAGCATTTATCGAGGCTTCGGAAACTGACCAGGAGAATTTAATCGATGTCATAGGTCAATTTGGGGTTGGTTTCTATTCCGTTTTCATGGTGGCGGCGAAGTGGGTCCGGGTCACTTCACGGTCCTACAAACCAGACGCTGAAGCGGCATCCTGGTATGCAACCGGAGAAGATTCCTTTGTTGTCGAGCCGGCAGAAAAGGACAACAGGGGAACTCGTATCGAAATCAAGCTCAAGGAGGATGCAGAAGAATTCGCCCGGGAATCTCGCATTCACGAAATAGTCAAAAAACACTCAGATTATGTGCGCTACCCGATCTTTGTGGGGGATGATGAAGAGCAGGCTAACCGCCAGGTTGCCATCTGGCGGCAGTCTCCAAGGGAGGTCAAAGACGAGGATTACCAGGAGTTCTACCAGCATTTGACTCTGGATTTCGAACCACCCTTGGAACACATCCATACCGTCGTCGATGCTCCACTGCGTTTGTATGCACTGCTGTACATCCCGACAAATCCGGAAAAGAATGTTTTCTCTTTGCGGAAAGAAGACGGGCTTAAATTGTATGCACGCAAGATTTTGATCCAGGAATATACGACGGAACTTCTCCCGAAGTATTTCCGCTTTATCCAGGGTGTTGTCGATGCTGAAGATCTGCCGCTGAACGTATCCCGCGAAACGATCCAATCGAACCCATTGATCATCCGCATCCGAAAAATTCTCACTTCCCAGGTGATCAATAAATTAGAACAGATTGCCAAGAAAGATGATGAACTCTATGAGAAGTTCTGGAATGTTTATAGCAATTTTCTGAAAGAAGGCATCGCAACTGCGGAAGATGGCAGGGAAGAACTCTACCCGCTGCTCCGCTTCAAAACCACGAAAGTTGTTGATAGGCTCTCTTCCCTTAACGATTACATCGGGCGAATGAAAGCAGGTCAGAAGAAGATCTATTATATTCTAGGTGATGATGAAACCAGTGTGCTGCAAAGCCCGCATCTTGATTATTTCAACAAACATGAATACGAAGTAATTACTTTTACCAACGCTATGGATTCCTTCATGTTGATCAACCTGAGGGAGTATGAGGGCTTTGAATTCACCAATGTCGCTGACCCCAAACTCAGGCTGGAAGAAGAAGACTCTGAAGCGGAGGATGAAGATGCCGAAGCACAAGAAATAGAAACGGTACAGCCATTGATTGAGCGTTTTAAAGAACATCTGGGAGAAAGAGTGACAGATGTCCGGACGACAAACCGGCTGACAAATTCTATCGCCCGGCTTGTTGATCCGGAAGATGCGATGGGACAAGAGATGCAGCGGGTCTACCGAATCATGGAAAGAGACTACCAGGTACCGAAGAAAGTATTGGAAATCAATCCCAAGCACCCGGTGATTGAGAAGTTATCTGGATTTGAAGACCAGGATAAGCAGGCATTGATCATGGATCAGATCTATGAAAGCGCACTCCTGATCGAAGGACTGCACCCGGATCCGGCTGCTATGCTGCCAAGAATCCAGAAATTGATGGAATTAGCTCTGGATTAGAGACGTAGGAAAATACATGAATATTCTGGTTACCAACGACGATGGCATAACAGCCCCTGGATTGCTGGCTCTGGCTCAGGAGATGAGGAAACTGGGTGAAGTCTTTATCATCGCGCCAGACAGGAACTGGTCTGCCTCTGGACATGTGAAGACCATGCACCGTCCATTACGGGTCAAAGAAGTCAAGCTTTCTGATGGTACGATCGGTCTGGCAAGTGACGGTGCACCGTCAGACTGCGTGGCATTAGCAATGCTTGGCATACTTCCGGAGGAAATCGATCTTGTTGTATCGGGAATCAACCCCAATGCGAATATCGGTCACGATGTTACGTACTCTGGTACCGTTACCGCGGCTATGGAAGCGATGATCTGGGGCAAGAAGGGCATTGCTGTGTCTCTGGATTCTCCTGAAAATCATTTAGGTGTGTTGGATTATCAGCCCGCGGCAACTTATGCAGGTAAGGTCGTCAGGCGAGTAATGAAGAATGGACTTCCTGAAAATACAATCCTGAATGTCAACGTTCCCGGACTGCCTTTTGAGGAAATCAAAGGGTTCAAGATCACTCGACAGGGACTGCGGGTGTACCGGGATCAGTTGATAAAGAGAGAAGATCCACGGGGATTGCCTTACTATTGGATCGGTGGGGATCCACCAACGGGTGTCAAAGAATCGGGAACTGATTTCGGCAGTCTGAAAGATGGGTTTGTCTCTGTGACCCCGCTTCAATTGGATCTGACCAACCGCTCAGCATCTGAACAAATAGCATCCTGGGATTGGAATGGCTGATTGCCCTTGACAAATCCTGAATAAACCGTAGAATCTTGCAAGCATGGAACGCAGGTTGATATTTTGTAACATACACGAACGCCCGGAGCGGAGAGCTCATTCGGGCGTTTTTCTTATTTTCCAAATCAAGTAGAGCCTAAATGGCTCTACTTTTTTGTATGGAGTGATTGGTGATGATAAAGATGCCTGGATTGATCGACGTGCATGTACATTTTCGTGAACCAGGAGCTATCCACAAAGAAGATTGGTTTACCGGGTCATCTGCTGCCCTGGCAGGAGGGGTGACCATGGTGTTGGCGATGCCCAATACCTCACCGCCGGGTACAAGCGCAGAAGGGATTGACCAGACCCTGATTGCTGCTCGAAAAAAATCGGTATGTGATTATGGGATTTATGCAGGTGCTGGTCTTGATAATTATGCCCTTCTGGTTGAACAGGTAAATCGGGTCGCTGGCCTCAAAATGTACNNTGGAGAGCTGGATGGGTCATTTTGAGCACTGGCCAGCTTCGAAACCCATCGCAGTACACGCTGAGAAGCAAACTATGGCGGCTGTGATCGCTTTTTCTGCCATCTACGACCGGATGGTACACATCTGCCATATTTCTCGCAGAGAAGAGATTTTAATGATCCGTAAGGCAAAGGAAAGTGGTATTCCAATTACATGCGAGGTTGCTCCACACCACCTGTTTTTGTGCGATCAAGATATCCACTCCATTGGGGTGGGACGTGCCGAGGTACGCCCGGTTCTGGCTGGAAAAGCTGACCAGGATGCACTATGGGAGAATCTGGAGTATATCGATTGTTTTGCTACCGATCATGCCCCGCATCTTCTATCAGAAAAGGACAGCGATAGTCCTCCACCCGGATTTCCCGGTCTTGAAACTGCTCTACCGCTGCTGCTCCAGGCTGTTGATCAGGGCAGAATGTCCCTGGAAGATATCATCCAAAAATATTACGAAAATCCTCAAAAAATCTTCGGTCTCCCAGTTCAAAAGGACACCTGGATTGAAATCGACGATTCTTCAAAGTGGGTTTTCCATGGGGCAGATTCGAAAACCAGAGCTGGCTGGTCGCCGTTTGATGGATGGAAATTCAATCATAAAGTGCAGAAGGTAACTCTGCGTGGACAGGTCGTTTATGAAGACGGGCAGATCCTGGCTCAGCCCGGTTTTGGAAAAAACATTCTATCAGTATAAGGAGAGAAATAATATGGTTACACAGGTAACGCCAAACTTCAGCGATAATCCCCATTTACCATTTGGGGATCAACGGACTGCGCCATGGTATGGCAAGGATATACTTTCGGTCAAGCAATTTGATCGGAATGATCTTAACTATATCTTTGAAGTGGCTCACGAGATGCGGATCATGGTAGAGCGAATTGGCACTTTTGACCTGCTCAAAGGGAAGATCCTGGCTAGTTTGTTTTATGAACCATCGACAAGGACATCATCCTCGTTCACGGCTGCTATGGAACGCCTCGGCGGTAGTGTGATCCCCATCAACGAGGTGCGCTATTCATCCGTCTCAAAAGGTGAATCGCTTCCAGATACGGTTCGTACACTGGAATGCTATGCTGATGTGATCGTTTTGCGGCATCCCGAAGTAGGCGCGTCGAAGCTGGCAGCCCAATACGCCCGTAAGCCCATCATCAATGCTGGTGATGGCATCGGTGAGCATCCAACCCAGGCCTTGCTGGACTTATTTACGATTGTGGAAGAACTAGGTAATGTTGATGGTTTGACGGTCACCATGTTAGGGGATTTGAAATATGGCCGGACGGTGCATTCCCTGTCGAGATTATTATCTCTTTATAATGTCAAGCTGAACTATGTATCTCCGGAGATCCTCAATATGCCAACGGAAATCATCGAGGAGATCGGTGAAAAAGGCATCCAGCAGGAGCAGTTCAATCGTCTCGAACCAATTCTGGCTGAAACTGACGTTNNGGGTACAAAAAGAACGCTTTAACGAAGTTGAAGAATACGATAAGGTCAAAGGTGCTTATGTAATCACGCCGGAAATTATGAAAGACGCCAAAGAAAAGATGATCGTGATGCACCCACTGCCGCGAGTTGGCGAGATCAGTATGGATTTCGATGATGATCCAAGAGCGGCTTACTTCACCCAGATGGAGATGGGACTGTATGTCAGGATGGCCCTGTTAGCCATGGTATTAGGAAAAGCCTGACCGTTATGGATTTCTTCTCCCGTCTTGAAACCAGGATTGAGAACGCAGGTACTATACTGTGCGTTGGACTTGACCCGCATCGACTCGACCTTGCAGAAGATTCACCGAAAGGGATTCTGGATTTCTGTAAATCGCTGATCGCTCAGACTCACGAATTTGCTGCTGCCTACAAACCCAACAGTGCATTTTTTGAAGCATACGGACCGGAAGGGTTGCAGGTACTGCAAAAAGTCGTGAATCTGGTCCCGGACGAAATTCCAGTCATCCTGGATGCTAAACGTGGGGATATTTCCTCCACGGCGGAGGCCTATGCCAGGGCTGCTTTTGATGTTTATAAGGTGGATGCAATAACCATCAACCCCTATCTGGGATTCGATTCTGTTGAACCATTCATACGAAATCCTGAAAAAGGCATCTTTCTCCTGTGTAAAACGTCCAATCCTGGAGCAGATGACTTGCAGAACCTGGTTATTTCGGGTGGTGACTCTGTCTATCAGCACGTTGCAGTAATGGCATCTGGCTGGAATACCCGTGGAAATATCGGTCTGGTGATTGGGGCTACCCAGGTGGAGGCGATCGATGCGATCCGAAAAGAGAATGATGAAGTGTGGATGCTGGCACCTGGTATCGGTGTCCAGGGGGGAGAAGTCGAAGAGGCGATATCTGTGGGATTGAACAGCCGATCATCCGGACTGTTATTACCAGTCTCGAGAACAATTTCCCGGGCAGATGATCCTGGGGCTGCGGCGCGAAGGTTAAGAGACCGCTTCATGACCGCTGTGACTGCGCATAGCCATTTTGCAGGGGTGAAGTCGACAGTCGGTAACCAACAAATCGATCCTGAGAGGAAAGAAGTTGCCAGGGGTCTCCTGGAAGCAGGCTGCCTCAAATTTGGTGAGTTTACTTTGAAGTCAGGGGAAAAATCTCCGTTTTACATCGATCTTCGCAGACTGGTGGGGTATCCACAGTTGATGCAGAGGATTGCCAGACTTTTTGCTGGAATGCTGGAAACGCTAGAATATGATCTGCTCGCACCACTACCGTACGCTGCCTTACCCATCGGGACTGCAGTCAGCTTGCTGGTTGGATGCCCGATGATCTATCCCCGGAAAGAAATCAAAGAATACGGTACAAAAGCTGCTGTGGAAGGGGTATACGAACCAGGTCAGATCGCAGTCGTTTTGGATGACTTGATCACTACTGGAGGCAGCAAGGTGGAAGCTATAGATAAACTTGTAAAGGTCGGGTTGGTTGTGAAAGATATTTGTGTGTTGATCGAACGTCAGAAAGAAAATGAATCGACCTTGGAAGAACATGGATTCCAGCTTCATACCATATTTAAATTCGAAGAATTGCTTGATTTCTATCAGTATGAAGGACTGATAGAACAATCTCTGATCGGTTCGAGCCGATTGTATCTTGAAGCAGATTGACCACGACGATGTCTTATCAGCAAATCCGCCCGCTTCTTTTCCGTCTAGATCCGGAGCAAGCCCACGACTGGATCATTCGTTTGATGTGGCTGGTCGGAAAAATTCCTCCTTTGCGCAATATCGTTGAAAGTTCCTATCGAACTTCTTACAATGCACCCCTCGCAGTTGCGGGGTTGCAGTTCAAAAACCCGATTGGACTTGCTGCGGGGTTTGATAAAGATGCACACGGGTGGAAAGGATTGGCAGCACTCGGTTTTGGTCATATTGAATTGGGAACTATCACTCTTAAACCCCAGCGTGGTAATCCAAGACCCCGGATTTTTCGAATTCCAGCGGAGAATGCGCTCATCAATCGAATGGGCTTCCCCGGTCAGGGTTATGAAATAACTTACCCCAGGATCAAGAAAAACAGGAAGGATATTATCCTGGGTGTCAATATAGGAAAAAATAAAGCCACACCAAACGAGGAAGCTCACCAGGAATATGCACGTCTATACAGGTTATTTGCGCCTGTTGCGGATTACATCGCCATTAATATAAGTTCACCTAATACGATCGGCTTGCGAGATCTCCAGGTCAAGACCGAATTAAATCGATTGTTGGGTTCCTTAAACGATGAGAAAAGGAAAAGTACTGNNGGTAATCAGATGGATGGGATCATCGCTACCAATACCACAATCCGGCGAGATATTTTAAATTCAGAAATCGGTCAGCAAACTGGAGGCCTCAGTGGTGAACCATTAAAAGCTGTCAGTACTGAAGTGATCCGCAAGATTTATCAGCGCACCCAGGGTCAACTGCCAATTATCGGGGTTGGTGGAGTTTTTACAGCAGAAGATACCAGGGAAAAGCTGGATGCTGGCGCCAGCCTGGTGCAGATTTACACAGGTTTGATCTACCGGGGACCTGGGATCGTCCAGCAGATACTTCGATATTTATAACCAGGATAAATACTATAAAAAAATTGCGCCGCAAACTGCATCAGCGGCGCACTTTGATGTGTTGAGTTATGACTCCGGCAAATCGTAGGTGAATCGCCAGGCTCCATCATCTGATTCAATGGATGAATTTGTTGTCATCACCTGGAACCATGTGCTCCCAGGCTTTAAGGGGAATCGGCTTCCATCATCATATGTGATGGCGATCAGCTCTGCGTCAGCTGTTCGTGCCCAGTTTAATTCGTACACCATCCCATCCCGGAAGAGATAAGCATCTCCATAACCCATCAGGTCAAATTCAATCATTTCTGGCGTGACAAGGTAATACTGCTGGTCAACGAGCAGGACGACCACATTTTCTGTTGTGATCGGCTGATCATTCACCCGGTCAATCAGAATATCGTATACTTCCCCTTCGCCAAAATCAGTCTCAACGTCTTGATATCTCACATAATTCCCTGCCCTGGAATCATATTCCCATTTGCTGTAGATCTTGGCTGTATATCTCAGGGTGACCGTATCTGCTTCCTCTCCTTCTTCAGGAAGGATCGGATTGAAAGCAAGTCCGTTCAGATTCTGCCGGGAGTTATCGATCCCAGCCTCAGTGAAATGCTGGCTGAGCATCTCCGTATCCGTCACTAAATGATTCCAACCTTCAGGTTCAGTCCGGCACAGCGGATACGTCGGGGTTGGTGGGCAAGGATAATCCGACACGGATGCCAGCCGATTATAAAACTCGGAGTAGTTCAGACGGTATAAGACCCGATAATCCGCACTCCCGAATCCGAAGACTGCTTTGTACATCCGGACTAAATCTTCGTCAGCAAACCTTGCTGAACGGATTGGTCCAGCCATTTCAGTGTTTTGACCGTAAAAAACAGCGAAAAGGCGAGTGCGACCGTCGATCAGACCACCTTCCTGATAATATTCGTAGACATGGTCTGCAAATGAGAGTCCCCACTGAGGTCTGGTACCTCGAGGCTCCATTGAAATCTTCACAGCGACTGGACGTCGTTCCAGGAGAGAAACATCGTCCACTTCTAATCCGGTCAAAGGATTGATGTCTTCCGGGAAATTTAATGGACCGTAGCCTTCTTCTGGATAATTTGAAAAATCGGTGGATGAAGTGGATGTATTTTTCGTGGGTTCCGGTGTTTCTGTCAGTGTAGACGTGCTTGTCGCAGTCGGTACAGGTGGAATTGGAGTTTTCGTCGCCCGGACTGCTGTCTCTGAAGGGATTATTTCAGTTGACGTTGCTGTCGGCTCTGGTGTTTCAGAAGCTGAACATGCACTTATAATAAACGCGATAATAATGAATTGGATAAAACGTTTCATTTTTTTCCTTTAATGTTGTGGGACTTGTAATGTTGTCTCAGGTTCTTCGGGTAAGACGAATTTAAAGCGCCAAAAGTTCCCGTCTACGGATAATTGGGAAGCAGAATGAATGACAGTAAACCATGTCTCACCAAATTTAAACTCGGCTGTCTTCCCACTGGGAGCTTTGATCCGAAGCAGCTGGTCTGTTGCGATTCTCTCCCAGGTGATCGGATAAGCATATCCTTCCCGGAAGAGAAAGCCGTTCCCTGATCCAGTTAAATCCATCTGGAAGATCTCCGTATCCGACGACTTATAAAAATATTCATGATCGACATACAGTACAACAATATTATCTGCTGAAATCTGCTGATTGGATAACTGGTCGATCAGCGGTTCGTAGACTTCATTTTCAACCTTGAATGCCTCATCAGCATCCTGAAACCGAAAGTAGCTCTGCTCGATCGGATTATAAACCCATCGGTGATAAGAGGATTCAGAATACCGGACCTCAATTTTACCAACAAGTGCTTCTCCTGGAGATGAATATGTTCGAAAGTACATCCCGCTAAGCGAACTCTGAGCGTTGCTTGAACCTCGCTCGCTGACATAGTTCGATATGTCTTCCGTATTCGCGAACAGATTGCTCGGTTCTGGGATATTATTTACTCGATACAGCGGACCGTCCGTTCTTTCAACGACCAGCTGGTTCAAAAATCCGTTTTCGACGAAATGATCATAAATCGTCTCGAAGGCGGAGTTAAAAACTAAAACGCCATGGTACATTTCCATGATCTCTTCGTCAAAAAGGCGGCCAGAGCGGATTGGACCTGCTCTCTCGGCATTGTTGCCGAAGAAAATGGCGATAAATCGGGTGATCCCTTTTTCCAGGTAATATTCGTACACATGATCTGCCAGTGAAAGACCCCATTGTGGACGTGCACTGCCTCTCGGCATTAATGGGATCTTCATCGCAATCGGTTGTCGATTCATCAGTGCAAGATCGGCTACCGGTTTGCCAGTGAGAGGATTGATATGATCGGGAAAAATTTCCGGACCATAAGCAACAAGGGGAGCGATCGTCGCAGATGGAGTCAATGAAGGCTGAGGTGTTCTTGATGGTATTGGTTGCGTGGTTGGCGTTGCTGATGGTTTGATTTCTGGCGATACGCTTGTCGAAGTTGGTTCATCAAGAATGTTTTCTGCGTTTATGGTGGGAAGCGTTAATCTCTCGGGCAGGGGTTGAAGAGTAGGGAAAAGATTAACAATTAACCCAGTTTCGAATGGGGAACAATTACTGAGAAAGATGGAAAAAATTATTAGTGCGACAATGTTGCGAAGAAGCTTAAAATTTTGCGACATGTAGTTTTTTCTCAATTGTGAATGATACCGCGGATGTCAAATAAGTCAAACTTGCGAAAAATCCATTATGCTCTATAATTTCGTTCATGCGCATTACCCTTGATGCAATTAAAAACAAATCCAAGATTCGATCGTTTCTAAAGGTTTTAACGTACATCCTTGCCGCCATCATTATTGGAGGCTGGATCAGGTTTACCCCGGAAGGTTTACTCGGAAAAATGGATGCAATTGGCTACGCCGTGTGTCACCGTATTGACCTTCGTAGCTTCCATTTGGGGGATAGAGCAGTCCCGCTGTGTGCTCGCTGTTCAGGGCAATATCTTGGGGCAATGTTGGGGTTGCTGGTCCAAAATATAGTGTCCAAGAAACGTGCCGGTTTTCCTCCGACCGGGATGATCATCGTTTTAGGTATTTTCGCCATTGTATTTGCAGTCGACGGACTGAATTCTTACCTCCACTTGATCCCTGAGTTTTCGCGATTTTATCTCTATGAACCCAGTAACATCAATCGTATCGTCACCGGAACCGGTTTAGGAATTGCCTTGAGCATGCTGGTATTCCCTGCATTTCGGCAATCGATGCTCGAAAAGCCTGAAAAAAAAGCTGCTATTGGTAACTGGTGGGTTTTCATTCTCTTGATTGGTGTGGGATTGGTCATGGACATTTTCGTGCTGACAGAAAATCCTTTGATATTGTATCCAGCAGCCTTGATCAGTGCTGCTGGCGTAATCGTCTTGCTGACAATGGTCTATGCGATGGTCTGGGTGATGATGTTTAGAAAAGAAAACCAGTATGAAAAATTTTCTGATATGATATTTCCAATGGTCATAGGTCTCACAGCAGCAATTACACAGATTGCCATTTTCGATTTTATCAGGTATTTCCTGACAGGAACCTGGAATGGCTTTCACTTTGGTTAGGTCAAGATAAGAAGAATGGATATTTTAACAGCGTTTGGCTTATCCGCTAGTGCTGGTTTGAATGCCTACATACCGTTGCTGGTTGTATCTTTAATAGCAAAATTTACCAATCTGATCAACCTAAGAGCTCCCTGGGATGCGCTTGAGAGCTGGTGGATTATCGGATTGCTGGTTGTATTGTCGCTGATCGAATTTTTTGCAGATAAAATACCCGCAGTCAATCATATCAATGATGTAATCCAGAGCTTTATCCGACCTGCTGCAGGCGCAATTGTTTTTGCTGCCAGCTCAAAAATAATTACGGATATACATCCCATATTGGCGATGGCAGCAGGACTGCTTGTTGCCGGGAGCGTTCATGCAGCTAAATCCCTCGCTGTACGACCAGCAGTAACTGCAACAACCGCTGGTGCTGCGAATCCGGTTGTCAGTGTATTTGAGGATATTATTTCTACCATAATATCAATCCTGTCAATAGTTCTACCAGTGGTAATTGCAGCTTTATTAATCATGGTATTTTCCTGGATTGGACTTCGTTTGTTTCGCAAATCCAAGCAATCCAGTACAATTTATAGTGAATAAGAGGAGGTAAAATGTCTGACTTCAATCAAACTCAATATGGAACAACCTTACCTAACAGCAACTTGGCAATCGTCAGCCTCGTCGCAGCAGTTCTTGGATTCACTTTACTGCCATTCATCGGAAGTATTGTGGCAGTCATCACCGGATCGATGGCCAAGAAAGAGATTGAGGAAAGCGCCGGCACATTGGGTGGAGCAGGGCTTGCCCAGGCGGGATTGATCGTCGGATGGGTTGGTATTGCTGTAGGTGTCATTGGAATATGTGTTGCTGGAGTGATCATTGCGATCCCATTGTGTATGGGGCTGTTTGCTTTTGGATCTGAAGGTTTCAGTTTGATCCTTGCACCACTAGCATTACTATAAAAACAACTATTCATCATTTGAGTCAAAAATATTGGACAAATATTCAGGAATACAATTAAATTTCAAGGAGGAAGAAATGTCAGATGATTTTCCGGAACAAATAGAATTTGATCAAATGGAAACAGAAGAGAAGCCTAAACGCAGTATCTGGGTAATTATTCTCGTTGTTTTGCTGGTCATTGTCTGCTGCTGCCTGATCATAGCATTGGCTGTTTGGGCAGCATGGACCTATGGTGATCAATGGTTTGGATTCGCAACCCCGGTTCTTAATGCGATTGTTTAGATTGTAAAAATATTACGATCAAAAAGGCAGATCAACCGATCTGCTTTTTTGATTCAATCCGTG